>Ga0315322_10000513_pt1 | contig 29067 bp, 24 predicted proteins | sample M110021515metaG_FD_203461 | JGI IMG/M metagenome (GOLD analysis project Ga0315322, IMG submission 203461) | Ammonia-oxidizing marine archaeal communities from Monterey Bay, California, United States - M1 100m 21515 | ecosystem: Environmental > Aquatic > Marine > Intertidal zone | place: USA...
GCCGCGCTCTCCAAATCCACCCGGGATTAGGACGGCGTGCACACCTTCGAGAAGGCCGACGCCTTCGTCGAGTACGTCTTCGGCCGCGAGTTTGCGCAGCTTGATCTTAACACCATTTGCAATGCCGGCGTGGGTCAGTGATTCATAGATGGACTTGTACGCATCGTGCAACTCGATGTATTTACCAACGACGGCGACTTCCACTTCGTCGCCCCGCGTTTCGATAGCGCGAATACGGTCGATCATATTCGCCCAGAAGTCAAGGTTAGTGGGCTCCTCGTGCGGCATGTCGAAGTGTTTCAATACGATCTTGTCCAAGCCTGATTCGCACAGGTCTAGAGGTACCTCGTATATTGAGAACTCAACGTCGCGCTCTTCGACAACGTTGCTACGACGCACGTTGCAGAACAGGCTTAGCTTGTTCGCCATGTCTTCGCTCATCGCATGCTCGGTGCGGCAGACGAGGATGTTGGGCGTCAATCCAATCTCACGCAGCTTGGCGACGGAGTGCTGGCTGGGCTTCGTCTTCATCTCGCCGGAACACGCCACGTAGGGTAGTAGGGTGATGTGCACAAAGAGCGTATCCTCGACCGGGCGCTCCAGGCCAAATTGACGGATCGCCTCGAGGAATGGGTGGCTCTCTATATCTCCGACCGTGCCGCCGACTTCTGTCAGCGCGACGTCGACGTGACGCCCGTTCTCGTCGGGGCCGGGTACGCCGTTGTGAATGGCCTCTTTGATCGCATCGGTGATATGGGGAATCACCTGCACCGTACGGCCTAGGTAGTCGCCGCGGCGCTCCTTTTGAATCACGGAAGCGTAGATCTTGCCCGTCGTGTAGTTGCTGTCTTTCGTGAGCTTCGCGTGCGTGAAGCGCTCGTAGTGACCAAGGTCTAGGTCGGTTTCGGCACCATCGTCGGTGACATAGACCTCGCCATGTTGGAAAGGGCTCATCGTGCCCGGATCCACGTTGATATAGGGATCGAGTTTTTGGATCGAGACGCGATAGCCGCGCGCTTCGAGAATCATGCCGATGGCAGCGGTCGTGAGACCCTTGCCAAGATTGGACACGACGCCGCCAGTTACAAAAATATGCTTGGTCACGATAGGGGGGAGGACGTGAGGAGCGAAGGGAGGAGGGGAAGAGGTTGTTATTTGCCGACTTGTTTGCGCCAGCGCGTCACGAATTGCAGGTATTCCTGCTCCGTGTCGATGCCCGGGGGAGCCTTGCGGATCTCTAGGGCTTGGATGCGGCCACCGTTCTCAAGCCAGCGGAGCTGCTCGAGGTTCTCGATGCGTTCGAGGTCACTCTCCGGCAGGGTGCAGAAGCGCTCGAGCGCTTCGGGCGTGAATGCGTAGACACCGACGTGGCGCCGAGTTGGATCCATTGTGCCACTGATCGAAATCGAGCGCGCATGGCTTCCCGACGGGATCGGGGCGCGCGAGAAGTACAGCGCGCGGCCAAGCTTATCGCAGACGATTTTGACGACAGATGGATTGGTAGGGGACTCGGAAGAGTCCAGGCGCGTCATCAACGTGGCCAGTTCGACTTTGGGGTCACGGAACGCCTCGACGAGGGCTGCCAGGCCTTCGTGCGGGAGTTCGGGTTCGTCACCTTGAACATTGATCACGACTTCCCACGGACCGCGGCCTTCGGCCGTCAGCTTGCCCAGGGCTTCGTGGATGCGATCGGTGCCACTCTTGTGGTTTTCGGACGTCATGACCGATTCGATGCCTACCGAAGCGGCGGCGTCGGCGATCTCCTGGCTATCGGTTGCGAGGATCGCATCGTTAATGAAGTTCGACGCGAGCACACTTTTCACGGTGTGCTCAAACAAGAACATGCCGGTATCGCGCCTCAGCATCTTGCGCTTCATCCGCGTCGATCCAATACGCGCGGGGATCAGCACCAGTGTCTTCGGGTGCTGCCAATCGTGCTCTTCGTTCCCCCAAGCCATAGCTAGTTGCTCCGAAAGATTTCGGCGCCTTGGGTGTTGTCGACCTGCTGATATCCCGGCGTCTGATTGAAGACGCTGATGAAGGCCATCTTGTTCTCGGCGAAAAACTTGAGCTCTTCTTTCGTGAGCCCTTGGCGGAACGCAATCCAGCCGTGGTCGCTGCCGCGTTTGACTTCGAGGATGCTATGCATGGGGAAGCCAGCCTCGGATTGAAGGGTCAGGGGCCCTTGGCCCGGCCGCGCGTAATCCCAAAGTCCACCGTCGCCAATGGAGCGAATCCAAGTGGCCATGACCTCGCCAGACTGTACGCGCATGTCGGCACCAGCAGGGGCCGAGTGGGTCTTGGCGTAGGTGGCATTGACCAGCTCAAAGTGGACGTCGCTGCCAAAATCGCGAAGGCAAATGTACGCCTCGGGGTAATCGCCTTCCACCTTGGTGTCCCCAGGGCCCGCACAGGACGAGATCGAAAGCGCTGCGACGGCAAAAAATTGGACGCGCTGGATTGCGATGTTGGGGCTCATGGGCATCTCTGCGGGATAGTGGATGTCCGACGCCAAAAGGCCCTCCGGACTTGCAAACAATACGGACCTGCGACGCCGGCGTAAAGCACTGCCTTAGGTTTGCTCGGGCACTCTTCCAAAGACGCGGAAATAGCCCCGTTTTGGGCCTATCTTCGGGTCAAACGGCGCCCGTCATCGGGCAGCGTCGATCCTTCTGGAACTGGCAACCATAAGCCGCCGATTTGCAAGAGCCCATCGGCACTCCACCGATAGCCGTCGGCAGAAACGTAAGGCTTGGGCGAGTCGCGCTTCGAGAGGGGCCTTTGCGCCGTCGCGTGGAATGGGGCTAGGCCAGGGCCGGCTTCCAGGGTCCCGTCATCGAGCTTCTCGTATTCCGCAATGGCGATCCAGAGGCGGCTGGGGATCAAATCGCCGCGACAATTTGCACCCCCGAAGTCGCGCGGGCTGGGTGGGACAGGAATCGGAATGCTCTCCTGCAGAATCCATCCGGGTTCAAGGGCGCTCGTCGGCCAGACCCCATATGCGGGTGCCTGTGTGCGGCTGAGCGCTCGATCGTCCGGATCGGTCAGGCGATAGGCCATCGTGTAATCGTGGTCACCCGTCGGTCCTGCGTACCAATGAAGGGTCAGCCAGCTCATCTCACCATTGGCCAGCCCGGTCTCAAGGTTCCAGCCGAGCAGCACCATTTGTGCGACCTCGCCGCCCGGCAGCCTGCGCCTGAAGTCGACGCTATGTGAGCTCTGGATTTGCGATTGATAGGTGCCGGGATCCACATCTCGACGCAACTCAAAGAAAGTCCGCTTTGGAACCCTCTCCGGCGAGCGCTTCTTGAGAACGTAGAGCGCGTTCATCTCCTCGAAATCGCGCTGTTTATAAAGGATGTCTTCGATCTCGAAGCGCGCATTGACACGTTTCATGATCTGGGGATCCTGCGTCAGTATTTGCAGGTGCGCGATGAATCCGTCGAGATTGTCTAGTTCGGCCAGGACCAGCCGGCGCTGCTCTGTGTCGAGCTCTGCCCAGCGATCCATGTGGTGGGGAAGCTTTACGATCTCCAAATGCTTCGAGCCACGGAAGCGCACAGCCCAGTTATAAGCGCTTGCGACTCGCCATGTTTCGCCGGCCTTGCTGGCCCCCTGTTCGAGTTTCGCCGTAGCCTCCCACCAAGCCCCGTATTTACGCAGGTTTGTATTGGCCAGGGCTGAATAGCTGGAGAAGACGAGCCACAATAGGGAGATTGAGAGTGCGGCACCCGACGCCACTTTGCGTATCCGAGAGCCTTTCGCCCCGGCAATCCACAGTGCGAGCGCATCGAAACCAAGGCCAGCAAACAGCGCGAGGAAGGGCAGCATGGGAACCCACAGACGGAACGACTTGGACGACTTCAGGGAGAGGAGTACCCCGTTCGCCAGGATCAGTAAGATCAGAAGCAGAGCCCCCCGCTTTTTTGTTTTTAGCGCGAATAATGCGCCAAAAAGAAGCGCAACAGCAGCTGGCCACGCGAGGAAGCTGCTGGTCAGCGAGCGCAGATACCAGCTCCAGCTGGTCTTGGATCGCACGAGCGCTCCAACATTCTCTGCTGTTGTTTGCGCGGCTTCGGCTTCTAGACTTGCGTTCATGGCGTCGTAGATTACGCGTGCCATATCGTGGAAGTACGGAAGTCCAAAGTCGGACAGTCGAAGGAAGAGATAAACCAGCGTGCCGCCGAAGTTTTGCGCGACATACGGCAGCAGGCTAGAGCCGAACTCGCCGTAGATCGCGCCGTCTAAAAGGCACTGCGAAAGCGTCATCGCCGCGAAGACGAGCCAAGCTGACAGCCAGTACTTTGGCGCTCTTAGGCGGCCCCTAAAGAGGGCCGCAATCAAGAAGATGCCGGCGATAGGGATCGTCTTGAAAGCGATCATTAGACCGCACCCAAGCCAGAAGCCAAGCGTGGCCCCATCTCGAGTTCGCAACACATCTCGCGAGGCATAGGAAAATGCGAGGGCCATACAGAATGCCGCGGCAACGGCCGTGAGCGGCTCGCCGGTGTATTGCAGGAATGCGGGGTTCAAGCCAAGAACTAAGCCCGCGAGAATCCCGGCGCGCGTCCCCCCAACTCGGGCGCCTGTTTGAGCGACGATTGCTATGGTTCCAAGTCCGAGCGCAAGCATCCCCACCCGGATGAGTCCGAGTGTCCATAGGCCGGAAAGCCCCAGTAGTTTTGCCAGCCAGAAGAATGGCATCAGAATCGCCGAGAAGGCAAAGGAGCGCACCGAATCCGAGCTCAGCGAAGCGCCTTGCACGACCGCATTAGCGCGGTCCATGTATTCGACTGAGTCCGCAATCAGGTAGCCTTCAATTTGGCCAAGTACAAGTAGCTGGCCGATCAGGCAAACGCCGAGAAGCCCAGCCATTTGCCCTTTTCCAAGCGACCCTAAGGAATGGACCTGGAAGTGCTCGCCAGCCTGGGCGGGACCGCCCATGGGGCGATAATTGGGCTTGGCGATTTCGTCGTACATGCGGGGTGCTTGGCGATGGGGCGCAGGGCGGAGCCTCCGTCCGCAGAGGATATGTTTCCTATCGCCTGCTTCGGTCGTCAAAAAGCCGCTAGCTCATAGACTTTGGCATTCTCTTGCGAACTGCGAGGGTTGCGGGGGGCGCTTTGTAACGAATGGGAACTTGCTTGCCTTTCAAGGCAGCTAAAGCCGTGAAAGTGCGCCGTTTTGCATAGAAACGTTCACTTTAAAGCCGAAAATGGACACAATTCGCCCATGTTGGTCGGGCTTATATCTGAGGGGAGCTTGGGTCGTCCGCTTGCTCGTAAGATACAGGATGAGGTAGATGAATCCCGAGCGCCTACTCCATTTTGTGTTTTTCCCCCCGGATTCCCTTGGAAACAGCTCTCGGAAAGGGGATAACAGGCATAGCAGAGAGCATCTTGAGCTCTCCAGAACTCTTCCACACCACGCCAGACAGAACGATAAAGGGCACTTGTAATCCCTTTGAAAGCGCAAATATGGGCAACTTCGAAAAACTCGTCATCTTGACCGTCCTGTTCCTCGTGGCCACCATTTTTGGTATTTCAACCCAAAATGAAGCCATGAACTCGACGGACCCCCTTGGGCAGCCCTTCGAGGAGAACGCTGAGAAGCTGGCCCTGCAGAATGGCGATGGCAAGCTTCTGAGCGGCCTCGTGGACACGAATCCTGGCACAAAGGACTCGCCTGTGGGTTCTTTCGAGCCCGCGATCGCAGACCCGAAGAAGGCCTCGACCGGCAACGCAAATGCGAAGAGGCTGAACCAGTCCGGCGCTTCCAATTCGGGCAAAGGTCTTGTCCAAGGCGGCAATAGCAGCACCCGCAAGTCGATCTTGATTTCGCATGACGGGCTGACGGAGTCGTATGGCGATGACTACATGCTCTATGAGTTAGAGCAAGGGGACACCGTGACAACTCTCGCCAACCGCTTCTATGGAGATCGTAAGTACAAGGCAATGATCCGCTCGGATAACGAGGGCAAGTCCCTAGTCGCCGGGACGCGCATCATGCTTGCGCGCTACAACTTCGCGCTCGAAGCTGGAACGCGCGAGACCTTTACTCCCGCGCCGAACCACGCGGCGCCTAAGGTGAAAGCCGCTCCTTCGAGGAAAATAGCCAAGGCGGCAAGCTATACGGTCGTCGATGGTGACAGCCTTTGGAAAATCTCGCTCAACGTCTATGGTAAAGGATCGAACTGGGGCGAAATATTCAAGGTTAACCGCGACCAGATGAGCGACGAAAACGACCTGAAAGTCGGCACGGTTCTGCGCATTCCGACGCTTTAATACACAGTCATCGAGGGGTGAGCCAAGGCTCGTCCGCGCCTGAGCGACTCGTCCGTCCCACATCGGGGCGGGCGAGTATTTTTTTGAGCGGAGCGCCACGCTGGATCGGCAAAAGGCCCTCTAAACCAAGGCAAAACAGTCCTCTTGTCCGAAAGTCGACACAAGTCACTGGGTTTTTGTGATCATAGAGAGCTGTCCGCAGGCTTGACTTTAGATGGCTCCCAACACGAAACTGCGCACATCTCGACGCAGTGAACAGTTCAATGACTATCGCACAGGCCCCACTTACTCTCCGCCAAGCCCGCCAGCAAATCGCCAGCTCCGCATTTGGTCAGCTGCTAGATTCGGACAATGGCGTCGGCGAGCTCGAAACGCCCGGTGCGATCGGCCTCGAGCCCGAGTACTTTGTCGTTAGCCGCGAACACCTAGGGACTGCCCTGGGGCGCCCTTTGCTGTTTGGCGAGGGCGCACCCGCCGATGTGCCACTCGCGATTTTGGATCAACTGGATCGAGCCGCCGCCGATCCCGAGTTGGGGTTCTTTGAGCGCAGCGAGGGGGCGACGCCCGCCTTCGATCTCAAGTGTGGCGGGAAGCTCACCTTCGAGCCCGGTGGACAGGTTGAACACTCCACGAAGATTCACGAGACAGCGGCGGCGGCCATGGAAGACCTTGAGTTCGTCCGCACTGGGCTTGAGCGCATCTTTGATGTCGAGGGCCAATCACTGGTTACGTTGGGCGTGGACCCTTGGCACGACGTCCTAGACGTGCCCCAGCAGCTCCCCGGAGCTCGCTATCGGGCGCAGTCGGAGTTCTATGAGCAGCGGGGTTCGAGTGGCCGCACCATGATGCGCCACACGACGAGCCTTCAGATCAACCTAGACTTTGGTCCAGGCTCCGTAGGGGCCGAGCGTTGGGCCTTGGCCAACATGATCAGTCCTCTGATCACGGCGTCCTTTGCAACGAGTCCGTGCGAGACAACCAGAGGTTGCGCCGAAGGTCTCTGTGCGGCCAGCGTTCGCGCAAAAGCCTGGCAAGCTCTGGATCCGACGCGTACGGGTTTTCCCGTTAGCCTCTATGAATCCAACGGCTCCACGGCCGCCGAGCATTATGCCGATCTTGTTCTCGATGCTGACGTGATGATGTTTCTCCGCCCCGGACAAGCGGATGGAATGGCGACGGGAACAGTGGGGCTTTCGTTTCGCAACTGGCTGGAGGAGGGGCACCCCAAATTTGGCGCTGCGACACAAGACGATTTGGATTACCACCTGACGACCGTGTTCCCCGAAGTGCGGGCTCGTGGGTTCCTTGAGCTTCGCGCCGCGGATGGCCTACCCGCGGATTTGGTCGCGCCGTTTGTCGTGCTGGTCTCAGGGCTACTCTACGATCCGCTTGCAAGGCGGAGCGCGATTGAGCTTTTGGGAGACGTCCGGCAGCGCCTGCCCGAGTTATGGATGAACGCCGCAGATGTCGGGTTGGCGGACGACGAGATTGCGGGCTTAGCCAGCTGGATTTGGCCGATTGCCCTCGAGGGAGCGAAGCGCATGCCAACGGACTATTTTCGACCCGAGGATTTAGAGGCGGCCGCTGTCTATCTCAATCGCTTTGTCATTGCCCGCCGCTCGCCAAGCGTGGAGTTGGGTGAACTCCTCAAGCACGACGCCAAAGCTGGGCTGACCTGGAACCGCTAGGGTCGCCGGTCCAAGCCCTTGGAAATCGAATGGGCGGTCTGCAACTAGGTCTTACCGCCGCAAGTTGTACCTCTCCAACTTTCGATACATGTGGCTGCGTTGCATCCCGAGCTCTTCGGCAGTGCGCTTGATGTTTCCTCCATTCGCATCCAGTTTGAGGCGGAAGAAAAGAGCTTCACTCTGGTTCTTGAACTCTTCGAATGTAGCGCTGTCAAAGATCTCACCGCCCACTCCCGAAGCGCTCGTGCTAGCCGGTGAAGAGAGTGCTGGGCCGCCCTCTAAAATGACCTCTAGATCAGTGGCTGTGAGTTGTTCACTAGTGCAGAAGACCATTGCGCCTTCGAGCAAATTACGCAGTTGGCGAACGTTGCCGGGGAAGTCGACACTGCGCAGCAGCTGCTTAGCATCCTCTGCTAGGCCGATGGTTGCGCGCCCGCAACGCGAGGCAAGATCGGCCAAGAAGTGAGCGCTAAGGGCATCGATATCGTGCTTGTGTTCGCGCAGGGGGGGGACGCGAAGCGGGACGACATTAAGCCGATAGAACAGATCCATGCGGAAGGCCTTCTCCTCGACAGCGGCAGTGAGGTCAGCATTCGTGGCGGCGACGACTCGGATGTCGACCCCTCTAGACTTTGTAGAGCCTACTCGTGTGATTTCGCGCGTCTCTAGAGCGCGCAGAACTTTTGCTTGGGCGGCAAGCGGCATGTCGCCAATCTCGTCGAGGAACAGCGTCCCGCCATCAGCTGCTTCGAAGTGACCGACGCGGGTCTCGAAGGCGCCTGTGAAGCTTCCCTTCTCGTGACCAAACAGCTCGGACTCGATCAGCTCAGCTGGAATCGCTGCGCAGTTCACAGCGATGAAAGGGCCGGTTGCACGTTGGCCTGCCAAGTGCAGATTGCGCGCCACGACTTCCTTACCCGTTCCATTTTCACCAGTGATGAGGACCGGCGCAAGTACGCTCGCGGCCCGAAGGATTTGCGCGCGCAGCTCTTCCATCTCGGGACTGTCTCCGACAAGTGGATAGCGGTCTGCGAGTTTCGCCCGAAGTGTCAGGTTCTCCCGTTCGAGTAGCCCTTGTCGCAGCGCTCCTCGGACGCTGACGAGCACGCGGTTTTGTTCGAGCGGCTTCTCCAGGAAATCCAATGCACCCTTTCGAACAGCTTCGACGGCCATAGGGACATCGGCGTGACCCGAAACCAGTACGACGGGAGGGGAGTCCGGGCGTTTCGAGAGCTCCTCGAGCAGGCCGGGTCCGTCCAAGACCGGCATTTTTACATCACTGATCACAAGTGACGCGCGATTACCGGAGGTGCTCTCTAGTTCGAGTCGCTGCAGGGCCTCGCGGCCATTCTTGGCAGTCCAAACGGAGAAGCCCTCGTATTTGAGCAGCATCTCCAAGGCGAGCCTGATATCCGCATCATCGTCAACGACAAGGATGTTGTGCGCACTCGCGCCGCTCTTCTCTTTATTCGTCATGGTCGTCCTAACTTGTCGAGACTGCTCTCGGGTTGGGGGCGAGGGGCCCGCTTCTTGGGGTACCTATCCTGACAGAGCGAGCCCGGAGTTGCTAGCGCGGTACTCGGCATGACATGATGGACTCTCTATGTCTTTGCCAGTACCAAGCGCCAACTCCCAAGCTAGCGAGCGCCTAGCCCAGAAAATCCTGGCAGGCGAATGTGTTGTTGCTGGCGTTCTTTCCGGCACGTCCGCTGATGGAATCGATGTCGTGTTGTTCCGGCCGAGTCCAGTCGCAGGCGGGCAGTTTGAGTGGAACCCCATCGCTTTCGAGACCCTTCCCTTCGCCGTTGACCTCGCGGCGGAAGTGCGACACGTTCTCGATGGGGGAGCGATCGATCTAGCTCGTCTTGCGCACCTCAACCGCGATCTTGGTGAGGCCTTTGGGCGTGCAATCAAGCAGGTCGCGGATGGTTGCGGAGAGACGGTGGATTTGGTGGGAAGCCACGGGCAGACGGTTTGGCATCACGACGGTGTCGGTGAGAGGGGCCGCGCGAGCTTGCAGCTTGGGGACGGGGACTTTGTGGCTGAGGTGAGCGGTGCAGCAGTAGTCAGCGATTTTCGCCAGCGGGACTTAGCGGCGGGCGGCGAGGGCGCGCCGATTGGGCACCTTGTCGACCCATGGCTTTTTCCCAAGCTGCCGTTGCCGGGCGCTATTTTGAACTTGGGTGGTTTTGGAAATCTCACACTTCTCGGTGATGCGGGCGTCCTTGCCAGCTTTGATACGGGGCCGGCTGGGGCGCTACTTGATGGCATCTCCCGCACTTGCCTTGGTCAGGAGATGGATTCCGGAGGAGAGCAGGCCGCGAGGGGGACTTGTTGCGAGCAGCTGTTCGCTCAGTGGATGGGCGAGTTGGAGCCATTCCTAAGTACCCCTCCGCCCCGCAGCACCGGTCGCGATTCCTTTGGTGCGCTTTGGGTGCAGTCACTCCTTCAGCGCGCGAATGGAACTCCGCCTTGCGATCTGTTGGCGACTGGGGTGGCTGTGGTGGCTGCGACCGTGGCGCGCTCGCTTGCGGATCTAACGCTGTGCGACCTGCCGACGGAGCTTGTCGTCGCGGGCGGTGGAGCGCGCAACCCCGAACTGCTGCGAGCAATCGCCAAGGCAACTTCGTTGCCTGTCGTTAGTAGTGCTTGCCACGGAGTCGCGCCGGATGAGCGCGAGGCGCTCGTCTTCGGCCTTCTGGCTGTCGCCCACGTCTTAGAGATTCCCTTGCCGGTAAAAAACGATTCGGTGCGAACTCCAACTGGCGCAAAGCTTGGTCGGCTACTCGGTAAGCTGAGCCCTGCGCCTTTGGTGGAAATCGGATGAAGAATGTCGAACGACTAATCGGAGCAGTCATCGTACCTGAGCTTAGACCGCCTGGAGGCACGGCTCCCGGCGCGCCCGCTCGTTTGCCCAGCTTTGATTATTTGCGTCGTTTCCCGCCACTTGGCGCGATCGGTTTCGGCCGTCGACTTCCGGATGGCTTGCGCATCGACGGGTTGCAGAAGATCATCGCTGAACTTGTCGAATCTTCGAATAGGGCAGCTGGACAGCGTCCGTTTGTCTGCGCAGATTTAGAGTGCGGTGCGGGGTATCACCTGCCCGGCGCGAGCTTATTACCTCCCGCGCGGGCAATGGCGGCCGCTGAGTTCGCGCGCCCTGGTAGCGTGCGCGAAGCTGCGGTGTTGACGGGACTCGAGGCGCGGCGAGCCGGTATCGACCTGGTCCTCGCGCCCGTGTTGGACGTGAACACGAATCCCGCCAATCCGATCATCGGAGTGCGCGCCTTCGGGACCGAAGTTGCCGATGTCATTCAACATGGCGCAGCTTTCCTTGAGGGACTTGGCGAGGGTGGGGCCGGCGCGTGCATCAAGCACTATCCGGGTCACGGGGATACATGTACGGACTCGCACTTAGTCCTTCCGCGAATCGATCGCGATGCGGAGAGCTTGGAGCGGATCGAACTCGCGCCTTTCCACGAGCTTCTACATCAGACTGCAGATGCCTCAAAGCTCTGCGTTATGATTGCCCACCTCGATATCCCCGCACTCACGGGCGAATCCGGATTGCCGACAACCCTCTCGCCACTGCTCCTGCGCAGACTGCGGGAGAGCGGCTTTCAGGGAGCAGCTCTTACGGATGGGTTGGCGATGAAGGCGGTCTCCAACCTTCCAAATCTTGGTGCCTCTTGCTTGCTCGCTGGCTGCGACGGGTTGCTGGCCCCAGTGTGCGAAGAGCAGATGGCCCTTGAGATTTTGAGCGCTGTCGAATCCGGGGAGCTCCCCCTCGCGCGGCTCGAAGAGGCCGCAGGGCGTATGGCGAAGCTAAGGGACGCGCTACAGAGTGGCGAGGCGAACGAGCCCACCCGTGGGGACGCGGCGGCGATAGCGGGAGCAGCGCTGCAAGCGTCGAAGGATTTTTCGGACTGGTGCGCGCAGTTTTTGGGGCGCTCCTATCGATTTATAGGAGCGCCAGGTTGCGAGGGGTTTGAGGAGCAGCTCGCCTGTCCTGGCCCCGAGAAATCGGGCCCGCTACTTCTGGCTGCGTGTGCGACCTATGGCGCAGGAGGGGGGGCGGAGCTCCCCGGGGAGGGCCCGCTCGCATCTCTACGGGATGCTCTCGGCAAGGCTCGTGAGAGTGGCCAGAAGGTGGGCTTTGTGTGGTTCGGGGCTGAGGAGGCCCTTTTCGATGGCAAGCTGGCGGACTTGAGGGGTGAACTTCAGGGGCTTGGAGCACCGATTCTTGTGGCCTTTGCGCCGAGTGAGGTGATGGTTTGCGCCGTGGCAGAGTTGCTGGACTCGCTCCGGTAGATCACCGCGCATAGGCTCAAAAAGCCGGAAACAAGTCCGCACTTCTCCCCTGTTCTTAGCGTAGTCAGACACGAATGTGGTGGGTATGGGGACCTGTGCGCAGTGCGAAGCCGAAACGGCCCTTGAAAGCCTTTCGCCTGCGAGTATCATTCTCGAACCGATTTCCCAACGGAAGTCAGGCTGCAGATCCGTCCGTACGGGGTTTCCCCCTTACGGAAGGGCGGCGCTTGTTTCCAAACCCCCCGCGCGCCTCCACACTCGAGGACACTTCACCATGACGATTCTTCGCCCCCTGGGCCTCGCTGCCGGTCTCTTCTTCCTTGTTGCCCCGACCTTCGCGGCACCGACGAGTGACGCCCAAGACACCTTCGACGAAGGCATTCAACTTCTTCGCCGCGGACGTGACGAGGAAGCTCTTCACAAGTTCCAGTCGGTCCTCGCGATGGACCTCAGTAATGACGAGGCCTACTCGCTCTTCAAGGACACTGAGGCCTCGATTTGGCTTGAGATGCTTACGGCCGATGGCGACATGGAGACGGTTACCCGTCGCCTGATGAGCATGGCCAAGCTGCGCCGCACGGAGCAGCGTGACGACGCCGAGGCCGTTCGCGGTCTCCTCCGTCAGCTCACCGGCAACGATGTCGCTGCGCGCATGGCGGCTACCCGTCAGATGAGCTCCGACCACGGTGAATACGCCGTTCAGTACATGTTGCCCTCATTGGGCGATCAGACGGACTTGGACCGCCGCGTGCTGGTGATGGGAGCTCTTACGAGCATGGGCGACGATGTGGTGCTTCCGCTTTGCGCAGCACTCGTTACTCCCAACGCATTCCTGCGCCGCAACGTTGCCGTGACCCTTGGTTACATTGGTGACAGCCGCGCCGCCGCACACCTTGCGCACCTCGCCTCTGGCGATGCCGACGAGGGTGTGAAGGCAGCAGCCGCCCAAGCTCTTGCGAGCTGCGGCGGAGCCGCTAATGGCGCCGAGTTCGCATTCTTGGTCCTGGGCCGCGAGTACCACCTCGCCTCGACTTCGGTCCTGCGCCCCTACCAGTACAGCGATGTCGTATGGAGCTTCTCCGGTGGTGGCCTTAGCGCGACCTCGGTACCGCGCTATCTTTACAACGAAGAGTTGGCGAAGGTCGCTTACTACAACGCGCTCCGCGTGAACGCTGCATCGAGAGGTGCAATGGCTGGCCTCGCTGGCGTTTACGCTAGCGAGATGCAGAAGATCTCCGATCAAGAAGCAAGCGGCATGTCTGTTGGCGGCGAAGCTGCTCAGGCGCGTGCGGGTATGCTTGCGGTCGCAGCAGCTGGCTCGGGCGCAATCGACGACGCCCTCATGGCCGCCCTCAAGCAGGGCGATCAAATGGCAGCAGTTGGCCTCTGTCGCGCAGTCCAGTCCGGTCTTGCGGTTGCAGGTAACGGCCTGATGGCCGCCCTTCGCGACGGCGATGCAGGCCTTCGCTGCGAAGCTGCTCTTGCTCTTACCGCTCAAGCTCGTAGTGGCGCACCTTCGACGGCCGCCCTTGCCGCTCTTGGTGAGGCCGCTGGTCGCGACATCGTTCGCGTGGCAGCTATCATCGATGGCAACTTCCAGCGTTCTGCCGCTGCCGCTGCTGCCCTTGAAGCACAGGGCATGCTCGTGAACCAGTGGGACACAGGTGCAAAGGGCCTTGCAAACCTTTACCGGGTTCCCGGCCTCGACGTTATTCTGATCGCCGACCGCTTGGATGATCTGACCACCAACCAGGTGATCACCGAGATCAAGGCTTCGCATACGTTTGGCGACACGCCGATCATGATCCTCGCCCAGAACGGCGAGTCAGCTACCGAACTCTACGGTGACAGTACTTCCGGCATCCTGTCCGACGGCGACTTCTCCGGTGTTGCGGACGCTCTGTCCGACTCTCTCGGTCGCGACCGCGACCGAGCGAACGACCTGTCCCATCGCGCTTCGACGGCTCTTGCAAGCCTTGCGGCTTCTGGTGTGGACGTCTCCGTCGCACTCCCCGGTTTGATAGCTTCCCTTGCTAACCGCCCCGACGCTGTCGCCATTCCGGCACTCGCAGCAATCGGTGCATCCGGTGGGCAAGGCGCTGCAGCTAAGGCTGCCTCTCTTTCCGCGGACGCCACCCGAAGCGACGAAGCTCGCGAGGCAGCAGCCATGGCTTGCGCCGCAATGTTCACCCGCGGAGTGAGCGGCGACGGCGCCCTCGACGCTCTTCACGGTGTGGTCACTTCGGACGCAGCGCTGAACGTGCGCGGCGCAGCAGCAGCTGCCCTGGGCAGACTAGACCTCGACGCTTCCATGCGTGCAGAGCTCTTGCGCCTTGTGCGCGTGAACGTCGGCGAGTAAAATACCCACCCCAAAGTGGCGGGCGAGTCCGTTGATTAGGACTCGCCCGCTTCTGTTTGCCGAAGTAGCTCAACGGTAGAGCATTGCTTTCGTAAAGCAAAGGTTAGGGGTTCGATTCCCCTCTTTGGCTCCATTTCAACCGGCAGTCCCCAATTAGGGGCTTGCCGGTTTTCTTATTGGGGCTGGTTCCAACACGCTCCCGCTCGCACACTACTCGTATGAAAGCACTTGAAAGCACCCTTGCTATCCAAGATTGGATCCTTGATGTTCGTCGCGACCTGCACCGGCATCCCGAGCTCGCCTATGGGGAGCTGCGAACTTCAGAGCGGATTCAAAAAGTCCTCGGCGAGCTAGGGATCAACTACAAGGCAGGAAGTGCCGGTGGAACGGGCGTCGTTGGTTTGCTGGGAAATCCGGACGGGCCCTGTGTCGGATTGCGGGCGGATATGGACGCCCTTCCAATCGTCGAGGCATCCGGAGTCAGCTTCAGCAGCGAAAACGCAGGCGTGATGCACGCCTGCGGCCATGACACACACATGGCAATGCTACTTGGCGCTGCGCGCGTCCTGAAGGAAAACGAGGCCGACTTGAAGGGTTGCATCAAACTCGTCTTTCAGCCCGCAGAAGAGGGCGGCGCAGGCGCGAAGAAGATGTGTGAAGAGGGCGTTCTCGAAAACCCAAGGGTTGAGCGCATGTTCGGAATGCACGTGTGGCCGCTTCTAGAGACTGGTGTTGTCGGCCTGCGAGATGGCGCATTTCTCGCGTCGGCGACCTTCTTTGATATCTTCGTTCGAGGCGTCGGTGGGCACGCTGCCATGCCGAACCTTGTCGTCGATCCTATTGTTGCCGCCGCGCAGATCGTGACCAATTTACAGAGTATCGTCTCTCGAGAGCGTGATCCCTTTGGCTCCGATGTGGTGAGCATCTCCGCCTTCAACGGGGGCGACACCTATAACGTGATTCCCCCTGAAGTACACCTTAAGGGGACGGTGCGCTCGCTCTCCTTGGAAGGCCAAGCCGCCAACATTAAGCGCATCGACGAGATCGCCAAGGCGATAGGAACTGCCCATCGCTGCGAAGTCGAGGTGAACTTCCCGGGCACCACTTATCCACCGACAGTGAACGACGCGCGCGCTCTCAAGACCGCTCGTGCTGCCGCCCGTAGGGTCGTCCAAGAAAAGGACCTTGTCGTCGTGCTTCCAACGATGGGGGGCGAGGACTTCGCCTTCTACGCTCAGGAAGTCCCGAGCGCCTTCGCCGCGCTTGGAATCAGAAACGAGGCCAAGGGATCAACTTTTTGCCTACACCATCCCCAGTTCAATGTAGATGAGGACGCGCTGCCCGTCGGTGCCGCCATGCATGTTGAATTTGCCCTGGAAGCCCTCGAAGAGTTGGCAAAATAACAAAGTGCTGGTGCTCTTTGATGACCGGGCCGTCTGGTCGGGACTCGACTGCAGAATGGCCGAGCTCCCCTCGAGGTCGCGTAGGTGATCTTGGGCCTCAGCGCGGATCGCTAATGCATGGCATGTGCTCAGGCAGCCGAGCGGAAAGAGAGTGTGCAGAGCGAAGAGAGGCCATTGAATCATGCGAATCGAGGCGAGTTAGGCGTCTAGCAATGCGTCGATCGTGCGTTCCGTAGCGACTTCAAGTGGGATGACCTCGCGATAGCCGAAGTCACGGCGCGCTGGAGCCATGGAGAAGGTGTGCCAAGTGCTAAGTTGGGCGGCGATGAAGCGCGTCATGGGGGGCTCGCCCGGGAGAAAAGCCCACTTCCAAACGAACTCTAGAATTAGGCCAAGGTGAGCAGCCGAGGAGCTCGAAATCCTCTTGTCGATCTTCTTGTCGCCGAGCTGTGTGAGGACGCTGTTAATCCATCCCCAAAGATTCGTGCTCTCCTCTTGGCCGATGAAGTAAGCCTTGCCCGCGTGGGGCGCACCCTGTTCGAGTTTGTCAGCGGCAAGTACGTGGGCGTGTGCGGCGTTATCGACGTAGGTTAGCGTCACTTCATTCGAGCCAAGGCCAACCATACGCAACCTTCCACTGCGCGCTCGGTCGAGTAGTCGTGGCAAGAGGTGCGGATCGCCGGGGCCAAAAATTAGGTGCGGGCGCAAGGCGCACACTGCCATCGCTTTACCGTTTGCGGTAAGTGCGAGCTGCTCGGCCATCGCTTTTGTCTCAGAATAAGCGCAGAGGTGCTGCTCGGCGAAGGGTAGATCATTACTCGCGTCGACCTCGTCCTCGCCTGTGAAGCAGACACTCGGCGAGCTAGTGTGAATGAAACGCGGAACTCCGGCGCGGAGTGCTGCCTCGATGACGTTGCGAGTTGAGTCGACATTGGCGGACAAAAAGTCGCCGTACTTGCCCCACACGCCTGCCTTGGCGGCGACGTGGAAGACGACGTCGCATCCTTCAACAGCCTTTGCAAGCGCGCCGTCGGGGGAGGTCTCTTTGGCGAGGTCAGCTTGGAAGCAGGTGACTCCCTTGGCTTCGAGCTCGGGATAAGAGCTGCGAGAGATGGACTGAACTTCGTCCCCCCGTGAAAGGAGGAGGTCGACAATGGCGTTTCCGAGGAAGCCGCCTCCGCCAGTGACGAGAGCTTTCATGCGTTCCCCGCTTTAGTTGGGCCGGAGCTTCGACGTTGTTCGGTGGCCCAAAGCTTAAGCTCGCCGCGATGGATTTTCGCGTTGTGCCTGACGTCTACGGGGAACTCTTCCTTGAAGAAAATCTCTGTGACCTGCTCGGTGACTTGATATGTGGCCACGTGGTCGAACAGAGAGCGCGCGAAGATTGCTCGCTGCTCCGCGCTTATGGGCATCTTACCGGGGTGGGGCTGAACGACGAGGACTTGGTCCTCGCGGCCAACCTCGCCGACCCCCACAAGTGCAGATCGGAAGACGAGTGGGTTGGTGTTAAAGACGTTCTCGATAGGGACGGGCATCACGGTTCCTTGCGCGGTGTCTAGCCGGTGAGACTTGCGGCCGCAGAACCACACGCGGCCCTCCTCGTCCAAGTAGCCAACGTCGCCGATACGGTGCCAAACCTCACCTTCGCGAGCACCCGGAGCTCTCGTATTTACTGCGATTTTGGCAGCAATGGTCGCAGCTTGCTCGAACTTATAGCTGCGCGTCACGACCGGACCTCGAATGACGATCTCTCCGCGCTGGCCTTGCGGGACAATTAGCTCATCGGACCATGTCTCGATCACGTCGCTCTTGTCCGCCAGACTGTTGGCCGCGATGCGAATGATTCGCAGGTCGATACCTGTGGTCGGTTTCCCGATGCAGGTTCCCGCACCGGATTCAACTAGGGAGCGAATGCTGGCTTCGCCCTTCGCCGTCAAGTCGCGCCCAGCGGCCGAACTGACGGGCAGGCTCTCGGTGGCGCCATAGGGCGTGTGCACGTCGGCGTGAGCGTTTAGAACCTTGTGAAACTCTTCGATTAGTGACGTGGGGACCGGCGCGCCCGCGATGAGAACTCTCTTCAGGCTGGGGAGCGTGACACCGTTCTCCACACAGAAGGGTACGACGCGGCGCCAGATCGCGGGGGAGCCGAAGGTGGTCGTGGCGCCAGAGGCAAGGATCGCGTTTACAAGTTTCGACGGGTCACACGTCGCGGGCTTTGAGGGGTTGAGCTCGGGAAACACACAGGTCATGCCGAGCGCGGGACTGAACAGCGCGAAGACGGGAAGGCAAGCGACATCGATCTCTCCCGGTTCGATGCCGTAGGTGGCGCGTAGGGCGCGCACCTGGGCCTCGAACATCCCTTGGGTATAGGTGACCCCTTTGGGCGGGCCTGTACTCCCCGAGGTGAAGAGAATGGCGGCCTCGTCGTCGCGGTGGGCGTCGCAGGCGGGCAGAGGCTCTTGGCCGCGAGTAATCTTGGCAAGTGTCAAGGCGGGCGTTAGAAGCGACATGACGCCAGCGCCTTTGCCCGTGGCGATGATGTCGATCTTTACGGTGCGGAAGGCGCGCGGAAACAGCCGGCGCAAAATATGCGCGGCGGGGATTCCGATGAAAGCCTCGGGCTTCATCTTCTCGACACAGGAAAGCACGTTTTTAGACCCCATGCCCGGGTCGATAAGGACAGGTACAGCGCCTAGCTTCATCAGCGCAAACGTAATCGCGATCAGCTCGACGCCGGGCTTCACGAACAGCGAGGCGCGCATACCCGGCTTCAGTCCACGGGAAGCTAGGCCCGCCGCGATCAAACCAGATTGGCGGTCGAGTTGCGCGAAGCTGATGTCGTCGAAGTGCGTCTCTTGTCCGACTGTCTTGGCGACTCGAATCGCGGGCTCGCTCGGTGCGTCTTGCGCGCGTCGGCTTAGGAAGCTAGCCATGTTGACTCGCTCGGGCAGCTGGCCTAGCTCGGCCCAGGGGTTCCTTTCTTTGGACTGCTCGTTCACACCGATACAGGGGCGGGGTTTTTGTCGAGGAAGGCGCGAACGAAAGGCAGCGCGACCTCGTGGGCGTCCTCCCACATGTAGTGACCCGCATCAGGGATTTCCAGGACTTCAGCGGCCGGGAAGCGCTCCTTCCAGCCAGCCAAAAACACGGGTGAGAAGCACCAGTCCTTCATTCCCCAAGCGATCGCCATCGGTTTGTCGGCAAGCTTGGCGAGTCCGGAGTCGATAGCCTCAATCACATCCCATGTGGGGTGCGCCGGCTTCATCGGGATATCCTGGACGAAGCGATGCTGCGCGATGCGGTTGTGCCAGCTGTTGTACGGCGCGAGGAATCCCCGCTTAGTGGCAGCATCCATAGGCTTCTCGACGGCCATTCTTGTCGCGGCCAGGGCGAAGCCGTTGAGACCGCGCAGCGCGAGCGCGCCGAAGATCGGCCAGCGGCAGACGGCAATGCGGAAGGGGATGCGATCGATCAGGAATGCCGACGTGTTGCCCAGAACGATGCGGGCGATGCGTTCAGGGTGGCGGACTGCGAAGCCCATTCCGATCGCGCCTCCCCAATCGTGAAGGACAAGCGTGATATTTTTCAGGTCGAGCGCGAGCACAAGTGCACACAAGTTGTCGACGTGATCCTGAAGGCGGTAGCCCCAATCCTGGGGTTTGTCCGACAGTCCGCAGCCCAAGTTATCGACGGCGACAACGCGGTGCTCTCCTGAGAATTCGTTCACGACACGGCGATAGTAAAAACTCCACGAAGGGTTGCCGTGCACGCACAGCAAGGGCGCGGCGTCACGGGGGCCCTCGTCGACATAGTGCATGCGGCCGGCTTGCGCCTCGAAGCAGTTGGGCTCGAAGGCGTACTCGGCCCGGAAAGGAAAGGTTACCCGTCGGGCTTGTTCGAGAAAGGCTATGGGAGAGTCGCCGTTATTCATTTCTGAGTCGCTATCTTAAACGAAATAGGGCCAGTCAAGCTGGCCCCGTAACTCTGCCCCAGTGGAACTGGAGCGCTCGCTATTTCTTAGCGAGCGCCGTCCGCTCCAACGAGGTGGCCGTGCCAGTCCCATTGTACTTGCTGGACCTGGCCACAGGTCACAGATGCGATGTGATCATCGCGGTACATTTGGTGAACAAAGTGCTCCTCGCGCTCGCGGCGGATCCAAAGACCCGGCCGAGAGTCCGTCATATTCGTATGACTAATGGTGCATTTGGACAGTCCTGCCAGTCCCTCGCCCGTTAGCTTGAGTAGGGCTTCTTTTGCGGACCAGATGCGGGTGAAGGCCTCGACCTCGCAGACGTCGAAGCGTTCGCGGACCATGCTGATCTCGCCCTCGGACGCGGCCTCTGCAATGACGTCGTTGCTAGGCGTGCGCAGGCGCTCGATATCGATACCTAGCGGCCAAACGGAGGCCGCACCGGCGACATACGCCGAGGTATGTGTGATAGACCAGTGGTGCCCATCGACGGGCAGCGGCGCGCCGTGCTCGTCGCGATCAAGGCTGGCGAATCGAATGCCCTGTCGAGTGGCGGCTTCGCCAAGTGCTTCGCGTGCGGCCACTTTTTGGTGTCGCACTCGATCGCGGGAAGGGTGCTCGGAACTTTGCCCGGGCGTAGGCCGAATTACGGCGTGAAGAACGTTCATTGATTACGAAGCAGTTGAATAAGCTAAACAGCAGGAGGCACTAGGGCCAATACTCATCGGTAGGAATGCGTGTGGCTAGGACGTGAAAACCTGTTGTGTTTGTGTCAGATCTCGATCCTGGTCGCTTTTGCAACAAGGTTCGCATCGAAGTAGCCAGCTCCCATGCCGGCGTCGACAACGATTCCCTGACCGTTGATGCCGCTGGAGGTGGGGGAGAGTAAGAAAACAGCGGTCTCGGCGACCTCGGGCGTAGTAACGCCGCGGCCGCGGAAGGTCGCTTCCTCGCCGTATAGATAGCTCTCCAAGTAGCCGGGGATACCCGCGGAAGCGGAAGTCTTTAGAAGTCCTGCGCGCACGGCGTTAAAGCGCACCTCGGAAAAAGCGCTGAAGCTTTTGGCGAGGAAGACGATGGAGGAATCGAGCGCAGCTTTGATTGGCGCCATGTAGCCGTAGTTTTCGGACGCCATCGTGGTGCTCGAGATCGAGATCGTGACCACGGCGGCGTCTTTGGTGAAGCTGCTTTTGAGAGCGTTCGAAAGGTTGATCAAAGAGAAACAGGAGATGTCAACCGCCTGTAAAAAGTGCTGCTTCGGCGTCTCGTGAAACGGCTTCATGCCGTCCTCGTAATTGGCAAAGGCGATCGAGTGGACCAGACCGTGTAGGGGCTTGCCCTCGTCGGCCAAATGCTGGCCAAGCGAGTCGATTTCGGCTTGCTCCTCGACGTTGCAAATTAGGACTTCGCGACTCCCGAGTAGCTTGCCGCAGGCCTCTTGGTGTTCTTCATCGCGAACGGTGAACAGCAGCTCAGCGCCGCGCTCTTCGAGCAGCTTGGCGATGTGCCACGCAACACTCTTGCGGTTTGCAACGCCCGTGACGAGGTAGCGACGGCCGGTGAGATTTGTGGAGTTGGTCATGGTCTAACCTGTCGGTGGACTTAGGGAGCGCTGGGTTTCTGCGCGGCTGCCACGGCGAAGTCGCAAGAGACTACGAGCTTCCCCTCCGCATTCGTCACCCTGGCTTTCATATATCTCGCGGGGCCGAGCGATTCCGTCAAAGTTAGCTTTGCTCGAACCGTCTGACCAGGGCCTATCATGCGCTTAAAGCGGCCGCCGCCCACGCGCGTTAGTACTGGGATGGTGCCCACTAGGTCTGCGTCACCGGTTGCCACGCGTCCGGCGAACCAAAGGGCTGCGGATTGGAAGACGAACTCCATCAAGAGTACGCCGGGGACGATCGGTTCGCCCGGATAGTGCCCCTTGAAGAAATCGGATTCGGCGCATGGAGTCCATTCCGTTGTGATCGTGGTCTCGTCCTCGGCGAGGATCGCGTCCACAAATAGAAATGGCGCGCGGTGGGGAATGCGTGACTCGATCTCGCTACAACCCACCGGTCACCTCGAGGGTTGCGCCATTTATGTACGAGGCCTCCTTGGCAGCTAGAGCCAAAACGGCATAGGCGATCTCTTCGGGTTTTCCGAAACGTTTCATTGGCACGCTCTTCTTGTGCGCAATGACCGCCTCTGGCGGCAGATCGTCGATCAGCTCGGTCGCAACGAAACCTGGGGATACACAGTTAACGGTGATGCCCCGCTTGGCAACCTCCTTCGAGAGCGAGCGCCCCATGGCAACTTGGCCAGCCTTTGAAGCCGAGTAGTTTGCTTGGCCTTCGAAGCCATACTGGCCGGCGGGGGAGGTGATGTTGATCACGCGGCCATAACGGGAGCGAAGCATGTGCAATACAGCGGACTTGGCCATCAGAAATGTGCCCGTCAGATTAGTGTCTAGGACTGCGCGCCAGTCAACGGTAGGCATCATAGCCATGACGTGGTCCCGACGGATACCAGAGTTGTTGACAAGGATCTGCACGCGCGTCTCCGACTCGTCAAGCCCGCACCAGAACGCCTTGACCGCGTCTTCACTTGTGACATCAAAGCGTGCTAGAGAGAGGCGCGCGCCCAAGTCGCCGAGCCCAGTTTGGAAAGCCTTTGCCGCTTCGTCATTCGAGCGATACGTTGCGATTACGCTTGCGCCTGCTTGAAGGAAAGCCTCGCTAACAGCGCGGCCAATGCCTCGCGTTCCGCCGGTGACAACGGCAGTTTGGTCGGTGAAATTCATGACGTGGAGCTTGTCGCTTCTTGCTGCTGGAAAAGGTACGAGTCGACTTTGTTGGCTTGGATCACGCCGTAGTTTGCGGCGCCGAGCCAGCCTGACATGATGATGCCGACACTGCCGGCGTGGAACAGGCCGGACAACTCTTGATGTAAGTTCATCGACGGCGCGAGACCTTCGAATTTTGTACCGAAAGAGGCACCGCCGAGGTGCTGCGTGTAGAACTCAAAACTGCGTGGCGTGGATGCTTCGACGTAGTCGATTTTGTCGCGCACACCTGGAATATAAGTCTCGAGATGTGCCAGCGTCTCTTCGCACAGTCGCTGCTTATTCGCCTCGTAGTCATCCTTGGACATATCCGCCCAGTCTGCGAAGCGCGCGTTCGTTGATGCGACGATCGTATAGCGCTCTTCCTTCATTTGGGGACGGCCTTTGGGGTAGTAGAACGAGAATGTGCGGCTCTCTCCGTGCAAGTCGGACAGGCTGTGGGATTGGAACTCCTTGCGAGTCGACGTGAACAGGAGGTCCGTGATAAACGGGATGCTCTCCCCGGCGCGAATACCCATATAGACTTGGCAAGAAGAGTTGTTAAGGCGAACCGCCTCAACCTCTTCGACGAACTCGGGCCGGAAGTGCTTCCGGTCGACCAGCTTGAGAATCGTCGCCTTTAGGTTGGCGTTCGATAGAACGGCACCCGCTTGGATGGTGTGCGTCGCACCGCCCGCGTTGGCGATCACACCTGCGACTTTGGGCTTGCCGTCGGGGCCATTCGCAACTTGGATCTCTTCAACTTGCACGCGCGTGTGAATGTCAACACCGTTCTTCGACAACTCTTCGCGCATCGCAGCGATCAAGACGTCGCTACCACCGACGAAGGTGTAGACACCCTTGCTCATGAAGTTCGAAAACACGATGCCGTACGTAATCGCTGGCTCATCCATGTTCGACCCGTTGGCATAGCTGATTGGCTCCATCAAGAGGCGGTGTACGTCGTTGCGCCCGGGAAAGAACTCCTCGAATAGTTCGCCAGTCGTTAGATTCGAGTCGTCGAAGAAATCCATCTTGCGAAGGTGCGCGAAGAAGCCCTCGACCTTCTCTCGCTCCAAGTCGAATTCAGTCACGAGCTTCTCGGTGAAGTCCTCGCGTGTGAATGTTGTGTCAAAGCTGAACTGGGGGTTGTCGAATGTGACCTTATCGAGCTGAACGATCTTGCTCGCGATCTCCTTGCTCCAGTACTTGCGGCAAGTCTTCTTCATGCCGATCGGGAAGCCGTGTAAGGACACATCGAAAATGTGACCACCGGGTCGCTTGAACCATGTCGCCAAACCTCCAATCTTGAAGTGCTGTTCGAGTAGTAAGACGCTCTTGCCGTTGCGCCCGAGAATGTTTGCCGCGGTCATGCCCGCAAGGCCCGATCCAATGACGATCACGTCGTACGCGTCTTGAACACCATGGAGGAAGTCCTTCTTCTGGGACACTTTGCCGTGGCGGCTTCCCCAGGGGTTGGACTTGGTCTTGGTCTTGCCAGCAGGATTTTGTTGTTCGGAAGTCATGTGCGGTGGGGGCAGCGGCCTTACGCCGTTGGCTGCAAGCTGTGGCGGTTCGCTATGGAGATTCCTGAGAGCATTGCGCCTACGACTCCCAAGAGTCCTTGGTCGGTGCCCATCAAAAAGAGACCCGCCAAATCGGTAGTGCCATCAAGGCGCTTCTTAGGTGCGCCGTATACCGCGCCGCGCGGGTGCCCGCTGAAGCGGCGAATGGTATGTGGGGTAAACGCGTCGCGATCGATCTCAAAAGGGCGCGGGTCCGGAGCGAAGCGCGCGGCGGAGTCCAAGAAAGCTTCGCTAGCGCCGTGCTTTGTAGACTCGTATTTGTCGCGGTCGCCGGCGGCGAGCGCCTCCCAATACTCGGCATTCGCAAGTGCCGTGAAACGCATCCATCCTTCCGCTAGCGGCACCTTGGCATCGTAGTTGTTCGGTGAGCAGATCACACCGCTTCGGACATCGATTCCCAGTGCGCCGGGTGCTGGCGCGCGGTAATCGAATACGTCGCTGTCGTTGAAGAATGTGATCGCCGCGCCATGGCCGCCAAACTCGGCGGGCGTCTTGTTGGTGACGATAACTGTCTCGTTGAAGGACAGTTGTCCGCGATCTGAATCTTGGACGGAGTCCGCATAGGCACCGCCGCACATGGCCATCGTCGGGCCATATCCCGCCGACGAGAGAATCTGGTTGGCAAACAACTCTTCGCCATTATCTAAGCGGACGCCAATGGCGCTCTCGAAATCTGCGCTGCCTGTTCGCAGGATATTGGCGACACCGGACTTCATACGCAGCTCGCCGCCTAGCTCTTTATAGCGCTTGACTAGTAAGTTGAGTAGTGGGCGAATCCCGCCCTCTGGGCGTGCGAAGCCCTCGTCGTAAAAGCTCTTAAAAAGGATCGCGAACTGATACCACGCGATGTCGCCGGGGATAGCGCTGCCGTAGTAGCACATCGGCAGCATCAGCATCTCGATGAGGAGCGGCTCTCCGATGTATTCGGCAAGCACTTTGCGTGCGAGTAGGTCGGGATCGGGAGGAGTGAACGAGTCGTAATCCGAAATCGCCTGTGTCAAGCGCAGGAAGCCGTCGAGCTCCGTGGGGAAGGCGCGTTCGATCTCGCTTTGAAAGAGCTCGAACTCATTGGAGAAGCGCAAGCGCTCGGAGGGGAAGGAAATCTCCGAATAGCGCTGCTCGCCAAGCTGCAAGTCGCTGTGGCGAATGCGCAGCTGCCGCAGAAGTTTGGTGAGAGGTACGCCTCGCCTTCCCTTCGGCGCATAGTTGGTGAGTGCGTGTAAGCCCACATCGAAAATGCGACCACGGCGTTTGTAGAACGAGTTCAGGCCTCCCCAAAGGTAGTGCCTCTCAAGGATCAGGACGCGCTTGTCATACTGGGCAAGGCGGATCCCTGCCGCAAGACCGCTCATGCCGGCTCCGATTAGGATCGCGTCGTACTTCTCGCTCATATTTGCGAAGACCCCGGGTAGGCCCGCGCGGTCTTAGAGTCGGTGGACTGGGGGGCCTTAGACGCCGACCTTGAGCTCGATGCTCTCAAGCTTCGGGCCGAGATAGTCTGCGCAAGAAGCTAGCGAAGCCAGCTCTTTGTAGTCCTCTTCGGGAACCTGTACGCCGTAGCGCTTGCGCAGCTCCATGACGATGTCCAAGAAGTCCATCGAGTCGAGCTCGATTTGGTCGCGCAGGCGCTCGTCTTGGTTAAGGCTGTCTAGCTCCTCGTCAGGGGCGATGGTTTCAATGATGTCCTTGATAGCCAGGATAACTTCGTCGCGGGTCATGATGTAGTTGGGTATGGAAAGTCCCTTGCCAAGGTGGCGAGGGAAAGAGTGGGGGGCTTAGACGCGGCGGATGATGACAGCCGAGTTGATTCCGAGCATCCCGAACGACAGGTTCAGAATGGTGTCCATGCGCGAGACTTGCCGCGCTTCTCCAAGGACCAGGCCAGCATGAGCACAGCCGGGATCCAAGTTTTCGACGTTGATCGATGCGTGTACGACCTTATCGTCGAAGGCGGGCAAGTTTCCCGCTAACTCAAGGGCGCCAGCGGCACCCATGGTGTGTCCAATGAAGCTCTTTGTGTTGTTCACAAAGACCCTTGATTCGCCATCGTGGCTGTCGCCAAAGACACGGCGCAGTGCGTCGGACTCTTGCAGGTCGCCCAGGCTTGTCGACGTCGCGTGGGTGTTGACCAGGTCGACATCGCCAATGCCCAGTCCGGCTTTTTCAAGGGCGGACGTCATACACTCGGCTTGGCGCTCGGCGTTCGGCAGCACGAAGTCGGATGCGTCCGAGTTCACGTGGTAGCCAATCACTTCGCCGTAGATTTTCGCAGAGCGGGCAACTGCGTCGTCCATGCGCTCGAGCGTGTACAGGCAGCCGCCTTCCGAGACGACGATGCCGTTGCGCGAAAGGTCAAAGGGACGCGACGCCTTGGTCGGGTCCTCGTGGCTACCGAGTGCGCCCTGCGAAGCGAAGCTGGCAAAGATGCCAAACGTGTGAATCGCCTCGGAGACACCGCCTGCAAGGGCTAAATCGACTTCCCCGAGCTGTAGCATCTGCATGCCATGGATTAGTCCCAGGTTGCCAGCCGCGCATGCGCCGCCCAGGCAATAGGCGGGGCCGGTGAGCCCCAAGTTGAGCGTGACTTCGCCAGCCGGGTTATTTGCAACCGTACGCGGGTTGTGGTGGTGCGACCAGAAGGACAAGTCGTAGTCGAAGCCCGCGACGTTGTGCACTTCGTTTTCAGTCTCGACATTGCCGTGTTCGGTGATGCCGATGTACGTGCCAATGCGCGACTTGACTCGGCCGCCGACGGTGCCCGCCTCGTTATCTATCGTCAGGCCCGCATCTTCGAGCGCTTCGCGCGCGCAGTAGACTGAGATCGATCCGGCGCGCGTTCCGCGACGAGCTTCCTTGCGCTTCTGGTGGCGTGTCACCTCGAAATCGCAGATGCCAGCAACCGTGTCGCCGACGTAGCGAATGTTGTAAGGCTTCACGCCCGAGACGCCGGCCAGCAAGTTCTTGCGGAAGGTGGGCAGGTCGTTACCGTTCGGACTGGTCAAGCCAACGCCCGTGATGACAACACGCGGGAGGTTACTCATTGTGCTTCTCGGGGGTGGCTTCGCTGCGTGAGCTCTCTTCGAGGGCCACCTCGATGTACTGTTCAATCGCTGCCGGTAGGTCCAAGCCAAGTTCGGCTTCGGCGCCTTTCTTGCCGCGCCCAATCCCCGGTAGGTTAGTGGACAACAGAAGCGCTTTGGTCAGCGCCTTCGACAACAGGCTTTGGCTGTCGCCAAGTGCGCGTTCGACGGAACCCATGACGAGCTGCATGACGGCTTCCGCGATCTCGCAAGATCCGATGATCGAGCGCAAGGTGAGCACGCGCGGATCGGCGGCGCCGTGCTTCTTCTTTATGTAGAGAAGCGTTTGGCCGGCGGCGCGCTTGAAGTGCGCCATAGCAACCTGCTCACGGCGACGTAGAATCGTCGCGACTATCGAGAGTGTGTTACCCACGACGGAGTGCAAGTGGCAGCGGCGCGACGGGTCAAACGTCGAGCGCAGCGCGCCCCATTCGGTCAGCTCGTTGATCGTGGTGCTGGTCGCTCCCGTGGAAATCCCGATCGCAGCGGAGATCTCTTTCGAGGACAGTGGGCGGCCAGAGAGGACCAGCAATCCCCAGACGCGCCCGTGGACACGCTTGAAACCGAATGTCTTGAAGAAGGTTTCAAATGCCGGCAACTGCTCGAGTAGCTCGGCGTCTAACCCCTCGTATTCGACGGGGAGCTCACTTTCCTCGATAGACGGATCCATGCTAGGGGATTCGTTAGGCTTTGGCTTTGGGACAGCGGTCATCTAGGGGGAGTCCATTACTCCTGGCGTTCTCGATAGCGTGGATTTCAGAGTTTTCTGAAATCCGGGCACTCAGGCGCTGATTATCACTTCCGGAGTGCCCGGGTCTACCCCCGAACTGGGGGATATTTTGAGGACTTTCATCCACCGAAACACGAGGAGTGAGCTCTAGCGGTGGCGAGCCCGTGCATTTGCCCAAAATGGCGGGCTTTTTGGCCCTGTCGCTAGCTAGAACCCAACCTGGATCGGCTCCGAGCAGTAGCGGACTATCCATGAACGCGCCCCGTACATCGCGGGCGTACTCATAAAGCAAAGTGTAAAAGAGAGGCCCGCGCGCCACCCGGCAGGCCTGCATTACAGTGGACCTCCCTACTTACCCAAGTATCCCATCGCGTAGAGGCGAGCCTCTTCCTCGGCACTAAGTTGGACCTTGCGAGGGGGGTGAAGCGCTTCCTGCAGGGTTTCTAGCTCTTCGTTTAAGCCTTGCGCAAGCTTGCGCATCCACGCATTGGCATCGTCAAAGGGGATCGGCCGGGTCTCGCCCGGGTCGCCCCTGAGGTCGTACCCAATCAGGGATCCTTCAATGAGCTCTCCGTTGGAGTCTAGGCTGCCGGTTAGCTTGTGGGGGCCTTCACGCAGCGCGAACTCGGCGGGAAGGATGTCCGTTTCACTGGGGCATTCGAAGGAGAACAGCCGCCGGTTCGCAGCACCTGGAAGGTCTTGGGCAAAAAGCTCGACGAGCGATCGACCCTCCCAAAGTTCCGGTGCGGAGATGTCGGCGATTTCACAGATCGTTGGCCCTAAATCCAGCAGCGTTACTGCGGCATCGGAGACCCGCGGCACCACGCCAGGGGCTCGAATGGCAAGAGGGATG
>Ga0315322_10000516_pt1 | contig 28928 bp, 23 predicted proteins | sample M110021515metaG_FD_203461 | JGI IMG/M metagenome (GOLD analysis project Ga0315322, IMG submission 203461) | Ammonia-oxidizing marine archaeal communities from Monterey Bay, California, United States - M1 100m 21515 | ecosystem: Environmental > Aquatic > Marine > Intertidal zone | place: USA...
GAATCCAGCAGGCTTGGAGCTAACTCGGGACGACCCGATTCGATGTGGCACCGAGCGAGGTCGAGGGTCAGCGTGCTGTCGTTTGTGCGCAGCTTTCGGGCGCGTTCAAATGCCTGCACCGCAAGCTCCCATTCGCCAAGCGCTACGCTAGCCCTCGCGAAAATCGACCAAGCCTCGGGCGACGTGGGGGCTAGTGTTTTTGCTTCGGCAGAGGCGGAATGCGAGGCCTGGAAAGCTTGCATCGCGAACTGCTCTGAGCGCGCCCCGCGCAGGGCACCACCTTGGGCGAGTTGTGCGCTAGCTTGGGCAATCAGCACGCGGTAATCGGCACCGTGGCTTTGGGCCGCTGTCTCGAATATCGCAATCGCGCGCCCGAAGTCAGCGCGTTCTCGGCCTGCCAAGTAGAGCTCGGCATAGCCGTGCCCGAGAAGGGCTTGTTGGCGATCGTTCTTTGAAATCCAGATCGTGTCAGCGCTAGTCGAGTCAACCGGTGCGTTGGACTCGGGCTCGACGATGGTCAGTAGCGCCTCATAGGATTGCACCTTGGCGTCAAGTAGTGCACCCGGGTCGCGCCAGGTTTCGCCGTCACTCTTGGCGGAGGCCAGATTCAGGCTGACTAGGAAGTGCAAGTGTGCCTCTTGTAGTGAGTCCTCTTCCCCATTCGAAGGGATGCCCGTCAAGTGCTTCGCGAGAAGCACGCGGCCCAAGCTCCAGTGCCCAAACGGATTCGCCGGGTTCTCAAGCACGGTCTGACGAAAGAGCGCTTCTTCCGATTGCCAAACTGCTGTGCGAAGGAACGACAGGATAGCCATGCCAAGCACGAGCACCAGACCAAGTGCGGGAGTGCCGAGCGAGGCATTGCTCTTGTGGAGTTGTCCGAGCGCCCAAGCGCCGGCAAGGCTCGCCGCGAAAACGGCGGTGTACATGTAGCGGTCCGAGATCGGGAACTGACCCGAGGCGTTGGGGTTGATCAGGATCGGGCTGAGTGTAATGGGGACGATCAGGAGCGCGAAGAGCGGTACGCGCCCGTTCTTCCGAGCGGCCAAGAGGGTTGCGACGAGCCATCCAAGGACCAACGAGACGGCAAGGATGGCGTCGCTCGAGGAAAAATCGAAGGCTGGGTGGAAGGGCCGAAAAAGCTCGTAGCTATTGAACCCAAGGAGCGCGCCCAGGAACGCACCGAGCGCTTCGACCCGGAACCACATTGCGCGCCCGAGTCCCATCCCAAGATCGGCGTTGAAGCGCTCAAACCCAGCAAGCATATCGCCGAACACAAAGACGCGCGCACAATAGTAGAGCGCGGCAACAACGGCGAGCCCGCCCCATATGCGAAGTGCACTTCTAGCCGCTGTTGTCTTTCCGCATGGGCCAGCGATCAGTGCATCGAAAACGAACAGGAGCAGAAGTAGGGTCAGGCCCTGCTCCTTACTGCCCAAGCACAGCGCGAACGAGGCGAGGGTCAACCAAGGCAAGCCCTTGGAGTCGCATTCGCGCCAGCGCGACAAGCCGAGCATCGCGAGTATGGCGAACAAGCCACAGAGTGGGTCGCTCAAAGACGAGGCCCACGCGACGGCCTCGACGTTGACGGGGTGCGCCAGAAAAACCGCACCGGCTAGCAGGCCCAGATTCTCGCTGGAGAGGATCTTCGAGGCCAGCCTCCACACCGCAAGCCCCGCAGCCAAGTGCACAAGCAATGAGACGATGTGGAATGCGAGCGCACCCAAACCCAGCGCGGAGGTTGCACGGAAGATGCCGATCGTCACGGGCCGCCAATATCCGACAAGGCCCTCGGCCCCGTCGCCGTCAAACCCCCAGAACGAGCCGAAGATACTGCGCAGCAAGCCCGCCTCGCCTGTTACGCGTGGGTTGCCGACGATCAGCCGCAGGTCGTCGTAAACGAATGCGCCTGAGAGTGCGCGGCCGTAAATCAGGCTTCCGAGGAGAACAAGAGCGAGTCCTAGAAGGGCGAGGCGCGCCGTCGTGGGGCGCAGGGGCTCGGGGGCGTGCATTGCGCCACTTTACCGTTGAAGGGGGCACGGTTCCACGCTGATGGCGCTGTACGCCTATGCGCGGTAAAAAGATCGAGTCCGCCCAGGCGTTAGCGGGGACGGACTCGATTGCTTGAACGGGGTATTAGAAGATCACACCCGCTGTTTGCGGGGGTTCAGATCTTCTGACCCCTTCTACAGTTGCTCAAAATCATGAATTCACCTCCTGCCAAAGTTTTGGTCTCGACTCATCCCGGCTGAGCGGCCAGGCGTCGAGCGATGGTGTTCCCCCTTGATCTTGGCCAGCGGACCCGCATGGGCCATGGTCTCTACCAAAGGACGATGGATCGATCATGAGGGAAGTTTGCCCACAGCGCAAGGGGGTAACTTGGGACTGCGGGCACAACATCTTGTGGAATCGGTTTTGAGCCACAGCTTCCGCTCGCAGGGAACGCCTCTCGAACGTACGGACTGTACGATGCGTCCTATGAATCAAAGTGTCCTGCTGGCCAGTGTAGCCCTAGTCGCCCTCTCCGGTTGCAAATCGGACAAGAGGCCCCTCGCGCCTGTTTCACCGGTCGTTGTGATCGGGATCGATGGTGTGGATCCTGTCGTCTTAAATGGGCTGCTTGCCGCTGGTCGCGTCCCGTCGTTCCAGCGCTTCGCAGATGATGGCACGCTGGGTCGCCTGGGGACGTTCGCTCCCACGTGGTCGCCCGTGATCTGGACAACGATTGCGACGGGCCAAGATGCGAAGGCGCACGGGGTGAACGATTTTCTCGAGGCGGACTCGGGCAAGCCCTACACAAGCAACACCCGTCGCGTGCCAGCCATCTGGAACTTGGCATCCAACGCAGGGCGGACGGTCGACTGCGTAGGGTGGTGGATTACGTGGCCTGCCGAGCCGGTCAACGGCCGTCTGGTCGCATCATATGCCGCCCAGGCCCAGGCCAAGATCATCTGGAAGCCGACGCTCTGGAAAGAGATGGAGGAGCAGACCTACCCCAGTGATTTGGCGGAGGAGATCGAGCCTTTCTTGATCCTTGCGAACGACGCCGAAGAGCTTCGTCCCAAGATGCGCAAGGCGTTCCCGATTCCCGACGAGCTCGATGCGCATCGCGGGCGGTTGGTGAATGACTTGGCGTGGGTGCACGCGGCGGACCTTTCGATTGCCGCTGTGACGGGGCACATGCTGGACTCGGGAAATGCCGATCTGACGATGGCGTACCTCGCTCTACCGGACGTTGTTGGACACCGTTTTTGGCGCTATCACGCACCCGACGATATGCACTACGCCGTGACGGAAGAGGACCAGGCCGCGTTCGGCGACTATCTCTCTCTGTCCTATATCGAGGCCGACCGTCTGCTCGGCGAGCTACTCGCAAAGGTGCCGGACGATGCGACAGTAATCATTTTGAGCGACCACGGCATGCACGTCGACCCCGTCACGATGTACGAAGAGTTGGCGCTGACTTCGGGCGCGCACGAGGACGCCGCGCCGGGCATCATCGGCGTGATCGGACCATATGCGGCAAAGCAGGGCAACGTGCTCGACCAAGCGCATCGCGGCGACGTGTATCAGGTTGCGCCGATGCTGATGCACCTGCTCGACTTGCCGGTACCCGAGCATTGGCGCGGTGCGGCGGCTGGGCGCATTCCCCTGGAGCGCATCTTGGCGGAAGAGTGGCGCGTCGCGCACCCCCTGACGCGAAGCCCTAATACCGATGGCGAGTATCGTGCGGCGACGGCGCCGAGGGTGCCCGCAACGGGGACGTCCGAGGCGTTCAAGAGCAACTTCGAGGCGATTGGCTACCTCGGGGGCAACGAGCAGCAGGTCAAGGACGCCGATGCCGAGCGCGAGGCGCAGCGCGAGACAGAGTAAGGTGGTCGTTGGGTGGTGGTTTTATACCTAGCGCCCTAGCACCATCGCCTCACTCGGCTAAGATGGCCGCGACACCGAACAGGAGCAACGATTTGCAGACCATCACCTTTGACATCGAAGTCGCCGGCACCCCTTGGGATGAGGTCGACGAAATCACCCGTGGGTATTTGACGGAGCGCGCGCGTGATGAACGCGAGCGCGAAGCCTTGCCCGAGCGCATGGCGCTGTTTCCTGGCCTAGGTAAGATCATCGCGATCGGCCTTTGGAACGTCGAGGCGAACCGCGGCCTGATGCTGCTCGAGTCCCCGGAGGGGGTGCCTTCCGAGGGACCAAAGGAGTGGGAGCGCGTGCCGGACTCGGACATCTTCCGCGGCTCTGAAAAGGAAGTGCTGCAGAAGTTCTGGGAGATCGTCGGCCGCAAGCGCCCGCGCCTTGTGTCGTACAACGGTCGCGGCTACGACGGCCCGATGTTGATGATTCGCTCGGCCCAGCTCGGCGTGACGCCGTCCGTGAACTTGCTGCCGTACCGCTACGATATCTCGACGCACTGCGATTTGATGGAGGTGTTCAACTTCCACGGCACCGTGCGCAAAAACTACTCGTTGGACTTCTGGTGCCGCCGCTTTGACGTCGAGAGTCCAAAGGGTTCGATCGACGGAAGTCAAGTGGGTCGCGTATACCGCGAGGGCCGCATCGACGAGATCGGCGAGTACTGCTTGCGCGACGTGCGCGCGACATGCGAGCTGTACAAGAAGGTCGAGCACACCCTACTGCCGATGTTTAAGGGCGGCACGTAGTCGTGAATGGGGGCATCCCTGTGCACCCCTAGGCATCATCACTGCCTTTTCTGGCATGGCGCGCACGACTGCGAATAGACCTACTCCGGCACGTCCAGCCGCCACGCCTTCCAGCCTTCGCCTAGCAGTGGTTCGCGTGCGGCGAGCTCGGGGGTCATGTCTGCGAAGAAAGCGCGCAGTGCATCAACGCCGGGTTTGGTTTCGGCCAATGGAGCATCGGGAAGAACGAGGTAGCGAGGTCGGTCGAGCAAGCCACTATCACTCAAGCGCTGCTCGACGAGCTGGAAGCTGGCGATGTCTGCAGTTACGGGCAGCATTGTTCGCCACGCGTAGAAATAGACAGCGGGCGTGAAGCCCAAGCTGGCTGGGTACAGAGCGACGGATCTAGCGGGGAGCAGCTCGCCTAGCTGGGCGCCTACGACTTCGGGGACGTTCGCCCGCGGCACTGGACTACGCCAGGTTTGCCAGAGGTGGTTTGTTGTCGCGAAGCCGTTATTGATGGTCAAGCCAAGCAGTACGCTCGCCAAGATCAAGCCGCCGTGGTGGCGACCCTTGCGGGCAAAAGTGCGGCCGACGGAGTCTCCGAAGATGACGAAGGCCAGGCCTCCGAGTGCGGCCACAGCGGGTATCAAGTTCAGGATGAACGTGCTCTGTACGGGCGCGTGATCCGAGGTGTGTTTGTAGTAGCCGAACATGACTGCGAACCCACCAGTGGCGAGAAGCAGTGGCATGAATGCGGGGTTCTTTTTTGACGCTCCTTCTTTGGTAACTTTGGAGGAGCGGTCCGCTTGCATGAGTGCGGCGAACACCAAGCCGATGATCGCGATCTCGACCATCACGGCGGAGCCATACGTGACCAGGTGCGTGTGTTGCAGGCCGAGCCATGTCCAAAGAGGGACGGCACCTGAAGTCAGGGGCTCGAACAGCAAGCCGATGCGTTCGGAGAGTCGGCTAGCGGGCTGGATTCCCTCGAGCGCCGAGCGCACATAGATACCATGAATAAGGATGGGTGCCAGTGCGGACATCCCGATCGTGCAGGCCGTAGCAATCGCTCCTTTCGGGCCGAGCGCGCGCAGCCGCGAACCAAGTGCAGCTAGACAGAGCGGGATGGCAAAGAATAGCGGGGCGAAGGTCTGCGCCGTTCCGAGTGCTATAAAGATGCAGACGAGGAGAAGTTCGCGTGGGAACAGCCGCGGCTCTTCCGAAACCGCATCGAGCCTGCGCACCTTTGCGAAGAATCCAAAGGCGAGAAGAACGCAGAGGATGCTCGCGGGCTCGTAGTTTACTAGCCCCGCATCCATGATCGCGAGCGGGCTGAGTGCGTACAGGAGTAGGCCGATCAAAGCGGCGCGTTTGCCTCCTTCAATGCGGAGGGCCCACCACAAGACGAGTAGGCTAAAAATACTCGCGGCAAACATGGGTAAGCGCAGAGCGAACTCGAAGCTGTGGTCGGTGCCTACGCCGGACGGCGAGTGGCCCGCTTGCCAGGCCGTCTCCCAGCCGTCGGGACCAAGCGCTTTGAGTGAGGCCCACTCGGCGAGCGCAAAGACGGGTGAATGGTTCCCATAGACGTACCAGGTCTCGGGCGCGTCCACGACCGTGTCCAAGTTGACCACGGGATAGCCACCGGTAGGCCCGGTACCAAGACGCTCGTAATTGACCGCCGTGAGCCCAAAAAAAGCACCTTGAAAGCCGTCCGCTTCACGATCAAATCCGCCATCCGGTGCGTAGTGCACGCGCAGCAAAACCCCAAGCAGGAAGACTAAGCAAACTGCGATGAGCTCGTGCCTTGGAGTTTGGGCAAGGCGCCCAAAGCTATGGATGGGCGCGGGGCTAGAGTTGTTCGTTGTTTCGGTTTCCACGGTTAGGTGCGCTTCGGCTTTGAGATAGGCTATGGATGTGCCGCCATGTTCGTACGCCCAACGTGATGTTTAACAATAAACGAATCGCAGTCCACGCCTGTTTCGTGGCTTTTGCCAGCTTCTCCGCCGCTTGTAGTGATGCGCCTCTTCCGCGAGGTGTGGTTCACTTGGATCCTAGGCTTGAGGATGGCCGCTCATCGGCGTCCGCTCTTACGGCGGTATCCGAGGTCACTGTCGCGTGGAACTTCGACAATGGCAAGCATGCCGATTGGACGCTTGTGAGCGTGCCCTTCGAGGGGCAGCTTTGTCGCGCATGGGAGTGGCACGCGAAGCCGGGACAGCCCGGGTTGGACTCGGCAGTGATCGATGGCCTGTCGTGGAGAGGAGCGGTTCCTCGCTCGACACGCGCCCGAATCTCTTGGCGGCGGACGAGCGACGCCGAGGGCACCTGGCCATCTGTTTGTATGGCGGAGACTGCGGTTCTTTCGGATGAGTCCGGTGCGCTGCAGCACAGCCTGGACTTGGGCGGGCATCCCGCGTGGAACGGTGGCTCCGACAGCGAGGGGCAGCCAAGCGTCGCGGGCGACATCCGCAGCATCCGGTTCGAGCCCGACGGTTTGTTAGGACTCAATACCTCGATCGATGAGTTGTCGTTTTCGCGGCGCGGTTTTTGGGGCGGCTTCGAGTCACTGCAGCCAGACTTTGCGGCCGACGGCGGGCTTGTCGTTTTAAGTGGTTATGGGCGCCGTGCTTGGCCGACTGACTTTGGTGTGCCTTTGTATGCCGACGTCACGATTCCAAAGGGCGGTCAACTGTTGTTCGACGTCGCGCTTGGCGCGCAGCATCGCACAGAACTCGAGCGTATCCACCTTGCCATCGACATCGCGGACGCGGGAACGGCGGGCGAAGACGCGGACGAGTGGGAGCGCGTTTGGTACAGGACGCTTGTTCCGCGCATGGCACCAGAGGAGACTCTGTGGACAGCCGCCAAAGTCGACTTAACCGAGTTCGAGGGAGACGCCGTGCGCGTTCGCTTTCGAAGCTGGGCCGGGCATGGTGTCGATTCTACATCTGAAGGTCTTGAGGGGACCTTATCACGATCCTCGGTGTTTTGGGGCACGCCCGAAATCATGGGGTCGCAACCCAAGGACCGCGCGCCGAACATCTTGCTGGTTACTTTGGATACGACACGTGCGGATGCGTTAGCTGGCGTGGGAGCGGATGCCGCACTTGCGCCTTACCTGCAAAAGTTAGCCGCCACCGGAATTCGATTTGAACAGGCGTATTCGACAAGTAACGCAACGCAGCCCTCGCACGCTTCGATTTTGACAGGCACGTGGCCGATGGACCACGGAGTCCACGACAACTACGCATTCTTTGGCGAGGACAACATCACACTCGCCGAGCGCCTGCGCAAGCGCGGATACCACACGATCGGTGCAGTCAGTCAGCGTTACATCGGCGCGGGGAGTGGCTTCGGTCAGGGCTTTGACGAGTTCTTGCAAGCTGCGCCAACGGCTTCACTCGATGGCAGTGCAACCGTCGAGGGCCTGCACACCCGACTGGAAGAGTGGTCAGAGCTCGCACCCGATCGTCCGTTCTTCCTGTGGTTGCATTTGTTCGATGCACACACTCCATACGCTGCACCCGCCGAGTACCAATCCAAGCACAATGCGCGACTCGCAGAAGCTGGTATTGGAATCCCTTCGGCCATGGTCGCGCCGGGAACGGCGAGCGCTTTGCCGGTGGTCGATGAACTTCCGGACGAGATGCGCTTCCTCGCGGGAACCAACAGCTTGGACTTCGCAAAGCACCTCTACCGGAGTGAGGTGAGCTATGCAGATAGCTTGATCGAGAACGTTGCTAGCGCACTCTCCGGAGCCAATCAGCTCGGCGCAACCGCATTTTTCGTGACCGCGGATCACGGTGAGTCCCTTGGCGAAAACGGCAGCTACTTCAACCACATGGGGCTGCTAGAAGAGGTTGTGCACGTGCCACTCATCGTGCGTATTCCGGGGGGGCCAGCAGGTGTTGTTGTCGACGATCTCGCGAGCGGCGTGGATCTTGTTCCCACGATCCTGTCCTACGTGGATCGCGGCACTTTTGATGCAGCAGGCGCAGCGGGCGTCCTACGCGGTCGCGACTTGCTGGCCGGGCTCGTGACTCCCGACGCCGAGCTAAGCGACAAGGGCGCGCGCGTGTTTTTCGAGCACTCCGGTAGACGCCAAGTCGGTTATCGAGAGGGATCGCAGCACTTTGTGACCACAATCGGCGACGGGATGCGACATGGGATTGAGGTCGTTAGCGATGCGGGCGGGCGGCGCGTCTTGCGTGAAATCCCCGTTCCCATCGGAGCGAGTTTCTTGTTTGATGCGGGCTCGCCGAGTGGGGGCAATCTCTCGAGTGCGCAGCCCGAGGAAGTCAAGCGTCGCACAGCGGTGTTGAAGGCGTGGCTGGCGAGCGCGCGACCGATCGCATCTGAGCAGCGCGCGACGACTGCGTCCGAGCGCGCAGACCTCGACAAGCTCGGATACTAGGACGCGCCCTTAGCGCAGTCGCCAGAGCCACGACCCCAGGCCGGCGTCGGGGTCCATTGGAGTCGCCTCGAAATCAGCGATGATCTTACTCATCGCGCCCTCGTGCTGACCGACACTCCAGTCCAAGAACCACGGCGCGTGCCGGAAGCGCACCGGAAGGACCATGTCGCGCATGGCGAACACGTTGCCTTTAGCGGCTAGTGTTTGTGAGATCAAAGCGCGGGCAAGGGGCACTTGATCGGGCTTGACTCCAGAGGCCGCATCGGAGATGTCGACCACGCGCGGGAGCTCGATTGCGGGTACGGTTGAGGTCTCTCTCGCGCGCATCAAGCTGTAGTAGCCCAAGCGGTCGAGCCCAAGAGCTAGTCCCGATGGGCCCGCACTCTGCAGCGTCTCTCTCGCCCGAGCATCCATGTCCCCGCCTCGGTTCGGAGAGATCAGCGTGGCCCAGTTGCCAAGTGCCAGAATGCCAAGCGCTACGGCGAGCAGGCTAGCCGGAACAGTCGCAGAGGGGCCCGAATCTCGAAGCCAGAGCGCGGCCAAGAAGAAGAGCGGCATCAGCGTGCCACAGTAATACTCCATGTTGCTCGGCTGCCACCAGGTGAAGAACGCGAAGCGTACGACGATCAGGACGACTAGTGCGCGTGCGGCTTTGGCGCTTGGGCTCGCATCCCGTTCTTTGCGGAGCCGCGAAGCGATGAGCGCCGTGCCGATAAGCAACCAAGGAGCCAGGCCAAGGGCTAGCTGCGCACCGTGATCGCTCCAAGTGAACGCGCCCGTTTGGGCTGCATTCCCAGTGAACCAAAGTGGATACGACAGGCTCGCACCGAGCATGCCGAAGGCAACAGTTACCGAGTCCCATGTGAGCGCGCCTCCCCAAAGGCCCGTATCCGCTAGTCCGCGCATCCATGCTGCGAAGCCGACGGTGCTGCCTGTTAGATTGAAGGCGAGCAGATAAAATCCCAGGCATAGTGCGCCGGAGGTTGCGGCAACTCGGAATGCCCGTCGCAGTGGTAGGGCGACGAACAGTGGAAGAACGATCAAGGCACTATCTTGGCGAAGTAGAGTCGCGAGCAAGAGAAAGGCGATGAGCGTGTGGTTCTCTTTGCGCTCATCGATCTTGTCGCTAGCAACTGCGGCGGGATCTCTGAGCGCGATGCGAAGGACAAGTCCGAGTAGCGCAGCTTCAGCTGCGACGGCCGGCAGGTAGGTCTCGCCAACAGAAGCGTACAGCCAGAAGCTCGAAGACATGGCGAGCAGGCCCGCGAGTAGCATGGGCACAAGCCTTGTTCGAGTGCTTAGGGAGAGCGCTGTTCGCAAAAACGCGAGCACGCAAAGCGCGCCACCGAGCGCACTCAGAATTGTTTGCGCTGTCATCGCGAGCGCCATCGGCGTGCGCAAGCTCGAGCTCGCGGATTCAAAGGGGCTTAGCAGCGCCGCAAGTAGGGCGGCGAGCGGGTGGAAGAGCAGGTGGTGCGGATTCCAAAGCGCGTGGCCACCGTCGCCATTCGACAGGTGCTGCGCATAGGGAAGCGCGTCGTTCCCCAAGATCATTCCGTCGTCCAAAACCCCAAAGGCCAGGAAGTAGACGGCGAACAGAAGCGCACCCACGGCGATGAGCGTTGCTTTAGAGAGTGGGGCGGGGAGCATACGCAGATCCTAAAAAGAAAACGCCCCTCGCGCCAATGGCAGGAGGGGCGCACTCTCTCGCTTATTCGTAGCGAGGCTTCTTCTAGCCTTCGTGGAAAGCGGGGTTCGGTATCTCGGGTAGCTCGATGGCGTGCCAGTCGAGCAGATCGCATTCGCCGTAGAGGTTGTCCAGGTCGTAGTACTCGCGCGCGTCCGGTTGCAGGATGTGTACGATCACGTTGCCGTAGTCGAGCAGGATCCACCAGCCGAGGTCTGAGCCTTCAACGGGGCGGTGCTGCTCGCCAGCGGCCTTTAGGCGCACGTGCAGCTCGTCATAGAGGGCTTTGACGTGAGGGCGTGAGGTGCCGGTGATCACGACGTAGTAGTCGGCCACCTGGAACTGGACATCGACGTCGTAGATTTTGATGTCGTTGCCTTTTTTTTGGTCGCACAGCCAGGCTGCGGCTGAGGCAAGTGTCTTGGAATCGATGGGGAAGCTCCTGGTGGTTCTGGGCGCGGTCTCGGCGCTGCATTCCGTAGTGGCTGTGCCGACTACGTTACCCGACTGAAAATTGTAGAGAGAAAGAAAGCAGCGAGGTCCCAGGTGATTCCCGGGGACCCCGCCGCTCCTTTGGGGTCGTTTGGGTTAGCCGAGGAACCAGGGTAGGAATACGAGTCCCACCACGGTCATCAGCTTGACGAGGATGTTGAGTGACGGGCCAGAGGTGTCCTTGAACGGATCACCAACCGTGTCACCAACAACAGCAGCGTGGTGAGGCTCTGAACCCTTGCCACCGTGGGCTCCGCCCTCGATGTACTTCTTCGCGTTGTCCCAAGCGCCACCGGCGTTGGACATGAAGATTGCCATCATGACACCGGTGACAAGTGCACCGGCGAGCAGGCCGCCGAGGGCCTCGACACTCCAGAAGCCAACGACGATCGGCGCGGCGATCGCGATGACACCGGGAAGGATCATCTGCTTGAGAGCGCCGTCTGTCGAAATGGCAACACAACGGGCGGCGTCCGGCTTGCCGGTACCTTCCATGATGCCTGGAATCTCGCGGAACTGACGGCGAACCTCTTCGACCATGGCGAAGGCGGCGTTGCCGACTGCGCGCATGGTGAGGGCGCTGAACAGGAATGGCAGGATGCCGCCGAGCAGAAGGCCGATGATGACGTAGGTCGAGTTGATGTTGAGCATCAAGTTGCCGTCGGCGCCAAGGCGCGCAGCTGCTTCATCCGGGTAGTTCGTCTCGATCATCGCGCCGGCGCGGCTACAGAATGCGCTGAAGAGTGCAAGTGCAGTGAGTGCAGCGGAGCCAATGGCGAAACCTTTACCGATAGCGGCGGTGGTGTTACCCACTGCGTCAAGGGCGTCGGTGCGCTGGCGAACTTCAGGGGGCAGCTTTGCCATCTCGGCAAGGCCACCAGCGTTGTCAGCAACCGGACCGTAAGCATCGACTGCAAGGGAAATACCCAAGGTCGAAAGCATACCGACAGCGGCGAGGGCAACGCCGTAGACGCCTGCCATGTAGTTCGACAGGAAGATCGCAACGCAGATGAAGAGGACGGGGAGAGCGACGGACTCCATACCGGTCGCAAGACCGTGGATGATGTTGGTCGCGGCGCCGGTCTCGGACTGCTTGGCGATGTTGCGGACGGGGTGGGTTTCGGTCGAGGTGTAGTACTCGGTGATCTTGCCGATGATCACGCCGATGGCGAGACCGGAGACGACAGCGATCAGTAGAGCTAGGCCTGTGGACAGCTCGTGGTCAACGCCGACGAGCTTCGCGGGAAGCTCAAGGCCGCCGCCCATGGTGAGCCACCAGGTGGCTCCCACGACGATGATAGAGGCGACGATCAGGCCGCGGAAGAGGGCCGAGTGAAGAGCATGCTCGTCGGTGGCCTTCACGAAGAGGGTACCGATGATCGAGGCGAAGATGCCAAGGGCGGCAACGCCAAGGGGAAGCATGATCATGCCCTCCATGCCTTGGATGCCGGTGTAGGCGAATGCGCCCAGGGTCATGGCTGCGATGATCGAGCCCACGTAGGACTCGAACAGGTCCGCACCCATGCCGGCGACATCGCCAACGTTGTCGCCAACGTTATCGGCGATGGTGCCGGGGTTACGGGGGTCGTCCTCGGGGATGCCGGCTTCGACCTTGCCAACCAGGTCAGCGCCAACGTCGGCGGCCTTGGTGAAGATGCCGCCGCCAACGCGGGAGAAGAGGGCGATGGAGGAAGCACCGAAGCTGAAGCCGAGCACTTTCTCAAGGCCGGAGGTCGTGATGGTCTCAACGCCGTTGATGGTCTCAAATCCGTAAGCCATCGTGAAGCCAGCGACACCCATGAGTGCCAGGCCAACAACGCTCATACCCATGACCACGCCAGAGTTGAACGACACGCCAAGGGCGTCCGCCAGGCTGTTAGTGGCTGCCTGGGTCGTACGCACAGCAGCGCGGGTAGCTGTGTACATGCCGAAGTAGCCGGCGATTGCCGAAGCCAAGGCACCGCTAACGAAAGCGATCGCGGTCTGAATGCCAAGGCCCGTTGTGGGGTCCGAAGCACCGATGGCGACGGCCACGACCGCGACGAAGACAGCAAGCCAGGTGTACTCGGCCTTAAGGAATGCGGCAGCACCATCTTGGATCTGCTTAGCGATGTCCTGCATCACTTCGTTGCCGTCATCGCGTTTCATGATCGCGAAATAGCGTACAACGGCATAGACGAGTGCAAGAACGGCTGCAACTATGGAGATTAGTAGGAAGTCCATGAGGGGGTGCTGGTGGGATCAGCTTGGGGTGTCGGCAGCCCGGTTGGGCGCGGCTGCACGGGATTGTCGGCATCTAGGCCATCGTGGTGGGACATCTCCGCCCTATCTAAGGAAGGGCAGGGGCTCTACCGCGAAAATGGGCCTAGAAGGATAGCGATTCACCGCTGCAAGTCAATGGCGGGGTGCTATCTATTGAGATGGGGCTCGGCCAAATCGCCCGTAATTCGGGGGATAAATGGCCATTAGCGCAGAGCTAGGCAGGGCGGGCTGGGTCGTCGATGCCGTCCGGGTGGTCACTCCCCGCGAGGGGGGGCTTGGCATTGGGCCCGCTAGCCAGGGATTCGCTCGAGGGCGGCTCCGCGTGCATTTCTGCCGCTGCCGTTACGGGACCGGGAAGGCCCGCTTTCGCCCGTTCAATGGCTTGCTTACTTTTGCGCTTGACCACCAAAAGGATGATCAAGAGCGCGATGACGAGAAAGGCTAGGTACTGATGCAGGTGTTCCATCCTTTCGTTCAACATCTCCATTTGGCCGCCGAACAGGCGCCCAACGTGGATCGAGAGCGGAACGGTAAAGAGCACGCCCAGCGCGTCTAGCAATAGGAAACGAATGAACTTCATCCGCATCATTCCCGCCACAAAGTAGCCCGGGATGCGGATCCCCGGCAGGAAGCGGCACACGAAAGTGGCCCAGTTGCCGTGCTCGAGAAAGCGATTCTCGAGCCGACTAAATCGTTCGGGGTGGAGCACCAGGCTGATCCACGGCCTCTTCAAAATACCCTTGCCGTAGTGGCGACCCAGCCAAAAAGGGATTGCATCGCCCAGCAAGATCGCCACAGAGCAAACGACGGTGATGGGCAAGAAGTCGACCTTGTCCTGATAAACCAGCAGCCCGGACCCGATTAGCGTCACTTCCTCTGGCAAAGGCAGGCCCAGGCCGCATAAGAGCAGGATAAGGAAGGGCCCTAGATAGGAGAATTGCTGCATCACCTCCTGCGCTGTACCGGAAATGTCTAGGAGAATGGGGTCCATAGTCGAATATCAGTATACGCGAGAGTTGCCCGGCGTTTTCGCATCCGCATTGAATGCGGGCCCTCAAGGTGGATAATATTCGTGGAGTCACTTTGGCTCGCCTGCTATGCAGGATCACGGGGCCCGTACGCTCGGGTCCTCGGTCAGCTTTTATAAAAAGCCATGCTTCAATCTACTCTGGCACTGTTGGCCGAGAACTCGTTCGACTGGTCTCGTGGCTCGTTGTTCCTGATGTGCGCTATCGTTGGCGGATCGGTGATCACGCTGCAGACGCTCCTCCTTCTATTTGGATTCGGGGGCATGGACGACTTTGATGGCCTCGCTGATGGGGACATGGAGTTGGATGGGACGGAGAGCGCATTCGGCTTCTTGTCGGTGCGCGCCGTGTCTGCCTTCCTCTGCTTCTTCGGCCTTGCGGGTTGGGGTGCAACGTCTGCGGGCTGGGAACTTGGGCCGACTCTTGGCGTCGCCACTCTCTCGGGATTCGGCATCATGCTTGTCGTGGTGTTCATCCTGGGCCTGCAGAAGAAGCTCTACTCCGACGGCAACCTGCACCCTGAAAAAATCGTCGGTAACACGGCAAAGGTTTACTTGGTCATTCCAGCGAACGGCAAGGGCAAGGGCAAAATAACGGTCTCGATCCAAGAGCGAAGCGAGGAATACGATGCGAGCACGGCTTCGGATTGCCACCAAGCGATCCCGACGGGCGCAGAAGTCCGCATCTCTCGCATGATTACTCCCGGTTCCTTTGAAGTCGAAGCGCTTTAGGGCGTAGTCCCTAGCTAGATAAAGGCCCTCTCCTAAGAACAGCAACAAATACAACGCAACCTCAATCGGTATCCCAATGACCCTCCCTCTATTTTTAGCTCTAACCGAAAGTCTTTTAGGAGACGGCGGCAACGCCGGTCTCTACATGACCGTCTTTGGCGTCTTGACGATTTTCGGTTCGTTCATGGTGCTGGCGCGCCGCTACAAACGCTGCCCCTCGAACCGAATCCTCATCATCTACGGAAAGACCATTGCGGGGCGCTCGTCCAAGTCATTGCATGGTGGTGGTGCGTTTGTCTGGCCTCTCATCCAGAACTACGATTACCTTTCGCTCGATCCGATGCAGATCGAAACGCCTCTTGAAGGTGCACTTTCGCTTGAGAACATTCGCGTGTCCGTACCGAGTGTATTTACCGTTGCGATTGGTACAGCCAGCGAGCAAATGAACAACGCTGCCGTCCGACTTCTCGGATTGACGACTGCTGAGATCATGAAGCAAGCCGAGGACATTATCTTCGGACAGCTGCGCCAGGTCATCGCCGGCATGCGCATTGAGGAGATCAACCGCGACCGCGATTCATTCCTCAGCCGCATACAGGAGAACCTTGAGCCCGAGCTCGAAAAAATCGGTCTGATCCTGATCAACGTGAACATCAAGGACATCACCGACGAGTCCGGCTACATCGAGGCCATCGGCCGCAAAGCGGCATCTGAGGCTGTTCAACAGGCTCTAATCGACGTGGCCGAGCAGGAGCGCCACGGGTCGATCGGTGTGGCTCAAGCCGGCCAGGAACGCGAAGTCCAAGTTGCCCTAGCAGAGAAGATGCGTGACATCGGTACCAAGGAAGCCGAGCGTGACCGCGTCGTAAAGGTCGCTGACCTAGATAAGGAAAAGGCAATCGGTGAGCGTCAAGCGAGCTTCGAACAGGAGTCCGCTGTGCGAGACGCCGAGCGAGAAATGCGAGTTCGGGTCGCAAGTGCTAACGCGCAAGCGATTAGCGGCGAGAACGAGGCCAAGGCCTCCATCGCCGCAGCTAACGCCGAACTACAAGTCAAGGAAGCCGAAGCCTTCCAAATGGGCGAGTCCCGTAGACGTCAGGCGGATGCAGCTGTGCGAGAAGCGCAATACATCGCCGAGGCCAAGGCCGCCGAAGCCGAGGGCACCAAGCGCGAGGCCGAGACACGCGCCCAGCTTGAGTCCGTCGCAAAGGCAGAGAAAGCCATGACGATCGTGTCTTCAGAAGCCGACGCTGAAAAGCGGCGTATTCTCGCCCGAGGCGAGGCCGACGCGATCTTTGCCAAGCTCGACGCCGAGGCCCGCGGTAGCTTCGAAATCTTGGCTAAGAAAGGTCAGGGCCTCGAGCAAATCGTCAACGCTTGTGGTGGAGCTCCCGAGGCTTTCCAACTGATGATGCTGGAGCATATCGAAGCGATCTCCGAGACCGCTGCGACCGCGATCAGCAACATCAAGTTCGACAAGATCATCGTCTGGGATGGCGGTCAAGAAGGCGGTGGAGCCGGTGGCTTCATTAAAAACTTGGCTGGCGCTCTCCCGCCTGCACTTCAGATAATGAAGGACATTGGCGGCGTCGAAATGCCCGAGTACATCGGAAAGCTAATGCCGGACGCGGATCCGAAGCCGCAAGAAGCCGCGACCGAAGATGCCGCGACCGAAGAGACCGCGACCGAAGAGGCCGCGACCGAAGGAGCTGTAGAGTCCGCTCCGGAGTAGCGAACGGCGCCATGTGGTGCCGGGCATAGTACGGCGAAAATGGGCGAGGGGGAGAAGTGGGCTACGGCCCGCCTCTCCCCTTCGCAATTCATGCAGTTCAGTGGATGGGTCACCGCGCTGTGACTTTACAGCTGCTCGAGTGCGAATGCCTGCGCTGCCTCGCCGCCGATGTGTCCCAGTTCCGCAGCCTCGCTAAATGCGGTCGCTGCGTCTTGCCACAGCGCGGTTGGGGAGTCGCCCCACTCTAGCGGTTCTGACAACCTAGCGTGGCTAAGCAGCAACATCCCACGATGGAACGAAAGCTCCTCGGGATGCCGCGCCCACTTTTGACCGCGGTGCGTTACGTCGAGTGCGGACTCGAGCCAAGCAACGCGAACCTCCATCGTCCAGCCGGCCTCGGCAGAGGCCAAATAGAGCCCGAGGTGATTGGCCAAGGTCATCCAGCCGGGGCCCGATTTTGGGTTGAGGTCGATGGCGGACTCCATGAAGTCGATCGCGCGTCCGGGGAAGCCGTGTTGGATCGCCTGTTCCGCGCGGACCCACTGTACTTGAGCCGCGATTGGGGCAAATGGTCCCAACCACGATGAGGTCTCGCGAGATGCTCTTTCGGTTTGGCTAAGGCCCATGGCAAATAGCCCGGCTGCGACCCCAAGTACGGCGACTGCGCGCATTTTACTCATGAGGCCCGCCCTTTACCCGCTTGGATACGCAATGCGCTGGCGAGTAGAAGTGTTCCGATCACGACTTGAAGCCCGAAGCCCATGACAAGCGGCGCAGTCCAACTGGAGGGGACAAAGCCCTGTCCCGCCGTGGCCAGTACATCCAGCCAGACCGAGCCGCCAAGGTATGTGCCCGCGGCCGGGCCCAAGCCGGCGACTTGAATGGCGAGCGCAAGTGACATGCCCAAACCCGCGCCAAGCCTGGCCCCGAGTCCTAGTGCTATCGCTCCGGCACCTGCAATCCACAAGAACGCGTGCTGCCAAAGTGCCAGCGAGGCCAAATGATGCGAAGCCCGCGGGAGCAGTAGGGCGGAGTGCTCGCCGGACAGGCGAAGGGGCGGGCCATCCTCGCCATGTCGAACCGTGATCAGGAGTTGGCCGCTTCCCTCTGGAATCGGTAAGAGTACTCGCCGGGTTCCTCGCACTCGCACCGTGAGCGAAGTCGTTTGTTCAGCGACGGCTTTTCCGTCTGCGATCCGCGCGGCCGAGATTGTGATCAAGGCTGAGGGGCCATCACCCGCAAGGGATGTCGGCATGAAGGAGAGTTGCGGCGCGGGCACGTCTTTAGAGGCGACGTAATCGAGCCGCTCTTTGGCATCTCCCACGATCCAGGCGGCCTCCATTGCGTTGTCCGGAGTCGCACTGACGAGTACCAAGCTCTGCCCGTGCAGTGCGTGCTCCTTGCCAAAGGCTTGGCCGACCTGCGCAGGTCCTAACGCGCTTGCGAATTCGACGCCCGCCGCGAGCCCTAACAGTGCGATGGCGGCTGCGAACACGCCTCCGACAACAAGCGCAAATGCGCCCCCGACGGCAGAGTCGAGCCGGGTCGACAGCCAAGATCGATCGCGATTTGCAAAGAGGTATCCCGCTCTAGACCCCTTCCACGTAGCCGCAATTAGCATAAAGGAGCCAATCGAACCCCAAAGTCCTTGTCGCAAAAGGCCTGGTGTGTTGCCCGCATCCAGGCCGGCAATCGAGCCGGGCATTGTTTCGCTGGTACTGGACCAAAACGCCCAAGCAGGCAGCAAAAGACACAGCGTAATTCCGCTCCAAAGGGGCAGGCCTCGCCCCATGCCAACCCTTTGCAGCGCGCCTCTCATTAGGCCTTCGAACCAAGCTCGCGGTATAACTCGAGCAGCGTTGCGAGCAGCTCGTGGCCGCCAGTACGCTCGATTTTTCCCTTCCAGAGAACCGAGACTTCGTCGCACGGTAAATCGGCCACATGCGTCGCAATGAGCACACCGGCGCCGCCGTCTCGGGCCTCGGAGAGAAGCTCATCAAAGACACCGAATCCCTCGGCGTCCAAACCGTCGGTAGGCTCGTCCAATAAAAGCAGTGCTGGCTTGTGCAACACAGCTTGCGCGAGTGCGAAGCGTCTTAGCATTCCCTTCGAAAACTGTCCGATGGGGCGCTTTGCTTCGGATGCCAATCCAACGCGTTCCAGCAGTTCGGTCGCACGGGACTTACATAGGGCTCGGGGCATGTGTAGTAATGCGCCGAAGAGCTCAAGCGAGCGTTTGGCTGGCAACTCCAGTGGAAACGGTGCGCCGTCTGGCAAGTAGCCGATACGCATGCGGTTCGCTCGCGCCGTGATGGGCTGACCGCCGACGAGCACTTCGCCCGTCTCGGCGCTCTCGACACCGGAGAGGATCCGTAGCAGCGTGCTCTTGCCCGAGCCATTCGGCCCCGCCACGGTCTTGACTTGACCCGCTTCGAGCTCGAAGTCAATTCCGCACAAAACATCGGTCTTGCCCAAGCTGAATAAACCAGTGGGGTAGCTCTTGGTCAAGTTGCGAATGCAAAGAAGGGGATGGCCCATGGGGTGAGTCTGAGCCATCAGGGCTCCGGTGGCAAGTACCGTGGGGGTAGGAGTTGTTGCGTTGTTCCACGCGTGTGCTTGTTACCCTCATGGGCATGTTGCAGTTCATCGTATTGTCGGGGCCCGATAAGGGTCGAGAGGCGAGCTTGGAAAACGGCTCGCGTATTGGTCGAGGAGCGGCTTCGGGCTTGCGTCTCTCGGATCGTTCGATTAGTCGCGAGCACGCTAGTGTCGAGTCTCGCGATGGGGTTTGGTTCGTCGTTGATCAAGGCTCGACGAACGGACTTTGGGATGGTGACGAGCGAGTTAGCGAGATCGAGCTTACCGATCAGAGGGAGGTGCGCTTGGGCGAGGTTGTCTTGCGGGCGCAGTTCGATGGGGTAACGCCCGCAGCTTCCTTGGCGCCCGCCCCAAGGCCGCCTAGGCCGGCACCTCGCGAAGAGCAAATACAGTTCTCATCGGGCGGTGGGGCCATCGTAGACGAGTCCGACGGCGACATAGATCTCGACATCGAGTGGTCAGACGAAGGGGACGTCGCAGGTGAAAGCGGGCCGACGGCAGTGCCGGAGAATGCAAGACCCGCGGCACGTGATCTACAGCGCGAAGAGATTCTGCGCAGTATGCAGCCGAGCAAAGGCGGCTTGGCGCGTGCCGACATGAGCCAGCTTCCGGGTTGGGTGCGCGCACTGTTAGCTCTCGGTGTCGCACTTGCATCAGCTGGCGTTTTTTACGCCGTGATGCAAGGCGTCAAATCAACTCGCGGCTAACACCGCTTGCGACGTCGCACCATACATTGAAGAGTGCCTCGGCGCTCTTGTCCCACGTGAACTTCGCGGCGAAATTTTGGGCGGCTTGCAGCTCGCCTGGTCCTTGATCTAGCGCGACGCGGAGCGCTGTGCCGCACTCTTCGGGGTTGTCGGGATCGAAGTTTGGCGTATTCGGTGCGGCGGCTTCGGGCAGCGCACCGGCTCGCGCGATTGCAATCGGTAAGCCGGCGCGGTGGGCTTCGAGCACGGGGATGCCAAAGCCCTCGATGCGAGACGGCATCACCATGCAGCCTGCAGTGGCGAGCAACTTGGGCAGTAGATGCTCTCTGACAGACCCTAATATTGAGATTCGGGATTCAATGCCAAGTTCGCGGGTGCGCGCGGCAAGGCGCTGGCCCTCGGCATTTTTGGCGCGACCGACAAGTAACAGGTGCGGTAAGCTCGGATCGCGCGCGATCGTGTCGAGCAATAGATCTAGGTTCTTGCGGCGCTCGAGGTGGCCTAGGTACAAGATCGGTGGGCGATCATCGCGCAGTGTTTTGCGGGGCCCGATCCCCATCCGACCCGAGTCCGGTTCGACAGACAGGTCCACACCCTCTGGGTGTAGAGGTCCCGGCGCGCGCGGGTGTCTCGGAAGGTGATCGGAGCCGTGCGGGATCAGGCGCACGCGCTTCGCCTCGGTGGGGAAGTGGCGCGAGATTTCCTGAACCATCGTGTTGCTAACGGTGCAGATCGCAGCGGCGCGCGCGAGTGTTCTCGGCAGCAGGTAGCGCGCGGCGGCGTGCCTCCACATTGGCGCTCCGCCTTCTTCGAGGTCACGCAAGTCGTGCAACATCAGGGTGAATGGCATTGCCATTCCGGGCACAGGCATGTGGCCGGTATGGACGATGTCAAAACGCGAGCCGCCTGCTTCGGCGCCTGCAAGCGCTGCTTTGAGAGCGCGCGGTTCGGTGAGCGCGCGCGCGAGTGCGCCTCCGGATGCAGCTTGCGTTTGGATGCGCTCGACCGATTGGGGAAGGGCATCTTCGAGCTTGCGCGGCAGTCCGTCGCGGCTGATGAGCACCGAGAGCGAGCCACCGTGGGTGTGGAGCAAGTGTGCCACCCTAGGAAACAGCTGCGCTGCTTGCCTGCGAACGCCGCCCATCGGTTGGGCAAGCGCTAGTGCGGATAGCAGGACTCGAGGGGCAGGTGGCATAGTGGTTTAGCTACGAGCGGTCCGCAGCAATACATCTTCTAGGACGAGAGTCGAGCGTTCCCAAGTGAATTCAGAGGCGCGCTTTTGGCGAGCGGCTCGCATCTTTGCAGTGTCCTGGCTGCGCACCTCTTCCAGCGCTGCTTTCAGCGCTCTTGCGACGGAATCGGGCTGCTCGGGATCTGTGAAGAAGGCGCTTTCGGCCGCGAGTTCGGCCTGGGTTGTTTTTGGGGGACAGACTACGGGAGCGCCTCCAGCAAGCGCTTCGAGAGCGGGAAATGCGAAACCCTCGGAGCGGGCTAGTACCAGGCTAGCGGCTGCGCGGTGGTTGAGTGCAGCGAGTGAGGTGTCGTCGACGCGCCCCAAGAAGTGAACTCGCGTGTGCACGTTCAAGCTCTGGGCAAGCTCTTGGGCGCGCTCAATAACGGGCGAGATCGACCCCGTCACCAGTAGGCAAGGCGTACTGTCCTGGTCGGCTGGCAGGGCCGCCAATCCACGAATGGCACAGCTCAAGCGTTTTTTGGCGCGGGAGGCTCCGGCGGCTAGAAAGAACGGTGCCGAGGGAAGCTCGATGTGAGCGGGCACTTCGGGCCGGAGGAGAAATGGCTCGCCTACACCCCAAGGAATTACGTTCGCAAGGGCGGCAGCCCTTGGTGCGAAATCTTTTAGGTCGAGCAAGACGTGTTCGCTGGGAACAAGAATCTGCGCCGCTCGCCGCCGACCGTGGTGCGCCCATAGTCGGTGGGCTGCTCCAGCGTTCTCGGCCTCACCATTTTTCCAAGGAAGCTCGTGAATCGTCTGGATACGAAGCCCCCGGCCAGCAAGGGGGAAGGCCGAGGTGAAGGAGAGGATGCCCGTTAGGGCTAGTTGCCGTTCAAGCCGCGGCAGGTGCCGGTGGCGCCACTTGCGTTCGGAGATTCCCGCGGGTGGTACAAGGGGAATACACGTGGGGCCCCTTGGGCTGGCGGCTAGTCGCGGAATCAACTCTTCGACAACCCTAGCCACACCTGGCGGATAGGGGAAATGGGCTGCTGCGCAGTCGAGGCCGAAGCGCAGCCGGGCGCCGTTTTTGGGGGAGTTGTTGTTGTCTGTGGGCATTGCTTCTGGACTGAAGTGTAGCGCCACGGAGCCGTGACTTCGATATAGTCATGGTGCTCATGGGATTCGCTTTTGTCCTCTTTCGCTACTTTCCCTTTGGGGGCCTCGAGCGGGACAGGGCCCAGATCCTGATGATCGTCAAGCGGCAGATCGAGCTCTATCGCCGTTTCCAGAACCCAGAGCCAGGGCGCTTTTACCCCTTGCCCCCGGCAGCCAGCCCCATGGCTAAGGTCTGCCTATGACAATGAACCCCAAGCATTCGGCCCCACCCCGCGTTCTATTTCTTTGTACCGGAAATGCATGCCGCAGTCAGATGGCCGAAGGGCTCCTACGGCACCTCGCGGGCGCGCGCGTTGTCTCCCTGTCGGCTGGGACCGCTCCCCATGGTCTCAATCCACGTGCAGTCTCGGCCATGGCCGATGTGGGCATCGATATCTCTGGCCAGACCTCGGACCCACTGTCGAACTACTTGGACGACCCCCCCGAGCTCGTGATCGCAGTCTGCTCAAACGCCGCCGACAACTGCCCGAGCCTGCCAGGGGCGACCTGCGTTCTGCGCTGGCCCTTCCCCGATCCGGCGCCGGGTGGCGTCGATGAGGGTGCAAGTGAGGCCGAGATCCGGGAGCGCTTTCACTCCGTCCGGGATGCGATAGCGGAGCGCTTGGAGCAATGGCTGGCGAATGGTGCCCAGCCCTTGGGACTCGCCGCCAACCGTTAGTTTTACTTACCAATCGAGTGCGCGTTGGCGCCCTCTTGCGACTTAGCTAGATGGGCCATGGCCATCTAACAAGCAGTCAGTCTTGCCAAGGCCTTCCCGGTTCTATTGGGCCAGTATTACGGCCGAAGCCATGAAGGTCAGGGAGAGCTGGTCTTCCGTGATAGCAGCGGCCTCTTCCATCTTGCCGGCGTCTTCAAGGTAGTGGGCGGCCTCGGCAGCGGGCACGATCTGAACCTTGAACTCACCCGCGATCACAGCTTCGCGACCGCTGGCGTCCATCGGCATGAAGAAGGCGTAGTCCTTGAACTTGACGCGCATGGTGGAGTCACCGTTTGAGAAGGTCATCCAGCAGCCCTTGGTCTGGCAGACCTCGTCTACCGTAGCGGCGAGATGAAAGGTCTTGCCGTCGTAGTCGCTAGGGTTTGTGGCTAGGTCCTCGAATTGAACAGCACGACTGGCCAGGGGCGGCTCTTCGAAGGCGCCACCGAAGGAGTCCCAACCGGGGATGGTTGCGGGTATGACCTGTGCCGCGACGGGCTGGCTCGTGGGAGCTTCGACCGAGTCTTGCGGGCCTTGGCAGGCGAGGACGGGAAGGGCTAGGGTTGCAAGGAGTAGCGGGCGCATGGCAGGAAGAGGGGAGTGGGTTTGGAAATACGCGCATGGGCGCGGTTGATCTAGGCAGATAGGATCGCATCTTATGGGGCCTAGGGGCGAGACTTTTACCCCTTCATTGGAGTGAACTCGACATCGGTCAAGGTGAGACTCGCTACAGCTGGGGGAGCCCACGCCATGCAGCCAAATGGCGGGTTGCAGACATTTTCCACGTGTGCTTTGCGGCCTGTTGCCGCCCCTTGATCTTGAGCTCCTCGGCATACGCTGGACGCGTTAGGACTTTGAAGAGACCCTCGAAGATGCTCTCCTCGGACGCGGCAATGACGGGTTCAAAGGCATCTCCAAGCACCTCCGGCAGGCAAGTTGACGTGGAGGCCACGACTGGCCGTCCGAAGTGCATGGCCTCCAGGGGCGGTAGTCCAAAACCCTCGGCGTGGCTTGCGAAGAGAAAGGCTTCACAGGTGGCGTAGAGTTCTACGAGTTCGTCCTCGGAGACATCCCGCAACCAGTGCACGCGCTCCTTAGCTGGGCTGTTCTCCAAGGCTCGTCCAAACTGCTCCGCGCGCCACCCATCCGGCCCTGCTACGATCCAATGGTGGGGCAGGTTCTCCTTTACGAGGAGTTCAAATGCCCGCAGCATCGCAATGTGGTTCTTGCGCGGATCGACCCGGCTAACCGTGAGTACAAACGGCGGTCGTGTGTGGAGTGCCTTGAGGTTGGGCGTGGGTAGATGGTCGCAACCGAGCCCTACGGTGATGACCTTGGATGGTGCGAGCCCGAGTTTTTGTATCAGGTCACTGCGGACGAAGTCGGTGGGCGCAAAGATCAAGTCCGATCGCTCTGCCGACTTACGCGCACTCTTGGCCATGGCGACAGCTGTGCTCGATTCGACCCAAGGTCCCCCCGGGTTGCCCTCGTCATCTAGGTAGATGCAGTCCCACAGCATCGCGGTCTGTCGCGCAGATTTAACAGGCACGCACGAGGGTTGCGTGTGGTGAAAAATAGCACTCTTATTGCTCGCGCCAATCACACTATCGGCGCCACCGATCATGGGAAGCAGTATGTTCGAAAGCCGCGAGGGGATACGCAAGCGGTGCAAGTTGGCTGTGACATGGGGGCCAGCGCCCAAGCCGAGTTCGCTGGCGTTGAACTTGGATGCGGCAAGTGTCCAGCCAAATAACTCCAGATCGACGCGGTCGATTTCGGCTCCTGGCAACTCAACTAGCGTGCGAACGAGCTCGCGAGTCGCGCGCCCGATCCCCTCGTGGTTCACGAGGGCGGGCCGATAATCGAGGCCGATGATCTGAGGAGTCGTGGCCATGAAGCTAAGTGAGGGGTGCGAGTAGCGAGGATAGCCAAAGCGCAGCGGCGAAGGCGAGTGGGGCGGCGACCCAACGTGAAGATCGGATGCTCAACGTTGGGATTCCGGCACGCGCAAGGACAATAGCGGCGCAAACAGCGACGACCAGTTCGGTGGCGACAGTCGCGATGGCGGCGCCTTCGATGCCCATGCTGGGGACGAGTAAGGCGTTGCCAGTGACGTTGATACCAAGGGCAATGAACGTGATGATGGAGACTGCTTTTGTGCGGCCGGTTGCCACAACGGCAGTCAGGTGGAGTGCGCCGAAGTAGATCACGGCCATGGCGCCGAGAAGCCAGGCCATACTGGTCCCTGCGGACTCGAACTCGGGCCCGAACAGGAAGGCCAGGAGCAGTCCGGCGTGGGGAATGATTAATCCTGAGGCGACGGCGGCGAGAAGAAAGAGCGGTTGTCCGAGGCGCGCGACTGCTTCCGCGAGGCGCCCCTCTTCCTGCTGCCTGGCAAACCAAGGCATAGCGGACAGACTTGCATACTGCGCGATCATGATCCCGAAGGAGAGCAGGCGAACACCGGCGTTGTAATGGCCCAGCTCAACTTCGCCGGCAAGGGGGCGCACGAATAAGTTGTCGATGTAGAAATAGGCCTGCTGCGCCAGGCCGGCAAGCCCGAGCGGCGCGGCTTTGGCAAGGAACGGCCGCCACGGGATCGCGGGAAGGTCGCGGCCGGGGAGTGAGCGAAGCTCGCGGCGAGCGACGAAATGAATCATGAAGTTAGCCGTCGAGCTACCGAGAGCTGTGGCGAGAACGAAAGGTGCGGCGGTGCGGACGTCGGCGAAATACAAGCTGAGGACGATTGCAAGTCGCAGTGTGTTCGCGATCAGCCGCGCCGTCACAGGCATGCGCCAGTCGATTCGATTTTTGAAAGGAGCTGTCGACAGCTCGAGCGCGTGTGTCATGGGGTACAGCGCGGCGAGCGCTAACCAGATCGCCCCGGGCTCGCCGGTAAAGAGCGCACCTCCACCAAGTAAAACGAATCCTGCAAAGCCAGCTGTCAAGCGGATACGGCGCGCTGTCACGAGCGTTGCGGCGAGCTCGTTCGGGCGAGTCGAGGTCCTTTGTACAGTCATCGACCCCGTGCCGAAGTCCGCCAAGGCGTCGAGCAGCATGAAGACCGCGATGTAGAACGTAAACCGTCCGAACTCGGTGCCGTCGAGGTGGCGCGCGAGCAGGGCTAGCGTCAGGAACGTGCAGCCCGCACCCCAGAAGCGACCAAAGACTTGGAGTAAGGTGCTGCTCCACACGCGCTTAGGGACTGCGGAATCGGGCTCGGGATTAGGCCCGCTAGAGGCAGGAGTCGAGGCGCCAGACGGGGAGATTGCGGAGGGGGGAGGCATTTTGTAGTGTTGTGTGCCGGGGACGAACCTATGACGACACCTTCCGACGAATACGAGCTCTTGTTGGCGGCACCGGATGCAACGGAAGCCAAGCTCGCCCAGAATCTACTCGAAACCGCGGGCATACCGAGCCTCTGTCATGGCATGGATCGCGATTTTGCGGAGCTAGGAGCCGCACTCCACATGTCCGTTGCGCGCCCGGATCTGTACGTGCCGAAGGGAGCGCTCGAAGATGCTCAGGCCGTCTTGGACGAGGCCTGGGGCAAGCGGGACGAATAGAAAAGGGGGGGCCGTGCATTTGCGCAGCCCCCCTCTCCCAGTTTAGATCCTTAGCTTACAGAGCGGTGTTCAAGCGCTTGATGACGGCGGTGGTGAAGGATTCGGTGTTCAAGTTACCGCCAATGTCGCCGGTTTTATCGCCCGCTGCGATGGCGCTGCAAACTGCGGCTCGAATGGCTTCGCCGTGCTCGAACTCTCCGAGGTGCCGGACGAGTGAGCCGAATGCGAGTAATGCCGCCGCCGGGTTGCAGATCCCTTGGCCCGCGATGTCGGGAGCCGTCCCGCCGGCGGGGTCAAACATCGCCAGCGTAACGTCGCCATCATCGTCGAAAGCGAACGAGTTGGAGTCTCCCAAGCCAATTGAGCCGATCAAGCCGCACAGCATGTCCGAAAGGAAGTCGCCGTATTCGTTCGGCGTGACGATGACGCCGTAACGCTCGGGGAACATGATGATACCGGCGAGCATCGCGTCGAAGAGCTCGCGGCGGTAATCGATACCGGGGTACTGGTGCGAGATCGACTCTACCGCTTCCTCGAACAAGCCGTCGGCCGCAGCTTGGATCGTATACTTGCTAGCGCTGACGACGTGGGACTTGCGAACCATCGCAAGCTTAAATGCGAAGCGTGCAGCGAGGGTTGCGGGACCGTGCTCGATTACGCGTAACGAGACCGCCGAGTGGCTGCCGATGCGCCGACCGCGATCGCCGTAAGTCCCGCCGGTCGCGATGCGAATGACGTCGATGTCGATCGACTTCTTGAAGTTGTTCACGACGCCTGGCAGCGTCATTACCGGGCGGTGGATGACGGCAAAGTCACACATCTCACGAAGCACCTTGTTTGGACTTTCGGTGACCGTCGCCGTCGGGTACTTCATCGCGACCTTGTGGTGGTTCATTTTCTCCATCACGTCGTCGTAGACCTTCATGCCCTTTGCATCGCGGCTTTGCAGTGAGATGTCCGTGGGGTCGAATTCGATCTCGAAAGGTAGCGCTGCGCCTACGGCGTGCACGGAGGCGGAGAGTTCGGCAGAGATGCCGTCACCGAGCATTTCAACGATGGAGTACTTCTTCATGATATATGCAGTCTGTCTTTGGACCGAGAGGGGTCCAGATTGGGCAGAGAAGGCGTATGGTGGTTTTATACCGAGGCGCCGCCCTTGGATTTTCGAGGCAAACAGGATATCCACCGAATGACTTTCCGCACAGATAGCATGGCCCCGCGAATTCAAGATTCTTCGTGTGGGAGGTCTTTTTGGGGCCATAGAGGTGCATTTACGGGTGCGGCCCTAGTCGCTTTTGGGCTTTTGGGTGGCACAGCTTCTGCGCAAGTGGCCGGGGGAGAGGCGATGCTTGCTCTGGACTTATTAGACAATGGCGATTTTGCGACGGGCGTGGTTACGCTGGATGCGACGCCCCGAATTCCCTGGTGGACGCCGGTGGTTTTTGGAGCGGGCGGTCGCGATCTGAGCCGTGCCCGGCGTGGCTGGGAAGGCCTGTCCGGGGGCCCGCAGGTACGGGACGGCGCCCTGGTTATGCGGCCGGGTGGTGCGGACCTGCTAACACAGCCGGTGGCGGTGTTTGCACCTTTCGCAAGTGAGCTGCGCATAACGGGCAGGGTGCTTGGCGAGGGCGTCCTTGTCGTGATCGACGGCAAAGGCCACGAGGTTGCACATGCGGTTGGTAGGGCCTCTGCAGAGTCTTGGCAGTCGTTTGTTTGGCAGCCGGGCAAGGAGTCTGAGTTGCAGCCACGGATTGTCTTTGGAGTTGGTGCCGGTGGCCCTGGCGAGGTCTTGTTCGACGATCTGGTTGTCGAGGTCGGACTTCCTTCGAAGACCGAAGCGCAGCTTGCAGTCGAGCTTGCGGTGGAGATTCCGAGGCTACTCCAGACGTGGCATAACGGTGCACGAGACACGTATGGTCCGCGTGAGACGACGCTTTGGGTCGGGCTTGTGGATGCAGAAACTGGCGGGCTCTTGGGCACGCCGGCCCCGCGCGTGGGACTACATCCGATGC
>Ga0315322_10000518_pt1 | contig 28857 bp, 23 predicted proteins | sample M110021515metaG_FD_203461 | JGI IMG/M metagenome (GOLD analysis project Ga0315322, IMG submission 203461) | Ammonia-oxidizing marine archaeal communities from Monterey Bay, California, United States - M1 100m 21515 | ecosystem: Environmental > Aquatic > Marine > Intertidal zone | place: USA...
GCTAGGGCCGAACTGAAGCAGGGGCTCGGGCGCCAAGGGCGAGGAGACACTGGCCGACACCGCGACCACTCGGGGCCCCTTGCCTTCGACCTCGTCTGGCGACAGCCGCTGCGTCTCGAAGTCCGAGCGAGGCAGGTCGATCAGCCAGGTGCGCAGCTTGGGCCACTCATCGACGGGAACATGCCAGGTGACATCAATCTCTACATAGTCGTCGGTCTTGCTCACCGACCGGTCCACCTCCTCTCCGCCCGCCTGAAGGACCTGCTGCTCGATGTCCTTCACCAACGACCTGGGGGACATGTCGGTCAGCGTGAGCCAGGCCTCGTCGACCACACGGTTCGACTCCTCTTGGCCTCTCTGGTCGAGCTCTGGTCGCTCATTGAGCTCTCGGTAGTCGTCTTCGGCACTGGCAGGTGCGCTGATCGCAGCGAGCAGACCCAGGATGGAGAGACTGAGAGTGGAGACCATGTTCACCTCAAGACGGGGACGTTGGCAGAGAGCTTGGAATTGACAGGAGGTCCGTTACTCCAGCCAGCACAGACCCGAGGACGGCCGCCACACATCCGCTCCAATTGCTGCGTGTCCCCGCATAGAGCCACGCTTCCCGATAGAGCCGTCGGCCTGTCCTTTGCCTGGAGCACTGATGGTTGCCCCCGCCTCTCAATGGTCTCTGTTTCTTCTGCTCGGCGCTGCCCCTGCGCTCGCCCAGGACACCGCCCCCGACACAGATGCCCGCTTGTGGCTTGAAGAGGTCGAAGGCGCCGATGCGCTGGAATGGGTTCGCCAACACAATGCCCGCACCCAGACCGCCTACGCAGAGTCCGAGACCTTTGCGAAGACCGAGGCCCGCATGCTCGCGGCCTTCGACTCCGACGACAAGATTCCAGGCGTCACCGAACAGAACGGCATGCTGTACAATTTCTGGAAGGACGGCGACCACCCTCGCGGCGTGTGGCGGCGCACCACCTGGGACTCCTACAAGTCCGACTCGCCGGAGTGGGACGTCATCATCGACGTCGACGCCCTGGCCGAGACCGAAGAGGAGAGCTGGGTGTGGCATGGCGCGTCCTGCCTCGCCCCCGAATACGACCGCTGCCTCATCCGCCTGTCTCCCGGTGGTACCGACGCCGACTTCGTGCGGGAGTTCGACGTGTCAGACCGCGCGTTTGTCGAAGGCGGCTTCTCCCTCGATGTCGCCAAGTCGGACACCAACTGGATCGACATCGACCATCTGTTCGTGGGAACCGACCTTGGCGAGGGCTCGCTCACCGACTCCGGCTACCCGCGCATCACCAAGCTCTGGACTCGCGGTACCCCCATCGAGTCTGCAGAGACCATCTACGAGGGCAACAAAGAAGACATCGCGGTGGTGGGTTACCACTCGTCGATTCATGTGGGGGGGGTCGAGACCTACTCCCGCAACTTCGTGTACCAGGGCCTCACCTTCTTCACCAACGACACCTATGAGCTCACCGACGGTGGCCTTGTGAAGATCGACAAGCCCGACCACACCGGCGTGACCGTAATAGGTCGCTTTATCTACTTCGAGCCCCGCAAGGACTGGGACATCGACGGCACCACCCACAAGGGCGGCTCGCTGCTGGTGGCCGACTACAAGAAGTGGATGAAGGGCAAGAAGCAGGTCTCGGTGCTCTTCGAACCGTCTGAGACCACCAGTCTCAAGACCTGGAGTAAGACTCAGAGTCGCGTAGTATTGACGATTCTCGACAACGTGCGCACCCGCGTCGAGGTGCTGACCCCCGACAAGAAGGGCAAGGTCTGGGCCCGCGAGCCAATGGAAGGTCTGCCCGAGCTTGCCCGGGTGTCGGTGTCTCCTGTGGACTCCGACAGCTCCGACAAGATGTGGGCTTGGGTCACGGACTACCTCACGCCATCCTCCTATGGCGTCGTCGAACCCGGTGGACAGCTCGAGATTCTCAAGGAGTCGCCCAGCTTCTTTGAGGTCGAGGGATACGTGGTGTCTCAGCACTTCGCCACCTCGAAGGACGGCACGCAGATTCCCTACTTTCAGGTGTCGCCCGAGACCATCCCCGACGGAGGTCTGCCGACTCTGCTCTATGGCTACGGTGGCTTTGAGATCTCCCTCCTGCCTCTCTATTCGTCGTCGGCGGGCATCGGTTGGATCGAGCGCGGTGGGGTCTATGTTGTGGCCAACATTCGCGGCGGCGGCGAATACGGTCCTCGATGGCACCAAGCGGCCCTCAAAGAGAAGCGCCACAAAGCCTACGAAGACTTCGCGGCTGTTGGCGAGGACCTCGTCAAGCGCGGCATTACCTCGGTGCCTCAGCTGGGAATCCAGGGTGGTTCTAATGGTGGGCTGCTCATGGGCAATATGTACACCACCTATCCCCAACACTGGGGTGCGGTCGTGTGCCAGGTGCCGCTGCTCGACATGAAGCGCTACACAAAGCTACTCGCCGGAGCCAGCTGGGCCGGCGAGTACGGCGACCCCGACGACCCCAAGCAGTGGGACTACCTCAAAGCCTACTCGGCCTACCACAACGTCGATGAAGAGGCCGCTCACCCACCTATCCTCTTTACGACCTCCACCCGCGACGACCGGGTCCACCCCGGCCATGCCCGCAAGATGGCATCGCTCATCGGTGACCTCGGCAAGGACGTCGTCTACTACGAGAACATCGAGGGGGGGCATGGGGGGGCGGCCAACAACGTGCAGCGGGCGTACATGCGCACTCTTGCGTATGAGTTCCTATGGCGTGAGCTCACTGACTCCGGTCCCGAGCTGGGTGCCCTTCCAGGTGCAGATCAGGCGGAGGTCCCCGCTGCAGATCCTCCGGCCGAGTAGTCTTTTTTGCCCACGCCGGGTCGCTGTCGACTTCAGAGAGCTTCGATCTCTGCGCCTATGTTTTCCAGTTGCCGTCGTGTGCGCTCCATTTCGCGCCGGAACCGGTGGATATAGGGCAGCGGGACAGCGCCCATCACGGATACGACTGGGGCGCAAACCACGCCTGGGTCACGGGCCCGGAGTCGAACGCCAGCACCCGGCTGTGTCGGGCCACATTGAGGGTCTCCACCCGTCGCCCTGGAAATCGACTCTCCAGGAACCACACATACTCGTGCTCGGCACGGATTGGGTTGTAGTGCAGCATGTTCGCCCAGCCGGGGTCGGTGACCAGGCGGGCGCGTGCGGCCGAGTATCCTACAAAGCGTCGTTCGTGGTCCATCGTTCGCAGCTTGTCCCACACCACCCGGGGCAGCTCTCGCACACCCGCGGGTCGGGCCACCATGTCCACGACCAGTAGCCGTCCCCCGGGTCGCAACACACGGGCCACTTCAAGCAGCACAGGGTCCCAGTCGAGGTAGCGCCAAGACAGCATGGACACGACGGCGTCGAAGGTGTTGTCGCCAAAAGGTAGCTGGGGTCCGTTGAGCTGTACAAAGGCGTCGGTGGGTCGGTGTGCGCGGGCCCGGTCCAACATCGCTCCCGACACATCCGCTCCCACCCCGGTCACACCATGGTCCCCCAGAGCCCGCAGCAGCGCCCCGGTGCCACACCCCAGATCCAACACGTGCTCGCCGTGCGCCAGCCGCTCCGACAGCCAGCGCCACTCAGGCCTCCGGACCCGGATGTCTTGGAAGGTCTCATCGTAGAGTCGCGCTACGCTGTCGTAGTCAGCGCCTTCGTGGGGGGTTGGCTCGTGACACTGCATGGGCTCCGGGCCCAATATGCCGAGGTGCTTTCCCAGTGTTCCCCAGACACCATGCGACTTTCGGCCGGGCTGACCCACCACAAACACATCGGTGTTGGCGTCGATGCGTCGCGGTATCCGCACATAGCGGTCGGGTTGCAATGACACGGTGGTGTAGAGGTGGTGTCCCCAGGTCGGCACCCCGAAGGTGCGGGCGAAGAAGGCTGCAAACCACCGTCCGGTGCGACAGGCGTGGAAGTAGGCCGCTCCGTCGGTCCCAAACGACACCTCGGACACCAGTGAGCGCCACTCGTGCGGACTGAGCTGCTCCGGAAGCGAGGTGGTGCCAAACATTGGGCCGTACATGCCGCTGTGACCCACAAAGTGGAGCTCTTCGATAGGCGCAGAGGTGCTCTGGATGAGGTCGACAAAGGCGCGCTTGGTCTCGGTCGCTTGCACGACCACGCGGTGACCAACGGTGTGCTTGGCGCGGGCGAGCGTGTGGGCGGCCCGCTCCAGCAAGGGACCGCCCGCTCGGTAGCCGGTGGTGTAGGCCACAATGATCACTGCGCCGACTCCTGGGGGCCATACACAAAGCCGGGGCGGGGTCGGTAGGGGTTTCTCGGGTGGTGCACCAGTGGGAGGTCGTCGCCGTGTTCCACGCGGAACGTGCGCCAGGCCGTCTCGGGCACCAGCGTGTACCCCAGCATCAAGCGCACTGGGGGGACCGCACTGTAGGGGGCCAGGCGGTCCTCGCCCATGCCGTAGACGATGCGCCACCAGCCGTCGGCACTGCCCTGTGGGTCGAAGTTCTCACATAGCCGGTCGGCCACAGCCCACACGAATCCACAGACACCTCGGTGGGCCACAACCCGACCGTCTGGGGGGATGTGCGCCTGGAGAACCGGCACCAGCTCGGCCCAGGCGGCGTAGTCGGGCTCCGGCCGAGCCTGGTGCGGCACCGTCCACCCGAGCGACACCAAGCTCGTTCCGGCGACTACCACAACCGTTCCCCACGACAGTCCGCGTGGCAGTGCAGACACCAGCAGAGCAAGCCCGAATGCGGTCGGCACGAACGCAAGCAACAGCAGTCGCCACGAGGTGAGGTCGAAGCCGAAGGGCAGGCCAGGCGCCAGGGTGGCCACCGCGATGGCGGCGAGCGGGAGGCCGAGGGCCAGTCTTCCGGTGCGCCAGCTGCCCACCAGCAGTGCGAGTGGCATCAAGTGGGCCAGCAGCAAGCTCACCCGATGAACAGGGTGGATGCGGGCGCTGGTTGTGAGTGCGTCGAAGCGTGGGGTGTCGGTGGTGGCGCCGTCGACAAAGCGGGCAAGGTCAACGCCCCGCACCAAGCCGAAGGCACTCACCGCGAGGCCTCCCAGCACAGCGGTCCCAAGCACCCACCGCCAGGGAAGCTGCCGACTTCGAGCGGCCAGTAGCGTGCCGACACCCAACATGATGCCGAACACGCCCGTAAGCTTGTGAACGAACGGTCCCAGCAGCACGAGACCCAATGCAAGCGCGGCGGTCTTGCGGTCCCGTGGTGCTCCAATCGCTGCCAGGACAAGGCCGACAATGGCTATGCCGGCCTCGTTCTTGAGAAATTCAGTGCTGACGATGAGGTGGCCGGGAGCACTCGCCCACCAGAGCCCGGCCACCAAGCCAGCAGCCACCGAGCCCGTCCACCGAGTGGCCCCAGTGCTCGCACCGACCGCGCCAACCGCAGCGAACAGACAGGCCGCTATCTTGTTGCCCACCACAACGTCGTCACAGATCCAACCCAGCGCTGCCAGCGCGTGGAACACGATGGAACGGTCGGCGAACAGCGGGGCGCCGTCCATCCAAGACCGCGTCTGCAGCACATAGTACCAGCCGTCGTAGCCGGGGGCCCACGGGTCGTCCCACAGCAGTGGAATGCGCGCTACAACGGCCACAAGGCCACATGCCAGAGGGGCCAGCCAGGCGGCGAGCATCCCTGTTCGGGTGGTCACCCGTTGGGAAGCGGGATGGCCGAGCGGGTCCAGCTGCCGTTCTTCCAGCTCCACAGCTCGGGGTCCTTCACGGATGCGTTGCGGAGGTCGAGCTTGGCCGCCCCATGCCAGGTGATGACGCGGTTCGGGCCACGTCCCACATAGTAGCGCTCCTCGCCTTCATGACCGTACATCGAGCTGTCGTCGGAGATGACGAGCTCATGGTCGCTCATGAACATCAGCTGCCCATATTGGCCGTCGCGCTTGGGGCTGTCGCCCTCGAACGACTTTATGAGCGCAGCATTGGCCTTGTCGTTGGCCGTGAGAAGGGCGTCGGTGTAGCCATTGCGGACTTGGTACCACGACTGTGTGCCAAAGTGTTTTTGAAGGTCGGCCGACTTAAAAGCCCGCCCATAGCGTGCATAGATCTCGTTGCGCTTGATGCGGTGCTGGGAGGGGGTCCAGCTGGCCACGCGTCCGGGCGTCAGCTTGGGGTCGTTGCTGTAGATGCCCTTGTAGCCGGGCAGCTGGGGACCGCCTCCCGTTGTGGTCTCCGCGGCGGACTGCCCGGATGGAGACGCCTTCTGGACCTTGCCAGTGGTCTTGGCGGTCTTTGCCTCCGACGCAGGCTGAGTGGTGGACGGGCTGGAGTCACAGCCAGCAAGGAGGAGGGTGCAGAGGAGGAGGTGTCGCATGTCCTCTTGCTACCACGTGGCAGACCCTCCCGGACAGGTCGGCGTCGCCTACGCCGTCACGGGCGCACTCACAGCTCCTTGTTTAGCGCACCAGCTCGGTGAACACTAGGCCGGGCGTGTTTCCGGGCGTTCGGGAGACTTCTGTCCACACCTCGCGGTCCCACTCGGGGAACCAGGTGTCGCCCTCGACGTTGCGGTCGATCTCTGTGAGCCAGAGTCGGGTGGCGCGGGGCAGTGCCCAGGCGTACAGCGACGCCCCGCCGATGATGTGGGGCTCGGGATCACCCAACTCACGGGCCATCTCCACGGCGGCTTTGGGGCTGTTCACCACGTGCACGCCGTCGAGCTTTAGCGATGGATTGCGGCTGACGACAATGCTGGTGCGGCCGGGAAGTGGGCGTCCGATGGAGTCCCAGGTGCGGCGGCCCATCACAATGCAGTGCCCCATGGTCACACGCTTGAAGTGTCGCAGGTCCTCGCGGATTCGCCAGGGAAGGTCGCCGTTCACCCCAATGACGCGGTCGGCGTTGGTCGCCACAACGACTGCGAGCGGCTTCATACGGACACCCGCGCCTTGATGTGGGGGTGGGGGTCGTAGTCCACAAGTCGAATCTGGTCGAAGCGCACGGTGAAGAGGTCGTCGATGGTGTCGTCGAGGAGCAGCCTGGGGAGGGGGCGGGGGCCGCGGCTCAGCTGTAGGCGCGCCTGGTCGAGGTGGTCGTTGTAGAGGTGGGCGTCGCCGAAGGTGTGCACGAAGTCGCCGGCCTTGAGTCCGCTGACCTTCGCCATCAAGTGGGTGAGCAGTGCGTAGCTTGCGATGTTGAAGGGCACGCCCAGGAACACGTCGGCGCTGCGTTGGTAGAGCTGACAGCTCAGTCGGCCGTCGGACACATAGAACTGGAACAGCGTGTGGCAGGGCGGAAGCGCGACCCGGTCGGCCTCTTGGGGGTTCCATCCCGTGACGAGAATGCGGCGCGAGCAGGGGTTGTGTTGGATGAGCTGGAGGGCTCGGGTGATCTGGTCGACACCGTCGCCCGCATAGGTTCCGTCAGGACGCAGGGTGGCCCCGAAGTTGCGCCACTGGTGTCCGTACACTGGGCCGAGGTCGCCGGGCTGCCGGCCGAAGCGCGCGGTCTGCTCAGCGGTGGCCCAGTCGTTCCAGATGCGCACGCCGGCGTCCTGGAGGGGCTTCACATGGGTCTCGCCCCGCAGAAACCAGAGCAGCTCGTGGATGATGCTGCGGAGGTGGAGCTTCTTGGTGGTGAGCGCGGGAAAGCCCTCGGCAAGGTCGATGCGGAGCTGATGACCAAACACACTGCGGGTGCCGGTGCCGGTGCGGTCGCCGCGTGGAGTGCCCTCGTCGAGGATGCGTCTGAGAAGCGTGAGGTACTGCTGCATGACAGGTCCACCGGGCCGGAAAGGACCGCGGCTCTATCCCACGCGATATCGGGTGGCCCCATCCAGTGTGGAGAATCAAGTGTCCGAGCAGACCACCGCCTACGAGGCCCTCGGGGGCGACGACCGCCTGCTTGCCGTGGTCACCCGCTTCTACGACCTCATGGAGTCCGAGCCGGAGTACGCCGAGCTCATGGCGACCCACGGCGCCGACACCACCCGGGCTCGTCAGAGGCTCTACGAGTTCTTGTCTGGCCGGCTGGGGGGCCCCAACCTCTACTGGGAGCGCCACGGTCACCCCAAGCTGCGCATGCGTCACGCCCCCTTCGCCATTGGACCCGCCGAGCGCGACCAGTGGGTGGCCTGCATGGACCGCGCGATGGACGATGAGCAGGTGCCAGCTGCGCTGCGGACGGCGCTGACTGAATTCTTCACCACGGTCGCCCAGCACATGCAGAATCGCCGCTGAGGATGCGACCTGCGGCATCTATGTGACAGGGGTCGCCAGGTACAGAACGCTTGTTATGTCTGCGGCACCTTCAGTGGAGGAAGAGATGCGACGTACAGTCAAGCGGATGATGTTGGCGCTCCTTGTGGGCTGCGGTGCCAAGTCGGACGGCGACGGGTTGAGCGCAGGCTCGGGCAGTGACTCTGGAGATGTGACCGAGACCGGAGACCCCGCCGACACCGGGGAGTACTTTGATGCGGTAGCCGAGCTGAAAGGCCTGCTGGTGGGGCACTACGACTCTTCGGCGCAGGCGGCTGAAGATCCCGGCTTCTACAACATCTTGCTCACGATGTGTCCGGTGGACTTCCCGGAGCTGGGCAGCGAAGTGCTCTACGTGGAGCAGACCGCCGCCGACACCCCCGATGACCCGTACCGCCAGCGTCTCTATGTGCTGGAGCCAGGGGCGACCGAGAGTCAGGCGGTGAGTCGAATCTTCGAGATGAGCGGACCGGGTCAGATGGTCGGTACGTGCGACAGCCCGGCGGAATTTGCGCTCGAGCTGGACCGCATCCGTGAGCTGGAGGGCTGCGGGGTGGTTCTCGACTGGAATGGCACCGGCTTCGAGGGGGGTACCATCGAGGACCACTGTGTCACCGACTGGAACGGTGCCGACTATGCGACCTCGGAGATCACTCTATACACCGAGGTTCTCGTGAGCTGGGACCGCGGGTGGGCCTCGGACGGCACCTACGTCTGGGGCGCGACGGAGGGCGGCTACCAGTTCGTGCGGCAGTCTGCGTTGGGGGAGTGGTAACCGCGGAAGCCCGCAGTACGCTGCGCAGCCGCCTGTGTCGGGGAGACTATCCGCACCCGTCCTGTGGCTGAAGACCTCGTGGGAACAGGGGGACCGACCGCGGCGAGGCGTTCTGGCCGAATATGCAGCGTCTTGCCCAGCTCGGGAAAGCCGACTGCAGCTCCCCCGCCTGTCCCAACCTACATCAAGGCCAATACATCCGCGAACGGTGGTTCCCACGCACTCACCACGTCGTCGGCCAGCTGGTCCGCGGCATCTGTAAACCGCCGAGAGCTGCCCAGAGTGCCCAGGTCTCCCACTTGAACCAGCAGGTACTTCGCCCGAGACCACGCCACGGTCAGCCGGCGCTCGTCGGTCACAAAGCCCAGGGCACCGTCCTCATTGGAACGCACCCAGCTCACCACGATGACCGGTCGCTCGCGGCCCTGGAAGGCGTTGACGGAGCCGATGTCCACCCCGGTCAGGGTGGGTGTGTTGCGCAGTGCGGCGACCTGGGCGGAGTAGGGTGTGATGACCCCGATGTCTTTGGCCTCGACGCCGGCTTGGCGAAGCTGCTCCACGATGTGGCCGACGAGGCGGACTTCGCCAGCGTTGCCCAGAGACCGTGAGATGGGGTCTCGGACTTCTTCGGCGCCGGTGCCGGCGGTGTCGATCCAGAGATGGGACCGCCTTGTGAGGTCGGTGGCGTGGACGCCGGGCAGGTCGCAGAGTCGGGCATCGGCGTTGGCAGAAGCGGCTCGGTATCGGGGTCCATAGGTTGGGCCCACCAGTGCCTGCACCGCGGTGCTCATGCGATGTTGCACCTCCAGCATCGGCGGGCACCGGTCGGGGTCGGCGGCGACGATGCGCTGCAGTGCGCTGTCTTCGAGCGGATTGCCGGGGTCCTTTACGACGGGACCGAGCTGCTCGGGGTCTCCCACCAGCACAAGACGGTCGACGCGAGGCACGGCGACCCAGACTGCGGGCTCGGTCGCTTGGGTGGCTTCGTCGACAAAGGCCACGGGTGCGGGAGGGAGTCGATCGCGGACCCGCGCGAGGGTGCCGAAGGTGCAGGCGATGACCTCGGCGCTGGACACAGCGTGGTCCCAGGCTTGCTGGCGAAGGTCTTGGAGCTGGCGTCGAAGTCGTCGACGATCTGCACGAGCCGCGCGATCTCGTCCCTGACACCGCACTAGGTCCCGCTGGAGAGCCTTCACGGCGGCAGCGAGCGGACCGCGCGCTAAGCGGGCATCCACAGTGGCGTCTTGGAGGCTGGGATGCACCCGGGCGGGGTGACCGAGGCGCACCACATCGAGTCCCCGGCTGCGAGCGGTGGCCGCCAAGTGATCGACTGCTGCGTTGCTCTCAGCCAGTGCCCATGGCTTCTTCCCCGCGTCGACGGTGTGGCGCAACATGCGGCCGAGCAGCCAGGTCTTGCCCGTACCTGGGGGCCCATGGACCACGGCAAGGGGGTGGTCGGAGAGCGCGGCAGCCATGGCGGCGGTCTGTGCTGAGTCGAGGCCGTCGACCGGGCGCACCGACTCAGGAATCGCCGCGAAGTCGGCATTGAGGAGCGCGCTGCGGAGAGGCGAGGGGTGAGAGTCCGCTGCCCAGAGCGCCTGCCGGTATCGCTGCCAGCTAGTGGGGTCGAGACGGCGCACCACCTGCACGGCCTGGCCGGGCTGGGGCTCGACCGGGGTGTCGCGTCGAGCCCGGAGCTCGACCACAGCGGTGGGGGGCCAGGTATCGGTCTGAAGCACTCTTCCGTGGGCCTTGGTGCCATCGAAGATGACGTCTACAGGTTCACCTTCACGAATTCCGCCGTGGAGCGAAGAGCGGGCGCGCAGCACCAAGGTGGGACCGCGCCAGGCCAGCTCCACCCGCTCGATGGTGAGTGTGGGCCAGCGCACGCCGGCAGCGATCTGGTCGTCGAGGGGAAGGGCGAGGGCCGCGGCGAGGGCGTCTGACTCGGCCTCCTGCTCGCGGGTGAGTGCGGTGTGCAGGCGCGCGAGGTGGGGATGAGAGGGCAGGAGAGACACGAGAGCGGCCCATGCAAGGGGAGGTCCGAGGTGGACTCGGCCGTAGTGCGGCGATGTGGGGGAGGGCGGTAGCTGGCTGTGCGGACCGGCGGGCGGGCATCGACAGACCCACCTCTCAGCCGGTGCACTGCCGCTCGGTGATGAATGCGAAGCGCTCGGTGAGGTGCATGGCGTCGGTCCAGACCCTGGGATCGCGAGGCAGGGGGCCACCGAGCGAGGGAGAGGCCAAGGCGGCGAGAACCTGGGGCAGGCGAGACGCTTGGGGATGGACGTCTTCGGGGGACTGCTGCATCAGCGCGCGGAGGGTGGAAGCCCAGCCCTCCTCGCGGACGGCTGACCGAATCCAGCGCCACAGCGCGGGGGCGGAGACCTCCAGTGCCAGCAGGAGGAAGGCGGGTCGGCAGACGTCGTCCCAGCTGGCGAGTGCATCGCCATGCAGGCGCACCATGCGCGCGGTGTTCACCAGTCGTTTCGTGGCCCGAGGGGTGGCGACGATTGGCCCAAGAACACGCAGCACGGAAACTTCTCGACGCGTGAACTGCACGTGGCTCGCCGTGAAAAAAGGTGGCGCGACAGGCGACTGGGAAGGGGGATCTCGCTCTGGCACAGTGGTCGAAGGCTCGGGCTGCTCTTGCTGGGAAGCCGGCTTCGGTGGCTCGGAAGCAGTGGGCTCGGAAGCAGTGGACTCGGAAGCAGTGGGCTCGGAAGCAGCGGCACGAGCATCAGCAGCAGTGGGCTCGGAAGCAGTGGGCTCGGAAGCAGTGGACTCGGAAGCAGCGGCACGAGCATCAGCAGCAGTGGGCTCGGAAGCAGTGGGCTCGGTCTCCCCCGTGATGTGGCCCACCAGCTTGGCATAGCCATCGGTGGTCATGGCGGGCACCTGGAAGGGCACCTGGAAGATCTTCTCCAGGTAGTGGCGTGGGGTGGCGGGTCGACGCGGTCCACTGAGACCCTCGATTGGCGCCAAGGATGCGGAGTCGACGAGGCTCTGGAAGTGGGTGTCGACGCTGCGGAGAAGCCAGCGGGAGTCGACGGCCACCACCACCACAAACAGCGGCTTGGCCAGCAACAGGTGGACCGCCTCAAGCACCTCGACGACCCGTGCAGGTGGGCAGCGGTCGAGGTCATCGATGAACAACACGATGCGCGGAGCGGACGCAGATGGGTCGCCAAGGATGTCCTCGCCTCCCTCTCTCACCACCCGTCGGTAGGCCGCGCGGTCCTTCTCGATGCCTTGGAGTATGGCCGCGAGGTTGTCGAGGTCCTCGTTGATGGTGGACATCAGTCCGAGGTGCTGGCGGTAGCGGTCTCCTGCTGCGTCGTTGACGAATCGCTGGAGCTGTTGGCCAGTGCGGGCGTCGTGGAGATCGCTCTCGGCTTCGGCCAGCTGACGCTTGGCAGCGCTGACAGCGGCATCGGCGGCGGTCCTATCTCGAGTGGCACGGTCCCGTTCCCGGCGGAGACGGCCTTCGACCTTCTTGAACCGCTCTAGCCGCCGCGTGAGGGTCTGGTGCTCGGGGAGGTGGGCCACGAGGTCGGGCGCAACGTGGCGAACTCGCTGCCAGAACAGCATCAGCGGACCCATGGTCGTTGCGAAGAAGCCGGTGACCCACGCGATGGTGGGCGCCAAGAAGCCGCAGTAGGCCGGCAGGTCCTTGTGGCCGTCGGGCATCCTGCAGAGCGCGTCCTGCAGCACGAAGAAGTCCACGAGGTTGTGGAGGCCGTAGGCGCTGAACACCATCGCGCCGAGGAACACCAGCCTCATCCACAGGTGGGGGCCGCGCACCAGCCAGCTGAAGTAGTGGCGCCAAGGGGTGGTCCGGGAGAGGTCATCGCTGAGCTTGGTGAGGTCCTTGGCGGACGTGATCTCTGCGTCGCCGGTGAGCGCCTTGACCGCCTGGGCCTGCCCGACCAGCTCCACCAGCCGATCGACGTCCTTTTTCTCTCTGGGACCGAGCTTGAGGTCGGCGTCCTTGGTGGTGGTGGGGTCCTGGAGGGCGCCTTCGGCCACATCATCCAGAAGCACCTCCATGGCGGCACTCAGCGCCGTGCGGGTGCGCGACAGGAGGCTGCTCCGCTTCTGCTCCTCCTTGGCCAGTCGCTCTTGGATCTCCTCACGGGCCGCCTCAGCTGCGGCCACTCGCCTCTTCGTGGTGCGGAGGTGGGCCATCATCGACAGCTGCACCCGCTCCCGCCGCTGGTCGCTCGCTGCCACCCGCTCTTTGCGATCGACGTCGTGCTGCCCTTCTTCGTCGAGAGCCAGCCACTCCGACAGCTCCTGGAACAGGCGGTGTACCAGGCTTGCCCAGAGGTCCGCGTCGGCGAAGTGCCACGCATTGAAGTGGATGGGGACGATGCGACGGTGCCAGTCTTCGTCCTCGGTGGGGGTGGCGCCTCGAATCAGGCGGGCGCGGTCTTCAAGGGAGTAAGACAGGCTCTGCATGAAGAAGGACTTTCCGCTACCCCAGTCGCCGAAGAGTCCGATGGACAGGGGCAGGTGGGTGCGTGTCGACAAGATAAGCGTGGTGAAGGCCTCGATGTGGCGCCAGAAGTCGAGGTGGTCTTCGGTCTGGGGATCGGCGCCGGCCTCGAGTGGCGCATCCGAGGTGAGTGCGGCGACGACGTGAATACCGTCGGAGGTGGAGCGGACGCCCCAGGCTGCGGCGGTGAGCTGGAGACCCGATGCGCGGTCCCAGAGGTCGTGGAGGCGGATGGCAAGCTCTGAGAGACGGTCCGCCTCCGGGAAGCGCATCGCATCTTCGATAATGATCTCTATCAGTCCGTTTTCGAGCGCGTAGCCCGCGCGTGTGGCCGGGGCGTGGACGATCTGCCTGATCTCCTCCCGCCCAGGGGCGGCCAGTGTGCACACGCGGCTGCTGCGGCCTCCGACAAGCTGGAGCCAGCGCGATGGAATGGCCTCGGCGGTGGCGACCACGAAGACGCGGTTGTCGAGCCAAGGGGCCGACGCCAGTGCCTCGATGCGGGGGTCGGACTCGGTGATGTCATCGGCGACAATCACAAGTGCTGCGTCGTTCTGCTCATATATGCTGCGGGCCCGTTCGATGCCGCTGGGGTTGGTGAGACGGAAATAGTCGACGCCTGCACCCGGTCCACTACCGAAGATGCCGCCGAATACAAGCGAGCTCCGACCGCTCTTGGATGGACCCACCACAAGCGTGAAGGCAGGCAGGTTGGATTCGCTGAGAATCTCGCGTGCTTGCGACTCCCAGCGTCCGGGGTACAGACCGGCGTTGCCTTGGTGCCAGCTAGCGGCGCCAGGCCAGGGTGGGATGCGGGCGGCGCGGACGTTTGCCCACTCGGGGGGCACGATGAGACGGGTGGCGACGACATCGCCTTGCTGGAGACGCCAGCGATGAGCGGCGAGAATCACGCGTGGCAGCGATAAGAGGTCCGACAGCGACGCGATCAGGATCGACTCTACGAAGGCGATAGCTGCCGATGCGGTGTCCACTGCGATGTCGGCCACGAAGGGGGCGTGGTGGAGTAGGGGATGGGGGGCTCCACCGATGTGAATGCGCACCACAGCGGATGGACCGGCGGGGGAGGTGGTCGCTGGAACACTGCCGAGTACCTGAACCTCGATGTCTGCGCCCTCGGCCTCGATGCGGACCCCGGTCTGCCCCAGCGCTCCCCAGCGACGCTCCCGTTCCTCCACCACGTGGGTCAAGTAGCTGCGGTCGAGCAGCTGCTTTCCTGTGAGGTCGCGCACCGTTGTGGACGGCGCGAGCACGCGGTCGCCCACCGACGGGCCCTCGATCCATACGTCGCGGGCGGTATTGGGGTCGCGGAACAGGGCGTCGCTCCACGACACCGCAGTGACTTCGGTGGCGTCGGTTCGGATGCGCACGGGGCGGTCCCCGAGCCAGATGGCGAGACGGGCCCGCAGTGCCGGTCCGAGTGCGGCGGGACCCCGCGGCGTGAGGTCGACCGACAAGATAGGTTGTGGCTCGCCGTTCACGACTAGCCGGTAGGACTGGACCCCCTCAGATCGGAAGTCGTCGCGGACTCCTCGACCTTGTGCGCGGTGGAGGTCGACGAAGATGGGCGAGGCGTCGGGCGTCGTCATGGTTGGAGTGTAGTGCTTGGCAATCGAGGGCGGAAACGCTCTGCTGACAGAAGCTGTCCGCATTGTGGGCATCGGGAGGCTGCGGTGACCCGTGAAGCGGGGATAGGGCGCCGGTCCGCTCGGGAGGTCTCTGTGTCCCTGCTTCGTGCGTCCAGGTGGGCGTGGATGGTCGTGTTCATGGCCTGCGAGCCCGTCCCTATCGCCCCGGAGACCCCGCAGGCTCCTTCGTCGCCGGTCGAGGAGCCCGTTGCGCAGGAGAAGCCGGAGCCCGAACCTGCCGAACCCGAACCTGCCGATTCCGAGCCTGCCGATTCCGAGCCTGTGGAGGTCGAGCCCAGAGTGGCCTCCTGGCGAAACTTTCCCCTGTGGGAGCGCGTCGCTTTGCCCAATGGCGCGAAGGTGCCGGTGCCCGTTGGCCAAGAACTCATCGATGCCGCGGTCCATCCGACGGGAGCCTGGACACTCGTGCTCACGCGTGATGTCGACCGCGACAATGTGCAGTGGCATCGCTGGACCTACGCGGGTCCGCTTGAGTCCATCCCAGGGCCTGATCTTGGCGAGGCGCTGGCCTCCGAGATTGCGTGGGACCCTCTCGATGGCGCGGTCTATGTGCTGCGCTCCCTTGGAGGAGTGGCCGGTATCGCGCGGTGCGATAACGCGGTAAATGGTGCGTGCTACGACATTATGGAGGTGGATGGCTTCCTCTCCATGCTGCGGGCGCCGATGGCTCGCTGGGACTCCAAGGGCCGGGCGTTCGCCACCCTCACGGAGGGGGGAGGCCGCCGAGTAGTGACGGTGCGCAGTGACGGATCCAGGGCCTACGACCTCACTCATCCGTCGGGGAAGATGTCTGAACTGACCGCCGAGGTGCTGCGCGCACGGGCCGGCGCAGAGCAGTGGGACGACCAGCCGCCGCGTGTGACCCGGGTGTCGAATGCCGCGCTCGTGGGCATCGACCCCGCCCTCGGATCGGCCTGGCTGTCCACGGATGACGGACTGCGCCGACTCGATTGGGAGCCCGACGCACACAACTGGGTCGAGCAGCTGTCGCCGGCATCGGGCACCTCCGCAGACCCCCATCAGGTGCGCCTCAGTCGCAATGGGCGGTTCCGGGTCGAGGCCACCGACACCGCCCTTCGACTGGTTGACCGCGATGGCACGCAGCGCGCGTCCACTCCCATCGCGTCGGGTGCTCAGCTCCTCGATCTTGGCGCCACCGGTCGCTGTGCACTGCTCCGCACCACCGATGGGTCCCTGGCTACCGCCTGCTTCGAAGGCCGGGCCGCTCGGATTCGCCACCTGGACGGGGTTCCACTGGCGAGCGCCCCCGACCTCCTTCAGCACGGCCTGGCCTATGAGCTGCCCGCTGCGGAGCGTCTCTACGAAGTGAATGAGCCGCTCGCATATAGCGAGGACAACGTGGGGGTCTTCGCGTCGGTCGATGGCATGTTGGTGCTGCTCCATGCGGGCATGCAGGCCGTCTTCCTCGATGGCGAGCGCACTCGGAGTGCACCGGCTCTGAACGTGTTCCTCCGGGCCGTCGAAGCGGCGGGGGTCGACGAGAACACCGTGTCAGTAGCTCGAGTTGGCCTCCACATCCTCTCCGATGGGCTCTCCACCCCCAGTGAGGACGCCACCGTTGAGGCCGAGCTCGTCCGCATCCGTGCGGGTGGAGGTGCCGAGAGTCCCCTCTATGAAGGTGAGATTGACTACTCCGATCACCGGCCCCGTGGCCCCTACTTGGGGGACCCGGAGCTGGAGAAGCTGTTTGTAGCGAGCCAGGCCGTCGTCCTGCTCAAGCTGTCGGAAGATGCACGGACCACGCTCGCTCAGCGTCCCGAGGTCATGACGGCGTGGTCGGCCTGGGTGGGTGCTCAGGCGCCGTTCATCATGGGTACTCGGCAGCCGCTTGCCTTCGCCGAGGGGAGCCAGCCGTCGTGGGTAGAGAAGGGCTGCCTCCCCATCCACCAGAGCCTCCGGCTCTACCCGTTGGCTTGGGGTCCCGACAGCGAGGTCATTGACCGGCTCACTGCTCACGACGACCGCCCTGTCGAGTGCGGAGTTCAGCGTCGCCCCACTCCCAGCGGGCTCGACCTGTTCGCGGCCTTGGGCGGTGCCACCGCCGAGTCCATCCTGCTCACCTCGCCGGAGGGGCGGTATCCCGAGCTTCCGGAACGACTCGCCGAGGTGAAGCGCCGTCCTCTGCAAGCCCCGGGTCTGACGGGTGCCTGGCTCGATGTGGTGGCGGCCATCGCACGCTCTGGGGGTGGGCTTGGTAATGTCGACTCTGCGGTGTGGCAGCGCCGTCTCATCGAGACGGGTCTGTCGTCGTGGGTCGATATGCGGTACCTGCATGTGCGGGTGACCGAGCGGGGTTCAGCTCAGGCGGGTGCGGGTGCGGGTGGAGAGGGCGTGTTCGAGCAGCTTGCGGTGGAGCCGGCGCACTCTGCGGTTGACCCTCTGCCAGAGGTCTGGGACGCGCTCGGTGTGGCCTTTGAGAAGCTCGCAGCACGGACTGAACACGGTGATATGAGAGCGACGTCGGAGCGGCTCACGACCCTTGCTGCCACCAACCGGCTCTTCGCCGAGATGGCCCGTCAGCAGATGGGCGGTGAGGCTTTGTCTTCCAAAGACTATGAGGGCATTTACGGGTATGTCCGCGATATCGAGCGGCCGCTGCTCAAGCTGTTGGCCGGTTCCCCCAAGCGACTCGGACGCACCCTCACACCGTCACTCGATTCCAAGATTGTCGGTATCCACCTCGCATCCCCCCACGATGGGCCGCGGCAGCTCTTCCACATTGCGAAGGGCAAGCCGCGCCCGGTGACGGTGTTGCTCGAGGAGCGCGGGGTGGCTGTGCCAGTGCAGGGTGCGGTGGGGTCCTACTACGAGGTGGTGGACGGCGGACTGGTGGACGACCCGGCCTGGCTTCAGCGACTGCCGACCACGCCGCGTCCCCACTGGCTCAACCCAGACCCGGACCGCTGAGTCGGGCGGAGGTCTCCTGCGGACGGGGTAGCGGTGTCCCAAAGCTCTCTCAGAACCAGGGGACTTGGAAGGCCTGCCCACTTCAAGAACGACGAACGGGTCCCGAAGGACCCGCTCAGGAGCGATGCGGGGGACTCAGAGGGAGTCGGCGTGCTCGGCGAGGTAGGACGCCACACCATCGGGGGTGTTGGTCATGCCGGCGTCGCCCTGCTGCCAGCCTGCGGGGCAGACTTGGCCGTGGTTCTCGAAGAACTGAAGGGCCTCGACGATGCGGACCACTTCATCCATGTTGCGGCCGAGGGGCTCGTCGTTGACGACCTGGTGGCGCACGACGCCGTTCTGGTCGATCACAAAGGTCGCGCGCATGGAGACGCCGGCCGGGTAGTAGCTGTCGCCACCCTCGGCGAGGATGCCGTATGCTTCGCTGATTCCGCGGGTCATGTCGGCTGCGAGGGTGAAGGGCACTGCGCCGATGCCACCGTCGCTGACGTTGGTGTTGCGCCAAGCGTTGTGGGTGAAGTGGGAGTCGACGCTGATGCCGACGACCTCACAGCCGAGCTCTTGCAGCTTGGCCGTGCGATGGGCCATGGCGAGGATCTCAGAAGGGCAGACGAAGGTGAAGTCGAGGGGGTAGAAGAAGACCACGGCGTACTTGCCCGCGATGGCAGCACCGAAGTCGTACTCGCCAGTGATCTCACCGTCGGCGTGGACGGCCTGGGTGGTGAAGGTCGGTGCCTTGCGGCCAACGAGAATGCTCATGATCGCCTCGTGAATGCAGTGTGGGACGACCGGCTGACAACCGGCCCGGGGAAGGTGGCCATCCAGATAGTCGGTTCTGGGTTCCTGTCCATCGCTCGGTAGCGGGTCGTTGCACGGGTGCCACTCACGGCAAGGTGGCAGGCTAGCCGGAGGCGCTCATCGCCGCCTCGGGCACATCGCCGAGCCGCAGCTTGCCGAGAGGGTGAAGCGACACCGCGCCGGCTCGCATTCCTCCGAGGCCCGTCGCGCGGAGGTGAGGTGAGGTGGTTCGCCGCCTACGTGGCTTGCCTCGACGCAGTGTCTCGGAAGCTGGGCGCCGTGGTGGACGTGCTGCAGGCACCTGTTCTACTATGATGGTGTAGGACCACCTATATAGTGTCCAATACAACCGTATTTGACCCAGTAAAATGCATCTTTGGGCCGATCTGATTTGGGCCGATCTGAGGACGTCCTCTGGCCTTGAATCGAGCACGCTCGTCGGGCCACTCAAGTTCGGAGCACCCAAGGCCCCCGCCAGCGGCACTGCCGCCATCAACTGCGACGACCTGATTACTGTGACGACCTGATTTCCAACAACCTCGACTTGAGCGGTGACGGTCGGACTACTCGGACTACTCGGACTACTCGGACTACTCGGACTACTCGGACTACTCGGACTACTCGGACTACTCGGACTACTCGGACTACTCGGACCACAAGGGGCGTGGATGCCTACATTCCGATGATGAAGGAGGACCAGCTGGTAGAGACGGCCGTTCCGATGCGCAATGCGATGAACGAGCTGCTGCGCCGGGACTACGCCAAGGCCCTCCAGCGGGTGGCTGCCAAGTGGAACCGCGCGCACGCCAAGGAAGGCAGCGACTACCGCATCGAGCTGCCCAACCCGCGCTTCTTCCGTCGCCACGGGATCTACGCCAACACCCACTTTGACCCGCAGGGCACCCCCCCTCTCCGAGGCGGAGCTCAAGGCCCACCAGAACGAAAGGCTGCCGTCCGAGGCGGACCGAGAGTTACGTGCAGGGCGTGATGAAGCCTGTGCTTGAATTGGGCAAGATGGACCACTGGATCTGCCCGCCGCGTCGGGGAACCAACTGTCAGGCGGTGGAGCTCGCCGACGTGTGCGCTTGCAATTGACAACGATATGGTAGCACGCACCAATATCGTAAAATATCATGGCCGATCCTACCGTGGTTCGGCGCGCCAACTCAGTCGCGGCGGTCGAGGTGAAGACATGGCTTCACCTGGAATCGCAAGGGCGTGAAAGTGTTCAGATCAGCGAACTCTGAGCTACAATGGCGTGGTTGTCAGGCGGACGCCATGAGTGCGGACTGCTGGCTGCGACGAGCTTGGTGCGGTGCAGTGCCGTCCGAGCTCGCCCACCCTCGTACTGGACCTCCATGGGCTCGACCACAGGCTCCCATACGTCGGTGCACAGCAGGCCGACTCTTGCTCCGTCTCTGGGCGGGGACGCGACCCATGCCGACTGGCTGGGGGGCGTAGGCAACCTCGCGGCCAAGGTGGAGACCCACTCGCTCACTGGTAGGGACGGCGGTAGGCGCCAAGTGGGGAGACGCTACCGGCTGGTTCGTCGCATCGATGAAGGTGGTGGTGGTGCGGTCTTTGAGGCATTTGATGAGGTCCGCGACCGTCGGGTGGCGGCGAAGCGTCTGCATCAACGTGCCATCGCCCGTCGGGAGCGCGAGGTCAACGCGATGCGGCGGCTGGCGGTCCCAGGAGTCGTGAGCTTGCTCGATGTGGTGACGGAGCCCGACGGCACTTGGCTCATCATGGACTTCATCGAAGGACTGCCCTTCCCGGGGAAGTTGGGTGAGCAGGCTCTTGAGGCCGGCGATCTCTCTCGGTTGCTTAAGACCACTGCGGCTCTGTTGGACACACTTACTGAGGTGCATGCGCAGGGTCTCGTGCACCGCGACCTCAAGCCCGACAACGTGATGGTGAAGCAAGACGGCACCCCAGTGCTGCTTGACTTCGGGCTGGCGCGAGGCAGCATTCTTGGTCAGACCTTCACTCGCGAAGGCTCGGTGGTCGGCACCCCTGGCTATCTGGCGCCTGAGCAGGTCAACGCCGGGCGAGTGGACGGGCGCACCGACCTCTATGCTGTGGGCACAATGCTCTTCGAGGTGTTGGCAGATCGCCTGCCCCTGCCGTCCTCGAGCACTGAGCAGCTCTACGCTCGCACTGTTCGGCCGGCTCCGAGTCTCGCGCTCTTTCGCGCCGACTTGCCACGCCACATCATCGAGACGGTGGATGCACTCCTTCAGATCGATCTGGAGCGACGCCCTACGTCGGCTTTGACGGTGCGCAGCCTGTTGCTCCACGGTCGGTCGCTGTCGGAAGAGCTGCTCTGGCTGGGTAGTCGTGTCCCCATCGACTGCGTAGTGCGGGCTCTGGGGAAGCCCGGCTTCGTCACGGTCGGTGGGCCGGCGGGCTGTGGACGAACCCGTGTAGTGCGTGAGGTGGTGGCCCAACTGGAGGCGCATGGCGGGACAGTCCAGTGGCTTCGGCCGGGGCGTCGGCCCTTCGAGAGTCTCGTGGAATTGGTTGATCTCGATGATGACACTGACCCGTGCGAGGTGCGTCAGGCCGTCACGCGAAGCCTCGATGCGCTGATGGAGTCCGGCACGGTGCTGCTCGTGGACCCCCTTCGGGCACTCGACCCCTGGACACAGCGCCTGTTGGCGGGTCGGGACCGCATTCTGGCGGTGGTCGATGGGCCGGGCACCGTGTCGGTTGCGCCAATGAAGCCTGAGGTGTTGCGAGAGCTCTTCCACGGCCCGGATCTTATCCTCCATCTCCGTGAGGATGCCGCAGCACTCCTTCATCGCGCCACTGGCGGGGTGGCTGCCCGGGTCGAGGCGGTGGTGCGCGGATGGGTGCGGGGTGGTCTCGCACAGTGGGAGGACGGACGTCTGCGGGTCCGCCGAGAAGACATCGACCGGCTGGCGTTTCGACTGCATGGCACCACCCCCGCCCCCGTGCAGGACGGCATCCGCATTCGCACTGAGCTGGTGGAGTGCCTGCGCTGGATTGGCCTTGCGCACCCCGCTGCGACTGTGCCGATGTTGGCCATCGCGATGGACCGGCCGGCTTGGCAGGTGGCTCTGGAGGTGGAGGATCTGGTGGCGGCCGCGCATGTGGTCGTGGTGGACGGCATGCTGGTGCCGGTGTCTGCGGCCGACTTGCGGCCTGCTTGGTCCGCAGATCGTCGCCGCAAAGCCCACGGTGCGCTCGCGAGCGCGCTGTCCGAGCATCCTGAGGAGCGTCTCCATCACCTGCTGGCGGCTGGTCTCGTCGATGAGGTGGCCACTGTGGCGGCGACGGTGGCTCAGCGTTGGTTAGAGGAAGGGCGCGTAGGTGCGGCGGGCGCGGTGCTCCACGATGCCCTGCTTGAGGTCCGGTCGGTGCCCCATGTTCCGGGCGAGGCGCGGCTGCTGCGCTTGATGCTTGAGGTCGGCGTGGAGGCGCGCTCAAAGGGGGCTGTGGAGGGGGCTGCCGTCGCGATTGGCAAGGCCCGTAGGTGCGACCCGGTGCTGAAGGCTCTGGCGGATGGGGCTCGCCTGCTGGAGCAGGGACGGTGGGCGGAGGCCTCTGAGGTGCTGCGTCCATGGCCGAAACACGAGCTGGGTTGGATAGCGCGTGCGCGTGGCGAGCTGCTGGCGCGGTCGGCGGACCAGCTGGGGCCGACCGAGCTGGAGAGCATCGTGGAGGAGCTGGTCGGTCGCGTGTCCCTCGACCCCACGCCGGACGCGCAAGCCTGGCGGATGCGCTGGCAAGGTCGTGTGGCCTTCCGTCGCTACAATTTTCGGAAGGCGGCGGACTTCTATCGACGCTCTGCTGACCGCTCGGGAAGCGCCTTGGGCCGTGCGAGGTCTCTTCGCCTGGCCGCGGAGGCATCCCGGGAGGCGGGAGACTGGAAGGTGGCCTCGGAGCTGGCGCGTACCGCACGCGCCGATGCCGAGAAGGCCCGTCACTTGGTCGAGGCGGCTTCGGCGTTGCTGGTCGAGCGCACCATCGTGGCCCGAGCGGGATGGTTGGAGCCCGCGCGTCCCGACCTCGTGGACATCGTGGCCCAGATCGGGCGTCCGTCGCTCACTGGACGCGTGGCATCAGTCGAGAGTTGGATTGCATTTCGCCAGGGAGATCGAGACGTAGCGCGACAGTTGGTTGAGAAAGCGCGTGATTGGGCGCATAGGGGTGGCATTACCGCTGCGGTAGTGCATTGCGATGCGTTGCGTGTGGCGTGTAGCTCCCACAAGTTCGAGGACGAATATGTCGCCGACATCATCGCCCGCACAGAGCTGTTGTCGCGGCCCGGCGTCACGATGGATGTGTTGGCGTTGTTGGCATCGGTGGATCGGTTGCCCCTCGGGGCAGTCTCTAGGTTGGAAGACTCTATCGAACAGTTCGGATCAGATGCAGCTGACGTGCGCCGCGGGGTATACTCACCAAACGAAGCGGCAGGCTTGGTTCGACGTGTGTTGGGGCGCTGACGCCCCGGTGACATGGTGACACCCTCACGTTGGCCTGGCAGCCGGTCTCTTTGGGAGGTGGAGTTTGGCCATTGATCTGACGTTCAACATTTCGGCGGTCTACCGCGTGGAAGTTCTTGCTGGGGCTGGCTGGGCGCTTGCCGGCTTTGTCGGTGCCGATGTGACCAACGAGCTCACCGCGACTGGCGGTATGCCCTCGGACGAGGTGGAAGCCCGCGTGTCTCATGAGACGTGGTTTGTCGCACCTGTGGCCTATGCTGGTTTGGAAGCGCTTCCGCTAGGAATGTGTCCGCGCTGGGGACCGCTGCACCCCGTGAACAGTCAGTACCGGGTCGTGTTGGAACAGTCCGTCCACCCCGATGACTGTTGCTCGGCGCGCAAGCTCGCAAAGCAGCTCGCCATGCAGGCCGTGCATGCTGGAGGCGGCAGCCCCGACCTGCTGCTGGTCTTCAAGAGCTGCAACTTCTTCCTCGCGAAGACCCCGCCCACATTGGACAAGTACACCGTCTTCCACGAGCGGTTGCCCGCGCCCGCTCCCGTGCGGTGCTTCAAGCTGTCCACCGACCCTGCGATCAACCATCTAGTGGGTTGGGCCTACTTAGAACATCCTCTGCACCCATCTGTTGAGGGCACCTACGACGCTACAGTCCTGCATCAAGTCCACGATGCGGATGTCCAGATTGGCGGCGCGACGACCATCTATGTGACGGCGGTCGCGCCCCCCACGCTGCCCGCTACTGGTCCCATCACCAATGCCACAGAGTTCCTAGACTCCGACGGCAACCCCGCCAACCCGGGCTTTCCACGGAATTGGACGGGGCCTGAGGTGCAGTCTAGGGCGGCCATTTGGTCCGTTCCCTTCGGTGTAGGTGGCCATATCGGAGGCCATATTGGTGGCGTTGGCGGCGGCGGCGGCGGCGGCGGCGGCGGCGGCGGCGGCGGCGGTGAAGGAAAGATCTAAGAGCTCTGGCCGAGCGCCTTCGGTGATGTAGAGGCGCGCAGGCGCTTCGTCGTCGATGCGTGTCGGCCGGACTTGGGCGACGCGTGACCGCGGCTACACGCTTGATTCGTGCCGTGATGAGATATTCACTTCCTTGCATGATTATTCGTGATTGCGTATAAGTCCGGGACCCCGTCCTCCCGAGGCCGCGCATGACCCGTCCCCCCGACCGACCTCTCCGCGCCGGTATCGCCGGCATCACTGGCTACACCGGCTACGAACTGTACCGGCTGCTGCAGGCCCATCCCGGCGTGGAGGTCGTCCGCTTGTCGGCCGGGCGTGGTGCTGGCGCCCCCTTGGAGCAGTCGTGGGCAGCGCTCAGCGGGAGGTCCCACCCAGCGGTCGAGTCGCTCACCGTCGACTGGGCCCGGGGCCTCGACGTCGTCTTCTTGGCGCTGCCACACGGCATCTCGGGTGGCTACGTGGCGACTCTGCACTCCGAAGGTGTGCTCGTGCCGAACCGCCAGAGCGACGGACTGCGGGTCATCGATCTTGGCGCAGACTTCCGGCTCAAGGACCCTGCTGTCTATGAGGCCACCTATGGCGGGGCGCATCCCTGTCCTAAGCTATTGGCGGACGCGGTCTATGGGCTGCCCGAGCGGCATCGTGACGAGCTTTTAGGGGCGGTATTGGTAGCCAATCCGGGCTGCTACCCCACCGCCACCGCTCTGGGCGCGCAGGTCCTGCTCGCCGCTGGTTGTGCGGGTCCGGTCCACGCCACTTGTGTCAGCGGGGTCAGCGGTGCCGGCCGCAGAGCAGGTCCCCGCACCCTTTTCTGCGAGGTCCACGACTCGGCGGTGGCCTACGGTGTCGGCGGCTCTCACCGGCACGTCCCCGAGATGGAGCAAGCACTCAACGTTCCGGTGATGTTCACCCCCCACCTTGTCTCAATGAACCGCGGGATGCTCGCCACCGTGTCCATGTCGGCCCCGGTCGCCTTGCAGACCGCTCGTCTCCAAGAGGTGGCCGCTGACATGTATGCCGACGAAGCACTCATCGTGATCCGCGACTCACCACCCGCTACTCGGGATGTCCGCGGCACCGGACTCGCTCACGTGCAGGTCGTGGTAGACGAGCAGCGGCATGTCGCCCAGGCACTTGTAGCCATCGATAATGTGGGCAAGGGTGCCGCGGCGCAGGCGGTGCAGAACCTCAACGTGGTGTTTGGTCTTGCGGAGACCACCGGCATCCCGACCATTCCGCTGGTGCCCTGATGGGAGGTGTGCTCCCTGTGGTTCGAGGCGCTCGGCCTGCCGATGTGCCCGCGATTTCCGCCCTTCTCCAGCCCGCGGTGGCCCGAGGAGAGGTGCTGCCGCGTAAGGTTGTGGCCGAGGACTTCCAGGTCGCCGAGCTGGACGGTGTGGTCGTTGGCGCGGTGGCTCTCACACGCTGGACCGATCGTGTCGTGGAGCTGGGGTCCTTGGTGGCCGGGGTGCGGGGCTGTGGCATCGGTGCTCTGCTGGTCGAGTGCGCAGTCGACCGGGCGACTCGGCAAGGCTTCGACAACATTGTAGCACTCACGTCTATAGATGAGTGGTTCTCTCGAAATGGCTTTGGCCCGGAAGAGGTGGCGCCGTGGTTGCTTGCGCGGGTCACTCCCGTGCTGGTGCCGGCCCCCTCCTTCGGTGAGGTGCTGCTGGAGGCTGTCGTGGCCAAGGCGCGGCAGAGCTGCGCGGGCTGTTCGCGACTCGTCTCGTGCAGCCAAGTCTTTATGCGCCGCGAGCTGCCTGCGGTGAACACCCGTCGCCGCCAAGTGGCCTGACCCGCTCCCTTCGCCCTGGTTGACTCCATGTCCTGCCCTCCGGACTACCCGGCCGTGCCGACCCTTGAAGACGTACCCGGCCTGCGCACCTTCTCAGTGTGCGGCGCCGTCAAGCGCCCCTCTGACACCCGACCGGATGTCAGTGTGCTCGCCACCGCCAAGCCAGCTGCGTTCGCGAGCCTCACCACTACCAACACAGCGGCTGCGGCTTCCTGCCTCTGGACCCGCGCACGCACCCCTGGCATGCGCAGGGCGGTGGTGGTCAACAGCGGCAATGCCAACGCAGCCACCGGACCCCAAGGGGTGGTCGACAATGCGTCCATGGCGGGGGCGGTGGCCGAGCGCCTCGGGTGTGGACCGGACGATGTGCTGGTCTGCTCGACTGGGGTCATCGGTGTGCCACTCCCAATGCATCGACTGCTGCCAGCGGTGCGCGATGCGGCCATCGGCGTGGCGAAGAACGCGCTCAGCGCACATCGATCGGCCGATGCGATTCTCACCACCGACACCTGTGCCAAGGAGGCGGGTGCTCGCGCTGGGGGCTTGACGGTGGCGGGCATCGCGAAGGGCTCGGGGATGATTCACCCTGGGATGGCCACCATGCTCGCCTACGTGGCGACCGATGCCGCAGTCGCGCCGGACTCCCTCCAAGCTCTACTGGTGGAGGTTGCCGACCAGTCCTTCCACCAGATCAGCGTCGATGGCGACATGTCGACCAACGACACCGTGGTGCTCATCGCGACGGGTGAGGGGCCTGTCGTCTGCCCAGGATCGGTGGCCTGGACCGAGCTGAAGCGTACCGTGCTTGGGGTTTGTCGCAGTCTCGCTAGGCAGATTGCGGCGGACGGTGAAGGCGCCCGCACCTTGTTGACCGTGGCCCTGCGAGGCAGCGATGATGACCGCACCGCGCGTGCCCTTGTCCGTGCCGTGGTGTCGTCGAGCTTGGTGAAGGCTGCGGTCCACGGCTGTGATCCCAACTGGGGTCGCATTGTGAGTGCGCTCGGACAGGCTGGCGCCAGACACCTCGACCAGGTGAGCGTGTCCATTGGGCCCGTAGCGGTGATGATCGACGGTGTGCCCCAGGACTTCGACGAAGCGGCGGCCTCTGCTGCCTTGGCACAGCCGGAAGTTCGGCTGTCCCTGACCCTGCCCGGCTCCGGTCGGGGGGTGGCCTGGGGCTGCGATCTGTCCGCTCGGTATGTGTCCATCAACGCCGACTACCGCACCTGATTCGGAGTCCAAGATGCCTCAGCACTCATCCACCTCGGCGTCCGAGAATACGGTTGGTGCACTCATCGAAGCGCTTCCCTATGTCCAGCGATGGGCTGGGAGCACCGTGGTCGTGAAGTACGGCGGGAGCGCCATGGTCAGCGAGGCCCTCTCACGGGCGGTCGTGGAGGACATCGTGCTGCTCCGGGCGGTCGGGGTGCGCGTGGTGCTCGTCCACGGTGGGGGACGTGCGGTGTCGGAGATGGGACGGCGCCTTGGACTCGAGCCGCGCTTTGTCGATGGCCTTCGGGTCACGGACTCTGAGACCATGCGGGTGGCGCAGCAGGTTCAGGTGGGCGGGATCTCGCGCGACATCGTGGCAGCTGTTGGGCGGAGGGGAGGCCGGGCGGTGGGACTGTCCGGCCATGACCTCGGCGGGTGGCTACGTGCCGAGGTGCGTCAGCACACCAACCGACAGACCGGCGCCCCGGTGGACCTCGGTCGTGTCGGGGACGTCACCGGTGTGGATGCGGCTGTCTTGATCCCCCTGCTCGACGCGGGCACTGTTCCGGTCGTGGCTCCCGTGGCGGTCGACGACGCCTACGAGTCACTCAACGTAAATGCCGACAGTGTGGCCACTGCGGTGGCTGTCGCCTTGTCGGCGGAGCGGCTCATCTTCCTCACCGATGTGCCCGGCATACGGGGGCCAGACGATGAGGTGGCGCCTACTGCCGATGTCCCCACCCTCCACCGCTGGATGGCCGACGGCACGGTCCACGGTGGCATGCTCCCCAAGGTGCTGGGCTGCATTTCCGCGCTTGATGGCGGGGTGCAGGCCGTCACCGTCGCAGATGGCACTCGTCCCCACGCTGTGTTGCTTGAGCTGCTCACCGACGCCGGTGTGGGCACGCTTTTGACCCTGGGCTGACCCTCTGGAGACCCTGTGTCCGACCCGTCCACCGAACCGATCCGCGACCCGATGCTCCCGACCTATGGGACGCCTGCTCTTCACATAGTGCGTGCATCAAAACGACGCGTGCTGGGTGAAGATGGCCGATGGTATCTCGACGCCATCGGCGGCATTGCTGTGTCAGCACTCGGCCACGCCCACCCCGCCATCCTTCAAGCGGTCCACCAGCAGGTGGATGCCATCCTGCATGCCTCCAACCTCTACCGGGTGCCGGTGCAGACCCGGCTGGCCCGAAGGCTGCTCGACCTGCTGGACGGCGTGGGGGTGTTCCTCTGCAACTCCGGCACCGAAGCCAACGAGGCTGCGGTCAAGTTCGTGCGCAAGCACCACTGGCGACAGGCTGGGAGTCCCACGGGAGCCCCGTCCCCTCGCACTGAGCTTGTGGTTGCGCGTCACGCGTTTCATGGTCGGTCGCTGATGTCGCTCGCGATGACGCCTCGGCCGGCCTACCAAGCGGGCTTTGGACCTCTGCCCGGCCCGGTGCGTGTGGTGCCCGTCGAGGCCCTCGCCCGAGCGGTCTCCGCCAACACCGCCGCGGTCTTCGTCGAGCCGGTGCAGGGTGA
>Ga0315322_10000519_pt1 | contig 28850 bp, 28 predicted proteins | sample M110021515metaG_FD_203461 | JGI IMG/M metagenome (GOLD analysis project Ga0315322, IMG submission 203461) | Ammonia-oxidizing marine archaeal communities from Monterey Bay, California, United States - M1 100m 21515 | ecosystem: Environmental > Aquatic > Marine > Intertidal zone | place: USA...
CCCAATGCATCCGACTCGTCTTCGGGCGATGGCGAAGCGGAAGGAGACGATGCACTATCATCCAGCGCCCGCTACCGAACCCAGAAACGAGGTGGAAAAGGGCTGCGGGATATCCGCACCAGCGACCGCAATGGCCAAGTGATCGGTATCGCACGCGTCAATGACGAAGACGAAATCTTCATGATGACCGCCAAAGGTAAACTGCAGCGAATCAAAGCGGCAGACATCAATGTCATTGGTCGTAACACGCAAGGCGTGCGAATCATGAATGTCGACGAAGGTGATAGCCTGATCGCTGTTGTCCGCGTTCCCGCAGAGGAAGTTTCCGATGATGAGGAAATCTCCGGAGACGGAACACAAGCTGAAGGCGAAAACGCAGCCGTGGCTGCATCAGAGCAGCCCGCTGTCGGCGAGGCAGAAGTATCTGATGCAGAGGCGACTGACGTCCAAGACGTTGAGCCGGAAGCCGAAAATGACTCGCAGGGCAACACTGACGCTCAGGAATAACTCCTCGTGAGCTACCCCTGAATCCTGCTTGCATCAAACCCGCCAGCCTGAACTTCAAGGCTGGCTGGGCCTCGGGGGGGGGAATGCCCGGGCAATGCGACGAGATCCAACCTCACCGACTGGCTCAGCGTTCCAAAGCTGACAGTAGAGTCGAGGCATCAACACCCGAGCAACATTCTCCGGTGCCGATTGCGTCGTGATCCGGTAACAAAGAGTTTTCGAGCCCATTGGCCACCCAGGATACTCGCAACTGCCCACAGTGGTCACGGATTGTTCTGCGGCGACGCAAGTGCGATCACGACTGCAATCAAAGCCGTGATTGACGCGATATCCGAGCTCCACGCGGCTCACATAGCACTGAGGTTGCACGAAAAAAACCCGCCAGGAATCAATCCCAACGGGCATCATTTCGATACCGCAGTGTTTTGCCACCGCAGCAGTGGCGGCTCAAACAAGCTGCTTCGCTTCAGTAACCTGGCGTATCTCAGGAGATATGGGCAACCAGATCGAGAACCTTGTTCGAGTAACCCCATTCATTGTCGTACCAGGCAACTACTTTGACAAAGGTTCCGTCCAGCTGAATTCCGGCACCGGCGTCAAACACCGAAGTGCAGGACTCGCCGCGGAAATCAGTCGCGACGACCATGTCTTCGGTGTAACCGAGAACGCCCTTCATGCTTCCCTCGGAAGTGTCTTTCATGACCTTGCAGATTTCTTCGTAACTGGCTTCCTTGTCGAGTTCGACGGTGAGGTCAACAGCCGAGACATCGGAGGTTGGCACTCGGAATGCCATTCCGGTCAACTTTCCGTTGAGTTCTGGAATGACTTTTCCAACGGCTTTGGCTGCACCAGTGCTGGAAGGAATGATGTTCTCGAGAATACCGCGTCCTCCACGCCAATCTTTCTTTGACGGGCCGTCGACCGTTTTCTGAGTTGCAGTCGCTGCATGAACGGTGGTCATCAAACCGCGTTTGATACCGAAATTGTCATTCAACACTTTGGCAATCGGAGCGAGGCAGTTTGTGGTGCACGAAGCGTTGGAGACAAATACTTCGCCATCGTAGGAATCATCATTGACCCCCATCACGAACATGCGGGTGTCGTCTTTGGAAGGTGCCGACATGACGACCTTTTTCGCACCTGCATCGATGTGGCCTTGTGCAGAATCTGATGTCAGGAAAATACCAGTCGACTCGACCACGACATCTGCACCAACATCACCCCATGCCAATTTCGAAGGATCTGTTTCAGCAGTGACCCGAATTTCCTTGCCATTGACAATCAACTTGCCATCCTGGGTGGAAACTTCACCTTGAAATCGACCGTGAACGGAGTCGTACTTGAGCATGTAAGCCAGATAATCGACTTCCAACAAGTCGTTGATTGCGACTACTTCCATATCATCACGAGCTACTGAAGCTCGAAAAACCATGCGGCCGATGCGACCGAAACCATTGATACCGACCTTGATCATGATTGTTGTTTCCTTTTGCTGTTGAGGCGTTTGTGTTGAGGGCTACAAGTGGTAAATGAGCAACAAGAAACACTCAGCACGCCGGGCATTTCTTTTAACATTCGGAATGGGACAATTGTTGATGATGTTCGCAGGGGTGATGGATCCGGTGCGTCGCGTCGTCTAGCAAAGAATGCCGTGGACTTCGCTACAGGCCCATACCCAGTCGCTGTTGCGAGTGACGAAAGCCACCCAACACGACTCACTGATGCCTTGCCACAGTGGTGGCACCTCAACAACAATCGTGGTGAAATCAACGCTTGCGGTGAAACAAGGGTGTTGAAATCGGGTCGAAGTGGGAACCTTCATTCACCCACTTCGTGAGGCGGATTATAGGAATGCAAACTCAAAATGAACCAGCCCCCGCGCCAACGCCCCTCGATCGGCACCGATCCGGAACAACCGTCCGAGCCAAAGACGCCGTCGCCCAAGCCTCCTGAAGGGCCGATTCCACAATGGCGCCGGCCCCGAGGCGTCGCTCCGGGAACATGGGAATATGTCCATCAGCGGTCGATAGCCGACCATTATGATGACTTTGTGGCGGATACTCCGCTATGCGGACTCGACCAACAGATCCTGCAAGACGCCTTCCCGGGCCCCAACCAGACTCATTCTGAAGTCATTCTTGACCTCGGATGCGGTAGCGGACGCACCGCTCTGCCGCTGGCAGAACGAGGTTATGATGTGGTCGGGGTCGACCTCAGCCGTGCCATGCTCGAGATCATGAATCGCAAATTCATGGCCGGTTGCACCGCTGGCAGCATCTTTCCTATTCAGGCAAACCTGGTCGAATTGGCTTGCTTTGCCGAACAAAGTGCCGATCATGCCGTCTGCCTGTTTAGCACCCTAGGAATGATTCACGGGAGAGCCAATCGACGGGCAATGCTCAGCACCCTCTTCAACCTGATTCGGCCCGGCGGAATCTTTATCTTGCACGTGCATCATCGCTGGGCCGCCCTTCGCGAGCACCGCGGACCCAGACAACTGATGCGTTCTTGGTGGGATGCCATCCGTGACCGAGACAGTGAATTTGGAGACCACACCTACGCATACCGTGGTCTGCAAAGCATGTTCATGCATCGATTTTCAAAGCAAGAACTCAAACAGGACCTCAGAGCATCTGGCTGGACCATTGATAGGATCGACCCTCTCGCCGTCGATGGATCACATATCAACCGCCAAACATTTCTACCCGGAGGCTTTGTCGTGCATGCCATTCGAAACTCGCATCCCAAATAACTCCCCCCACTGGCTTCAACAACGCACTGGCTTCAACAACGCACTGGATTCAGCAACGCACTGGATTCAGCAACGCACTGGATTCAGCAACTTGCCCCGCCTCAAAAACCCCAGCCAGTGAGTACAAATGCTCACGCTCCAAAGCTCATGGTTGGCAACAAGAAAACACATTCCTGAGGTTTGTTTTAGGCAGAGTTCCCCCTGTGCAACGACGCTCTACAAACTTGATGCATTCCCCTACCCCGATACTGATACACTGCGAGTCAACGAGGCAACATCTTTCACGAGGCACACGTCGCAATTGCAAATCAAGCGTTGTGCGGTGCCGATGCTTCATCAGTCACGCAACCGACACTCCAACGACTCTCAACCAAAAATCCAGAGCACCCTGATGACGAACGCATTGCAGTCACTGATCGACACAGGAACCAAACTATACCTCGACTCAGTTGCCCCGGACGAAGTCGATAAAAATCTGGCGTGGGGAGCAGTTGGAGCAACCAGCAACCCCGCGATCATTTCAGCAATCGTCGAGCATGGCGGGTTGGATGATGAACTCGAGTCATTGATTGCTACTGGGCTTGATGACGAATCCGTTGCGTGGCGACTGACCGACAATCTTGTCACCCATGCTGAAAAAAAGTTTCAACCAATTCACACCGAAACGAACGGCAACGCTGGCTGGGTCAGCTTTGAGCTCGACCCCTTGCTGGAAGATGCAGAGCTTGGATTGAGCGATCATGATCGCACGGCCCACTACATCGACCTGGGAAAACACTACGCTCAGGGGCACTGCAACCGCATGATCAAAGTACCGGCTACCCCTGCGGGCATTGCTGCACTGGAGGAGCTTGCCGCAGCAGGAGTCACACTGAACGTCACCCTGATCTTCACCGCAGAGCAATACACCAAAGCTCGTGAGGCGGTGTGGCGAGGAGCCCAACGCAGAACCAGCCTGACTGATTTCAAAAGTGTTTACAGCATTTTCATTTCACGCATTGATGTGTACACCGAACAGGAAATACAGCACCTTCGGCCCGAGGCTCAGGGTCTCGTGGGAATTTTGAATGCAAAACGTGTCTGGCAAGCGAATCAGAATTTCTGGAATGACAAAGGCCTGAAACTGCAGCAGGAACTGATCTTTGCCAGCACAGGCACCAAGAAATCATCTGACCCCGCTTGGAAATATGTTGAAGCACTTGCAGGCAGTGACATTCAAACCAATCCACCTGAAACCAACGCAGCAGTGGCTTCGAGTGACATCGAATTCTGTCGAACCGTGGATGTCATGCCCACACTCGAGATACAGCAGGAAATTGATTCAAAGGTGGACATGCAAACGATGCATGATGTCTTGATGAAGCAGGGCGTTGCAAAATTCGTAAAACCACAGCGAGCATTATTGTCGCTGATTGCCAGAAAACGCGGTGAACTCTCGAAAAGCTGAATGTTCAATTTGCCCAGTGTCAGGAATCTTAGCAAACAGCCTCGGCTACTGAGTGTTCGGCTTTGCCTTACCGACGTCTGCCAATTCACCTTCACAGTGTCTTTTCATTCACAGTGTCTTTTCAAGCGGGCTTTGGCAAATCATCAGCACCAAAGGAACTCGGCAGCAACTCTGACAAATGACAAACACTTCGTGCACCATCGATCAGGTTCACAAGAATGATTGGCGTATCCATCCCGAACTCAGCCAGAAACTGACGACAAGCTCCACAGGGTGGAACACCACCGACGCTTGCGATTGCAACCCCTCGCCATTTGCGATACCCAGCCGCAACGGATGCGGCGGCAGCTACCCGTTCTGCACAGATCGACAAGCCATAGCTCGCATTTTCAACATTACATCCTGCAATCACTTGCCCGTCGTCCATCAAAATGGCTGCGCCGACTTCAAATCGGCTGTAAGGCGCATAAGCTCGTCCGCATGCATCTACAGCAGCAAGAGCAAGCTGTTCGATTCTTCGGTCACTCAACTTGGGCATTCGAACATCCGCAAAGGGTAATGAAAGAACGATACGGGAAACGACTGCATTCGGGGAAAACAGTGTCACGAGCAGCATCAATCGTTGATGCTCTCGGTGATTGAAATTTAAACATCCGCAATTTGTCTGTGCAACACCAGCGGCCTTGCAGCAACGGGAGTGTCTGCCAACTGGATCGCTGCCTTCAGCCCAACAACATACTCACTGACGCGGTGTCTGGCACAGTGAAGCGTTAACAACGGGTCTCCTTTTTCAACGGAATCACCGATTCGTTGGTGCACTTTTAAACCGACGGCATGATCGATTTCATCTCCTTTTTTCCGTCGCCCACCGCCCATCGAAACAACTGCTCGCCCCAACGCTCTGCAGTCATACCTGGCGACCCACCCAGCTCTGTCAGCAGTGATGACGTGCGATTCAGCGAGCGGTAAGGGACCTTGCAATTCCCCCTGCTGCGCGTGAACCATTCGCTCAAACCTCTCAAACGCATAGCCTTGGTCAATCATTTTCTCAAGCTTCGTTTTCGCTTGCCCAACCTCGTCAACCACTGACATTTTCAGGAGCAGGGTCGCACCCAGTTCGATTGCGAGATCGCGCACGATACCAGAGCTACCCTGCAGCACCTCCACCGCTTCGTTGACCTCACAGGCGTTGCCCACTGCCTGCCCAAGAGGCTGGTCCATATCGGTCAAAAGAACGGAAGTGGGCAACCCCGCATCATGTCCAACTCCCACAAGCGTGTCAGCCAACTCATGCGCAGCGTCCAGTTCCTCCATGAAACCTCCTGCACCAACTTTGACATCCATCACAAGTGCGTCAAGGTCTTCTGCCAATTTTTTACAGAGGATGCTGGCTGTGATCAGCGGAATCGATTCGACGGTTCCTGTAACATCTCGCAACGCATAGAGCTTTCGATCAGCAGGGGCAATTCGGTCACTCGCCGACTTGATAAAAACACCTGCTTCGGCCAGCACTTCGGCTGATTTTGATGGTGACAGATTGATGCTGAACCCGGGAATCGATTCGAGTTTATCGAGCGTACCACCACTGATGCCGAGACCGCGACCGCTGATCCGTGGCACATCAAATCCGCAGGCGGCCAAAGTAGGTGCCAGAACCATGGAAGTCTTATCACCAAGGCCTCCGGTGCTATGCTTGTCGACCCGCTGACGTTCAGGATTTGTCTGATTTCTCGGCAGCCTGTCACCGCTTTCCAGCATCGCTTGGGTCAAAGTTGTTGTTTCCCGCCGATTCATACCAGACAAGCAAACAGCCATCGCAAAGGCAGACATCTGGTAGTCCTCGACATCGCCATTGCAAAAGCCATCAATGAGAAAGTGAATTTCCTCATCAGTGAGAGCCTGACCCTCTCGTTTCTTGACCAACAGGCTCGGAATGTACATTTGCTTGCCGCGGATTCGAGGAAGACGGACCATACAAGGTCTTGAATGCTCGTTATATTGCATGGAGCAAGAAAAGGCGATTCAAATTGGAGTTCCCCTGAAGATGATCTGTCGCAGTCACTGCAAAAACCCGACCACTGGATTCCGCATGTACAACGTTTGGTGCAAGAGACGCTCGGCAAACGGGGCATTTCTGAATGATGGCTATGGCTGTGAGCCTCAAAAACAGCTTTTTCGAGCAGGCCACAAGCTTGTCCTTACTAGTTTCTGTGCGGTGGCCATTGTGCTTTTCTCTGGCATGACGGTTGCATCCGCAGACGACCCTGATAGCGGGAACACGCCTGCCACCGCGCCGAACGATGCTCGGCCCAACAGTGACGGGTCAGAATCATCATCGAACAAAGCAAGAGTTTCCATCAAAGACCTGGACATTGCAGAGCTTGAGTTGTTGGTCGGTCCCCGTGCGTTGTCACGTGCTTTTCGCAATGCAGCCCGCAAAGCGACTCCCGCGACGGTGACTATCCTCTCCTATGGCCAAGTCAACGTGATGGCGAATCAGAATCCGCCGGCGGCACCCGCCAACCCTCTTCAAGGCGACAAAGCCCCCGAAGAACGCCCCGAGCCGGACGAGAACCAACTGACTGGTGTCGGTAGTGGCGTGATCGTCTCAAAGGATGGAATGATCATCACCAACAATCATGTGATCACCGGCGCGAAACGGGTTGTGGTCAAACTTGCCGACGAAACCGAGGTAGAAGCGACGGCAGTCCGCGGTGATGTCGACAGCGATGTCGCGACGCTGAATATCAGTCGCAAGGGGGGATTCCCCGCAGTCGAACTGGGCAACTCTGATCTGCTCGAAATCGGTGATTGGGTTTTGGCAATCGGTAGTCCATTCCGTCTGGAAGCCACGGTCAGTGCCGGTATCATCAGTGCGAAAGATCGCGCGCTGCGACGCATCAGTCGAGGACGACTGCTTCAAACCGATGCCGCCATCAACCCTGGCAACTCCGGCGGCCCACTGGTTGATCTTGATGGACGAGCAATCGCAATCAGCACGGCAATTGCTTCGCGAAACGGTTCCTATCAAGGAATTGGTTTTGCAATCCCAATCAATCAGGCCAAGTGGATTGCTGATGAACTGGCACAACACAACAAAGTCCGCCGCGCTGCCATTGGTATTCGCATGGCCGAGTTGAACCCAAAGATTGCAGGTAAATTCAAACTTCCGGTTGGCTTGGGCGTACTCGCATATCAAGTCACAAAAGATTCGGCGGCCGAAAAAGCTGGAATTGAACCGCTTGATGTGATCCTCGAATTCGCGGGTGAGAAAGTCAGCGATCCCAGCAGCTTCCAGGAGATCGTTGAACGCAAACCCGTTGGCTCTATCCAAGACATCAAAATCTACCGCAAAGGCAAAGAGATCATGCTGAAGGTAGAACTGGCAACCCTTGAAGACCCCACCCTGCAAAACAAGGATGCCGAAAAGGAGGATACTGAAAAGGACAACGCCAAGAAAGATGATTCAAAAAAGAAGGCGCCCAAGGGGAAGCAGGGAAAAAGCAAGTCAGGCTCCAAAAAGAACAAAGCCTCCAAAGCAGACGCCGAACAGAACAAAGGAAACTGAACATCGGCAGGGTCACGAAAACCACTCCCCGTCCCGATGCAGCTACCAACTCAGCAGCCAGAAACTCAGCTGCCAGAAACTCAGCTGCCAGAAACTCAGCTGCCAGAAACTCAGCTGCCAGCGAATTCGTCAACATTACAAGACGTTTGGATCACATCGCCTTGATGATGTTGTTTGATCAAACGTCAATGATCTCTCGAATGAAGTTTGGATCCGGGTTACTTTTCCCCTTCTTATCGCACTTAAAGAACTCGGCCACGTAACGCGTTGGGGTTCGACTTTCTGGTACTTTGAAGCGATCTCCTTTTTGCAGCACGGGGCGGTATTCATCCATTCGCCCAAATTGACGTGTACCTGCAGCTTGGCAAGGGAACCAATGTCCGTTGCCCGAAGCATCCTCAAGGTAAAATTCGGGATAACAATGGTCGGGAATCCAAACCATCCGAGCTGGTATTTTTGCATTTCTGCACAGGGCGACGAACAGGCTCGTCATTTCCTCGCAGTCACCGCGTCCCTCTCGTAGCGCCTGCGATGCGTTCATCAAATCGCCCTCGACATACTTAAGCTTGTCGCGGACAAAATCGTAAATTTGTTCAACACGAGCCCAAGCGTTGGGCACCTCTTCTTCAGAAAGTCCTCGCCATGCCGCTTTGATGCGTGCATTGCTGCTGTCGATATAGGGACTACTGGAAAGGAAAAACCGCAGGTCACGTCCTATCTTTGCCGGAATAACAAGATCATCAGTCTTGGTTGGCCCCACAATTCGAGATCGTTCAATGGCGATATTGAACGTCATTTCGACCGTTGAACCAGCCGGCACACGAGCCATTTTCAACATCACCTGCTTCACTCCGGCACCAAGTTCGCGGGTATCCCAGGCCGTGATTTGCGGATCGATCGTTCGCCCCGTAACAGTGACTTTTTGTTCTGGCCAATTCATGGGCACAGGAAAAGTAGCGAATACATCAGTGCAGGTTACAGGAGTCTTTAGCACCAGCCCGATTCGCCAATTCTGCACCTGCGGCGTTTCATAACTGAGTCGAGTTTCGGCAGCTTCCTCTGGTTTTTCTTCGGTCTTATCCTGCGCCATCGCATAAGGCAATGAGCACATTCCAAGCGTTGCTAACCCACTAGACAATGCATGCCGACGGTTCAGCAAACCAGTGGAATTCAACATACTCATCCGAAATCTCATATCCGAATACCAACATACGGGGTGAAATAAAAACCGAACGGTCGAAGTAAAACATTGCCAAGGCAACCTTTACTCCGACCGTCGCTCGCTACGGTAAAACCAGTTTAGCGAACTGGTTCTGAACAGGTCCAACAGAAGCATCAGATCCGGGGCAACTTACAGCGAGTTGCTGCCAGCGGACTCTTCCCACAAAATTCTGCTTCCATCTGTATCAAACTTACGAGCGTTAAAGCTATCGGTTTGCACGGGGGCACCTGTGCCACCCATTATTTGGCCATTTTGAGGAATCATCTGACCAGACTGGTAAGGGTCAGCGACGCCATAAGTCCCGCAACCACAGTTATTTGGCACAGTTGACCCACAACCGCCACAAGGCTGTGCCGAGTAGACTTGGCCATTGCAACCAGCAGCTGGTTGCTGACAGGGGCCCGATGGGTTGGGTGCCTGCATGGCATTACCAAACTGGGGGGCCGCTGAGCCTCCGCTACAAAGTCCGCATCGTGCACCACGACCGAACAGAAAATTCTTGATTCCAGAGCATCCGGAACTAAAGGTCACGAGTGTCATAATCACGATGACCGAGCAAATTCGAGTATTCATGTTATCTTCCTTCATATGCATAGCGAGCGTATTCGGTAGTCTCAAAGACGAGACCACTGAAAATTAGGCCACAGACAATGATGTGCAAACGCAACATTGTTTTTTTTCTGCAACAATGTGGTGACCCGAGAGAACTTTCACCAAGATTCACTGACGTGTTGTTCCCCATGAAGCATTCCCGCCACAAACGAAAACAACCTGCCGCCGCATTTGCAGCGGCTCTTGTTTCCCTGTGCGTATCTCGCCAAACTCCCGCTGAAGAAATATTTCCATGGGGCGGGCGATCACCGCTGGCACAACAAGAAATGGGTTCGCTTTTAGCGGATTCACGTCCCTCGCTTCTTCAGGCTTCCCTACCAGCACTGACCGAGAGCGCGACTGATGCCGCGATAAAAGCAGCTCGCGAGCAGATCAATGTGACGAAGATTCCGGATGTAGCGGACAGATTCTGGATGATCAGCACACGCTCTCTCACCAGTTCCACCTGCAACGCCAATCTCAAATCACCGGAATTGCGAATCCACCGTCTGGACTGCCGCGGCAACTCATCTCCCGCGACCTTGAACGAATATCTAGGTGCCCTCACGCCCGAACGTCAGGTCGTGGTCTATGTGCACGGAAATCGCATGGCATCCAACAAAGTTGTCCATCGCAGCTTCTCCGTCTACCGAAACATCATTCGCTGTAATGAAAAGCGACCGATAGATTGGGTCATCTGGAGTTGGCCAAGTAGTAAACAAGGTACGCTGATCCATGATGCTCGCCGCAAAGCATCACGCACGGATGCACAGGGGCTTTACCTTGCATGGCTACTTCGGCAACAGGTCAAGCAGGCCGAATCAACCAAGATGATTGGTTTCAGCTTCGGAAGTCGAGTGATCACCGGTGCACTGCATTCCCTCGCCGGAGGCAAGTTGGGTGGACGCCTTCTGCCGGGACCACCGACGACAGGTGCTACCTTCGATGTCGGCTTGGTTGCCCCAGCAATCGACACCTACTGGTTATCAGAAAAGGGCTACCATGCCCTGGCAACCAAAAACCTCGATCGCCTGGCACTATTGTACAATCGCCGGGATGCGGTCCTGAAACGCTACTGGTTAATCAACAAAGTTCGCGGTCGATTAGCACTCGGCTACACCGGACCACGTTCATTTGCTCCACGTGCTGACGGCACGGAACTTCCCGTCGTTGCTCGAGACTATTCCTCTTACATTGGCCTGCGTCACGATGAGTTGGACTACTACACCAAGTCCCGTCACGCCGCCAATATCATGGCAGACTTGATCAATGACACCGACGACACCGAAACAGACGACATCGAAACCCGGTGAACCAACTGAAGTGATCACCACTGGTTTTCTGGGGGGGCAATGGGTACCTCAGAATCAGATGTTCATTAGCGTGGAAGACGGGGGATTTCGCCAAGGCGTTACTGCCGTCGAGCGGTTGCGAACTTATGGACATACGATCTTTGCGGTTGACGCTCATTTGGATCGCTGGCGACACAGCACATCGGAGATGGGCATCTGTGACCTACCGACGTTAGCTGATATCGAATCGTTGCTGCAAGAATTGCTCTCCCGAAATCAAAGGACGCTCGAGTCTGAGGGCGAACTTGGGATCACGATGTTTGCGACGCCTGGGACAGCACAATCCGAATCAGCAACGTTTGGAATGCACGTCAATCGCCTCAACCTGACGAGTATCCAGCAACGTCAAGAGTCGGGACAGCCACTGGTGATCACTGACGTTCAGCAACCCTCTTCCCAGTGCTGGCCAAGAACGATCAAAGCTCGATCACGATTGCACTACTATCTCGCAGACCAGGCAGCACAACAGAAAGACCCGTCAGCATCGGGAGTACTGATCGACGACGATGGTACGATCACTGAGACAAGCATTTCAAACGTCGCCATCGTCAAAGCTCAAAAGATACTTTCTCCGCCACGGGAACGAGTGCTACGAGGCATCACTCAGTTATATGTCGAGCAACTGGCGAAAGAGCTTCAAATCGACTGGTCGACCTGCCCAATATCTACGGATGATCTTCTGAATGCCGAAGAGGTGTTGCTGATGGGAACAGACGGCGGGTTGTGGTTCGCCAACCGAGTGAACGAAACGTCGATTGGCAACGGGCCCCCGCCTCGCACCTACGAGAGTTTGCAACGTCAGTTCAGATCACGACTGGGGAGCATCCCAAGCTGAAATCGCCGGATGAAATCGACTGGAATCTAACCGACCATACAGCCTGCGAACTCTCTCCGCCTAGGCGCCCGTGCTCAATACGCCCAACGGTTGTTGCCTGCACTGATTCCATTGCTACCGATTCGTTTGCTCAGCAATGCTGCAATTTCGATCATCAAATGAATGATGGCAGCCCCAGCGAGTCCTCAAATCGCTACACTATCGATGATGAATTCCCGTATTTCTTCGATGGAGTACCCAATCGGTGTATCGATTCCTTCAGGCTAATGTTTTTGTATTGGTTTTTTTCCTGGTGGCATTGCTGATGGGCTGCGGCCCCTCCGCTGAACCAACCAAAAGCACGAACGCAGGGGGTTCCGATGGAGCCAAATCGCTGCGGATTGCCGTCATCCCGAAGGGCACCAGCCACGAATTCTGGAAGTCCGTTCACTTCGGTGCTCAAAAGGCAGCGGATGAAATCGGTGACGTTGAAATCATCTGGCGCGGACCTGTCGTCGAAAGCGATACCGGCAGCCAAATCGAAGTGGTCAAGAACATGATTACCATGCAGGTAGACGGTATCGTTCTGGCCCCGAATCAGAAAGGTGGTCTTGTCGATGCAGTGGAAGAATCCATTGGCGAAGGCATCCCTGTTGTGATCTTTGACAGCGGACTCGATAAAGGCCCGGAAATCGTCAGCTACGTGGCAACCGACAACTACAAGGGTGGCCAGATGGCAGCCAAGCAGATGGCTGCTGCGATTGGTGACAAAGGGAACGTGATTCTACTGCGTTACATTGCAGGCAGTGAAAGCACAGAACAACGAGAGCAGGGTTTCCTTGAAGGGCTCAAGGATTACCCGAACATCAAAGTGGTATCTTCTGACCAACGAGGTGGCGATAACACGACTTCATCCAAGGAGAAGGTAGATCAGCTCTTACAAACCTACGGCAATGACTTGGCTGGCATCTTTGCGGTCTGCGAGCCCAATGCCAATGGTACCCTTGAGTCACTCAGAAACGCAGGCTTGAATAAGAAGGTCAAGCTAATTGCGTTTGATCCGAGCGACGCCCTGACAGAAGCACTTACAGATGGTTCCTGCAGCGGCATCATCATCCAGGATCCGGTGCAGATGGGCTATCAGGCCGTCAAGACGATGGTCGGTTCGATCAATGGCGAGAAGGCAGAGGCGTTCATTTCCACGGGCGAATATGTTGCCACACCGGAAAACATGAACGACGAAGAATCGTTGCGTCTGCTCAAGCCTTCGATTCTCGAATAGGTACGTTCAATCATGACGTCGGACCATGAAATGAGCAGTCAGGAATCCGAGCAAACGGAAAGCAAACACCCCATCTCGGCTAACCAGATGCGGGTAGATCCTTCATTACGATTCAGTTGCTTGTTGACGGTGGATGCGATCAGCAAGAGTTTCGGTCCTACACAAGCGCTGAACTCTGTCTCCCTTTCTGTTCAGAGCGGAGAAGTCCTCGCTCTGATTGGCGAGAATGGCGCTGGCAAGAGCACGCTCTTAAAAGTCCTCAGTGGCGCTCATCGCGCAGACTCCGGCAAAATGTCGATCGAAAATCGATCCTATCGGCCCAGAGGCCCCAAGGATGCGCGAGCTGCCGGTGTGGCAATGATCTATCAGGAACTTAATCTCGCGCCCGATCTGAGTGTCGAAGACAACCTGTTGCTGGGGCACAGCAACATTGGTGCAGGCTTCTTATTCCGATCAAAACAACGTCAGAGGGTACAAGATGCGCTGAATTTGGTCGGCCTGAACTCCCTCAGCCCAACCGCGATCGTGGGAGAACAATCAGTCGCAACTCAGCAGTTACTCGAGATTTCTCGGGCTTTGGTCAGCAACGCCAATATTATTCTGTTTGATGAACCCACCAGCTCACTGCCACAAAAGGATGTGCAACGACTCTTCGAAATCATTCATCGACTGAAGCAACAAGGCATGGGACTGGTTTACATCAGCCATTTTCTAGAGGAAGTTCGTGCGGTGGCTGATTCCTACAGCGTGCTTCGAGATGGAGAGAATGTGGGCGAAGGCCGCATTAACCATGTCAACGACGACCAAATCGTATCCATGATGGTCGGTAGAGATGTCAATGATTTATTCCCCAGTGTTCCCCACGAACCTGGGGAACCGTGGGTCAGCATTGACCGTCTTCAAGGTGACTCACTTGCCAGCGAAATTACGTTTGACCTGCGTCGAGGTGAAATTTTTGGTATTTCAGGTTTGGTGGGAGCAGGTCGGACCGAGCTACTACGCACCATGTTTGGGCTCGACCACATCACAGCCGGACAAATCCAGATCGACAATACCAAAGTTCAGCATTCCGTGCGTTCGAAGATGCGAGCCGGCTTTGGGATGTTATCCGAAGACCGCAAACATGAGGGACTGGCACAAGACCTGTCTCTGATCGAAAATACGACGCTGGGCAACATGGACAGATATACAACCATGGGTTTTATCAATCTCCGAGCAAGAAACTGTGCTGCTACGGAATTGATGCGGCAAGTAGAAGTCAAATCGCACTCGGGCAACCAAAGAGTCTCTGAACTCTCCGGTGGGAACCAACAGAAAGTTGCGATCGCAAGAATACTGCACCAGGAGGCAGATATCCTGCTGATGGATGAACCCACCAAGGGAATCGACGTCGGCACCAAAGCCGAAATCTATCGACTGATGGGAAGTTTGGCAGCGCAGGGAAAAACAGTCGTCTTTGTCAGTTCGTATTTACCAGAACTGCTTGCAGTCTGTGATCGGATTGGCGTGATGTCACGCGGTGAAATACGAGCCATCCGAAACGCTGACCAGTGGACCGAAGACGAAGTCATGGCCACCGCCATGGCACTTGAAGAAACCCCTCAAATCAATACTCCGGCTTAGCACACGACGTTTCTCATGGTGAAAAAGTTACTCTGGCAACTCGGACCTCTGGTAGCGTTGCTTGTGATCATGATCTTCTTCTGGATAGCAGATAGCTTTTTTGGGGGAGGCTACTTCATGACAGCGCGGAATATTCGTGTCATCAGCAGTAGTGCTGCATTGATCGCTGTTCCTGCATTCGGCATGACTCTGATCATCATTTCCGGTGGCATTGATCTCTCGGCAGGAACAGCCCTGACTCTTTCGGGAACTGCCCTTGCGCTCAGCCTTAAAGCAGGCGACCCGATTCTGCACGCTTTCATGCTCATGGTGCTATTCGGTTGTCTCTGCGGACTTGCCAATGGTGTGATCATCAGTGCTACCAAGGTAGTGCCCTTCATCGTAACCCTAGGCACCATGACAATTTTTCTGGGCATTGGTCAAATCCTATCCGGCGAATCCACTGTATACGCACCCAAAGAAAACATCCCAGACTGGCTTAGCCTTTGCTACACAGGTAGCGATAGCGTGAGGTACCTGATTCCCAAGGTACCAACGAGTGTTTTGATCGCCACCGTCATGGGAATGGGTGTTGCCATCATGTTGAGATACACCGTGTTCGGACGTAATGTCTTCGCGATCGGCTCAAGTGAATCGACAGCTCGTCTTTGTGGCATCAATGTTCCGTTGACCGTCATCTCGGTTTACACAATATCGGGCTTCTTTGTAGCCATCGGCGGACTTCTCTATTTTGCGGATGTCAAGAATGGAAACCCCAGCGATGGCACCGGCAAAGAATTGGAAATCATCGCGGCAGTCGTCCTAGGTGGCGGAAGCCTTAGCGGTGGTCGCGGATCGATTTTCGGAACCATGGTTGGTGCGTTAATCATCACCGCGATTCGCAGCGGTTGCAGCCAACTGTCCATCCCGAATACCTACACCCATATTATCATTGGCTGCATCATCATTATCGCCGTGATTGTCGACCAATTGAGACACGGGTCACCTGAGTGGTTCTTTCGCATGTTTCGCAATCAAACAAATGCGACATGAATAACGCGTCATCAAGATGGTTTGGTAAACACGGAGAAGATGATTCCGCGCAACGCCCCCTCGGTGATACATTTCGTTACCGCAAGCCTGGCGATTTCTGGGCGTCATTCGCCGTTAAGCCGCCCTATCGGGTTGCATACCTGCAAACTCGCTGCCCCATTGGATTGCTATAATCTCTAACTGACCGAGTGATGCAGGCACTCACGATGGCCTCGGGCAAGCTTTGAAAGGGATGGAAAACCATTCAGCCAAAACAAAAATTCTTCCCGAATGCGCCCCCTCGCCTCAGCAAATCAGCCTGTCCAGCGAGTCGTTCTGAATGCTGCAACCAAGAAATCGATTGTCTCTATCGTTCGTCACTCTGCCATATTCCGCACGCTGGCATGTTCGGCACTCTGGCACATTCGACAGACTGAACACATGGTGTTGCTGAATCAGCGTCATGAAAGACACTTTCAGCAACGCAAGGGTATCAAAGACAGGGGGTAATTATGATAAAAAAAACGACGCTAAGAATCATCGGATTCGCGACATGGATAGTCGCCATCAGCCTGTTGCTCGCGGGGCTACGAAGTGAGCAGCAACGAGTCGATACCGGAGCAGATCATTCGCTCAAGAATTATTTATTAGGCCAACAAGACGAAGTCTCCGTGATCGTTCCCGCCGGAGTGTTACGACAGCACGATCCGGTCTTTCTTCAAGGGCATGATGAATCGTGGGTACAAGTCGGCTTTGTAGAGGCAGTTGAGGTCACCGCTGCTGACACCGGTAAAACTTCATCCTCAGCCACTTTGAATTGGCACTCTTCCCAAGTCGCAGCGCACGACTGCGATTTTGTTTTGTATCGCAACCGTGGTCGCCTGGAAGATGTGATAGCGACGATGCTTCCGCCGGAAACACGGGCAAAGATCCAAGAGCGATTGGCAGCCACGATGAAACAACATGGGCAGGAACTTTCCAACGCTTTTGTACCGTTAGTTCAGGATAGCCTGAAACGCTCTCTACCGATCATTGAGAATGAATTTCGACTTTCTGTCAAAAGACATCGCACTGAGATCGAGGCCTTAGGTGACCGCTGGAACGACGAGGTGGTGAGCCAACGACTCGTCCCTCTAGCCCGCCGAGAGATTGTGCCGATTGTCAGAAAACACGGTGAGCCCACTGCTGAAGAAATTGGTCGCGAACTCTGGGACCGTGCTTCGATTTGGTCTTTTGGTTGGCGAGCCGCTTACGATGGATTGCCTCTCGTACCACGAAAAGACCTTGTACGGGAGGAATGGACACGCTTTGTAGAAGATGAAGCTGTCCCCGTTTTTGAAGAACGAATGGATGAAATCGTCACCAGCATTCAAAAGATTGTGGCTGACGTGGCAGCCAATCCCAAGATTCGAAAAGAGCTCACCGATGTTGCAGTAGTGATCGCAAACGACCCAGAAGCTCAAAAACTCGTTCGTCAGATCCTGAAAGAGTCGCTGGTCGATAATCAGCGACTGAAAGATTCATGGAAAGATATCTGGAGCAGTGATCAGGCACAGCAAGCGTTCGAGTTAGCCGGTGATCGACTGGAACCTGTCATTCGGAAAATCGGTGATGACCTGATTGGATCTCGTGAACAGGGTATCAATCCAAACTTTGCCAGAGTGCTTCGAAGCCAGATTCTGGGTAAGGACCGGCAATGGATCGTCGCCATCCCCCGCCAAGGAGACCATGCAAAACAACTGCCCAAAATCGAAATCTCAACGGAAACAATGCCGTATCCGATTATTTACCTCGCCAATCCCGAAAACTCTCAGCTTGCGTTCAAAAACGCGAAAACAAATCTCGGCAAGGGAACCGATCGCACAAACAACGCAGCGTCCATGGAGGCAATTTCCAAGTGACAACCCGCCCCACAGCCAATGACCAATCAGCTAGCGTTCAACAGCTGCCTCCAAAATCGCTTCACCTCACTGACTTGACCATCAATGCGGGTGACAGGGAATTGCTGGCGGAAACAAATCTTAGCATCGCAGCTGGCAAAATCACTGTCATCGTCGGCGGAAGCGGAGCCGGAAAATCGGTACTGCTCCGCACTCTTGCCGGGTTAATTCCCCGCAATGGCCCTGTCATCAAATGGGCAGGGAAGATTGAAAGCGGACACGACTTGCCAGCTCAGCCCGCACCGAAAATCAATCACAAAACGCAAACAACAAACGCCACCTCAGAAAGCGGGACAGACTCGGAGAACATCTTTCCTGATCAACCACGCATCGGAATCGTATTCCAGCAATTTGCCTTGTTCGATGAACTGTCACCAAGCGAGAATGTGCAGTTTGCTATCGATCATCGCAACGATCGAACAATCGCTCCCAGCCAAACATCACGACAGTGGCTGGAAGAACTGGGTGTACCAGCCAAGACACCAGTCGCAGCCTTAAGCGGAGGCCAAAAGCAGAGATTGGCCATCGCCCGCACCCTTGCCGCCAACCCAGACATCATTCTTTACGACGAACCAACATCAGGCTTGGATGCAGCCAGCGGTGGAAAGGTGGCTGAGTTGATTCGCCACACCCATGACACCTATCACCGAACCAGCATCATCGTCACCCACGACTACGAGACGCTGATTCCGATCGCCGATGAAGTCTTGTTGCTGGATAGTGAAACCCGATGTTTGGTTCCTGTCCCACGCCAAGACTGGCCGCAAATTCCAACACGCATGCGACCTGTACAACTCAGCGAGACAGCAAGCAGACCGCCAACTCTGGTCGAGCAGGGCACGCAAAAAATCGACACGTTCTTGGCACAAACCGGGTCAACGGTAGTTGCAGCATTGCGGCTTCCCTATGATTTACTACCCCTGTTTCCCCGTCCCCGTTGGGGTCTTCGATTCTTTGCACATTACCTGCGATTGGTGGGTGGTGTATCCGCGTGGGTTTATCTGGTTCTGGCTGGGCTGATCGTTGGATTCACAGGAACCTATTTCACGTTCCGCTTCCTGCCGTTTCGGCTCTACACACAACCATTATTGATTGATGAACTACTATCATCTATCGGCTTCGCACTCTACCGCATTCTCGTTCCCGTGCTGGCAACCATCCTGATTGCGGCACGATGTGGCGCGGCGGTCGCGGCTGATGTAGGCGTGAAACAATATGGAGGTCAGATCGATGCAATGCGAACACTCGGAGTCAAGCCAAGACTCTACCTGTTACTTCCGATTGTGCTGGCATTCATGTTGGCAACACCAATGCTGGAATGGATGGCTTTCACGTCCGCTCGCTTTATCAGCATGCTTAGCTTCACAGCAGCACACCCGGATGTTGGCCCTTTTTTCTGGGAACAGCATTTCTATCGCAACCTGCTCACTTCAGACGGGGGCTGGCCTCAAGGCTGGGGATGGGTGATGCTTAAGAACCTGGTGTGTGGCATTGGAACCGGCGCAATCGGTTTCTATCGAGGCTTGGCTCCAAAGCAATCCGCCAGTGACGTAAGCAATGCAATCACGTCCACAGTATTATGGGCCACTCTGTATGTATTGCTGGTTCACTTCATCATTGCATTGATTGAATTCTAGCACTCCCCTCATCTCCTCAGGAAATCAGCGTATGGACAAAAAAGCAAAAAAACGCCTCAATGTCATCAACAAGAAACTGCAAACCCTGCGACCACGATTGTCAGGATCGCGTGAGCAAGCTGACGATGCTGAGGAACTGAAAGCTCTGGAAGATGAAATCACCAGTTTGGAAGAAGAAGCTGCCAAACTAAAGGCCTCCTAAAGGCCGCAACACTTCCGGCACCGACCACAAGAACACGAAGTCTTTCGCATCCCTGCCTGCTTGATGCTACAGAGACAAAGACGACGATTCACGCTCGCCAAACCAAACGGGATTACCGGCCTGAAAGTGAATCGCATTGTTTGCCTGGGGGTGCCTGAAAGAGAGGCGTTGAGCATGCAGACACATCGGTGGATCCGCCAGTGTCAGCGTCTGATTTGCAACACGCTGCCCATCTATAAGATAGGTAGGGTCGCCCAGAACAGGCGTGCCCATGCCCCACAAGTGCAGACGAATCTGATTGGTGCGCCCGGTTTCCGGAAAAGCGTGCAAGAGAGCCGTGCCATCAGACAATCGCTCCAGCACATGAAAACGAGTGCGTGATTCCTGACCATCGTCACGAAGCTCCCGTGATCCACCCGTCACTGTTTCTTTTGCGATGCGTTCATCACAGATGAAGTCATCGCCCGGTGGATGGCCAACGCAACTGACCAAGTACTGTTTGTGCACTTGATTGCGCTCAAATTGTTGCCGCAAATCGGTTGCGACCTCTCTAGTTCTTGCCAGCACCATCAATCCTGTTGTGTTTGCATCAAGGCGGTGAACCAGCCTCAATTCTTCCTGAGGATAAACCGTCGCCAGCAGTGACGTCAGTGTATTGAGATTGAACCGACCACAGGGATGCACCGGCAAGGGAGCTGGCTTGTGCACGACGATGAACTCCGGTTCTTCGGCCACAATTCGAACAGCGGCATCCACATCTGGTTCAGTGGTGTTGGGAAACAAATGCCGAAATTGCTGTCCACCTCGCACTAGGACATCGGGATCAGCACGATCATCCCCAACGAGAATGTGACCTTCAGAGAACCACAACTGCCATTGGGATTCACTGACTTGCGGATAAACCATTGTCACACATTCGAACAATGTTTTTCCATCGCACCTAGCCGGCACGTTGATCGGTCGAACATTGTCGTAAGGGACACTGCCTGGCAGTTTTCCCTGCAACTTTCGCAGATCCTCATTTCGCTGCTGCAGTATCGCGTTCATCGCTCTCTCTGACCTCACACCGCTTGACGGGACAATCGCAAAATATCGAGTCTACGCTTCATTTGAAAACGATAACGAAACCACTCCCAAAGAAACTACACTTTATTCGCAAGTCCGCGAAGTTCCTGAAGTGCCCGCCAATTTCCCTAGCGAGATTTCCCGCAGCATGCGCGAAGTCGCTTCCGTTGGCAACTTGTTTGGGGAGACAACCGCGTCAATCACACTTCCCAACCACGTCAGACGCCAGAAATAGTCGCCAAAACACTCCACGCACAGGCACTGACTTCCCTCAAATGAATGATTGTTAGCTAACATAGAGGCATGCTACGCCATGACCCACACCCCACCGGGCAAATCGCGCCCACTGTTGGCATCCTGCTGCTCTTGCTCGTTGCCCCTGCCAGTTCTGCAAATGCTGCCGAACCGCTAACTGCCCCCGTCACGAAGATCGATTTCGCGCGGGACATTCGGTCAATCATCTCGGAGAATTGCGTCTTTTGTCACGGCCCCGATGAATCAACTCGCGAAGCTGATTTACGTTTGGATACTCAGGATGGCATCGAATCCGTCATCGAAAAAGGGTCCAGTACGAAGAGCGAGCTGATCCACAGGTTGTTGTCAAAGGATCCTGATGAAGTGATGCCCCCCCCCGAGTCGAACCGATCCGTCAATACCGATCAGATCGCACTTCTGCAGCAGTGGATTGACGAGGGTGCAGCATGGCAAACGCACTGGGCATTTCGCCCTTTGAGCATGCCAGACATCCCAACATCCGAGTCATTGCACCACAACGACACCGATCCACCACTCAGGAATCCGATCGACCATTTTGTCCTTAAAAAACTGCAACAGAACAAATTAGCTGCTTCACCGGAAGCTTCGCGCGAGACGCTGATCCGAAGGCTTTCGCTGGACCTTACCGGTCTTCCTCCCACTCCCCAAGCGGTAGATAACTTTGTCACAGACACGTCGGCAAATGCCTACGAGAAGCTTGTCGATAGGCTGCTGAACTCACAGGCTTATGGGCAGCGAATGGCTTGGAACTGGTTGGACGCGAGCAGATATGCGGACACCAACGGCTACCAAGGCGACCGAGAACGCACCATGTGGCCCTGGCGTGACTGGGTTGTCGATGCATTCAACAGAAATCTGCCTTATGACGAGTTCACGACATGGCAGATTGCCGGTGACCTGCTACCCGAGGCGACGCTGGAACAAAAACTGGCCACAGGTTTTTCGCGCAACCACATGATCAATGGAGAAGGCGGCCGGATTCCTGAAGAAAATCGAATCGAATACGTGATGGACATGTCAGAGACGGTCGGCACCGTTTGGCTTGGTTTAACCCTCAACTGCTGTCGCTGTCATGATCACAAGTATGACCCTCTCAGCAATCGCGAGTACTACGAGTTCTTCGGTTTTTTCAATCAGACACCAGTCACTGGTGCGGGTGGAGATCCCCAAACCGCTCCGAATCTTGCGGTGCCAACGGCTCAACAATCCAAAGAACTTGATTCGCTCGCAGGCCAGATAAGACAAGCCGACAAGGACGTCGCAACACTCACTCGACAGATGGCGACGGACCAGAATAAATGGGAAGAGAAAGAACTGAAGCGTCTGGAAACCAAACCGCTTTGGCAAACCATCAAGCCAATCAAGGTGGAGGCAACCGGATCGAAATTATCGATTTTGCCTGACCAGTCGGTGCTGACCAGTGGCCCCGCCCCAGACACTGACACCTACACGATCGTGGCCGGGTTGCCTGAGAAACAGATTACAGCGTTACGACTCGATGCGTTACGGCACGAATCTTTCCCACGCAACAGCCTTTCCTATTCCGACAGCGGGAACTTTGTGTTGACGGAACTGGAGATTCATATTTTAGATATTGATTCAAAAACAATAGCGAAACTCGAAATCGCATCAGCCGAAGCGACGTTTGAGCAGGGACCACTTGTCGTCACGAATTCATTCGATGGCAATAAGAGTACTGGCTGGGCGGTATACGAAGGACGCCATGTCGACCGTGACCACGCCGCAATTTTCCGTCTGAAAAATCCTCGTAAAATAGAGGCAGGTGAAACGCTCCAAGTGATTTTGCGGCATGACTCAGTCCACAAAAAGCACAACCTGGGTCACTTCCAGTTATCTGTCACTGACACTTCCAACCCAAAACTGGCGGAGAATGAAAAAGATTTGCGAACTGCGCTGAAAACGGACAAGGATCAACGGACAGACGATCAAACGCAGCTCATCACCAATCGCCGCCAAGTAACTTCACCGGCTTTCAAACAACTGACAGATAAAAAAGCCAGCCTGAGCAAGCAACGAGATGCATTGAGCCGGAGCCTGCCAAAAGTCATGGTAATGGCTGACATGCCAAAGCCACGCCAGACATTTGTGCTGAATCGAGGCCTGTACAACAAGCCGACAGACGAAGTCCAACCCGGGCTTCCCGCATTTCTGCCGTCGCCTGCCCCCAGTGACTCCGAACAACCAACCAATCGTCTGACGCTTGCCCGCTGGCTGGTCGATTCACAAAACCCACTCACGGCCCGTGTGACGGTCAATCGGTTCTGGCAGCAAATATTCGGGATCGGCCTGGTCAAGACAACCGAGGACTTTGGTACCCAAGGCGAGGTGCCCACCCAGATGGACTTGCTCAACTGGCTGGCAAAGACGTTTCAACAGAACGGTTGGAACGTTAAAGAATTAATAAGAACCATTGTTACCAGCCATACCTATCGACAGTCATCGGTCATCCCAAACCACGAAACCTATCAGCGTGATCCTGACAATCGATTGTTTGCAAGAGCATCGCGTCATCGACTACCGGCTTGGATGCTCCGAGACCAGGCACTAGCAGCGAGCGGACTCCTGTCACCGATCAGCGGCGGGCCAGCGGTCAATACATACCAACCCAAAGGCATCTGGGAAGAAGCGTCGTTTGGAAAGAAGAAATACACACAGGACAACGGGGAAAAACTTTACCGGCGCAGTCTTTACACGTATTGGCGGCGCATCATCGCGCCAACCATGTTCTTTGACAATGCATCACGGCAGACCTGCACGGTGGTAGCCAGCCGAACCAACACACCCCTGCATGCACTGCAGACTCTCAACAACACAGCCTACGTGGAAGCCGCGCGAGCTCTTGCTCAGATGATTTTGTTGAAATACCCCGCCGATGAGCAGGAGCCAGAAGCCACAGATGCCACCCGAATCGACGCGATCATGAAACGCGTTCTGGCGAGGGCCGCCTCAGACCAAGAAAGGGAGATCCTGCTCCGCGGTGTGAATCGCACCCGCGGTCAATTCTCAGATGGCTCCAAGGATGCTTTAGCGTTACTTTCAGTGGGTGACTCAACACGCGACGAACGAATTGCCCCGACAGAACTGGCGGCTTGGACGAATCTTTGCCTTGCCATTTTGAACCTTGACGAAACCCTCAACAGGGAATGATCCCTTACCATGCGACACGGCTCATGAATCCCCTGGAACAACATCAACAACATCTCAATCGCCGGCATTTTTTCGGGCGTTCTGCGACTGGGATCGGCACCGCTGCTCTTGCCTCGCTGTTGCAGCGCGATGGATTTGCAGCTGATGGACAGAGTCAGGCATCACAACAAACTCGGATTGGGGGACTGCCCTCGCTGCCACACTTTGCTCCCAAAGCAAAGCGAGTGATCTATCTGTTCCAGAACGGCGCTCCCACACACGTGGACCTGTTTGACTGGAAACCCAACCTCAAGAAACGGCACTCCGAACCCGTACCGGCTTCCTACATTGGTGACCGAAGGTTCAGCACGATGACGGGCAAGGCTGATGGAAAACTGCTGCTGGCCCCGGTGGAACCATTTTCCCAGCATGGACAATCCGGTGCCTGGGTCAGCGATTTCATGCCACACACAGCGAAAGTCAGTGATGAACTGTGCTTTGTCAAAAGCATGCACACCGAACAGGTCAACCACGCCCCGGCGATCAACTTTAATCTCAGCGGTGGAGAAATGCCGGGAAGACCGACGCTGGGAGCATGGCTGTCTTATGGATTGGGTAGCGAAACCGATGAGCTGCCTGCTTTTGTCGTGATGACCAGCATCACCAAGAACACCAGCTGTGGCCAAATCTTCTATGACTTCTATTGGGGCAATGGTTTTCTTCCGTCACGCTACCAGGGTGTGAAGTTTCGGGGCAGCGGTGACCCTGTTCTGTATGTTTCTAATCCGGACGGAATCAGCCGTGAAGTTCGACGAGGCTGGCTGGATGACATTGCCGCCATCAACGAACTAAAGCTTAAGGAATTTGGCGACCCAGAAATTGCAACGCGGATCGCTCAATATGAGATGGGTTTCAAAATGCAGTCCAGCATTCCAGAACTGGCTGATTTTTCAGATGAGTCCCAGGAAACGCTTGATCTCTATGGTCCTGATGTGCAAGAAGCAGGCACATTCGCTCATAACTGCCTGCTGGCCCGGCGACTGGTCGAACGTGGCAGCCGGTATGTTCAATTGATGCACGCGGGCTGGGATCAACATAACAGCCTGACCACAGAACTCTACAACCAATGCCGCGACACGGACCAGCCGAGCGCAGCTCTCGTGATGGATCTGAAGCGACGTGGATTGCTCGAAGACACGCTTGTGATTTGGGGCGGAGAATTCGGACGTACTCCATTTTTGCAGGGGGACATCAAGAATCGCCCTCGCTGGGGTCGTGACCACCATCCTTACGCATACACAGTCTGGATGGCGGGTGGCGGGGTAAAACCCGGCATCAGCCATGGTTCGACTGATGATCTGGGGATCAATGTTGCCGATGACCCAGTACACGTTCATGACTTCCAGGCCACCTTGATGCACCTGCTGGGAATCGATCACGAGAGACTGACCTATAAATTCCAAGGTCGGCAATTCCGTCTGACTGATGTTCATGGCAAGGTTGTTGACAACATCCTCGCCTGAACCGACCGTTTTGTGTTTATACTGTGCGACCTGCCGATAGCGTGGCAAGGGCATCCAGAGTTCGTAAAACGTATAAATCCTTCGGCACACAGAATTTGGGCTCACAAATTCTTTGTACCGCGCATGAATCTGTATTCAGGGCAGCCAGCATCCTAGAAACTCTTTACTCTTGAATCCCACGATCACGACCACGACCACGACAAACCCAGCCTTGGTTTGAAAACCAGACATGATTGGAAAATCAGGCTTGATTTGAAATTCATTGAAACACTCCGTCTTTTCTTCCCACCCCCAACCCATTTCAGGTGACATGATGACCGACCATGCACAGATTCGCCGCCGCCGCTTCATGACGCTTTCCGCTGCCGGCCTTGCAAGCAGCAGCTTGCTACACTCCTTCGGACAAACGGCCCACGCAGAAACCAAAACTGAAACCAAACCGTGGCTGCGCAAGACCCTCAAGGTTGGAATGATTCGCTCGAAAGGATCACTGACAGACAAGTTCAATATGGCCAAGGAAGCCGGATTCGAAGGAGTGGAACTGAACGTTCCGGGAATCGACATCGAAGCGGCGAAAAAAGCAGCCAAGGAAACAGGGATCATCATTGATGGAACCGTCGGTGGTTATCACTGGGGACAACGACACACCGATCCAGACCCAAAGGTCCGCGAAGTTGCACTCGAGAAACTCAAGCAGGGACTCATTCAAACCGCAGCAGTGGGTGGCAAGACAATGCTGCTGGTGCCCGGGCATGGAAAAGATGGTAGTGACGCAGAGGTGATGGAGCGCGCTCAAGAAGCAATCAGAGCCGCCTTGCCTGTTGCCAAGGAACAAGGCGTCTCGATCCTGATCGAAAACGTCTGGAACGATTTCTGTTACGACCATGAAGGTGGCAATGATCAATCGGCCGATCGACTCGCTACCTTCATTGATTCGTTTGATTCGCCTCTCGTCGGCGTCCAGTACGACATCGGCAACCATTGGAAATACGGTGATCCAGCCCAGTGGATCCGGACTCTGAACAAGCGAATCCAGAAGCTTGACACCAAAGGCTTCTCTCGCGAACAAGGCAAATTCACCAAGATCACCGAAGGCGATATCAACTGGCCATCAGTTGAAAAGGCTCTTCGCGATATCAAATTCACCGGCTGGCTTGCTGCCGAGGTTGGTGGCGGTGACCTGGCACGCCTCAAAGAGGTCAGTACTCACATGGACGAATCCCTGAATTGCAATAAGAGTATTGCCGGTGCCGGCTGAAAATCGCCCTCACGATCGCGAACCAATCGCAACATGTCACGTCCCCGTGATGCCAAATGAAATCGTTCATTGGTTGGGTGAAATATCACCCAAAGTGATCGTTGATGGCACCTATGGTGGTGGTGGCCACTCCGCACTACTGCTGAAAACACTACCACCAGACCAGGGGCATGTCGTTGGACTCGACCGTGATCCAGCGGTCAGCGAGCGTGTAGAATCAGAGTCACACGATCCGAGACTCAACGTTTTTCTGGGCAGCTACGAGAAGGCCCCCCAAGCACTGGCCGCACTGGATCTTTCTGTCGCCGACGGTGCCGTCCTTGACTTGGGATTGTCGAGCGACCAACTCGCGGATCCACATCGCGGATTCAGCTTCACCCGTGCATCGGCCGAACTGGATCTTCGCTTCGATCCTGAATCCGGTCAATCTGCAGCACAGTGGCTGGCCTGGAACAAAGAAGCAGAGATTGCGAACGCAATCTATCGCTACGGCGAAGAAAGATACAGTCGCCGAATTGCCCGTGAAATCATTGCCCGACGCCGACGCGAAGCCAGTGTAAAAACAGTGGAGGACCTCGTAGATGTCTGCAAAAGATGCGTGCCACGTAGCAAAAACCACGATATCCACCCTGCGACTCGGACCTTTCAGGCATTGCGTATCGTAGTCAATGATGAACTTGGTGCTCTGGAACGCACCTTGAAATCAGCCCCCGACTGGATCTCTGATCAGGGTCGGCTTGCCATCATCAGCTTCCACTCACTCGAAGACCGCATCGTCAAAAATGCGTTCCGCGATGACCCGCGATGGAACGTACTAACAAAGAAACCGCTGCGTCCCAGCGAAGCAGAAGTCCTCGAAAACCCCCGCAGCCGAAGCGCAAAACTGCGAGTCGCAGAACGAGTCCCCCAACCAGACGCGGGAAACTCAGGTCGCTGAAACTCTTGCGACGCAAACGCGCCGCGTTCAAATCTGAACGCCCTCACGATGCGCTGAAACCGGCCATGTGACGAGTACACCAAACGGCTTTCTCTTTTTTGCGACACGACTTATCTCGGTCAAGGTACGGTTCCATCAAACCACACCGTCGTCTTCACGAGTACTTACCCCTCCGCCTCAAGTGTCAGTATCTGAAATCGCAACACTTCAAGGATCGACAGGAAGCGGCTGGTTGTTCTTTTTTCATTGAACCCCGGTTTTCGAGTGTGAGCCTGCGCCTCAGCAGCGGCCTCTTCGTCCCGTGGCAATTCCGTCCAAGCCGCGAGTTGTGTAGAAAGGCCTGCCTCGGATATGCAGACTTGCAACGACCCAATATCGCTCTGAAGAGACCGACAACAGCACAAACGAAATCTCGATACCCTCGACGACTGACAGAGCAAGCAAAGCTCCGAGACAAGAATGCACTCGTCAATCCTAATCAATCGAATTGACAGTGTTATGTCTTGTCGGATTACACCCAATTTCACCCTCAATAACACGCTCTGCCTTCTGCTTCGTCTCATGACGGGCGATGCACAGGCGGATCGAGCAAAATGAACGTCCGATGCTAACGGTTGGGCCGCCTGTTGTCCTTGAACTTGGATTTGCGAGTGTGAGCCATGGCCTCCGTGGCGGCCCCCATGTCCCCCTGCGATT
>Ga0315322_10000527_pt1 | contig 28732 bp, 23 predicted proteins | sample M110021515metaG_FD_203461 | JGI IMG/M metagenome (GOLD analysis project Ga0315322, IMG submission 203461) | Ammonia-oxidizing marine archaeal communities from Monterey Bay, California, United States - M1 100m 21515 | ecosystem: Environmental > Aquatic > Marine > Intertidal zone | place: USA...
GCGTGAGCTAATCGATGAGGCGTATTCAACGGCAAGTGATCCGAATGACCTGCCCGATAATCCCGAAAAGATTCTGGTCCGATTTGGTGATGTTGTAGCTGGGGATGACCTTCAAGTTGTTAAAGAGTTGCTCACACCGGTTGTGTTGCCCTGGGCTACCCCTGGTGGCACCGGGACCGTTCAGCGTAGTATCGAAAAAGCTCCGGAGGAATGGGATTCGGATGAGAGTATCGAGTTGGGCAGAAAATTGTTCTATCAATCAAAGGCCAACTGTTATAGTTGTCACGGACGGACCGCTGTAGGAGATGGGCAAACTAATCTGTTTGATAACTGGACACTTGAACATTTGGGGAATGAGCCTGGAGATGCTTCCGGTTCCGGTGAAGATGGCGTTTCCGCCGGAATCCCGGATTACTTTTATCGTGAACACCTCGCTCAGATAGGTGTAGTGAAACCAAGAAATATTAAACCTCGTAATCTACGTATCGGTAACTATCGTGGAGGCCGCCGGCCGATTGATATTTATCAGAGAATTACAGGTGGTATTGAAGGGAGTCCGATGCCTTCGAATACGAAGTTAACTAAGGCAGAGGCCTGGTCACTGGCGGCATATGTTTTGAGTTTGCCCTATGAGCCAGCAAGTCGCCCTAAGACGGCACCGGTATTTCAGGGTGTTGGGTCAAGCAAATAGTAATTCACACATTACGTAACAAACGTTACATTACTTAAAATTTTTGGGAGAGTCACAGTGGGACGGTTTTGGAGCCTACTTTTCCTGTTGGTACCGGTTTTGGGAGTCGCAGTATTTGTTTTTGCTGTGGTACCTGGAGGTGTCTTCGATAATCACTGGTTGCCTGAGGATATCAGTCAACATGGTAAGGTGATTGACGACTTGTTCATGTTCATCCTGTATTTAACAGGTGTGATCTTTATTGTGACAGGCGCCTTGATGTTCTGGTTCTGCTGGAAGTACGATGCTGAGAAAAATCCTGAGCCGGTGAAATTTACTCATGGTTCACACACACTGGAAATTGTTTGGTCGATTTTGCCAGCTGCCGTATTGCTGTTTATCGCCATCTTCCAGATGGATGCATGGGCGGATAATAAAATGGTCTATCCAATTAAAGATGGTAAGAAGAAGCCCCCCTTGGCTTTGGTGACCGGACGCCAGTTTGAATGGCGGATTCAGTATGCTGGTCCGGATGAGACGATTGGAACAGAGGATGATTTACATATTGTGAATGATTTGCATATTCCAGTGAACGAAGAGGTTGTCCTGCGGGTTCAGAGTCAGGATGTACTTCATAGTTTCTTTCTCCCAAATGTTCGGATTAAGCATGATCTCGTACCAGGTATGCAGCAACACGTTTGGTTCCAAACCAAGAAAACCGGTCTGTATGATATCGTCTGTGCCGAACTTTGTGGTTGGGGGCATTATAAAATGAGGGGGCGTCTGATTGTTGAATCAGAGGAAGACTTCGAGGCCTGGTACGCTAACGCCGTTCAGGAACAAACTCGTACATCCCATAATGTTGAAAGCGACAACTAGGAAACACTTAAACAATGAACACTTCTTCTGCAGTATCACAAGGGCATGGACATGGCGACGGTATGACCGTTAGTCATTTCATCTCAACCTATGTGTTCTCTAAAGACCACAAGATGATTGGTTTGCAGTTTCTGTTTACGACTCTGCTGTGGTTTATCGTCGGTGGTTTATTGGCTTTGGGTATTCGCTGGCAACTGGCTTATCCATGGAGTGATATGCCAATCATCGGAGGACGTTTGTTCTCAGCGGAGGGTGGCCAGATTTCACCTGAGTTTTACACAACGTTATTTACGATGCATGCCACGGTAATGATTTTCTTTGTGATCATTCCGATTTTGGCGGGTGCCTTTGGTAACTACCTGATTCCTTTGATGATCGGTGCTGATGATATGGCGTTTCCGACATTAAATATGTTGAGTTATTGGTTCATGTGGCCAGCCTTCATTTGTATTGGAATCAGTTTTCTTACTCCGCCTTACGGAGCTGGTGGTGGGTGGACTAGTTATCCGCCTTTGTCGGCCGTTCGTGCCGCGGCGCCGGGCAGTCAGATGGCTCAGACGTGGTGGCTGATGGGGGTTACTCTCGTTGGTATTTCCTCCATGATGGGTTCCGTGAACTACATGACAACCATCATTCAGATGCGAGCTCCCGGGCTTTCGATGTTCCGCTTGCCTCTTACGATTTGGAGTATGTTTATCACTGCAGTATTGCAGGCTTTTGCCTTACCTGTTTTGACCGCAGGTGGTGTTATGCAGATTCTTGACCGAATGTTAGGTACAGGGTTCTTTGTTCCTGAAGGCCTGATCGTCAATAATGCGGACATGATAACCGGTGGTGGGCAGCCACTCTTGTGGCAGCATCTCTTTTGGTTCTATTCTCACCCGGCTGTTTACATTATGATTCTGCCAGCAATGGGGATGGTCTCAGATATACTGTCCTGTTTCGCTCGCAAGCCGATTTTTGGATATAAACCGATGGTTTACTCGATTTCGGGTATCGCTGGTTTAGGTTTTATCGTCTGGGGTCACCATATGTTTGTGTCGGGCATGAATCCAATGCTTGGGATGACCTTTATGGTTTCGACGATGATGATTGCATTGCCCTCGGCAGTTAAAGTCTTTAACTGGCTGGGAACGATTTGGGGTGGAAAAATCGAGTTCACGACGCCAATGTTGTTTTCGCTGTCATTCGTCTCGATGTTTGTTATTGGTGGTCTGTCAGGGATTTTTATGGCAGCCACCCCCGTGGATATTTTTATCCATGATACGTACTACATTGTGGCTCACTTCCATTACGTGCTGTTTTGTGGAACAGCGATGGCCGTGATGGGAGCGATTTACTTCTGGTTTCCAAAGATGTTTGGGCGGGCCATGAACGAAACTGCCGGCAAATGGCACTTCTTCCTGACCTTTCTTTTCATGAACGGGACCTTTTATTTGATGCACATTCTCGGTGCGGTAGGTTTTCCTCGTCGATTGGCAGATCCCTATCACTACGAGACATTTAAGCATCTGTTACCAATGAACCGCTTTATTACCTGGTGTGCAATCGGTATGGTTGTCAGCCAAATTATTTTTGCGGTTAATTTTTTCTACAGTATTTTTAAGGGTCAGAAAGTTGGCCGTAACCCATGGCGATGTAACTCGATTGAGTGGTTTTGCCCAAGCCCGCCAGTGGGACACGGAAACTTCGATGCACAACCGATCGTGTATCGTGGCCCCTACGAATATGGTTCTCCCGAAGTCGATACTGATCACTATCCTCAGACTCAGCCACCACCGGATGGTGTCAAGTCGTCAGAGGAGGTTCATTAATTGCTTCGGGATTACCATGATAAGGTAAGGAACAATGACTACGCATGTCGATTTATTCGATAAGCCGGTCAGCCAGGATGGACTTTCGAGTTCATGGCCGAAACGGTTTGCCTGGTTGGTGACTTGCCTGACATTCCCGCTAATCTTCGTTGGTGGACTTATCACCACGACAGATGCGGGTATGGCCGTACCAGATTGGCCAACTACCTTTGGTTACAACATGTTTTTGTACCCTTGGTACAGCTGGGTTTTTGGGCCGTGGGACTTGTTTATTGAACATGGTCACCGGCTCTTTGCCTCAGTGGTCGGTATGGTATCCATCGCGTTTGTGTTCGTTGCTTTCAAATGGGAGCAACGGTCATGGATGCGAAAACTAGTAGTGTTTGCATTATTGCTTGTCAGTGCTCAGGGTGTCCTGGGCGGTATTCGGGTAACCGAAAACGAAGTACTGCTCGCCATGGTGCATGGATGTACTGCCCCATTGTTTTTCAGTTTGACAGTGTTTAACTCCACAACCTATACCAGGTTTTGGAGAGGACCGCTGGCAGATTGCCAGACGGCAAAAGGGCCAGACCCATCCCTGCTGGTTAAACCGTTACGATTGGCGGCTATCACGACTGTGTTAGTTTATGTCCAGTTGGTTTTAGGTGCATCGATTCGTCACGTCCCCGTGACAGCTTCGTCGCAGACTTTTTCCACGCTAGTGATTTTCCATTTAGTAATGGCACTGGTTGTGACGGTTCATGTCATTGCTTTAGCGGTGATTTTGTGGAAAAACAAAGAACTGGCGACAAGTATCCGTCGAACCGGAAAGTGGTTGGCGGGTATGGTTTTGCTTCAAGTGGGACTGGGAGCCAGTACGTGGGTGTTGAACTATGGATTTCCCTTTGGTTGGGGTGAAAATAAGTTAACAGCCAATCATCTGGTGACAACATACGGATGGTGGCAGGCCCATATTACGACAGCTCATATGGCATTGGGCTCACTCCTTTTAGTCTTTTGTGTTGCAGTTGTAACCCGACTGCTTCGACTGAGGTTTGTAGTCAAATCAGGAGCCGGCGAGCAAGACAACGCGACAACATAAAAGACGAAGTAAATTTAGTAATAATGGCCAACGAGATGTCGAAGAACATCGTTAGTTGACGAAGAGATAAATCAAATGAGTGCAAGTGTTCTTACATACGACGAGTCGACGGAGACCTCTCGTGCGCGCTTTTCTGATTATGTTGAGTTAACCAAGCCTCGCATCTCGCTGATGGTAATGGTAAGTGTTGCGATTACCGCGATTGTTGCTCGTCATGGGCAACCGGATTTCTTAGCCATCGTGCATGCATTGGTCGGTACGCTGTTAACTGCTGGCAGTGCCAGTGCGATGAATCAATGGATGGAACGTGATCTGGATAAGGTGATGCCACGGACGAAAAATCGTCCTTTGCCGGCCGGTCGTATTAGCAGTTTACAGGTAATGGTATTGGTGATTACTTCCTTCGTAATGGGGGCAGGCTATCTGGCGGTTATGGTGAATCCATTGACAGCGGGGTTGTCTATTCTCACCTGGGTTATCTACATCGCCTTTTACACTCCGATGAAGACCAAAACTCCATTGAATACAGCTGTAGGAGCTATTTCTGGTGCGTTGCCTATTTTGATGGGCTGGGCTGCGGTTGAAGGAAGTTGGACGGATGCTCGTTGGGCAGCACTGTTTTTAGTGATGTTCTTCTGGCAGTTTCCACACTTTATGGCAATCGCTTACCTATACCGCAAGCAGTATAGTGAAGCAGGTATGAAGATGTGGACGGTGGTTGACCCTAGGCAACGACGTTCCGGAATCGAAGCGGTGGTTGGTGCGTTAGCAGTATTGCCGGTTAGTCTGGCAACGATTGGTTCGATACCGGATAGCGGCGTTCAGTTAGTGATTGTTTTCGGACTTGGTGTATTCCAGTTGGTGTGTGCCATCCGTTATTGTATGAATGCAAATGATACAACGGCTCGCAAACTTTTGCGGGCCAGCCTTATCTACTTGCCTTTGGTTTTGTTTACTTTGTTAAGCATGCCGATGGCGGGTTAGTAACAGAAAATAATGACAGGAGTCCGGCTAGTTATCGGCTCCAACGATAAAAGACCTCACAGTCGAAAAAAGTAAAAATGAGCGAACACGAAGATCACCACGACGAACATGGCCAAAATGATCAGGGTCATGACGATCATCATGGCCACCTTCAGTTAGAGTATGAAGATGCGTTGCCGATTAATAACGGTAAGGTATGCTTGTGGCTTTTCCTGTCGACCGAAATTATGTTCTTTGCTGGTCTGATAGGTACCTATATTGTATTGCGATTTGGTGCGCCGGCCGGTACCTGGCCTCGTCCTCACGATGTCCATGTTGACGAGATCTGGGGAACGATTAATACGTTTATTCTTATTTTCTCCAGCTTTACGGTCGTGTTGACTTATGAAGCTACAAAGAGAAATCTAGCGAAGAAGGCGAAATTCTATTTGGCAATCACTTTTCTTTGTGGTTGTGCCTTCTTGGGAATCAAAATGTTGGAATATGCCGGCAAATTTGAGCATGGCATTCACCCCAGACCCGGTAGTCGCAGCTTACTTTATGAACAGGCGGATGTGTATTACCTGCGTGACCTGAAAGCGGTCGTCACGGGTGCTCAGGGCGTGATCCCACTGGCAGCCAAAAGTGCAGATGCTGAAGCAGCCGCTGCTCAGGTACCGGATGCGGAAGTAGCAACTCCTTCTTCCTCAGATCCGGGACGCGAGACGTTAGAAGAATTTCTTCACCACTCGGTGCAATGGGCCGAATACGTGATCGGACAAGTTCCCAATACGGAGATGTCGCCAGACGGAAATGGATTAAACCATCGTGACGTCCTGATTGCGTTAGCTCAGGAAGTCTATCCTCTTGATAATCGTTATAAAGATCTGACTACGTACACTCACAATACGGAAAAAACTTATATTGAAGCTCGCTTAAAACTGCTGCCTGACTTGGTAACGGCTGCTGGTGAAGACAATGATGTCCTCAGTATGCTTGCTTATGAAGAGACGATTCTGAAGACGCGCCAAGAGTATTTGGACGAACAGCATCACCTGGAAGGTGACGATGATCAAGATAGTCATGGTGGCCTTAACGTAAAGCTGCATGATCAGGGTTCTGCTGTTATCCTGCCAATGCATATTCCAAGTGGCAATATGTTCGCCGCAACCTATTTCTTACTGACAGGCTTTCATGCTCTGCACGTTATTGTAGGTTTGATCTTGTTCGCCTTCCCAATGTTCTGGACATTAGAGAAGTCACGCGCTAATTACATCGAAAATGTCGGGCTATACTGGCACTTTGTCGACCTTGTTTGGATTTTCCTCTTCCCGCTGTTTTACCTGTTCTAATTCCCGGAGTTATTGACTCATATTCAATTTGTAAGAATTGCTGAGTGAAAGTAATACGATGAGTGACCATGACGTAAACACTGAAGATCATGAAGATCATGAAGATCATGATCATATGCCAACCTTTAAACGAGTTTTCGTTGGATTGATGGTTTGTACAGCTATTTCAACTTTGGTTGGCATCCTTATTTCCAAAGGTGTATTTGATGGCAATGAGTTGAGCGGTTGGGGGATTATGCTTACTGTTTCCTGTGTCAAGGCTTTCCTTGTGATAACATTCTTTATGCACTTGAAGTGGGAAGTTGGAACATGGAAGTGGGTGCTGACAATCCCTGCCTCGATCATGAGTTTATTTCTAATTCTAATGCTCGTGCCTGATGTCGGAATGCGAACGAATCACTATACGGATGAACGTACTGATCGCGCCGCATATAAGATTCCTGATCAGGATGTTTCCGCTGTTGACGCAACGGTTGGGGAAATAGCGGATGGTGAACATTCAGCAGGCGACTAGGCACACTAGGCTCTAAGGTGCCTACGTGTCATGGTATGGCCGAGGCTTCGGGGGTTTCCGTTATGTCGGAACAATTGGCGATTGATTTTCGAGATCTGTCTTTTCACTATGGCGATCGTCAGGCATTGAAACAGGTCACGTTCGATGTTCAGGCGGGAGAACTCTTTAGCCTGCTCGGACCTAACGGGAGTGGGAAGACGACCCTCTTTCGTCTTCTCTCTACATTAATCATCCCTCAGCAGGGTAGCCTGTCTGTGTTTGGAAATGACGTCCGGTCGTCGGCTGACGTAGTTCGTCATGATTTGGGAGTTGTGTTTCAATCGCCAGGCCTAGATGGAAAATTAACGGTCTATGAGAATCTCGCAGTGCAAGCGGCTCTCTATGGTTTGTCTAAAGTAGATTCGCAAGCGAGGATTGTTGAAGTAAGTGACCAGTTAGGAGTGGCTGATCGCTTGCAGGATCATGTAGACGAGTTGTCCGGCGGCCTGCGTCGTCGTGTGGAATTGGCCAAGAGTCTCTTGCATCGCCCACGCCTTCTCATCATGGACGAGCCAACCACAGGACTCGATCCATCGGCACGCAGTGACGTTTGGAATTATGTACATCAGCTTCAGCAGTCCACAGGTATGACGGTCTTTATGACAACCCATCTGCTTGAAGAAGCGGACCGAGCGGATCGTATTGCCATTTTGAATGAGGGTGAACTAGTCGCGTTGGATCAGCCAGATGCACTTCGCTCAGAACTTGGTGGGGATGTTATTACGATCAGGTCGCAGACCCCTGAGCAATTGATTGAGCAGTTAAAAGACGAGACGGAGCTCGAACTTCAATTGGTTGACGGGATGATTCGTATTTTAGGTATGTCAGACGCTGCAGTGGTTTCTGAGTTGCATCAGAATTACAAAGAGCATATTCAGCAAATCTCGGTGGGAAAGCCGAGTTTGGAAGATGTGTTTATTGCCCGGACAGGGCATCAGTTTTGGGGAACATCATAAATGAGGGATGGATCTTCAAAAGTATCTTTTGTACGTGTTGTTCAAAGCCTGGCTTGGCGTGAATTGGCTCGGTTCTTTCGGCAGCGTAATCGTGTGATTGGTGCCATTGGTACACCACTCTTTATGTGGTTGTTGTTTGGCCTCGGGTTGGATCGTAGTTTCTCGGTAGCAACTTCGGCAGACACTAATACGAGCTTTCTCGAATACTACTTTCCAGGTTCGCTGGTTTTGATCCTGATGTTTACCGCGATTTACACGACGATTTCGGTGATCGAAGATAGACAGGCGGGATTTTTACAGGGGGTGCTGGTGGCTCCCGTTTCTCGTCATGCCATGGTGGCTGGTAAAGTTCTCGGCGGCAGTTTTATCGCAATGCTGCAGGGAATCCTGTTTCTGGCGGCAGCTTTGTTTTTAGATGTCAGTTGGTCGCTTAGCCAATTTGCCAATTTGGTTGGTGTCTTGTTCATAGCATCGATGATGATGACTTGTGTTGGATTTTCGTTTGCCTGGAGGATGGAGTCGACTCAGGGGTTTCATGCGATCATGAATTTGGTGCTCATGCCGATGTGGTTGTTGTCCGGAGCATTCTTTCCTGTCCCGGTTCCGGGTACAGGCCAGTTGTCACAGGAGATTCTGCATTGGGTAATGAAAGTTAATCCTTTGACACATGTAGTTGCGCTGGTGCGGGATTTGATGTATGAAGACCGATTGTCGGAAGTGGACTTTTGGGTACCATCACTTACGATAAGCGTATTAGTAATCATTGTGTCCACCGTTTTGTTCTACGTATGGGCCCTTAGAATTTGTCAACGACCTAATTCAGGTGATTTAAAATGAGTAAAGCAGCAGGTTTTTTTGTGGCATTAATGTTGGTGTTGGGTGGCGTGTTGCTACTGCTGAAGCTTTCTTCCAGTACCGAACAGCAGTCTGGTAAGAGCGAGATGACGATTGATTCAGACTGGCAACCTAAGATTAAACCTGCTGATTACGAGACAGGTGAAGGAGAACCTTGGGTGACAGAGTTTGAGCTCGTTGACCAGCAAGGGGAAGCCTTTAGCTCAACGCAACTAAAGGGTGAAGTCTGGCTAGCGAGTTTCTTTTTTGCCTCGTGTCCGGCCACTTGTGTTCAGCAGAATCGTGAAAAGCAGGCCTTGCATGAAGTTTGGGCTCGAAAGGGTGTCAAGTTTATCAGTATTACATGTGATGCTGAGAATGACACTCCGGCACGTTTGCATGAATACTCGCAGAAGTTCACGACAGATAATGAGAATTGGAAGTTTCTGTCGGGAGACGGCGGCTTTATCAATCGAATAGGCTCGGAATTTTTCCGTGTGTCAGTCGGGCCTCGAACACACACAGATTCATTTGTCCTCTTAGATAAATGGGGAAATGTGCGGGGAACCTATAACTGGCTGGATAAGACTGAGTTGAAGAATATGAATCAGCAGTTGGTGACACTTCTTACTGAAGAGAGTGAACCGGCGGAGTGGACAGAAAAACGAACACAGTTGGAAGAGCAAATTGCTCAATTTTCAAGCCAGCAGGAAAACAATGAAGAGGCGGCGGAAGATTCGTCCGATATGGCAGATAGTTCGGAATCTACAGAAGAATCAGATGTCATCGAGGAAATGGAAGAATAGGTATGGATTTCCCGGCTGTAAATGCATCACTCAACGCATTGGCTACTATTTTGTTGGTTGTCGGCTTCATCTTTATTAAGCAAAAGAAGGAAACCGCTCACAAGTGGACCATGCTGTCCTGTTTTCTCGTGTCTTCGATCTTTTTGGTTTGTTATCTTATCTATCATTACCAAAAAGGGGGGGGGACACCGTTCCCTCAATCACACCCGTCTTGGTTGAGAACTACATACTTTGCCATTTTGATTAGTCATATCATATTGGCTGTTTTTGTTCCGGTCGGGGCAATGGTTACCATTCGCCATGGTTTGAAAAACAATCGGAAAAAACATCTGAAGTGGGCAAAGGTAACTTTTCCAATTTGGCTGTACGTCTCGGTGACCGGCGTGGTAGTGTATTGGTTGCTGTACCAAGTTCCTGTTCCGAGTTAGAATAGAGGCATCATGAATCTTCCACGGACTACAAAGCGACTGGCTTTAGCATTTATTCTGCTCCTGGCCCTTTTCGTTGTTGATTCCGTTCAGGCTTGCCCCACATGTAAAGAGAGTTTATCGGAGAATAACAAAGAGCTTGTGCAGGGGTACTTCTGGAGCATCATGTTCATGATGGCGATGCCGTTCAGTATTTTGACTGGTATTGGTACGTACTTTTACGTGCTTATACGAAAGAACAAAAAGAACATTGAGAAAGCGGTTAGTGATAAGCTTACAGAGGCAGATTCGTTGCCTGAAGTAGCCGACAAAGCCGACGAAGCCTAGTCTTCCCGTTCTCTGGGGTCCCACAACTGATCGAATCCTGCCCATAGGCTTCGGGCAAAAGGGTGAATAATTGCCGGCACAATAACGACGTAGAATAATGCCCAGACCAGAAGCGTATTATTATCTGCCCACTTTAAGAAGTAAGCTAACATGTATAAGATTGTCATCGTCAGAGCGGTGAAAGTGTAATTTACATAGATGCTGCCAAGGAAGAAGCCAGCTTCTCGTTCGAAATGACAACCACATTCGGGACAGTCAGCATTCATGATGAGCCATCGACGGAACATCTTACCCTGTCCGCAAACACAGCACTTCAATCGTAGGCTTTGAATTATTATTTTTCGGAATCGCATATCTATCTTTAGAAGCTTGTGTTGGTGATTTGGATTGCCACTACCTAAAATAGAGTAAATAGTTGAGGCGGAAGCTCACTATAGATTAACTTGTCAAAAATAGCCAAATCATATGGAGATAATGTCGTGGTCAGAATCATGGGCAAACTAATGCAGATTGCCGGTCTCATCATTCTTCCTGCGGCAATCATATTACAATTGATTTTCGATGACCCCGATGCCAATGAAAGTAAATTGGAACGTACGGGACAGGATGTTTTTGGCTTTGGCGTGGACGGTTTGCTGGTGGCAATGATCTTTGGTATCTGTGTCTTTTGTCTCGGACGGATGGTGGAAGGCTACGTTGGAAAACAGTAGTTGGGCGAATTGTGATATGGGCAGACGAGAATTAATGAATAGTCTTTGGCAAAGCAGCTTTTGCTTCGCCGTCGCTCTTCATTGGTGCGTGCCGGTAAGCCATGCTCAATCTTCTTTGGCTCCGGTGATCAATCCAGCTGGCCTCGAAGATCAACGTCTAAACCTACTTTCCCCCGAAGGGTATCAACTTATAGAACAGGCGAATCAAGCAGTGGAGTCCGGTTTGCGACGCCGTGCGGAAGATCGAATGACTCAGTTGCTCTATCAGCATACAGATTCTTTGGTTCCCTTGCCGCGAAATCAGGAATCCTCGTTGCGGAACTTTGCTTCGGTACCGGAGTTTGTGAATGCCTGGTATTCTCAACTGCCTTACGACGTTTCTGCTCGTCAGCAGGATCGGTATAAACGTTCGGAGGCGGTTCGATTGGGGCTCATCCCATCATTGGAATTTGCTCGTTTTTTTCCACAGCATATTACGAGCTCTGATTGGGATCTTGTTGTTTGTGATGAGCTTATGAATCGTGCCGAATTGGAAGCCGCCCGAGTTTTCCTGCATCGGTATAAGTCCTCGCCAGTGATTGGTGTGAATAGGACCTACACCGGAAAGTGGCAGCCCGAGGCTGAGATGCCAAAAAATGCGCAGTTAAGAGTTGATGTAAGAAGTGTTGTGCTGGACGTCCTGGAAGGGCGTGAAGTGTCAGCTAAAGAGTTGCTTGAAGTGTTGGCTCATCATGACATGGGGGATATTCGGTCTCTCGGAGGCCTTAATGGAACATTGCAAAGTTTGCTGGAAGGATTTTTTCAGCAGCATTTTGGAGGGCCAGCACCAGCCACGCAGTTTTTGCCTGAGGCATTATTACCACAAAACGGTGCTCGCATATTTGAGTCTGGAGAGCTGTGGCAATGTGATGTTTCGGCATTGGTTGATGGGCAAGGTTTAGAGCAAAATCTGGATGTGCGTTTTAAGGCTGTTGGTGAGCAACTCTTTGCCAATACCATGAATGGCATTCTGGCATTGGATCTGAACAGTGGTAAGCCGTTGTTTGGTAAAGGTGACGAAGCCTATTGGCTGCTTCGTGATTACCAGCAAGAAGTGGCAGGCTGGTTTGATTCGGAGATTCCTTATTGGGGCAAGAGCACACCTGTCGTTGACGTTGTGGGAGACTTGCTTGCGGCGCGTCAGGGTGACCCAGCCCTGACTCATCATCAGAGTGTTGAGTCAGGGGACATACGAGGCAATTCCATTGTGGTTTTAGACCTAGCGGAAGAGGGGCGTATGCTCGACGGTTTCCCGCTTACGTTACCGGTGGCACAATCGGAGTCTTATCAGGTGTTTGCCACCGCTCCCAAAATTGTAGGAGAGCAAGTGTTGGTTGGCATACGAGAGAATCAGGCTTTCCAGTGCAGGCATTATCTGGCCAGTTATGATTTGTCCGGTGGAGCCTTAAATTGGAAATGCTTCGTCGGGGCGGCCCGCCCTATTGCTAATCGTACGATTACGGATTTGGTTGCATGTGGCCTTGATGTGATTGGGGCACAGGCCATCTTCACTACCAATACCGGGATGGTCGCATCCGTTGATCTTTCAGGCCAGCTGAATTGGGTCTGTTCCTATCCGAGGACATACCACTCGCTCGCATCGGCTGAGTTGGAAAACAGAGTTGTGCGGCGATCTACCGCCGGTTTTGACCGTAATGCAATGGCCGTTGTTATCGCTCCTGCCGACTCTGCGATTGTGTTTTCGCTCGATCTGCGAACGGGCCTTCCCTTTGATTTATATAGCGACAACTCTCTGGCTTTGGCTGAAATTCATGTAACTCGCCGTGGACAAATACTGTTTAATGGTGATGGTCTTTGGCAATTGCATACCAAGGACGATTCGAAACGAGTTCCTCTGCTTTTACTGCCTTCTGAGGCGAAATCGCAACATTTCATCTGTATTGATGGTGATCGACTATATCGAGTCAATGGAACTCAGGAGTTGTGCCAAGTGAGTTGGGATCGTGAGTCAGGTAAAGCTTCAGTGCACAAGTCTTCGCCAGGCATACCCAACACGTACCAGATACAAATGAACCCTCGGCTCGCGATCTTATTTGATGGTAAAATGTTGAAAGCAGTGAAGTCAGTTCCGATTGCTAAGGTAAACGAGAAATAGATAAATGGCGACAGATATCAAAAAGGCAGTTTCAGACGTGCAGCAACTATGTCGCAGTATACGCGAGCAGGTTGCCGTGGAGGTTGTCGGTCAATCAGAAGTAATTGAGCAGATGATGATTGCAATGCTATGCGAAGGGCATTGTCTGCTGGTTGGAGTGCCTGGCCTGGCGAAAACCCTCATGGTTCAAACATTAGCCAATACGATGAATTTGTCCTTTGGCCGAATACAATTTACTCCGGATTTAATGCCGACGGACATCACAGGTACAGAGATTATTCAGGAGAGTGGTGAAACCGGTCAACGCGAACTCGAATTTAAGCGCGGCCCACTTTTTACCAATGTATTGCTGGCGGACGAAATTAACCGCACGCCTCCTAAAACTCAGGCTGCCTTGCTCGAAGGGATGCAGGAACGACAGGTGACGGTAGGCGGGCAGACTCGGGATTTGTCCAGCCCGTTCTTTGTCTTGGCAACTCAGAATCCAATTGAGCAGGAAGGCACCTATCCGCTTCCGGAAGCTCAATTAGATCGGTTTATGTTCCAGCTGATTATTGACTATCCCACGGAAGAGGAAGAGTTGGAGATTGTACAACGAACCACTGGTGTGCTGCGTGAGACGGTTAAGCAGGTCGTAGGGGCTGCAGATATTGAGCGAGCCATCGCTTTGGTTCGTGAGATGCCTGTCGCCAGCCATGTCGCACAATTTGCCATTCGTCTTGCTCGGTTTTCACGCCCAACTGATGGCGCCTCTGAATTTATTAGTGAACATGTTGCATGGGGCGCGGGGCCTCGAAGTAGCCAGTTCCTCGTGCTGGGTGCCAAAGCCCATGCGTTGCTGCATGGAAGATTATCAGTGGACTATGAAGATGTGATCGCCGTGGCTCACAGTGTCTTGCGACACCGGATTCGACTTAATTATTCAGCCACTGCTAGTCAGATTACTACCGATGGTGTCATTGATCATATTATTCAGGAATTGAATTCATCGGGCTCAGCTGAAATTGATAACCATTCCACTTTGACTCGGGAGCAGCGTGACCAATCTTCCAAAGTCTTTAGATCCGAAGACGCTAGCAGTTCTTGATGGTCTTTCACTGAGATCTCGTCAGATAGTCGAAGGTCTGCTGGCGGGGAGTCACCGAAGTCCGTTTCGAGGGGTTAGTGTCGAGTTTGCAGAACATCGTGAGTATGTTCCGGGTGACGACTTGCGCCATGTGGACTGGAAGGTTTACGGGCGCACAGACAAACTCTATCTCAAACAGTTCGTCGATGAAGCGAATATGCACTGTAGCGTAGTGGTGGATTCGTCCGCCAGTATGAATTACGGAGCTGATGGTACACTTAATAAATATGAATATGCTCAGTGCATTGCGATTGCATTGAGCTGGCTCGTTTTACGCAATGGGGATGCGGCAGGAGCAGGGCTTGGAAATACCAAACTGCAAAGTTGGCTGCCAGCGTCAACTCATCCGGATCAATTAAATAGACTGATCGAGCTTTTGCAAACAGTTCCTTCGTCCCTCCGTTCGTCAGAGGACTTCAGCTTTAAGAGTGTACTGACTGAAACCGCAGAACGTTTGTCACAACGAAGCGTTGTTTATGTCATCAGTGATTTTTTAATGCAACTTCCACCGGTCTTTCAGGGGATTGAGCGATTGCGAGTGGAAGGTCACGATGTAACGCTGATACATATTCTGGATCGCGATGAGCTCGATTTCCCATTTGATGGAGTTCTCCAGTTAACAGGGCTTGAAGATAACCAGGAAGTTCGAGTTGAAGCTGGAGTGATTGCCGATCGATATCAAGCATTAGTTAGTGAGTATTGTGAGGAACTTGAAGCCAAGAGCCGGAATTTGGGCGCTGATTATGAATTGTTCGTTACCGATGTGAACTTACAAACAGCATTGCTGGCATATTTCCAACGCATTCAATCACGGAGGTCCTCCTGATGTTTGCTTTGCTGTTTGAGTCCCCGGAACGTCTGTGGTGGAGTTTTGCTCTGCTGATTCCTCTATTCGTTCATTTGTTACGGAGACGCCGTTTTAAATCACAGCCCTGGGGAGCAATGCAGTTTGTCTTGCAAGCGGTGCAGCAGGAATCACAAAAAGCCAAACTTCAGGATTTGATCCTGATGATGTTACGAGTTGCCATCCTGGGGATGTTTTTGTTTGCTATCAGTGCGCCTAGTACAGGTCTGCACAGGCCGAACGTGGGCGAAAAATCGAACGGTACTCATCACATACTCATCATCGATTCCACCTATTCGTCAGGCACAATCGATGAGAAAACAGGGCTGGCCGCTTTAGAGGAAGCAAAGCAAAAGGCAAGCGAGTATGTGCGTTCACTTCCCGATGGAGATGTTGTTTCGGTATTAACAATTGGTGATTTTCAGAATTGGGTTATTGAAGTTCCCGGTGACGATTTTCAGCAGGTGGCAACGGCAATTAATGAAATTCAGCCTCAGCCAACTGGTGGTAAGCTTGGACTTGTATTTGAATTGGGAGCGGAATTGGCTGCGAAATCTCGTAAACAGGATCCAAAATTGTTCTTTACCCAGTTTGTTGTGTTTTCAGATATGGAGCGAGATGTTTGGGATGAAATACTACTTCAAGATGGCCAGTCGCAGTCATCGATGGAAAAGATTACCGAGTTGGGTCAATTGTCAGTTGTCGATTGCCGCGTTGATCCTGTTGCCAATATCGCCATTAAGGAGTTAACAATCAAATACCCTCAAGGTGCTTTCGCTTCGGAAATTACAGTTTTTGCTGAACTTGATTGCTATTACAAGAAGACCAATGGCAAGGTCGGTATCTCCTGGTTTTTGGATAACGAGTTTATTGTTCGAGATGAAGTTGTCATCGGTGCTGGCGAGACCACTACGATTGAAATGTCATTAAACAATCTTAGTTCCGGTAGCCATCAGATCGAGGCACGTTTAGACGAAGATTCATTACTCATAGACAACCACCGATGGTTGGCCTTTGATACTCCGGCTCGTGTGCGGGTCCTTTGTGTAGATGGTGCTAAAAACGCATCGGTTGCGGTAAGGCTGGCATTTGCGCCGAGGAATTCGCCGGACTGGCCGGTTTACGTTCACACCATAAATGAAGTTGAATTTGAACAACAGCACTTGGAAGAATTTGATGTCATTGCCCTCTGTCAACTTGAAGTACTTTCGGATTTCAATGCGCGGCGACTACTTGGGTTTGTCAAGCAAGGTGGAACTCTGTTGATAACTCCCGGAAATTCGACAGACCAGATTTCTTACAATAACTTTTACGCTTCGATTTCCTCAGGTTCGGTAGCCAGCAGCCCCGGAATTCGTTGGGGAAAGGTTGTCGGTAATCCGTCACTTGATCAGGCTCAGTCAGGTGTTCGAGTTACTAATCATGCGATTGCAAGTTTGTTTCGCAGAAACCCAAAGAGTGGGATCAGGGCGCTGCCAGTTTACAAATATGTCGAGCTAGACGTTGCTTCGGACAGAACTTCCGAGATTGTTTTAGAGCTATCAAACGGTGCTCCGCTACTGCTGTGCAGTGCGGTAGGAAAGGGGCATGTACTGACGATAGGTACGTCGGTTGCCATCGGTCAGGAGGAAGATCGCTGGAGTGATTTGGGAACCTGGCCTAGTTTTCTGCCGTTGATTCATGAAACGATGAAGTACGTCGTGGAACAGGGGGTACGGACTTCTAATATCAAGGTCGGCGTATTCCCTGAACGCCGTGTTCCCATGCAATACGGGCCCGTTTCAATTGCTGTTCAGGGCCCGGATGGACAGACACAGGAGTATGCGATGGAATTTTCGCGAGACTCCGACTCAGACGAAGTCTACGCATATTGGTGGCATACCGAGTTCAAAACCCCGGGCGTGTATTATGTGAATCAATATTCAGACGATCAGGTGATAGATACATCGCTGGTTGTAGGAAATCTTGCTGTCACAGAGAGTGCCCATGATTTAATTGAATTCAGCACGCTAACCCCTTTCTCGAATGTTCGTGTAGACACCAGTTCAGAGGGCTCATTAGAGTTCTCTAATAGTAGTCGAGGCTTATCTAGGGAGCTTTTAATGCTCACCATGATCTTGATGGTGCTGGAAACAATCTCGGTGACGATCTGGCGAGGGAAATATCGTCAAAGAAGAGGGCACGCATGATGCAATGCTCTTGTGCGATAACGATCTGGGGACAAATTCAGACGCGTCTTCAATCTAACTGGCCCATACCATCGATATGGATGCTGGCTGTCGTCGCCCTGTTGATAATGACTCTGTGGTTAGTATTACGCAACCGGAAATTACCGTTGCGACAACGACTTTGGCTGGCCGCATTGAGGACTGCGGCCATGCTCGTACTCGTGGCGATGTTGCCGGGTTGGACCTCATATGAAGAACAGACTGGAAAGTCTGATTTGATCGTGCTGATGGATATTTCAAGCAGCATGCAATTTGAGGATGACTTTAGTCTCGATGATCTCAGTGATGCGACCAGACAGTGGCTGTTAGAACGTTATGGCAAAGAATTTGATGAGCGGCTTCCGGAGAGTGGCGATACGATTTCATTACCAAGAATCTGGTTGTCCAAAGCTTTTTTAGGAAACAGTGGTTCCGATTCTGAGTCAGTAGCAGATTTACTACCAGGAGTGTTGGCAGAGACAGAGCAAGAATACGACATTCATGTGTATGAAATAGGAGAAAGCGTACCTCAACGCCTTCAAAATAAGTCAACGGCAGGCAGCCTGAGAGATCCAGAGCCCTCTGATGGCTCTGCTTTGGGGCGAGGAGTTGTCGAAGTTTTACAACGGCACCGAGGTAAGTCTGTCGCGGCGATAGTGTATCTCACCGACGGTCGGTCGAATACTGGAGTATCGTTAAAGCGAGCCGGTGAAATGGCACGTAAGCTTTCCGTACCTATTATTGTCCCCGGGATAATTGGCAGTTCCAAGGATGATCGTATTCAATTATTAAATCCCTCCGCGCCGACCCGAGTACAGGTTGATCAGCCAGCTTCATTTGAAATCGATGTGTTGCGTGATGGTGATGTCAGCCAGACGGCAGTTTTACCATTTCGTATTGTTAGTGAAGATGGCCAGCGTGATGTGGAGGTGTCATTTGTCGAAGGGCAGAATCAGTCAACACTTTCCATACAACATTCGGCAGCGACCGTGGGCGAGCAGGTATTACGAGTGGAGTATGTTCGTAGTGAGAACCTGAGTGAAGGAGAACAATATCGGAATCGCCATCTGGAAAAGCATGAGTTTCACTTTCTGGCTGTGGACGATTCGATCAACGTTTTACTTATTGAGCAATTCCCCCGATTCGAATTTCGCACATTGAAAGATTTGCTAAGCCGAGCAACCAATAATTCAGGACGATCTCGTTTTGAAGTGACCACCGTCCTGGGAACGGCTGATCCGCAGTTGGCTCAGGAAGATAATCGTCTGCATGCAAGTGTTATCGAAGATCGAGACTGGTTGTTTGCCTTTGATGTGATTGTTGTTGGAGATGTGCCTACCGATTTACTAACTTTTGATGCTCAGTCAATTTTGGTCGATTTTGTTCAGCAGCGAGGCGGAGGCATTGTCTTTATCGCAGGAGATAGGTTTTTGCCGGAGCAATTTAATGACCAACCATTGGCAGAGTTGTTTCCGGCTGATGTTGACAGTTATGAGCCCCAACTACAAAACGCTCAGCCAGTTTCTCTCCAACTTTCTCAGTTAGGTGAGCGAACGGCACTTACCTCCTTGATTGAGACGTCAGAGGCAAATCGTACGGTTTGGAGAGCGTTGCCTGGTCCGTACTGGCTGGTTCAATCTCTATTGTTGCAGTCAGGCGTTCAGGTCCTGGTGTATGCCGATTCAGAATCGGGAGTTAGAGTGCCTCTGGTGACTCAGCAATTCTCAGGCGCTGGCCGTGTGATCTTTCAGGCTTTTGATTCGACTTGGCGATGGAAGCAACAGACTGACTTGAAAGACGGGTATGATCTTTATTGGACGCAAATGGTCAATTATTTGGCTGGGGTAGCAGCAGGTGACGGGCGTACTGGGGTTGCGCTTTCAGTCAGTACGGAGGAGGTGGCTTTTGGGGAAAGTGTCGAAGTGAAGGTGCGGTTTCTGAATCCGGCGGGCGCACCAGAGGAAGAGAGAGTCGTCGTCGAATTGTCGGAAGAAACGGGCAAGGCGGAGATTGTTCGTTTGACTCGTAGGGGTATTTCCCAGGGGGACTTCACGGCGAGTTTAAGTGATTTAAGGGTTGGGCAATACACCTTACGCCTAGTTAGCCCGGTCGGGATTACTGCTACCCCCGCAACGTTGCGAATTGATGTTCAGAACCGACCTAAAGAACAATTAATTACCAGTGGTGATGTGGAAGCATTAAGAGATCTGGCCGCAACCTCAGGTGGCGAATTTTATGAACTCAGCCAATGGGATAGGATACAGAAAGAATTGCCGCATGGTCAGCCCATGGTGATTCAGGAGTTGAATCGGCGATTACTATGGAATGCTAACTGGCTGGTATCTATCTTTGTGTTATTAATTAGCGTTGAGTGGGGATTAAGACGACGGTGGTATAATTAAAACATGGCTCATGAATTACCGGACAAGTCCGAACTCTTAGTTGTACAAAATGTTGTTGAGCGAATGGCTCAGCGATCACGACAACTGGTCTTTGTGCGCGCTGTCTGTGTATTTGTTTCCCTGCTGTTATCTGGGATCGCCCTGCTGGCAACCGTGGATTATCTGCTGCAACTCCGGTCACCTTTTGTGGTGTGGTTCCAGTTTGCGTTGTTTATTGCGTTGTTGCTTGTCACAGTGGCTAAAATTATCGTTCCTGCAGAACGGTATAGGCCCAGTTTGGTGGAAGTAGCCAGGCGTTTGGAAGTGGCATTTCCTCAACTTCATCAGCGACTTTCCACCGTTTGTGATTTGTACGAACGGAAATGTGAGTTGTCACCGGTTCAGTTGCAGTTCTTAAATGGCCTCGCAGTCGAGGTAAGCGAGGATATATCCCGATTGGAGTTGGAACGCTGCTTCCGCCCTCATACTTTACTCCGTCCAGTTTTGAGCGCAACTGTTGTCTTGCTGCTGATTGTCTCAATGCTCATTTCCAGCCCTCAGCAAGTCGCGACAGCGACTCAGCGAGTGGTAATGCCGTGGAGTGGTCAATATTGGCCTCGCGAATTCGAGTTGAGAGTTATCGATTATCGTACGCAGGCTGCTGAAGGAGGCGACTACCTGATTGAAATCATCAACCTCAATGGATCTTTACCCGATGATTTGTCGTTGGAAATCCTTTGGGAGAGTGCTGAGACGAGTGAGCAAATAAGGCTATTTCAAACAGGACGAGTTACGGAATATCGACTTAATGACTTACTTGAATCGTTTAAGTTTCGACTTCATGGTGGTGACTTTCATGACATTGGATGGAATAAAGTAGCAGTTGTCGCCGCGCCCGTGGTCAGTGACTTTCAACTCATGCTGAAGCCCCCGGAATATACCGGACTGGACCCGTACCTTGCTGATCATCAAGGTAATGCGTTACCTCAGAGTCATTTATCTTTCCGAGCTGTTTTGGATAATCCAATCGAGACGGCAAAGTTGATTTGGGACGTCGCTGGACATCATACACGACATCCACTCGTGGTAGCACGCGATGGGGAAGGAGTTGGGGTGACTATCGATGATCTCGAAGTGAATACGTCAGGTCTGTTCTGGTTGGAATTTGAAGATGCGAACGGTGTCGTCTCCCAGACTCGTGAAGTGTGGCGAATAGATGTCTTGGAAGATCAATTGCCAAAGTTACTTGTGCGAAAACCTTCCGAAGATACCTTGTTAACTGTGACGGGAGTCGTTCCGGTGTCAGTCCATATTACAGATGACTTGAGAGTGGAGAGTCTGGAGGTGGTGATTCAAAATAAGGGAGCCGAAAACCAGAAGGAGCTTCGTATCCCTCTTGATCTTGAGAAGGTGTTCGTCGGTGCGAGACCTGTCTTTGACACCAATCGGATTTTTGTCGTGCAGCAACCGGATAGTATTCAGGTAGAGTGTGGTTTGGATGTAAGTTCGTTACCGAGCTTTGCAGTTGGTGCAGAATTGAGTCTTAGTTTTAGAGCGACGGATCAATTTGGTAATCAGGCAACAAGCGAAACAGTGCATTTAAGCGTTTCGTCTGACCGTGAACTACGTGGCCGGCTGACGCGGGAATTAGAGGATGTGCAAATTCGATTTCGCATTCTTCAACGGCTTTTGGATGATTCCCTTAAGACATTGGGGTTGTTGCAGTCTGTTAGTGACTCTGACTTGGAAGTGTCAAAGTTGTTGCATCAGCTGAGTTTAGAGGCCGCGAATATGAATGGCGTGTTGTCAGGTGGTAGTAACTCAATTTTGACCAGACTTGAAGTCATTGATATAGGCCTTAGCCTTACTAAGGTTAAGGCTCCACTAATAAGTGAGTCACTAGCAAGGCTTGAACAGTTGGCAGTGACGATTCAAAGTAAGCATCTACAACCTTTGCAAACCGGTATTTACCAGGTTAGGAATAATCGTCGGACGGATAATCAAAAGTGGTTATCTGATATGGAAGTAATTCAAGGGTATGTGCAGTTGGCAGTGAAGTTAATTGATTCTGTTTTAGGAGCACAGTCGTCCGCCCAATCGCAGGCAGAGTTTGAATCTTCCTGGAAAGGTTTGCGGGGAAAACAAATTGACCTGAGGAGCCAGACCTCCGGTAGATCGGCCTCGATCCTAACCAATGAAGGTTTCCAATTGGACACGACACTTAATGAATTGGCAGGCAGGCAACTTTCGCTGGCCTCTGATGTTTTCCAGTTAGTTGACCAAACGATCGCAGAAGAACAACTTGCAATCAGTTTACCTGTCCAGGAGTTAGTTGCTGTTGTGGTCTCAGAGATGAGGCAGGTTGCAGCAAAAATACGTAAACGTGAAATTACACGTGTATTGAATCAGCAAGAATATATTGTTCAAATCATGCAACGGGTATTATTTGAATTGGGTATTGAGCTTGAAGAGGATTTGCAAACGACAGATCAACAGTATCGCGTATTTGTTGAGCGTCTCAAGAGTTTGCATCGTCAGCAAGTAGTTTTGATGGGAATGGATCTGACTAGCCAAGTGGCTTACTCACTGATGGAGCGTCAAAGACAATTGGCCGATGTTGCTACTGAACTTTCACAGCAAGCCTTTGTCTCGCCTTTGCTTCAGATTGGTCTGCAAGATGTTGCAATCTCACAAAACAAAGCAGCAGAATTAATGGTTTCTGGAACTCGAGGTGGAGTTAAGTTTCAGCAGGAGGCTGTCGAAATGCTGGAAACGATGATAGGTGTCGCCGCCGATGGATCGGCTGCATTGCAGGACGATAAGGATGGTAATCGAAAGTCTGCAACGGTAAATTCAGAGCTGCTCTCGTTGCTTCGGATAATGCAAAAGCGTCTTCATGCGAACGTGAATCCTCTTGTGAAGAAAACGGAGTTGAGCCAAGAGGAAAAACAACAGTTGAATTCTCTGATTCAACATCAAACCAGAATCATCGAGGCAATCAAACAGATGCAAATGACAAAGGAGGATGCAGGGAATGAATAGCCAACGGTTGATTTGTTTTGTCCTGATGACTTTGACTTCTGTTGTTGTTTGCGCAGTGCAGCAAGACTCCGGCGAGGTCGTATTGCCAGAGGCAACAATTGAAAAGCTTTTTAAAAAGGCGAGTACAGCACCTGCCCCCGATCCCGATAGCACTCTAACTATCGGTAGGGAATCCTCTGAAGACGAAACGCTGCGTCAGGTTCTTGGTGAAGATATTGGAGAGCGGGGGGAAGATGATGACTTGCGGATGGTGAGTCAGCAGATTCAATATCATCTTCAGTTATTGAAGCATCATGCGAGTGGAGAATTCTCGGAGGGTATTGAGCCCTTGCAATTTGATATTCTACGTCGATTGGACTCTTTGATCGAAGGAAAGCAGGGTTCGGTGGCTTCGGCCGTTGTGACAACACCAACGGAAGGGCTAGCTGGTCAGGAAGCAGGTGTTGGAACCATCGGGGAAACAACGGAGAATGAAGTTGCTGCAGGGCTTGCTAGTGAAGGTGCTGATCTTCTTGAAAGCAATTGGAACCAACTGCCGCCTGTGGTGCAGATCCCTTTGCGAGAGTCAGCATCCCAGCCATTTCTGCCCGGTTATGAGCATCTGTTACAACAGTTTTATAACAACTTAAAGAAGAATTAATCCATGTCATTAGCCGGAGAAGATCGACGAACTCTTCTGAAGAGGTTGTCTGGCGTTAGCGTCTGGGGCTGGTGTTTCTCCGCTGCGTCGCCTGAATTTCTATTTGGGCAGCAGCCCAAGGGCTTGTTTTTGGCGAAGCATCAGCAGGCTGTACAGAAAGGGATCAGTTGGTTGGCCTCACGTGTGCAGGAAGATGGTTCATTTGGTCAATCGGCATATCAACAGAATTTGGCGGTGGTGAGTTTGGGGGGATTGGCATTTTTGTCGCGAGGTCATTTGCCGAACCGTGGACCTTATGGAAAATACGTTAGCCGATTGGTGGATTTCGTATTGCAGCATGCCCAGCAGAATGGCCTGATTTCTGTGCCGAATGAAGGCGTTCGGGGAGTTATGTATGGTCATGGCTTTGCATCATTATTTCTTGCTCAAGTCTACGGAGTCACGCGCCAGCGAGAGGTTCGTCCGGCATTGAACAATGCGATCAACCTGATTGTTTCTACACAGAATGATGAAGGTGGCTGGCGATATGGACCAACAAAAAAAGATGCAGATATCTCTGTAACCGTTTGTCAGACCATGGCTTTAAGAGCGGCTCGAAATGCAGGGTTTTTTGTCCCTGGTCAAACCATCGCTCGTGCGAGAGCCTATGTGCGCAACCTGCAGAACGATGATGGAGGTTTCCGTTATGTCACAGCTGTCGGGGAAAGTGCTTACCCACGCACCGGCGCGGCAATAGTGGCGTTGGCGAGTTTGGGAGTCAAGCAGAACGATATTTTTGCGGCGGCATCCCAGTATCTGATGGAAAATATTCCCGCAGATGCTGAATACGCTGGAGATCCACATTATTTTTACGGCCAATATTATGCCGCGCATGCCTTGTGGCAATTGGGTGGCGACAACTGGAGTACATGGTACGACCAGGTGAGTGAACTGTTGTTACGTAAGCAACTTGCTTCAGGTGTCTGGGAAGATGAGTCGATTTGTAATGAGTATGCAACGGCGATGGTTTGCCTAATCTTAAGTATGCCGAAGAACTTTCTTCCTCTGTTAAGAAAGTAATGTGATGCCGGAGGCGAACATGTCGGTGCGAATGGTTTTAACGTTATTGCTTTGCCTGAGTTGGGGTAGACCGACGATGGCACAACATCGTGTGCAGTTGCATCCAACGGGTACCGTGAGTCAGCGAACCCTCTTGCAAGTCCAGAACGGAACGATGGAGTTTGCAAACGACTCTGCACTCCCGCTATCCGAGTTATATAGCTTTGGTCAGTTACGTCAGCAGGCTAACCGTGGTTGGGTTGTTTTGAGACATGGTGAAGTGCTTGTAGCAGATCAGCTGAAACTAGGCAGGGAGGGGGTTGAGATACAATCCTTACTTTGGCAGCCCCTGACAGTTTCGTGGAAAGATGTGCGAGCTGTTATTCGAAACGTTCCCAAGGTGCTGTCTGCTCGGGATAGATTACTCGATAGTATTTTCGACGATGAAGCCAGTCATTTTGTATTGTTTAATCGGCAGACTCGTATCGATGGTAAGTTTGCGATCGACGAAGAAGAGTTTTTACACCTCGACGCTTCTCAATCAGTTCAGGGGTTAACGGTCCCATTTTCATCGGTTAAGGCATTCGTAATGAATGAGATGCAGCGGAACAAAACAGCAGAGTTATTTGTCGGTTTTTCAGACGGGAGCTTTGGCCAGGCGAGTCGTGTTTCACGAAACGGCAGACAACTCACGTGGGAGACAGCAAGTCAGGTGCGGTTGACTACGGCCGACCCGCTGTTTGTACAAGAAGAGGTGAATGTTTGGGAAAATCTGATTTGTTTGCGTCCCTTAAAAACGGACGTGGTGTTTCTTGACGGATTAGAAGAAACACAGTCTGTGAGCCTCCCCTTTTTTGAAGGAACGCTGGCTCACACTGAGCCCTTGAAATATGCCTGGCCTGGTCACGGACGTAATGCGATAGGTGGAATGCTCCGCCATGCCGATTTCACTTTCCAGCATGGTCTTGGGATGAAGTCTTTATCACGAGTGACCTTTGATATACCTGAAGCTGCCACCACATTCATTTCCGATATTGCAATTGATTCCATTGCGGGAACTCGTGGTAGTGTCACGTTCCATGTGTTTCTGCGCGAGGATTCGGGTGATTGGATTCCTGTTTATTCAAGCGGCGTGATTAGGGGCGGGGACCGTAATCAGACAATCAAAGTGCCACTTGGTGAAGCCAAAGAGATATCGCTTGTTGTCGGAATGGCAGACCGGGCAACCGTTGCCGATTACGCTAACTGGCTCGATGCAAGATTTATTTTGCAACAAGCCAGATAGAACTGTACGCCTGATGGTGATTGTTAGGCGCCATATTTTCCGAGCCTGCCAGCGTTAGCCAGTGCAAGCGTCATTAAGTGCTTGGCTTCGAATTGTCCAAGCCCGCCAACCCGAGCTGAAGACTCGTTAAATTCACTGAGATTGTCATAGCGACAGCAGGCGGAGCTGAGCAGGGTTGGCACGGGGTGCCAGCTATGGTTCGCCAGATAACTTGGCGTGCTGTGGTCGCCGGTAACGATCACAACCGTTGGGTCCAAGTCCAGGATTTTTGGAATGATGGCATCGAAGTCTTCAGTGCGAGCTTTTTTCTCTTCGAAGTTACCATCTTCACCAGTACTGTCAGTGTATTTGAAATGGACAAAGAAAAAGTCGTAGTCATCCCAGTTTTCTTTGATGACAGCAGCCTGTTCGTCGAGGTTAGACGCATCACCGATAACGTCCATACCTACCAGTCGAGCCAAGCCTTTGTACATGGGGTAGACGGCTACAGCAGCCGCGCGAAGACCGTAAACTTCTTCGTAGCTGGGTAGGTTTGGCCTGGCAGCGAATCCTCGCATCGTATGGAAGTTCGCCTGTGGCTGATCTTTGAGAATCTCACCGGCCTGCCGCAGAAATTCTTTGGCTACTTCCGCAGTCTTTTCACTTTCAGGGTCGGTAGCAACTGGTTCGAGTGGTGGGACACCCGTTGCTTGTGGATCGGTATCTAAAACATTTCCACCAAGGCCCTCGCCGCGAAAGACAACGACAAATCGATGTTCTTTGACCGGTTCGACAAAGATTTCGATTCCCTCGATTTGAATCTGGCGAAGACTTTCCGCAATCGGTGCACTAAGTTCCGTAGCAATTCGTCCAGCTCGGCGATCGGTAATGTTTCTGTTCTCGTCCAGCGTACAGAAATTACAACGAATCGCGACATCACCGTCCCGGAGCTCAAAACCAATCCCTGTTGCTTCCAGAGCTCCACGTCCGATTTCGTACTTGAGCGGGTCGTAACCAAAGAGTCCCAGATGCCCGGGGCCAGAGCCAGGAGCGATACCGGGCAGGACCGGTGTACTTAGTCCCTGAATACTACGACTTGCCAGACTATCGAGATTGGGGGTGTTGGCAGCTTCTAATTCTGTCTGTCCACCAACTTCGTGCGGCAGACCTCCCAAACCATCGGCAACGAGCATGACAATTTTTGAGTCATTCTTAACTTGCAGTTTTCGGGTTAAATCGTGTGTATCCATGTCTTATCGATTCTTCGTTTGAGACTGTCCTGTGATTGTTAGATTCTTTTATTTTCGCCTCCGTGGCTAAATGAACAAGCCCCGATTGACTAATCGTTTACAAATCTGAACGGTTTGTCCCCGGCCCTTAGCTTCACCGCTTAGTTTTGCAAAGTCACAACTGCCAAATCGTGTGATTCTCGGTAGAATCAAAGAGGTCTTACACATTGATCTTATCCTTGAAGAGAGTAGCTTTTCGTGAATTCCTCGTTGTCTGTTGATTTGTCTGGTTGTTGGCTGGATGAACATGGAATTACTAAGTTGCAATTTGCTGAATTGGCAAATCGTTTAGAAGCTGTACGCGATGAGACCGTACTTACCGATGTTAAGTTGCTTCAGTCAGAGTCGATTCCAGTTGAAAAGGTGCCGTTAGATGGAAGGTTCTATGAATTGCCGGAACGGTTACTCAGGCAGTATGCCGAGGATCAACGGGGAAGCGAGCTAGCTCAAATTCTGTCGGTGGCTCGTCAATTACAGGATTCCAGTGAGGCGGTCGTCATTCTTGGGATTGGTGGTTCCTATATGGGAGCCAAGGCTATTCTCGATGGATGTTGTGAACCGTACTACAACGAGTTGTCTGTGGAACAACGTGCGGGACGCCCTCGTATTTATTTTGAAGGAAATAGTTTAGATAACGATTCTATACAGGCTTTACTTCAGAGGTTATCAGGCAGCCGCTGGTCACTTGTCGTGATTAGTAAGAGTGGTGGCACGCTGGAAACAGCGGTTGCATTTCGATTATTTCTGGAGTCCCTGCAGCAACAGTTTCCAGAGGAAGTATCGAGTCGCATTGTTCCGGTCACGGGTCCGGAAGGAAAGTTGGATTCCTTAGCGCGGAGTTTGAATTGCAAAGATGTATTTCGGGTACCGGACGGCTTGGGCGGGCGTTTTAGTGTTTTATCTCCGGTGGGATTATTACCAGCAGCCTGTATGGGAGTAGATGTTGTTCAACTTCTGGAAGGCGCGGCCGCTATGAATGATACTTTTCGCACCGCTTCTGCGGAACAGAATCCGGTTTTGCAGTATGTGGGTGCTGCCCATTTGCTCGAGACAAGCAGAGGGGTCGATATTCGAGTTTTGAGTGTTTGGTCCAAGGCTCTTGAATCTGCCGGGCTTTGGTACGACCAGCTTCTTGCCGAGAGTTTAGGGAAGGCCGAAATGGGGGCTACACCGGTCACTGCAGTAAACACTCGTGACTTGCATTCACGGGCACAGCAACACCAGGAAGGTCGACGTAACAAAGTCATTGTCAACGTAGCGATACGGTCGACAAGGACCGATCGTATCCGGGTGCCTAAACGTGATTCAGATCATGATGCATTGAATCAATTGGCAGGAAAACCTATGACTGAATTGCTATCGGCAGCCTA
>Ga0315322_10000528_pt1 | contig 28722 bp, 20 predicted proteins | sample M110021515metaG_FD_203461 | JGI IMG/M metagenome (GOLD analysis project Ga0315322, IMG submission 203461) | Ammonia-oxidizing marine archaeal communities from Monterey Bay, California, United States - M1 100m 21515 | ecosystem: Environmental > Aquatic > Marine > Intertidal zone | place: USA...
AATAAGTTCAACAGCCTTTTTTAAACCAGTTGCAATCTTTTCGTTGCGATACATCCCGTAGCATTCGGCGAGAGCAAGGGTGGCGAAACCATGGGTATACATTGAGCTTCCGATATATCCGTTTCCGGTGTCTTGCGCACTGAGGATGAACGCGATCCCACGTTTTATATTTTCGGCGTATTCACCGTGATTTGGGTCTTCACCGTGGGCAAGGAAGGCCATGACAGCAAGGCCGACGACGCCTGGCTCGCTGCCAACTCCATCGGCCCAGGAACCGTCCTCCTTTTGGGTCTTTGAAAGATACCGGAGCCCCCGCGTATAGATGTTTTCAACGGCGGCCGGAATGGGATCTTCATCACGCTGAAGGGGGTTTTGGCCAGCAATCGGAAGGGCCAAGATCAACGTTAAAATTGCAAGGGAAATTCGCATTGGAATGTTGTGGGAGCAGGAGTGGAAGATGAAAAAGGAGAAACGGCCTCCGGAGCGGTAGCGCCCTGAAGACCGTTGACGCTCTGCAGGGTAGGTTCCTTATTTTTTGGATTTGGCGGCTTTGTTATAGCCGTCGAGTGCCTTTTGGAACTCTGGTGGAAGAGTAGTTCCAGATTTCCCGGCAGCTCGTGGAACGCGTCGCTCCGAGCCCTTTTCTCCTTTGGCGACACCCTTGTTTTCGGTGTTCGCGGAATCGGATTCGCCGGTTGATCCTTCACCACCTTGGTTTGATTTTGAATCCTGATCTTCACCAGGCTTTTTGCCCATCATTTGGCCCATCATTTCGAGCATGGCACCCATGCTCTTTTGCCGGCTTGGTCATCCGCCGGCTGATGGTCATTGAGATTTTTCTTTGGCGGCCTCGTAGATCTTCTCAATGATCTCGGTTTGCATGGCGATGGTATCGCCACTCGTGTCGCCGTCTTCTAGCTTGTCGGTGGTCTTAGCCATGAGGGTCTCAACCTCGGTAAGGAGTTTAATAACCTTTTGGTTGGTTTGCTCAAGGAGAAGCTCCTGGGCGTTTGCGGTCTGTTTGTCCTGATCAATCGAGACCTTTTCAGATCCGTCTTGGTGTTCGACTAGTGCCTTGGCCTTGTCAGCCTCGGTTGGTTTCTTCGCGCCGTCTTCTTTGGCGGGATCGGCAAAGCCGGCCGCCAGAAGGCCCGCCGAAGCGAGTGCGGTGATTAGGGTTACTTTCATAGTTTTTTTTGGTTATTAAATTGTCTTCATCTTTCAGAAAGTTTTAGGGAGCGGAGCATCTGCTCGAGGGAGCGAGTGCGGCCACGGATGTCTTGCTCCGCTTGGACCATACGCATGACTTTGAGCATGAATTCGAAATCCTTTTCCTCGCCGCCACCAGAGCCACCGTCTCCACCGCTACCATTGCCGTCAGGCTTAGGGCCTTCGAGTTTTTCCGCCCACGACATGAGGCGGTCGGACCAATTTTTTGAGAGTTTGCGGGATGTGAAAGTATGGTTCATTTGGATCTTCTCCCGTAGCCTCTCGAGTTTCTCGTCGATAAGAGACTTGGCCATGTCTTCATAAATCTCCTTGTGAATTGGTTTTTGGGTCCGCGCATAGAACCGCTCGAGGTCTTCTTGAATCCAGCGCACGTCGTTTGTAACAGAACGTTGCTGGCCGGAAAGTTCCCCCAAAAGCCTCTGGTTTGCGGGGTCGATGTCATCGCTATTTGGAGCGGCGCCGACGATTGCTAGCTTGCCTGTGAGAGCTGAGTTGAGCGAGTTGCCGATCGAGCCTTCGTCGGCTGAAGATTTCTTGAGACGATTTACAAAAGTGGAAGCTTCAAAATTCTCGTTAGCTTGATTGGCTTTTTCGATGGTTTCTTGCATCTTTTCGAGCGCCTCTTTTTGTTTTTCAATCGCTTCTTTAAGATCTTTCTCGGTCTTTTCAGGAGTGGACTTTTGGTCCTGGGCCTCTCCCAGTTTTTTCTCAACCTCTGGCATGTCTTTCTCACCCAGTTCCTTCATGTTTTGAAGGGCGTCGGCCATCTCCTTCATGGTCTTTTGATCGAGCTCGCCGTTACGAGCGGCATCCTTGAAAATCTCTTCCATTTTCTTGGCGATTTCCTTCATTTTCTCAGCGTTCTCAGCCTCCTTCTGCTCGCTTTCAGAAAGCTGTTCTTTGGCTTCTTCGCTTTGAAGTTCTTCGGCAGTATTGTTTTTATCGAGGCGTTCGTTCTCGTCGAGGTTGTTTAGCTCTTTTCGGGCTGCGTCTTCTAATTCGCTAATGACTCGGTCAAAACGTTTCTTGATGACCTGAGCGTGCTCGTCACGTGTGAGGATATAGATCGTGAGGGGCTCGGAAAAAATTCGGCCGCGCCCGGGCTTATAGTCCTCAGTGTAGGCAGAAAGAATGAGGGTCTGTGGTGCAATTCCGTAGGTTTGTGGCGAGAAAATGGCACGTTCGCTGAGGCGATTTGAGGATGGAGAGCCTTTTTTTAGGGTGAGTGATCCGGTGGCGGGTTCATCGTCAGATGGTTTGTTGAATGATCCAACCCATGACAGCCCAATTTCCCTGAGGCCAAAGTCATCTTCGCTAATAATATCGAATTCGAGAGTTTCCTCGGCAAGGATCACGATATTGCGCTCGATCCCTTGGATATAGGAGGTGGGAATTTGGTCTTCCGAAGTCTTGATTTCGACTTTGAAGGATCCTGCTCCGTCTAGGCCCTTTACATCGGTCCAAGTAAAGGGAACTGAGGCGTGGAAGCGCCCCAAATCGATGGGTTCGGTGGAAACGGTAGCACCGTCCATGGAAAGTTTAAGATCGCGCGGCTCTGGTAATTTCACGACACTTTCAATTACCGCTTTTTTGCCTTCCTCTTCAGCCTTGGTCCGTGATGATTCAAGGTCGGTTGGATTTTCCGCTTCGATTGGGGCGCGGCTCTTGCTGGTGGCAGTTTCTTCGAGAGGCTGGGGATCGAGGTGAGCGCTGGCCTTCGAGATTTCGCGGGAGAACGATCCTTTCAGGACGATCTTGCTTCCTTCGAGAGCGGTCAAAACTCCAGTGCGAATGTCGACATCGCGCGGATCGAGTTGGAGGTAATCTGGGAGAGTTACCAAAGCTTCAAATCCAGAAACCTCAGGGCGGACCTCTGGTTTCACCCAAACGCGGTGGTCGGCGTCCCCAGCTTCGATGGTAATGCGATCTTGGGTTTCTTGGCCGGTGAACTCAAATTGGTAGGAGCCATTTTCGCCAAGGTCCGCTTGGACCCACTCTTGTTGGCCGTAGCGGGCTCGGGCATTCGCTGGTCTATTATCACTGTCTTTTTTGAGAGGGGCACTGAAGCTAAATGCCTCACCGAGAGGAACAACTAGCGGGTCAGGCATTTTGTCAGTGTCAAATTGCGTAAAAGTGTAGTGATCGGTATCTGAAAGCGGCATCAACCAGCGTTTCAGGGCGTTTCCTCCAGCTTTTGGTGCGATTGAAAAACCAAAGGTAATCGCTGCGGCTCCCATGAGAACTCCTAGCGCTAGCTTTTTATGCCGCGAGTAGGGGAGGGCCTCGTTCATATTCCGCTTCGCGGCTTGATTTGCCACGTGAATCATGGCGGCAGCCCGGAGTTCAGGGGACATGGCCTCCTTCGATTCTTGTTGGTCTTGGAGTTCGACAATTCCGAGCAGGCGATCACCCAATTTCGGGAACTTCCGCGAAATGAGGCGGGCAAGTTGCTCCTCGCGTCGGTGCCCATAAACCCAGCGACGGACCCAGTAGGGCGCAAAAACTGCCGCAAGCGAAGTTCCCGCGATCAAAATAGCGAGGCGCGCAAGTGCAGGGATCGGAAAAAGTCGCTCAAGCGCGAAGACGATCAGGAATGAAATGATCAGTCCGAAGAGACCAGCGAGGACCGCTTCCGTAACCTTGATGCGCCACAGAGAACGTTGGAAATCAGCGAGTTGCTTGCTGAGCTCCGCCGGGATGGGAGTGGGTTCGTTGGATGACGGGCGAGAGGATGATTCAGGCATCTAGGATTGAGCGATAAACACTCTGACTAAAGGTTTCGTAAGACTCGCAGACAAATGGTGGTCCTGCCAGCTGGAAATTCCGGTTTTCTTTTCTCTAAAACGACGCACAAACCCGTATTTTTGTTGGGTTTTTAGCTGGTGACCGATTCTCGATATTGGTAAACGTCTCTTTAGTATCTAGGACCGATGATTGATTACCCCCGAAACAGCCAGCAAACCATTCCTGAAAGTTCTGTAAAAATCGTTGGCCTGGGTGGAGCGGGCTCAAATATGCTCGATCGAGTGGCGCTGGATGGCATTGAGGGCGCTGAACTTCTTTCTTTAAATACCGACGTTAGGACCCTGAATGGCACCGTAGCTGGTGAGAAAATCCAACTGGGGCGCAATCTCACCAAGGGCTTGGGGACTGGAGGCGATCCAGAGCTCGGCGAAAAGGCGATTCTGGAGGCGGAAAATGAAATTCGTGATTCACTGAGAGATCGTCAAATTGTTTTTGTTTGTGTGGGTTTGGGAGGAGGATCTGGTTCAGGAGCGGCCCCTGTTCTAGTAAGGTTAGCTCGTGAAGCGGGGGCTTTTGTGGTGGTTTTCGCAACGATGCCATTTGCGTTTGAGGGGCGTCGTCGTCGAACGCAGGCCGAAGAATCTTTAAACCAGCTTGCGGTTCTTGCGAACGCGCTCGTGACCTTTGATAACGGGCGGATGGGTGAGCTAGTGTTACCCAAGCAGGGGGTGCACGAGGCGTTTTCAGCTGCTGACCGAATGATTTCAGATAGCATTACGGCTGTTGGTCGTCTCGTTCTTCGTCCGGGTTTGATCAATGTCGGTCTTGACGAGTTGATATCGGCTCTGAAAACCACACGCTCGCGCTGTCTCTTTGGCTCCGGGCTTGGACGGGGCGAAAACCGCGCTCAATCCGCTCTAAAGGCAGCCCTTAGCAGTCCATTGCTTGATCGTGGTTCTTTATTGGAAGATGCCACAACAGTTCTAGTTCATATTTGTGGTGGAGACGATATGACTCTTTATGAAGTAGAGCTCTTGATGCAGGGGTTGACGAAATATATCCCGGAAAATGCCCATCTTCTTTTCGGTGCCGCAACAGACAAGCAAATGAAAGATGCTTTGAGCGTCACCATTATTAGTGCTCTTCCTGAGGATCGACTTCAAGCGGTTCCGTTTGTGGGAGAGATTGAGGCCGACGATGAGCCTGTCGCGGAAGAGGAGGCTCTGGTCATTGAACCAGAACCAGAACCAGAACCAGAACCAGAACCAGAACCAGAACCAGAACCAGAACCAGAACCAGAACCAGAACCAGAACCAGAACTGGCAGATGAAGCTATCGGTTTTATTGAAGAGGAGCCTGAGGGGTTAGAGGATGAAGAATCCGAGGAATCTGATGATGAAAAAATCGACGAGGAGGTGGAAGAAGAGTCGTTGGAAGAGGAGGATATCGACCTTGAAGCCGATAGTTTAGATGATTTTGCGGATCCCAAATTAAAAGAGAAATCGGATAAGGGAGAACCCGAACCTCCCAAAGAGGCCGAGCTTGAAATCGAAGAGTTGGGAGCTTCCAAGGCGTCCGGTAATCAGGGTGAACTCCTTCTCGAAGGTGCGCCGAAGGGCCGTTTCGACGGAGAGTCGCCAAACGTTGACAAGGATGGCGAGGATCTTGACGTTCCTCCTTACCTTCGTAAGCGAGGCCGCCGCCGCTAGTGGGTTGACACAAGCAGCCACGCTTCGTTCATTGCGATGTGCAGGTTTTACACGGACTCAAAGAGCTTTCTGATTTTGATCGATCTTTTGGTCTAGCGTTGGGGGTTTTCGATGGAGTCCATCTGGGCCATCAGGCCGTTATTGCGGCAGCTCGTGGGGTAGGGGATCTCGGGGTGTTAACCTTTGATCCTCATCCAGTGCAGGTCTTGGCTCCAAACCATGCGCCGCGTCGCATCCTATCAAGTCTCGATCAAAAGAAGCGCCTCCTTTCCGGACTCGGGGTCGATTTTTTGGTGATCATCGAATTCTCACCGGAGTTCGCGGCTAGGGAAGCTCGCAAATTCGCTGATGATCTTTTTGCCACTGGAGTTAAGAAGCTTTCAGCTGGGGATGATTGGAGTTTTGGCCGCGGGCGCGAGGGTAACATGCAGCGTCTCCGTGAGTGGGGAAGTGAATCGGGAGTCGATGTTCTTGAGATCTCTGCCATTTTACAGGATGGGCTCAGAATAAGCAGCACCCGAATTCGTAAGTGCTTACAAGAAGAGGATCTCGATTCAGTCGCGACAATGCTGGGAAGGCATTATTCGGTTCTTGGAACGGTCGTTCGCGGGCGGCAGTTGGGGCGGACAATCGGGTTCCCCACGGCAAATGTCGTTGTGGCCGACGAGGTTTTACCTCCCAATGGCGTATATGTGGTTGAGGGAAATGGAGTTCCTGGTGTCGCAAATATTGGGACTCGGCCGACCGTCGATGACAGTCGGAGGCGGAGTTTGGAGGTTCATCTTTTCACTGATGATCTTCCGATGGATTATGGCTGGGAACTTGAAGTCGGATTCTTGCGGAAAATCCGCGATGAACAGAAATTCCAATCACTTGAAGAGTTACGAAACCAGATCCAGTGTGATGTTCAGAACGCGCAAAGAGGCTAGGGTTGTCGCACAGATTGCATTTGCCTTTTTGGCTGCCCATCGCTAAGGGCTGAGGATCCGCGGGATGCGCGGAATAACGCCATGGAAAAGAAAAGTGATTTCGGACTGATTGGTTTGGCCGTTATGGGTCAAAACCTTGTGCTTAATGTGGAAAGCCGCGGCTTCCAGGTTTCGGTGTATAATCGGACTAGCTCCAAGATGACTGAGTTCATCGCAGAAAACCCTGACCGAGCTCTCGTTGGCTGTGAAAGTCTCGAGGAATTTGTAGAATCTCTCGCAACCCCACGCAAAATTCAAATCATGGTGCAGGCTGGAGGCCCGGTGGACGCTGTCATCAAATCTCTCATGCCTCTTCTCGATCCTGATGACATCATTATCGACGGCGGTAATTCTCTTTATACCGATACCGAGCGTCGTGATAAATACGTTGGTGAAGCCGGGTTCCGGTTTATTGGCGCTGGCGTTTCAGGTGGCGAAGAAGGGGCGCTCAAAGGTCCTTCGATTATGCCTGGCGGTCCCGCTTCGACTTGGGAAGTGATGAAACCAATTTTCGAAAGCATCTCCGCAAAAGTCGACGGCGAACCTTGCGTGGTTCACATCGGGGAGGGTGGTGCTGGTCACTTCGTGAAGATGGTTCACAATGGTATCGAGTACGGCGATATGCAGCTCATCTGTGAAGCCTATAACATTTTCAAGGCTGCTGGATTTACCAACGAAGAACTCGCCGATATTTTTTCCGATTGGAATGCCGGCGATCTTGAATCCTTCCTCATTGAAATTACTGCAAATATTTTTAAGCAAACTGATCCGGAGACCGGTAAACACATTGTAGATCTCGTCGTCGATAAAGCTGGTCAAAAAGGAACTGGTCGTTGGACCATGATGGAAGCTGTTGAGCACGCTGTTCCACTCTCGACGATCGGGGCTTCGGTCGAAGCGCGGATCCTCTCAGCAATGCGCGATCAAAGGATTAACGCTTCCAAGGTTCTCCAGGGGCCTTTGAATACCGACTTCAGTCTTGGTGATATGAGTAAGGAGGATCTTGTCGCGAAAGTACGAGATGCTCTCTATGCCTCTAAAATTGTTTCGTATGCTCAGGGACTTGACTTGATCTCGAAGGTTGGCGCTGAAAAAGGTTGGGATCTAAATCTAGGTGAAATTGCTAAGATTTGGCGTGGCGGCTGCATTATCCGGGCCCGCTTTCTTAACCGGATTACCGAGGCTTACCAGAGCGATGCTCCGACCAATTTGATGTTGGCTCCATTCTTCACGGATATTCTAACCGATGCCCAACAGAACTGGCGTGAAGTGGTCAGCCTTGCGGCGCTCAACGGGATTCCGGCACCAAGCTTCGGAGGCTCACTTGCCTATTACGACAGCTACCGGTCCGAACGCCTCCCTGCAAACCTCCTGCAGGCACAGCGTGACTTTTTTGGAGCTCATACTTATGAGCGTCTTGATAAGCCAGCCGGCGAGTTCTTCCATACTGAAGATTGGCCTGAACTGATCAGCTAGATCGGATTTGGTTTTATTTTAAAACGGCCTTCCCTAAATCGGGGAGCGCCGTTTTTATTTTCTCGTCTCAGCAAATCGCTGGGAACCAATCCTAGTTCTTCTTTCTCTGACAGTCCGCCTTATAAAAAAAATCGGTGGTGAAAGATTGGATCTCAATGGGTTGCAGTGGTAATAAGGAAGCTTTATTGACGTGATTTTAAAATCACGTCATTTTAATTCTTATTGCTGTTAAGCTTAAATGCCAAATTATGAAAAATATCCTCGATTATTTAGGAAGCCCAAAGACCGGTCCAAAGGCCGGGACGTCGTTCAGCCTAGGCCCGCTTTTTTCGCTTAGCTTTCTGGTTACAATTGGAATAGGGAATGTGTCCGGGCAAGCGGACCATGGAGCGGGAGGGGACATTACAAAGTGCCCGGTTATGGGGCCGCAGGCGGCGCCTGCAGCACGTCATACAGCGGCTTCAGCGTATGGTAACCGTGACTGGTGGCCCAACCAACTTAACCTCGGGATTCTTCATCAAAACTCAGCCAAGGGAAATCCGGTTGGTGGTAATTTTGACTATGCCGAGGAATTCAAGAAGCTCGATTTGGCGGCTTTGAAAAGAGATCTTACTAGCCTGATGACAGATTCTCAGGACTGGTGGCCAGCAGACTACGGTCACTATGGTCCTTTGTTTATTCGATTAGCCTGGCACAGCGCAGGAACCTATCGGACTTATGACGGGCGTGGGGGTGCTTCTGATGGAACGCAACGTTTTGCCCCTCTTAACAGCTGGCCGGACAATGGGAATCTCGATAAAGCGCGGCGACTTCTTTGGCCAATCAAACAGAAGTATGGTCAAAAAATTTCATGGGCCGACCTCATGATTCTGAGTGGTAACGTGGCTCTTGAGTCCATGGGCTTCAAAACCTTTGGCTTCGGAGGAGGCCGCGCCGATGTGTGGGAGGCGCAGGAAGATATTTATTGGGGCCCAGAAAGTGAGTGGTTGGCAAAGAAGCGCTACGATGATGGAAAGCTTGCTAACCCTCTCGCGGCGGTTCAGATGGGTTTGATTTATGTGAACCCCCAGGGTCCTGACGGCAACCCCGATCCTCTCGCCTCGGCTAAACAGATTCGTGAGACCTTTGGTCGCATGGGAATGAATGACGAGGAAACGATCGCCCTCATTGCTGGGGGACACACCTTTGGTAAAGCTCACGGAGCGCATAGCCCTGAAGGGAATGTTGGGCCTGAGCCAGAGGCTGCTCCTTTAGAAGAACAGGGATTAGGTTGGAAGAATAGCAAAGGGAAAGGTAACGGCGTTGATACTATTACAAGTGGGCTTGAGGGAGCTTGGACTAGCACCCCAGCCCAGTGGTCACATAGCTACTTTGCCAACATGTTTGCTTACGATTGGGAGCTCACTAAAAGCCCGGCAGGTGCCAAACTTTGGGTTCCAAAAGGAGGTGCGGCTGCCGGAACAGTGCCTGATGCTCATGATCCCAAGAAACGTCACGCTCCGGTGATGTTCACTTCGGATCTCGCGTTGAAGCTTGACCCGATCTACGGACCAATATCGAAGCGCTTTCTTGAGAAGCCCGATGAGTTCGCAAAAGCTTTTGCTAAGGCTTGGTATAAGCTTACTCACCGTGACATGGGGCCAATTACGACTCATCTCGGTGATGAGGTCCCTGTAGCTCAGGTTTGGCAGGATCCCGTTCCCAAGGTTGATCACCCAGTGATTGGTGAGGCTGAAATTAAATCGCTCAAAGCCAAGTTGCTTGATTCGGGGCTAACTCATTCACAACTGATCTCGACAGCCTGGGCTTCGGCCTCGACCTTCCGAGGAAGCGATAATCGTGGCGGTGCTAATGGGGCGCGAATTCGGCTTGCTCCCCAAAAGGGATGGGCCGTAAATCAGCCTGAGCTACTAGTCAAAATCCTTCCAGTCCTCGAAAAGTTGCAGAGCGAATTCAATGCTTCGGCAAGCGGTGGCAAGAAAGTCTCGCTCGCAGATCTGATTGTCCTAGGCGGTTCAGTTGCAGTCGAAGCTGCAGCCAAGAAGGCAGGTCACGAGATTGCCATTCAGTTTGTTCCGGGAAGGACAGACGCGAGTCAGGAGATGACTGATATTGAGTCCTTTGCCGTCCTTGAGCCTAAGCAGGACCCTTTCCGTAACTTTCTCGGAAGAACTTTGGATCGTCCCGCTCCCGAGATGCTTATTGATCGTGCCCAGCTTCTTACTTTAACAGCCCCTGAGATGACGGCTTTGGTTGGGGGCCTTCGTGTTCTCGATACTAATGTGGGCTTTCCTGGTCTGGGTGTTTTCACTGATGAGCCCGGGTCTTTATCGAATGACTTCTTCGTCAATCTTCTCGACATGGGAACCGAGTGGAAGGTCTCGCCGATGTGTAAGCACTTCTATGAAGGTCGTGACCGCGGAACGGGTAAGGTGAAATGGACCGCTTCATCAGTTGATCTTGTCTTCGGCTCAAACTCGCAGCTGCGCGCTATTGCAGAGGTTTACGGGAGTATGGATGGTGAAAAGAAGTTTGTAGCGGATTTCGCTGCGGCGTGGACAAAGGTCATGAATCTGGATCGATTTGATCTTGAGGAGTAGGCGAAGCTTACGATCAAGGCTTCCAAAGCTCGGGGTTTTTCTCCGAGCTTTTTTCGTCTTGAAGTGATTATAAAGACCCGAGTGATTGTCTGCTGAATTCTATTGTAAGTGCCTATGGCGCTTGACCAATTCTTCAAATATGATGAGGGATAATCAGAGATTTTTTTAGTTTTCATCGACTTCTATCAATAGAGTTACTTATTTCACATAGATGCATGAAGATATCGAAAAAGTGCTGATCGCTGAAGAAGTGATCGAGAAGAGACTCGACGTGATCGCGCGAAAAGTTCATGCGGATTTTTCTGGTGAAGATTCACTGCAGGTCGTGGCCCTTTTGAAGGGAGCTTTCGTTTTTATGGCAGATCTGTTGCGGAGGGTTCCCTTGAGACTTGAGGTCGAATGTCTGAATGTTGCGAGTTATCATGGCGGAACTGAGAGTTCTGGGCAGGTTGATTTCCTTGATCGCAAACTACCCGACGTAAATGGTCGCTGTGTTCTTTTGATTGATGATATTCTTGATACTGGTCGGACTTTGGCAGCGGTGACAGAGAAGCTCCGCGAAATGGGTGCAAGGGAAGTGAAGACTTGTGTCTTACTTACAAAAGATAAGAAACGCGCCCAAGAGGTAGAGGCGGATTATTCAGGCTTTGAAATTGGGGATGAATTCGTGGTTGGATACGGCCTCGATTTCAACGGGAAGTACCGTAATTTACCCTACGTCGGTGTCCTTCATCCTTCAGTGATTTCCTCATGAAATGTTCTGTTATTCGAGAAATTGATTCCCTTGATCGAATTGCCCGATCAGAGGGGCAGCTGAGCTGTGCTGTCGTTCAGGGCTTGGATTTGCGCGAGGCGAATCTTCCGTGGACAGAGTTGGACTGTGATGGGGCGGTTTTTCTTGGCTGTCGTTTCCCTGCTGAGGTTTCAGTTTGTGATTTAATGTATAAGGGGGCTCTGGTTTTCCCTGAGTTTTCCGATTTACCCTTTAATCCCTATCGTCCCGAACTTTATACCCGCGAAGAGCTCATGGAAGGCTGGACACAGGAAGATGATAAGAGCATCGACAAGGAGATCTATGATCACTTCGTGAAACACGGGAAAAAGAATCCGGATATTATCGAGGCATTAGCGGAACGACTTCACGACCATGCGATTGATGATGGCTTAACTGATCTTCTTGAAGGTCGTGTTGAGAAAGATGGGGTGAAGAAAGTGGTCGCGATCATGGGGGGGCACAGCACCGGGCGTAACGATTTAGCTTTTAGAAAAGTCGCTCATCTGGCCCGAGAGTTAACCGCTGCTGGCTACTTTATTGCGAGCGGTGGTGGTCCGGGAATCATGGAGGCTGCTAACCTAGGGGCATACCTTGCTAGTATTAATGAAGCTGAGTTGGATGCTATTCTTGATGACCTCTCGATTGCTCCCAATTATACCGATGGCGGATATATCGACGCAGCTAATCGCGTTATTGAAAGGTATCCGACCGGGCATTCTAGCCTCGCGATCCCGACTTGGTTTTACGGTCATGAGCCGACCAATATGTTCGCAAACCACATCGCGAAGTATTTCTCAAATAGCATTCGTGAAGACGGACTTCTCGCGATCGCGCGATATGGAATCATCTTCGCTCCCGGCCGCGCTGGAACAACACAGGAAATTTTTCAGGATGCCTGTCAAAACCATTACGCCAGCTACCAAGAAGTGAGCCCAATGGTCTTTCTGGGGACTGAACGATACACTCAGGAGACGCCATTGTGGGAGGCTATTCAGAGTCTCTCGGAAGGACGTCATTACCATGAGATGCTTCTCCTGAGCGATGATGTCGAAGAAGTGGTGTCCTTTATCAAAGACCATCCTCCGGAGCCCAGCGATGGGGTTACTTCGACGAAGGTTTCTTCTTAGGCTTTGTCGGTTGAGTCTGTAAAATAGACCTTTCCTGATCGCGTAATTTGCTCAGTGCGGTATTTAGTCCTTCTATGAGTTACACACGTCGTCATTTGCTGCAGGGGAGTCTGGCCGGAGGAGCTGCGGGTGTGCTGACAGGTCTTGTTCAGGGGCAGGAAAGTTCTGGGGCGAAAACGATCCGTAAAAAGCCGCGAGGTGTGATTTTTTGCGTTTCTGATGGAATGAGTCAGGGAGTTCTCTCGATGACTGAGGCATTTTCAAATCAGCTGCGAGGTAAAGGAACCTCTTGGTGGGAATTACTAGCCGGAGGTGAAGCGGTTCTCGGCTTAATGGATACGGCCTCCTCGAGCTCTATGGTCACAGACTCGGCTGCTGCTTCTTCAGCTTGGAGTTCTGGGCAACGAGTGCCAAATGGACAGATTAATTTTGATGAAAATGGAAAACGGCTAGAGTCGATCGGTGAGACTCTCGAGAAGGAGCGAGTCAGGCTCGGCTTAGTTTCTACGGCAAGTATTACCCATGCTACGCCGGCGGGTTTTGCGTCCTCAGTCCTCAAGAGGGGACAAGAAGATGCGATCGCTACTCAGTATCTAAATCGGGTCGACGTGATCTTAGGAGGAGGCTCCAGGTTTTTTGACCCTAAAACACGGCGAGACAAGAAAGATCTTTTTGGGAGCTTTGCGCGTGAAAAATATGATGTTGTGCAATCACGGGCGGATCTTTTGAAATCAAAATCGCGCAAGATGTTGGGAACCTTTGCCCCAGGATATATTCCTTACACAATCGATCGTGATCAGAACAAGGAGATGCAGAAGGTGGTTCCGACTCTTGCCGAAATGAGTCAAGCAGCGTTATCTCGTTTCCTTGATGATGATGCCTCTTTCTTGCTTCAGATCGAAGGGGCCAGAATTGATCATGCGGCCCACAAGAATGATATCGGTGCAATTTTGCACGAGCAGATGGCATTTGACGATGCGGTTGCCAAAGTTCTGGCCATGACGGGTGGCCGCGATGACATCCTTGTCGTTTTGACAAGCGATCACGGTAATGCTAATCCCGGGTTGAATGGAACCGGGGCAGGCTATCGTCAGACCGATGAATCGTTTTCCAAAATCGCCAAAATTAAAGGTTCCGCTGAATTTTTCCTTCAGCGTTGGCAACAGACTCAAACGAAATCGGCAGGGGGGCTGGGAAAGCTGATGGAGGCGATTTATGGGTTTAAGCCTTCATCTCAGGAGTTGGAAGCTCTTATGGACCGTTGTGCCGGGAAGAAGGTGACTGAATGGAGCAATCAACTCTCTAATCCGGTCGGCTTACTGGGGCAAATTGTCGGTAACGTGACCGGGGTGGGTTGGACCGGAATCTGCCACACCTCTGACCCTACCCAGCTCACCTCTATTGGGCCGGGTGCCGGGGAGTTTTCTGGTCTCGTTAGAAATGATTCAGTCCGAGATCGCCTTCTCGGGCTTCTCTTGTGATCGCGGATTTGGTTTCCCTTCTTGCTCTTTGAGGGTGTCTTCTCCATCTTCGTAGGAACTCGTTTTAAAACCATGATCAACAAACGTCGTCACTTCCTCAAATCTACTCTCGCCGCTGGTGTTGCGCCTTTTATTTCCGGTGGAATCGCTGGTGCACAAATCATCGGAGCGAACAACCGCCTCCGCCTTGCCGTCGCCGGACTGAATGGCCGCGGGAAAAGCCATATTGATGGGTTTCTTGGACAAAAGGGGGTCGAGATCGCTTATTTGATTGATCCCGACAAGAAGGTTCTGGCCCAGCGGATGGCTGATCTACGTAAAAAAGTAGAAGGCAAAGGTCGACCCTTTACCACCAAAGGAGTTTCCGATGTGCGTGAAGCTTTAGCTGACAAGAACCTTGATGCCCTTTCGGTGGCCACCCCCAATCACTGGCACTCGCTCATGACGATTTGGGCGGCCCAGGCAGGGAAGCATGTTTACGTTGAGAAGCCGATGAGCCATGACGTTGCGGAAGGAAGAATTTGTGTCGAAGCGCAGCAAAAATACGGGGTTGTCATTCAGCACGGAACGCAGCGTCGCTCCGATGCTGGGATCGCAGGATTAAGTGAAGCGATTCGCGCCGGCAAGTTTGGCCGTCTCAAGATTTCCTACGGCTATTGTTGCAAACCGCGTGGTGGCATCGGCTTTGATAAAGCTTCAGCCCCGCCTAAAAACCTCGACTGGAATCTTTGGCGTGGTCCCGCCCAGATTGATGACTATCACGCGAACTATGCTCACTACGATTGGCATTGGTTTTGGAAGACCGGTAATGGTGACATGAATAACCAAGGAACTCATCAGCTCGACGTCGCGGCTTGGGCTCTCGATGAAGATCAAACGAATCCGACTCGCGTCATGTCGTTGGGTGGCCGTTTTCAATGGAATGACCAAGGCGAAACACCCAATACCATGATGGGGATGGCGGAATATCCAAATGGGCAATGGGCCTTCTTCAATGTCCGTAACGTGAACTACAAAGGTTACGAACGTCAGGTTGAAAATGAATACTACTTCGAAGATGGAGGTCGTATCATTCGCAATAGATACTATGCGCCTGGTTCCAACAAAGGCGAGTCCGTCAAAGTTCCTCAGGGAGATGTCACCCCAGGAGGAAACTGGGGAAGTTTCATCACCGCCTGCCGCGAAGGGAAACCTGAAATGGCGAACGGAAACGTTCTCGAGGCCCATTACGGCTGCGTCCTAGGTCACCTCATGAATAACTCGTATCGTCTTGGTGAGAAGGTTCCTTTTAATGCCAAGGCCGGTCGCTTTGGAGATAATGCCCCCGCCGCTGAGCACTTTGGAAAACTTCACAGCATCATGGCTGATGGAGTAGGGGTTCCCAAGAATGGGGCGGAGTATGTCGTTGGTCCTTGGCTTAAATTTGATCCTAAGGCTGAAAAGCACGTCGGAGATCATGCCGCAGCGGCCAATGCCCTTCTCAAAGATTCGAATCGTAAAGGCTTCGAGGTTCCCGGCCCTGGAAAGGTGTAAGGAGACTCGAGATGGGCTTCTTCTATTTCGGATTCTAGTTAAAAAATAAGGGTGGCCATGAAGTTGGCCGCTCTGAAAGTTGAGTGAGGAGAATTCTTTCTCTCGTTTTGTAGAATGGCTACCTCATGGGGTGCGCCTTGAGCAGTTCATCAGGGCTGTAGAGTCCCTGCTTGCTCTTGATTTCATCGCGCACTTTTTTCACGTCATCTGGCCGGATCGGGGAGGCTTTGTTTCCAAACGAGTTGCGGACGTAGGTCAGGACCGAAGCAATCTCATCATCATTGAGAAGGGACTCGAAGGGAGTCATGGGAACCTGGCCCGGGTATTTCTTACCCGCCACTTCGATAGGGCCCATGAGACCTTTTAAAGTGAGTTTGATAAGGCGATTCGAATCGCCTTGTGCCCACTTTGTTCCATTCAGTGGCGGGAAACCGGATCCGGGTAATCCTTTGCCATCGGGTTGGTGACAGGTGGTGCAGTGAGCCTCTCGACCGTAGACCTCTGCTCCCTTGACGAAGCGAACGGCATCTTCCTTTGAAAGGTGCTTGGGAGCGGTCACCTTTTTGGCGACCTCCCCTTTGACGGCACTTCCTGAGAAAACGTTTTGCGCAAATTCGAAGCTCTGTTTCATGGTAGAATCAATGCCCTTAGCTTCAGCAATCGCGAGGACGGCGAGCCCTTGGTTTGAAGGAATGTATGAGGCGGCAGCGAGCGCCTCGAGACGGACGCGACCGTGATCATCGTTCGCCGCTCTGGAGAGGATCTCGGTCAGGTTGGCAAGCTTGTGCTCATTGAAACGAGCAACTCGCACCGCGGCCGCGCGGATACGATGGTCTTTAGAGTTAGAGAGCTCGTTGAGGAGATCAGCATCGACCTGGTCGGCGCCCCAAGTCACCCAGAGTGCTTCAAGTTTGAGCCGGTGACTATTTTGTTTGGCAGCCCAGGCGCTGGCGGATTTGGCAACTTTTACGCCATCCCGTTCGCGAAGTTCGCGACGAGTGCGATAGCGAGTGCGATACTCAGGAAGAGTGAGGTTGGCGAGGAGTTGATCGATTGAGGCACCATCAACTTTGGCCGGCTTGACTAAGGGGCGTGAGGGGTAGGTCACGCGGTAGATCCGGCCGTGCTCGTGGTCGCGGAGGGGGTCACGTGCACTGTGCTGCATGTGACCGATGAGTGCGTTTTGCCAGTCAGCAACGTAGAGAGAACCATCCGGGGCAAACTCGAGATCGACGGGTCGGAAGTTCAGGTCTTTTGAAACGTAGAGGTCCTGAACATACTTGGTCGTGAATCCAGTTTCATTTTCGATCAGTTTGTGCTGCTTCGCTCCGAGGTAGCCGATGTTATTATTGATGAGGATGTCTCCTTGGGCCTCGTCAGGGAAGTGGCGACTAGAGACGAGCTCGATTCCCGAGGTAGGGCGGACCTTATTGCTCGTGAGAAGGTCGGGAGCTCTGAAGTTTGCGCCGTATCGCGCCTTAACGGTTCCGGGGAGCATCCAGGTCATGGAAGGTCCAGAGGTGTGCAGGAAAAAGTCCTGACCGTAATCATCAAAGGCGACACCCCATGGGTTTGGGATGCTATATTGTGCGTAGCGGAGGATGTGTTTGCGTTGTGGGCTGTAGCGCCAGAAGCCGCCGTTGGTTCCCCGCTCGGGTCCATAAACGCTCTCGGTGTTTGAGTGAAGGAACACTCCTTCGTTCATCACAAAGGCACCGCTGGGGTCAGCGCAGAATGCCGAGATAGCGTGGTGGGTGTCGTGATCGTCGAATCCGCTTAGGAGGAGTTCCGAGACGTCGTATTTATCATCCCCGTTTGTGTCTTGTAGACGGACCAAGCTTCCACTTTGGGAAACGTAAACACCATCGTGTGAGATCTCGAAGCCGATCGGAATGTGAAGGTCATCAGCGAAGATGATCTGCTTATCAGCAACCCCATCATTATCGGTGTCCTCAAAGATGAGGAGCTTATCCTTAGGGCGGGCATCGCCGATGCGGTAGTGTGGGTAGCTTTCCATGGTTGAGACCCAAAGACGTCCCTTATTGTCAAAGGCAATCTGCACGGGGTTCTTGAGGTCAGGAAAAGTTTTTTCTGATGCAAAGAGCTCGATCTTGTAGCCCTCAGGAGTTGCGATCTTTGTCTCAGCAACTTCACCCTCCAGGTAGTCGACCGTTCCATTCTTACCGCTCGGTCTGTAGTTGGATTTTACCGGTGGGAGCTCGATGGTTTTGGAATCAGCGGCCACGAGGTCGAAGGGCTTGCCTTGCAAGGTGGCCCAAATCGCTTGGTCACGATTTGCGGTCATCTGACGGGTCTTTTTTAACTCGAAGGGATAGTTATCCGGCCCGAAAGGATTATAGCGACGGCCATAGACGTGCACCCCGTTGGGGACCTTGAAGTTGTTGAGCCACATGAAGTTCTTTTCGACCACCGCGGTTTGGACGGATGGTCGCTTGTTCTCGTTGGCCTTTCCCTTACCAAAAATTTCATCGGCTAGCATTGGGGCCAGCTTTTGATATCCCGCATCGTTAAGAAGAGCTCCGTCGATGGTGAGGTCTCCAGACCAGCCTTTGCTGCCGAAAAAAGCATTCACAAAAAGGGCACCATTGGCTGCGGCGATTTCTTGGGTGGCTTTGGTGTAAAGCTCGAGATTTTTGTTGATGGCAGAACCATCAGGAACGCTGAATTGATCAGAGAGATCTTGCACCGTGGTGGGGGAGACTAAGGCAAGCTGGGGAATTGATTCACCGTTGTACTTTTGCGAGAGGGTGTGGCGGATGAAGGCCTGAAGCTCAGACTTGTATCGATCGAGATCAGCGGGACCCGCGAAGGACGAATTGTATCCGAAAAAGGCAATGATGGTATCGGCCCCAAGGCGAGTTAGCCATTGGTCAGGTGTTTCAAAATGTCCAGCCGGTCTTGATGCGGTTTGCAGTTCTTTGGGCAAAAGCTCTTTGGCACCAGGGAAGGCGTATTGGTCATCCTGGTTACGGCCAGGGTGGGGGCGGAACCCCGGGGTGTTTCCCTCATCGCCCATGTTACGGATTTTAATGTTCTTCTCAGGGAAACGTAAGAAAAGCTCGGTCTCAAAATGAGGGAAATGGTTCATCCGAGAGGCCATGCCGGATCCAATGATGACGATGCTATCTCCTTGGTTGATTGCGAGCTTCTTCGGAGCGGGCTTCATCTTAAAAGCGACACTTTCGGGGTCCATTGGAGTGAGGACTCCACGAGAAAGTTTGCGTTTCGGAGCCGCAGGCTTCTTCTTCTTTGGATCGGCCTTCTTTTCTTGGGGCGCGGCGATCGTTACGGGCGCGCTAAAATTTATAGGAAGCTTGGCATCGAGCTGGGCCAGCAGGCCAACGGCGCTGCCTAGGATGAGTCTATTAAGGGTTTGTTTTTTCATCGGTCAGTTTTTTGAGGTTCTTAAAATCAGGGGATGGATGATCAGCAATTGATGAGCCGTTCAGGATCCCTTTTAGGCCCCAGGCCCTTCATTACGTCACCATTCGTTTCAGTCTCTCTTTTCAATTCTTTTTTGAGCTTTGAAAAGTGCTTTTTTCATCTGTTTTGTCTCCGTGGATATTTTTACTAAAAACGACTTTTATTACACCATCCTTAATAAATTTGAGTGGCGGTAGCCTCTCAAGGTTCACATGGGAATTATCGGATATTTTTAGTTGCTTCCGACTTGATCGCTTTCGGGAATCGGGGAACAAAGCCCCCCCTGCATAGATGCAAAGCGGGTTTTGGTTGCAGTTGGATTGCCTGCAGAGTTTTCGTCGCCTGCTACTTGTTCTCGAGGGCGAAGCGGTAGAACTTGCTTCCGGCTTCAAGCGGCAGGGTGATCTCGTTGATTCCGTCGCGCTTGGTCCAAATTTTCAAGTCATCGGTCTCCTCAATTGAGAAGCGGATTTTCACGTTATTATTCGCGTTATCGGGCTGAAGCACCACTGAGCCTAAACGTGCATCCTTAACTTCGCCGATGGCAGGCCGTGCGTCTCTTTCAGTGATTACCGAATTATAGGCTTCTTGAGTTGGGCGAGCATCTCTTTCGGCGGTTACTTGTGCCAATTGAGCCTCGAGTAATGCAATTCGGGGGTCATTAGGATCTGCTATGATGACCCCTTCAAGTATCGTTCCAGGGAGATCAGCGCCAGAGAGATTAGTGCCAGAGAGATTAGCACCAGAGAGGTTAGCACCAGAGAGGTTAACAATTCCGAGCTTAGCGCTCAAGAGGTCAGCTCCCGAGAGGTCAGCGTTAGAGAGGTTAGCGCCGGACAGGCCAGCACCCCGGAGGTCAGCGTTAGAGAGGTTAGCGCCAGAGAGGTTAGAGTCAGAGAGGTTAGCATCAGAAAGGTCGGCGTTAGAAAGGTCAGCACCCTTGAGGTTAGTGTCAGAGAGGTCAGTGTCAGAGAGGTCAGTGATTCCGAGGCTAGCGCCAGAGAGGTTAGCACCAGAGAGGTTAGCACCAGAGAGGTGGGCCAGAGAGAGATCAGCGTTAGAGAGATTGGCACTGGGACCTACAAGGTAACCTAAAATTAGTTGAAAGTTCGGGGGGAGGGAAAAAGAAGGGATTCCGGAGATGCTACCTGAAGAAACGCCAGAGAGATCAGCTCCAAAGAATAGAGTGTCAGAGACGTTAGTTCCCGTGAGGTTAGTGCCAGAGAGGGTGGCACCAGAGAGGTCAGCGAGTCTGAGGTTAGCGTCCGTGAGGTTAGCGCCAGAGAGGTTAGCGCCAGAAAGGTCAGCGAGTTTGAGGTTAGCGAGTTTGAGGTTAGCGTCCGTGAGGTTAGCGCCTTTAAGGTTAGCCTCGGAGAGGTTAGCAGATCCGAGTTCAATGCCAGAGAGCTCAGAATCAGAGAGGTCAACACCAGAGAGGTCAACGCCAGAGAGGTTAGCGTCACGAAGGTCAACACCAGAGATGTTAGCATCACGGAGATCAGCACCGGATAGGTTAGTGTCACGAAGTTCAACACCAGAGATGTTGGCTTCACGAAGGTCAGCACCCGAGAGGTCAGTATTTGTAAGGTTAGCGCTAGCGAGGTTAGCGCTAGCGAGGTTAGTGTCAGAGAGGTTAACGCTAGCGAGGTTGGCGTCAGCGAGGTTAGCGCTGGGACCTATTAAGTAGCCTTCAATGAGTTGAAAATTTGACGGGAAAGAAGAAGGAGTTCCGGTGATGTCACCTGAGGAAACACCAGACAGATTAACGTTAAAAAGGTTAGCGTTAGACAGGTTAGCACCAGAGAGATTTGCGTCTTTGAGATTTGCGCCAGCGAGGTCAGTGCCAGAGAGGTTTGCGTCGGAGAGGTTAGCTTTGGGGCCTACAAGGTAACCATTGATCAGTTGAAAATTTGAAGGGAGGGAAAAAGGGGTTCCGGTGATACCACCCGCGGAAATGCCGTCGAGATTTGCGCCAGAGAGGTTAGCGCCAGAGAGTTTAGTGTTAGAGAGGTCAGCGTTAGAAAGGTTAGCGTTAGAAAGGTTAGCGTTAGAGAGGTTAGCTTCAGAGAGGTTAGTGTCGGAGAGGTCAGCGTTTGGACCTACAAGGTAACCATTGATCAGTTGGAAATTTAAAGGAAGAGAAGAAGGGGGGCCGGTGATACCACCTGACGAAACGTTTTCGAAATTAGCACCAGCAAGGTTAGTGTTAGCAAGGTCAGTGTTGGAGAGCTTAGCGCCAGAGAGGTTAGCACCAGAGAGGTTAGCATTAGAGAGGTTAGTGCCAGAGAGGTTAAGCTCCGAGAGGTTAAGCTCCGAGAAATCAGCGTAGGGCCCTACGAGGTAACCATTGAGAAGTTTGAAATCTTGAGGCAGCGAAGAGGGGGTTCCGGAGATATTTCTAGACCGGATACCAGAGAGGAAAGCGCCAGAGAGTTTGGCCTCAGAGATATCAGAGCCATAGAGTTTAGCGCCAAAGAGGAAAGTGTCAGAGAGGTTAGCCCCCGTGAGCTTAGTGTCAGAGAGGTCGGCCCCTGTGAGGTTAGCACCAGAGAGGTTAGCGCCAGACAGGTCAACACCAGAGAGCTTGGCAAAAGAGAGGTTAGCGAATGGATCAATAGAATACTCATTGACGGTGCCTGTTCCATCAGGACCGATCTGGGCGAGGGAAGAAGTAAAGGTGGCTAAAAAAATAAATGGAACGCAGACGATTGCTTTCATGGGTAACAGTCAGCCTTTTATAAGGTGGGAAGAGAAGCGAAATCGGCAACGATATCTCTCATCGTCGGCCCCGTGCCATTGTTTAATGATTCGTGTATCCCGAACCACTGATTCCGCTTTAGTAGGATAATTGAGTCTTGAGTTGTTAGACAAAGACCGTTGCGGCCTGCACCACCCGCTTGTATGGCGCAAAGTGGATTTTAAAGGCCAAAGGGCTTTATCGTTCATTCCCTATTATGCCCATCGCACTCTCAAGAGGGCTGACAAAACCTGTCTTGATGAAGTCTTACTCAGAAGTAAATCCCCTTAACATCAGGGAATAAAGATGTTAAAGAGTGGCAGGCCCGCAGGGAGTCGAACCCCGATCTATGGTACCGGAAACCATTGTTCTATCCATTGAACTACGGGCCCTCTAAAAAGGTGCCGGAGGCTAGTCGAGCGTGATCCGAAGTCAAAGCGCAAATTCAGAGGATCAATTTCAGATCCTATGATTGCAGTTTGATTCGTTAAACCCATTAACTGAGAAGCGCTCAAATATCTAGGGTGAGATTCCAATGTAATTCGGAAAGGTAGATCGGTGGGTAAGGATTGGAAATCACCGAGGAAGAAGTTGAATTTTGAGTTCATTATGCTCCTCCATGCGGTGCCTATTTGGGGCTTGGTTGTTGTCGACCTCGATTCTATTGTCCTCTCTTTTTCGTCATCTTACTAAAGAGATTTTAATAATCAGGAAGTTTAAAAGCAGCTTATGGGTTGGGAGTATGATGGGTGGTTTCAAATCTCTAAATGGGTAAAAAACACGAGGGTGACGCGCTCAAACCCTTTTGGAATGGGCCTTGAGCGCACTGTGAAGGACTCCGTTAAGATTTTGTAAAATATCGGAGTTTATTAAAAAATTTCGAGCCAGTTAGCCTTTTCAATTTTAGGTGGCCAAAAGGGGAATTGCTTTCAGTCTTCCGCCGCAATGACTGTCAGTGAGACGGAAACCCGTATCATCGTTCCTAACCGCCGCAACTTTCTTGCGGCCGCTGCAGCTGCTGCGACTGGTCTTGTCGCTTCGACCCAAACCTCGCACGGATTTTTATTTCGTCAGTCTCCGCCGCTTGATCTGAGATTGCTTCCAAAGACTTGGGTTTCACTTCAGGGCGAGAGAAAAATTCAAAGCTATGCCAAGTATCTCGAAGGGCTTCGGTTGAAGTATGTCGACCCACTTCAGATCATCAAGGCTCACGCTAAGACTCAAGGAAGCCTCTGGAATACCCTTCCTCCGCGTTCCATGTGGAGATCGATGGCTGGAACTCTCAAGGCTGTCGACCGTGTCGCCGCTACGATCGGGCAACCTGTCAGGGAAGTAGCTTCAGCTTACCGTAGTCCTGCCTATAATCGGCGTTGCTCGGGTGCTAAATCGGGGTCATGGCACATGCAGAACTTTGCGCTCGATTTAAAGTTTAAGTCTTCTCCAAGTGCGGTGGCTCGCGCGGCGCGTGCAGTTCGTGCCGATGGATTTTTTAAAGGAGGTATCGGCCGGTATCCCAGTTTCGTCCATATCGACACCCGTGGTCGGAACGCGGATTGGTAGAAAGTTTGAACTTCCGCCATTTGATAAAGGCCATCTGGATCAGATGGTTTTTTTGGTTTGGGGGAGAAGCTTATTGATCGGCTTCGACGGCCCGAGCGCAACGAAGGATTTCTTTCTCTCCGAGATAAGGGCCAAGAATCTGCAGCCCGACCGGTTTTCCCTCGATGGGCTCGAGCGGGACCGAAATTCCGCAGTTACCTGCGAGGTTTGCAGAAATGGTGAAAATGTCGGCGAGGTAGTGCTTGAGCGGGTCGCCGGTGGCATCGCCCATTTTAGGTGCAGTTTCTGGGGCAACCGGAGTGAGGATCGCATCGACTTTCTCGAAGGCCTGCTCGAAGTCGCGGCGGATCAAGGTTCGAACTTTTTGGGCTCGGAGGTAGTAGGCATCATAGTATCCGGAGGATAAAACGTAGGTTCCTAAGATGATCCGACGTTTGACTTCAGAGCCAAATCCGGCTTCACGGCTGTCCTTGTAAAGAGAGAGCATGTCTTCGGGATTATCAGTCCGATTGCCATAGCGGACCCCGTCGAAACGAGAGAGGTTAGAGGAGGCTTCGGCTGGCGCGATAATGTAATAGGTGGCAACGGCATACTCGGTGTGGGGAAGTGAGATTTCCACAATTTCGGCTCCTTGTGCTTCTAGTCTTTTCGCGGCGGCTTCTACGCGATTGCGGACTTGAGGAGAGATGCCATCGGTAAAATATTCCTTTGGAAGTCCCAGTTTCATTCCGGCGACTCCTCGATCGAGGCCATCCGTGTAATCTGGCACTGGTTCGTCCAGTGAGGTCGAATCGCGCGGGTCCTCTCCGGCGATTGCATTCAGTATTAGCGCCGCATCTTCAACCGTGCGGGTAAGTGGTCCGATCTGATCCAGTGAAGAGCCAAAAGCGACGAGGCCGAATCGAGAGACCCTTCCATAAGAAGGTTTGAGGCCAACCACTCCACAGTGACTTGCCGGCTGGCGGATCGATCCTCCGGTATCGGAGCCCAAGGTGGCGGGAATGAGTTGGCCTGCCACCGCTGCCGCAGATCCGCCGGAAGATCCCCCGGGAATGTGACCGGGAGCGCATGGATTGTGAGTCGTTTGGAGTCCTGAGTTTTCGGTGGAAGATCCCATCGCAAATTCATCGAGATTGGTCCGACCGAAAGGAATGGCACCTGCTCCCTTGAGCCGGGTAATAGCGGTGGCGTCATAAGGGGAGGTGAAGGCTTCTTTGAGAAATTTAGACCCGCAGGTGCAGGGTTGTCCTTCAACGTTGATGTTGTCTTTGATTCCGATGGGGAGGCCGCCGAGCGGCAGCGTCAGGTCGACCTGATCGGCAGCGGAGAGGACGGAATCCGGATCAAAGGAAAGAAAAGCGCCGATGTCTTGATCACGTGTCGTAATCTGGTCGATTACGTCTTGGACGATCTCACGTGATGAAATTTCTCCGGCAACGAGCTTTCGCCGGAGAGAGCTTAGGGATGAGGAAGCGAGAGACATAGTGAGGAAAGCTTATGCGTCGACGACCTTGGGGACCCGTAGTTGGCCATTGGCTTGATCCGGAGTGTTTTGAAGGAACCCTTCGGCTGGAAGACTGGGGGCCGGCTCATCCTTGCGGACGCGATTTGACCTTATAATGGGGTGAGTACTGGCTTCGATTCCCTCGACATCCACTTCACCCAATTTTTTGATGTAGCCCATAACATCTTCCAGCTGTGTGCTGAAGCGGGTGACTTCGTCGTCGCTTAGGTTTATCCGGGCCAAGTTTGCGACATAGCGGACATCAATGTGGGGATCAGCCATGGACGGAGGATGTACCGTGATGACTTGAGATGGAACCGCAAAGAACCCCTAGGGCGGAAAAAATTGCCGTGCCCCTAGTTTCGCAGGATCCCTACCTTTCAGGGTATAGATATGTCCCTCTGTTTAGGAGAGGACACCGTTGCGAACTAGTTCGCTATACATCCACCAGCAGAGTGACGTAGTTGCGGCCAGTAGAAGTACGAAGAGAACAATATTTCTAGTGCGGTAACGTCGCTCGTTGATCAGTTGGCCTCTGGACATTTGGGCGTAAAACCGTTTCTCACGCTGGCGCTGTTCGCGGTCGTCTAGAGCCGGAATCATGTGGCGTTCCCGCTCTTTTTGCTCAAGGAGCTTAAGGGGAGCATTCTCAATTAAGGCCTCATATTTTTCAATCTCCGAGTCTAAAGAAGAAAGCTCGTCGCGAGAAGGTGGGCTTGGCTGGCGCTTCATTTTACGAAAGAACATGGCGGTAGCGTTTTATTTAAAATGGTAGATGAGGATGGCGATGGAGCCAAGGAGGATGATCGGAAGATTGAAGGCGAAGCCGTTACGAATCATGCAAAGAAAGTTTCCCTGGGAAGAAGTTCCCGATAATGATCCTGCCTGTCCATCGAAAATACTGTTTTTACGGGTCTCGCCAAAGTGAGAGACGGCTTGCTCGAACTCTTCATCGGCCTTGTCGAGAATGACGAGGGCTTTCTCGAGCTCGATGCTGAGGGAATCCTTGGGCCACGCTTCGGGATTGAGGGACTCGAGCCGGTTGAGGTGATTGGTGAAGGCGATCCTAGTCTGATCGAGATCTTCGGCCTCCTGTTTGGATTCAAAGAGTTCACGTTCGATCGTCGTGATTGCTGTGGCAAATCTTTCGCTCAGGTCCAGCTGTCCGCTTAGAAACTCTTGTTTTCGATGGTTCAAATCTTCAAGCGCCGTTTTTTGTCGCTCGAGCTCCGCGCGCTGTGAATGGAGGACTTCGAGTTGGGTTTGGGCGTCAGCAAGCTTACCTTCGAAATCGTCGGTAAAAGGGGCTTTTTCGTCGGAAATTTCCATCTGAGTTTCGCGGACCTTGATGTGCTGTTTTCGGCTTTGGGTAGTTGGCATGGAGCGTTGGGTTTTGTTAGTCACCTATATAACTACCACGCAAAAATATCTCGGACAAGCAAATAATTAAGGAAACTTAATTTATTTATCAGTCAGTATTTCAGGTTCTTCCTCCTCGTTAAAAGGTTTGGAGTACCACCTCCAGATTGGTCGGAAGAGGCCTTTAAGATCCTCTAATGCCAGATAGGCCGTCGGAATGAGGAACAAGGTGATTACGGTGGCAAACAGGATTCCGAAACCCAATGAGACTGCCATGGGTTTCAGGAATTGCGCATGGATCGCCCGATCAAACATGAGCGGCATAAGGCCCGCAAAGGTGGTGATTGAAGTGAGAAAAATGGGACGGAACCGTCGCACTCCGGAGATCCGGACTGCTTCTTGAATATCCATGCCTTCTCGCCTCTTTTGGTTGATGAAGTCAACGAGGACCAGAGAGTCATTCACGACGACACCGGTAAGGGCCATGATTCCAAAGATCGAGAGGTAGGATGGAGTGATGTCGAGGATGACGTGGCCAGCGTAGGCTCCGATCACTCCGAAGGGCACCGCGAGAAGAACGATAAAGGGTTGGAGAAGGGATTTAAAGGGAATGGCCAGGAGGGCAAAAAGGGTGAGGATCAAAAGGCTGTAGAGCCAAGTGTAACGGCCGCTAGTTTCCTTTTGCTCTTTGATGTAGCCTGCCCAAATCCAGCTGATATCTTGGTTCTTTGCCACGATTCGGTCAATTTCGGGTTTAAGTCGCTCGGCCATCTCCATGATTTTTATCTCCTGATTTTTTGGTTGTGCATTGATGTAGGAGACCTGGGCTCCATCTAGGCTTTCGATCGTCCCGGGAGCTTTCTGTAAATTAGCGGTAGCGACAGTGGAAAATGGAATTACAGATCCATTGGGAGCTAGGATGGTAAGATTCTCAAAGGTAAACATGGACTCGCGTTTTTCTTTTGGGAGGCGGACCATAACCCGGATTTCTTCACCGTCGCGTTGAAGGCGTTGGGCTTCTTCTCCGTAGAATGCCTGACGGATTTGTTGAGCGAGTTCTCTTTGTGTGATGCCCAATTCGAGAGCTCTAGGCTTTAGGGTGATTGCAAATTCCTCCCGCTGGCGTTGGTTGTCGGCGTGAGCCCCTTGGATGCCGTCTTGCGCTTCGAACAAGAGTTCAATTTCCGCTGCAATTCCTCGTTTTTCGTCGCTGTCTTGTCCCCTAAGTTCCACGCTCATGCTGTTGAGTTCTTCCCGACCGTGGCTCCGGCTACCCCATTCTCCTGATACCCTGAGGTATTTGACGTTTTTAATTTCACCAATTTTATCCTGCCACATCTTCGCAATTTCAGCATTGGTTGGGCCGGGTTCGCTTCGTTCGCTCGGAGGCATGATTTCAAGCGAGGAAAACCCTTGTTCGGGATCGCCGGCCCCACCCCAACGGGAAGCTCCAGCGCTGGTCATAATATTGCGAACGAGAGATTCGCCGGTGCCGGGATCAATGAGTTCCCGTTTTAACTCTTCTGCGCAGGTCGCGATGTAGGTAATCTGTTTATCAGTTTCCTCAAATGGGGTGTTATCAATCATGCTGAGGTAGGCCGAAATCCGATAACGCTCGACTTTAGGCATGTCGACAAATCCAATTGCGCCACTCTTATGGTAACCGAGCCCGGCCATGGCTAGAGCAAAGAAGAGACAAATGGTGGTGTAACGGTGCGCGGAGGCAAGGGCGAGAACCGGGCGATAAAATTTTTCAATTCCGCGTTCTAGCGAGTCGGCGACCCATTTTTGGAATCGGGCAAAGGTGCCCATCCTGCGACGGTTTGTGCTGAGATGCTTGAGGTGTGAGGGCAGGATCAGTTTCGACTCGATGAGAGAAAAAATGAGAACTGAAGCGACGACCGGAGGAATCTGGCTGGTCCATGCAGACCAGAAGCCAGGGAAGTAGGAAAGAGGGATAAAGGCCACGATTGTTGTAATCGCCCCAAAAGTCACAGGGGTCGCAACTTCCTTAGTGCCGAGAACAGCAGCATCGAGGGGTGTGATATCCTCCCTCAGTTTGGTGTAGATGTTTTCCCCGGTAATAATGGCATCATCAACCACAATACCAAGGACGATGATGAAGGCAAAGATGCTCATCGTGTTGGCGGTGAGGCCAAAGTAGGGCATTAGGAGAACTCCTCCTGCGAAACTGATGGGGATGCCGATGACAACCCAGAAAGCAAGCATGGGGCGGAGGAAAATTCCGAGAACTAGAAATACTAATCCAGCTCCCATCATAAGAGAGTTTCCGAGGGTGGAGAGACGTCCACGAATACGGATCGATTCGTCGTCCCAAGCCGAGAGTCCAACACCATTCGGAAGAAGGTTGGACGCTTCCTCGATATAACGGTGGACCGCATCGGAAATCTCGATCGCATTTTCATCGGCTGCTCTCAGGATGTCGATCATGATGGCTGGCTCCCCGTTGAAGC
>Ga0315322_10000529_pt1 | contig 28707 bp, 40 predicted proteins | sample M110021515metaG_FD_203461 | JGI IMG/M metagenome (GOLD analysis project Ga0315322, IMG submission 203461) | Ammonia-oxidizing marine archaeal communities from Monterey Bay, California, United States - M1 100m 21515 | ecosystem: Environmental > Aquatic > Marine > Intertidal zone | place: USA...
TTCAAGTTCATTCTCACCTATTTTGAGTTTAATTCGTGCCAATGAGAATTATTAAGTTAATTTTGATTTATTGAGATAGCTCTAATGAGATTTAAGATTAAATCAAAAAATTTACACAAATTATTAGTATTTTTTTAATTTTAGCTTAAAAGAAAATTTTCTGATAACTAGTCATGAAATCATTAAAGAAAAAAAGTACAATTATACTATTTTTATTATTAGTAAGTATTTTGGGATATTCACAGTATGAATCTGTATCAAAAATATCAGTAAGTATTTCTGAAAATGCGATCATGAATGAGAATAAAAATAATTCAAATTATAAAATAGAATTAGAATTTCGAAATCCATCATTATTGACATTACCAGCAGGTGAAACTGAATTTTTTGTATTTTATGATGATGAAATGGTAGGTAAAGGAAATTTAGAATCATTCACATTATATCCAATTAGTAGTATCTATGTTGAAGGAACTTTTACAACAGATACAAATTCTGATGAATCTAAATCTGTAAAAATTTCAGGAATAACAAAATATGATTTATTGATTACAACCATAGAAGTTCCATTTGATTACTATCCTACAGATGAGCAAACAAGGAAATTTATACAATAAATATAATTTTTCATTAAATGCTTACAGTTTTTGGATCGACTGCCTTAGATACAATTCGAACTCCAACTAAAACTCTAAAAAATGTTTTAGGAGGAGCTGCAACATATGCAGCAATTTCATCAAGTAATTTTGTAAAAACTGGGTTAATTGCAGTGGTGGGAGATGATTTTTCAAAAAAAAATCACAATGTTTTGTCAAAATATCTAGATTTACAAGGATTAGCCATAAACAAAGGTAAAACATTCCGTTATGATGGAAAATATGATAATACACTAAGCACAAGATCTACTTTAAAAACAGAATTGAATGTACTTGAAAATTTTAAACCAGTTGTACCAGAAGAATATAAAAAATCACAATTTGTGTATCTTGCAAATAATGACCCAGAACAAAATGTAAAATTAATAAAAGAATTTGATAATGTAAAATTTTCAATGTGTGATACTATAGATTTCTGGATATCAACAAAAAGAGATGCAGTAATTAAAATGATAAAAAATGTTGATGCAGTTGTAATCAATGATGAAGAAGCTAAACTTCTAACAAAAGAACACAATCTAATCAAATGTGCAAAAAAAATGAAACAATGGGGTGCAAAGTATATTATAATTAAAAAAGGTGAACATGGTTCTTTGATGTTTTTTGATGATGTAATTTTTCCTACTGCAGGATTTTCATTAGAAAATGTTGTAGATCCTACTGGTGCAGGTGATTCATTTGCAGGTGCAATGATTGGATATCTTGCTAGTAAAAAAACAACAAAGATATCTGAAATTAAAAAAGCTGCAGTATATGGAAATGTACTTGGTTCATTTGCAGTTGAAAGATATGGTTTAGACGGATTACTAAAAATAAAAAAAGGAGATATCGCAAGACGTTTGAAATCATATGAAAAAATGATCCAATTCTAAAAAGACTTAAGTTAAATTATTTTTTAAAAATAAACAATACAATGTCAGAAAAAACAGAAGATAGATTAGATGAAATTTTCAATCTCCAAAAAGGTCTATCTGAAATAATGAAATTAGATAGATATCCAAAAGATGCAGAAAATAGAGTTTCTGCATTGTGTACTGCAATTATGCATGAAGCTGTGGAATTACAAAGAACAACTAATTGGAAATGGTGGAAAACACCTACTGAATTTAATCAAAATGAGGCTAGAGAAGAGTTAATTGACATATGGCATTTTGTAGTTCAGGCATCACTTGAATTAAAATTAACACCAGATGATATCTTAGAGGAATACAAAAGAAAAAACCAAATTAATCATGAAAGACAAAAAAATGGTTACTAGTTTAATTGAATTTTATTATTAATTAATTCAATATTTGTTTCATTAATTAAATTTACAAGAGTTATTTGTTTTTGAAAATACTTGATTTCAAATTTGGATACTGTTAGAAATGGATCAGGACTAGTTGAATTAATTATTCTATTATTATTATCAATTCCATTTTTATGCAATTCAAATAATGAGTGTCCAGATTTATGACCCCAAACGTCTTTTCCACATACAATAATTGTTTTAATTTTTTTATTTTGATTTACATATTTTATAATTGAATCAATTCCTTTATTTTCAGTAAACAGTCGTCCAACTACTGCAATATTATCAATAATTTTAGAATTTTTGATTTCTTTTAATAATTTGATGCTAGAAAGTGTACATATACAAATTGACGAATTATAATTACCAATATAGAATTCTTCAGGAATTGGTAAAAGTGCTTCACAAATTTTTCCAATAGTAGTACCTAGTTTATTCAAAGTATTCCAGAAATTGTTTTGGCAATGAATTCAATATTTTTTGTAGTAACTTTAGGATGAATTGGTAAAGAAAGTACATGTGAAGCTGCCCAATCAGTTACAGGTAATTTTGTTTTTGATTTGTAAAATGGTGTTTTGTGTACAGGTATTGGATAGTATGAGGCTGCACCTATCCCTTTTGCATTGAGTTTTTTCAAAAGGATATTACGTTTTGATGTGGTAATGGTATAGAGATACCAGTTAACATTTTCATTTTTTCGTTCTTCTGGAAGATTAAGATTTAATTTTGAAAGTAATTTTGATAAAAGTTCTGCATTTTTTTGTCTAGTTTTTAAAAATTTTGGTAATTTTTTCATTTGTACTGTTGCAATCGCTGCATTAATTTCAGGTAACCTTAGATTAAGACCAAGTATTCTTGTATCATATCCCTTGACCATTCCATGATTTCTAATCATTAGTAATTTGTCTCTAAATTTTTTATTGTTTGTGACAATAAATCCACCTTCCCCAGCAGTCATTACTTTTGCAGGATACATACTGAAGCATCCCATTTCAAAGAAGGTTCCGGTATGTTTTTTCTTAAAAGTAGAACCGAGTGATTGGGCTGAATCTTCTATTATTGGTATGTTAAATTTTTTAGCAATTTCAGAAATTCTATCTAAATAAGCTACATTTCCATAAAGATGTACAGGAACTATTGCTTTGGTATTTTTTGTAATTTTTTTCTGAAGATCATCTGGATCCATTGTAAAATTTTCTTTTAAAATATCAACAAAAACAGGTTTTGCACCAGTAGAAAATACAGAATTTGCAGTTGCAACAAAAGTAAAAGATGGAATTAAAACTTCATCACCATGTTTAATATCCAATGCATATAGTGCTGCTTGTAATGCTGCAGTACCAGAATTTACAGCTATAGTATATTTTGAATTTACAAATTTAGAAACAGATTTTTCAAAATCTTGAACATATTTTCCACCTTGATTTGCAGAAGAAGTTAAAGCTCCATTTTTAAGAATTGATGTGACTACTGAAATTTCTTCCTTGCCTACAAAAGGAATGTTTATGGGTATTTTCAATAATTATTCTCCTAATAACTAGTCTATAAATCTCATTTAATATGTATGAATTTTTATATTTCAAAAATTGGCAAATCATAGAATGAAACCACGTCATTTAGAAAAAACAGATACAGGTTACAAAGTATACTTGTACATTTTCTATATTTGTGGAGCTATTATGACTTCAACATTAATTTTTGGTGTTTATGCAACTATGTTAGAGTGGTTAGCAAATGGAACGTATGTTATGGGTGAAGTAATTCACAATACAACTATTCCATTTGAAAATTTTGCTAGAGTTTCAACTTGGATATTTTTTTCTACAATAATTGGATGGTATTGTGTTACTAGAATTGGTTGGAGACGAACTGCAGGTAATAAAATTATTGGAACTAGAATGGCTCTACTTCAATTAATGCTACTTGGATTTACAATAATTTCTTTTTATGAAGTATTATACAATTTTACAGTTTTAAATGCACAAATAACAGCAGGAATTATTGATGGAATAGTTCCAGATATTGATAAGTTGTCTGTAGCTTATCCAGATCCTGATCGTCCATGGAATTTAGTTTTTGCAACAAAAATATTTCTTGCTGCATTCATTATTAGTGCACATGCATTTTATCTAAGTATAAAACCTAGAAAAAGCTTAGATGATCAAGAATTATAATAATAAAATTCATAATTTATTGAAATTATTTTAAAAAAATAACTAAAATTATTTTTTATACTATTAGATACATAGTATACTATGGGATTATTTGGATCCAGTAAAAATGAATTAAAATGTAAAAAATGTGGAACAATATTACCAGATTCTGAAAGACTAAAAAAACATCAAGAAAAGGCTCATAATAAAAAAAAGGAAAAATGCAGAGCATGTGGTGCTGAATTTGATTATGGTGAAGCGTTAAGAAAACATAAAAAAAATTGTAAGTAGTTACTTTAGAAACTAAATAAATTAAGATTTTACAGGTCTTTTTAATGATTTTTCAATTGCTTCTAAATTTGCAATTTGATTTTTAGAATTTAAAGTGAGAGTTTGAATCATTTCCGAGCCTAGTTGAACAGATTGCTCGGGTAATGTCTCTAAAAATTTCTCTAGTCCTTTTTTGTAATTATTAATTAATTCCAATCCTTCTTCAAGAGTCATAAAGATTGTAAATTTTCCCCAGGCTTTAAATTTAATTTCATTAATTGATATCTATGAAAGTAAAAATGTGTGACCATATTGACATATCTGGCGTAAGAATAGAGGCTTCTGAATCTGTTTTTGCAATTTGTACTGTTGATGAGAATCAATTTGTCACTTATTCATGTAAGAAATGTTTCAATGAGATAAAAGAATTAGAACATAAAATTATTTCAAAAAAAGAATTTGAAAAATATCTAAGTTAGATATTTCCGTAATTCAGGAGGGTAAACAAACTTAGGGACAATCTTTATAGGTTTAGATTTCAAAAGTTGTTTTGATTTGGATATTACTGAAAAAGTAGATTTAATTGAAAAACCTCCAACCGAAGAGATTGTAACTCGTGAGGAGTTAATTGAATTATTTAAAACAAATTCATCACCAAATCATTACATTGGTTTAGAGATTTCAGGTTTTTTGCATTTAGGTAGTTTAATCAGTACTGGTTTCAAAATAAATGATTTTGCAAAAGCGGGAGTTAATTGTAAAATTTTTCTTGCAGATTGGCACACTCTAATTAATGATAAATTAGGTGGAGACTGGGAAACAATATCTAAAGTTTCAAAATATTACCAAGATGCTTTCAAATTAGTTTGTCCAAATGCAGAAATTATTTTGGGATCTAAATTATATGAAGAAAAAACAGAGTATTGGTCTGAGCTTGTAAAATTTACAAAACATATGTCAATTGCTAGAACAATGAGGACTTTAACAATAATGGGTCGTTCTGAAGATGATAACAAAATTGATGTAGCCAAATTACTTTATCCAGCAATGCAAGCAGTTGATATTCATTCTTTAGATGTAGATATTGCCCATGCAGGAATGGATCAAAGAAAAATACACATGTTAGTTAGAGAAATTTTCCCTAAAATGAAATGGAAAGTTCCAGTTTCTGTTCATCATAAATTATTACCAGGACTTTCAAAACCTGTAGATTCTGATAGTTCTCAAGTATTAGGAAAAATGAGTAAATCAGATCCAAATTCAGGTATATTCATTCATAATACAGATGACGAAATAAAGAAAAAAATTAGTAAATCATGGTGTGAAGAAACTAATATTCAAAGTAATCCATCATTAGAAATTGCAAAAACTATAATTTTTCATGAATTTAATGAAATGAATGTTGAAAGACCAGAAAAATTTGGTGGTAATGTATCATATTCTAACTATAATGAATTAGAAACTGATTTTGCAGAAAATAAATTACATCCAGGAGATTTAAAACAAACTGTTGGTAATTATTTAGTTAAAGTAATTTCTCCAATTAGAGAGAAACTAAATCTTAGTGAAGAAATATCTGAAGCAATAAAGAAAAGTTTCTAAACTTTAAGATTTGGATTAGTTTGTTCTTCTAAATTATATTTTGATTTGTATCCTCTGGGATTGATCATTAAATCTTTGTAAGTATATGTTGATGAATTACCAATAATTACAGTAGTAGTCATACCTAATTCTTCATCAAAACTAAGTAAATTTTCTAAATCAGTCATAACAATCGTTTCAGATTCTCGATAAGCACTTTTAATTATTGCAACAGGTGTAGTAGGTTTCCTATGTTCAAGTAGGATTTTTTGAGTATCTTGTAGTTGATGAACTCTTTTTTGACTTTTAGGATTATAAATTACAATGACAAAATCTCCTTGTGCAGCTGACTCTACACGTTTTTGAATTATTTCCCATGGTACCATTAGATCACTCATACTAACAACAGCAAAATCAGTCATTAGAGGTGAACCAACAATTGATGCACAAGAATTTAGAGCAGATATGCCAGGAATAATTTCTACTTTCAAATCATCAGAAGGATCCCAGCCTGTAGCAGCAAGTGTTTCATAAATTAATCCAGCCATTCCATAAATTCCAGGATCTCCACTAGACACTAATGAAACAATTTTCCCAGATTTTGCAAGATCAATACATTGATGAGCTCTTTCAACTTCTTGTGTCATGGCATAACGATGAATAGTTTTACCACCTATTAGATCTTGAACTAAATTTACATAGGTTTCATATCCAACTATTGTGTCACTTTCTGTGATTACTTGTTTAGCTCGAAATGTCATATGATCATGATGTCCAGGACCAACACCAACAATGTAGAGTTTACCAGTCAATTTCAAAATAATTTTTTTCTTAACTAATTTATCCGTTTAGCGTGTCCTAATTGATTTTATCAAGAGTAAATGCATCATGTATTGCACGTACTGCTGAATTTGTATCAGAATTTTTTACTACTAATGCAAGATTAAGCTCAGATGAACCTTGAGTGATCATAGATACATTGACTTTATTTTTCTCAATTGCAGCAAAAACTTTTGATGCAACACCAATTGTTCCTCTCATTCCAGAACCGATTAATGCAATGATAGACATTCCAGTAGTAACTTCTAATTTTTTAATGATTTTTCCTAAAAGATCCATCTCTAATACACTAACTGCTTTATCAAGATCAGTATTTTTTACAACAATAGTAATACTTGATTCAGAAGGGTTTTGAGAAATCATCATTACATTAATTCCAGCTTTTGCTAAAGTTGCAAAGATTTTAGCTGCGGTTCCAGGTGTTCCAATCATACTACCACCTTGTATATCGATTAATCCATTATTACGAATGTTACTTACACATTTTACAGTATTTTTTACAGATGCTGAAGGTGATGCTGTAACTAAAGTTCCCTCATTATTGATACTAAATGAATTTCTAATTTTCATTGGTATTTTTTTTGTCAATAAAGGCTCAAATGTTCTTGGATGGATTTGTTTAGCACCAAACAAAGCCATTTCAATTGCTTCAGTGTAAGATACTTCTTTGAGTAACTTTGCATTTTTGACAATTTTTGGATCTGCAGTCATAAGCCCATCAACATCACTCAATAACCAAATTTCATCTGCTTTAATACAAGAACCAATAATTGTTGCTGAATAATCAGAACCTCCTCTACCGAATGTGGTTGTATGTCCATGTTGATCTGCACCTGCAAATCCTCCAATTACAGGAATTATTTTTTTAGAAAATAAAATATCAATATTTTTTGATACTCTTAATCTAGTTGTATCCATAAGTGGTTTTGATTCACCAAAGTTGGAATCAGTAACAATACCCACTTCTTTACCAGTTAAAGGAATTGATTTTTTTGATAAGTCATTTATTGCTGCTGAAACTAATTTTACAGATAATCTTTCACCAAATGAAATTAAATAGTCCATTGATCTTGATGTTACTTCTCCTAACAAAACTAAGCCATCTATCAATGCAAGAAGTTCTGTAAAATCTTCATTCAATTTTGTTAATAATTTTTTTTGAACATTAGATTTTTTGATTGTTTGTTTTGCTAATTGTTTATGTCTATTAGTAATTTTTGATGCAAGTTGTTCTGCTTTAGATTTATTTTCTTTTTTGATAGATTCAGATATTTCAATTAAATCATCAGTGGTTCCATTTGTTGCAGAGCAAACTAATACAATTTGATGTTTTTTAGATAATTCATTAACATGTTTAGCTACTACTTGAATGTCCTTTGCATTAGAGATTGATGTTCCTCCATATTTTAAAACAAGTTTCAATTCAATGTATCTGAATTATTCAATCTTTAAATGCTTTAACTTTCTACGCGTGGAGCAAGATAAAAGTGGATTCTACCAATATTTGCAACCTTAAATTCAATTCTAAGGGGTTTTGCGCTTGAAAATTCACATGTGATAAATCCAGCATTACTGCCTACTGCTTTTACTACAGGATTAAGATATTCTAGGCTGTATGTACCAACACTATCAGCTTTTGAAGAAATTTCTTCAATATCTTCAGCATCTTTATCCAATTCAATGATTACTTCACCAGAATCACCTTTCCCTGAAAAATCACCCTTAGAATCAGATGTACTAATAGTTAGATAGTCAGATACAACTTGAACATCACCAAGAATCTTATCAAATTTTGAAGAAGTTAAAATGATTTTTGAATCATATGGAATTTTTGGTAATGGGGTATCAGTTGCAGAACTTTCAATTAAACGTATTTTGTATTTTTTATTTTTTCCAACTGTTACAAGTAACATGTTTTCTTCAGAAATACTGATTTCAATACTATCTTTTTTATCTGCTCGTTTGATAAGTTTTGAAAATTCATCTATTCGAACTCCAAATTTAATATCACTATCACATTCATATTTTTCAAATGCTGAATTTGGCCAAGATATATCAATAAGAGCAACATGAGATGGATCCATTCCTCGAAAAGTGATTCCTTCAGCTGTTGCAACAAAAGTTGCTTCTTCAACTAATGTAGATATTGCAGAGATGATAGCTTTGAGATCATCGGAACCACTTGTTTTTGCATTAAAAGTCAATTTAATTTTCTTGACTATAAGTTCCAGTTAAACCTTATGTGTAATCACGCCAAGTGTATTTACACTTTTGACACCGATAAAATCTAGTTGTTGGTTCATCTGCACTTCTAGTTTGAAACATCCAACCTACTGCTTCATCATGTCCACATTTTTCACAATCAATTTTCACTGTTGGGTGAGATTCTTCTCCCTCATTTCCTTCAAAAGCAAGAAGTGAAAAATCAGGTTCTTCTTCAGCAATAATTTTTTTCTTTTTTGTTACTTTTTCTCCTTCAGTATAACCACATTTTGAACATTCAAGACCGGAATCACCTTTTTTTAGTTTAACCTCACATTTGGGGCAAAATTTCAATCTAATTTACCTTAATTTTGAAATAAATAATTCTTTAAATTCTTCTGCCATTTTTATTGCAGATTCCGTAGATTTTTTAATTTCACCTAATGGTTTTGTATTAGAATTGATTCTCATCCAACATTCATTAGTTAATGGATGTTTAACAATTACGCCTGCAAAATCAACATTTGAAGCCTTTAGAAGTTCATGTTGAATGATGTATAATATTCCAATATCAGTTTCTGTAACAGAAATATTGATTTCTTTGGCTTCTGAACTGATCACTTGTGCATTCATGTATTCAGAAAAAGCACATATTGCGGATATAAATCATATGAACAGAGCAATGACAGAAAGCAAAATTTCAGAAATAACACTAGTAAAATCTAAAGAGGAGTACTCATCGGATGAAAATATTGAGATAAATGTCCAATTTTCAATTGAAGGAGGCCTTAGAAACGCATTCAATGAAGCAAATTGGACTAAAGCATACAATAACAATGATGTTTCAATGAAACTCAAATATGGTGTAAAATTAACATCTGGGGGATTCAGAAAGAAGGAATTAGGCAGAACTATAGATTCATACCGAAAAGCTGCAATTTTCTGGACAAGGAATCCAAAATTAGTCAATCCAATGAAAGATAGAAGAATTTGGGTCCAAATAGCAAAAAACTTTGAACCATTTATCAGACTTTCTGAAGAAGAAGTAAGAGAAGAATTCTTTGACTTTAATGAAAAGTTTATTTTCAAAGCATCTGATTTAGGAAAAGGTAAACATAAGATTGGAGCTGATGTATTTTCATCATGGCAAAAACATGATTATACTGAATCTGGAAGTATCAAAAATAATTCTAATGAAATAGAAGTCATGATCAATTAGGGATATAAGGAACTTTTTTGTTGAATTAACAATGGCAAAATATGATGGTCTATTAGGACAACCAATTCTTGAAGTCGAAGAACCTGATAAAGAAGGAGGTATTACCTTTATCTTTAAAGATAACAGGTTTATGTTTATCAAACCAGTTGATGGAAAAATTGAGACCATATCAATTCCAGAATAGGTGATCATGAATGGAAAAATATGATCAAATTAAAATGTTAGAATTGGTAAAGGTTGAAGATCCAGATGCTGAAGGTGGATTAACTTTACACTTTCAAGAAAACAAAACGTTGAAAATTAAAAACGTTGATGGAAAATTAGTTGCAGATTTTATTTAAACTAATTTCTTACATATTTTTCATAATAACTAATTGCTAATTCTTGTACATCAGATTGAATAGAACCAGGTCTCTCATCTCGAATTTTTTTAATTGCTTGAATAGCTGAAAATTTTTCATATTTTATAAAATAACATGCAAGAATTGTTCCTGCTCTCCCTAATCCAGCAGCACAATGAACCATAACTGATTGATCATTTTGAATTTGGTTTTGAATAAATTCTACTGCAGAATCTATTCCTTCCATATCTGGAGCATGAAAATCAGCTGTTGGTACATGAAGGTAATCAATTTTTTGAGTCCATTCATCAGGTAAAGAATTTTCAGTCATGGTTACAATTGATTTTACTCCCTGATTTAGAAGCCAATCAAATTCATCTAAAGATGTAGGAATTCCAGAACCAGCTAATTTTTCCTCAATTAACCAAGAAAAATTAGTAGGTTTTTTGGTAATTTTACCATGAACTTTTCTCCAAATATTACCAGGTTTACTCATTAACAGATAATTATATTTACTATATTTTTAGCATTGCGAAATAATATCAAAAACAAAAAAACTAAATTCTAAATTATTAAAAGTTAAATACTGTTTTAATAAAAATTTGTTTGTGCCTACTGCTTTTGTTTTATTAAATTCAGATTTAGGGTCAGATGAAGGAATAATTACAGAAATAAAAGAAATTCTTTCAAATGAAAATGTAAAATTTGAAGTTAGAGGAGTATACGGAGTATATGATATAGTTTTAAAATTATCATCAGATGATGCTGAAAACTTACGTTCAATAATCACTAATAAAATTAGAAAAATCAGTAAAGTTCAATCAACATTAACTATGATGGTAATTGAAGAACAAGAAAAACTATAATTTTTTAATTTCATCAATAACTTGAAGTATTTCTAAATCAGTATTAAAAAAATGAGGAGACACACGAATGATTTTTGTTTCCAAAATCTCTCTTACTGCTAAAATAATATTTTTTTGCTCAAGTTTATCCACTATTTTTTGTGGATCCAAACCTTCAATGTTAAACGATACAATACTAGTTCGTTGACTTGGATCTTCTGGTCCATATAAAATAATTTTCGGTATTTTTGCTAATTCTTCTCTAAAAAGATTTGATAAATATTGATTTTTTTTACGAATATTTTCCATACCAAAATTTAACAGATATTTTGCAGATGATTCTAATCCAACAATTCCAACATAATTTCTAAAACCAGTTTGAAATTTATCAGGTAAATCTTTAAAAATTAAATTATTTTCAGCCTCAATAATTGCAGATTCACCACCAATTGTTTTTGGTTCTAATAATTCACTAGATTTTTTATTACAATAAAATAAACCAGTTCCCATTGGACCGCATAACCATTTAGAACCATTAAAGGACATAAAATTACAATTTAGTTTAGAGACATCATGATCACCAATACATCCTATTGTTTGTGCACTATCAATAAAAAGTGGAATTTTATTATTAAGAAGTTTAGAAATTTTTTGTATTGGTAATATAGAACCTGTATTATACAAAGCATGACTTAGAGATACTAACTTTGTATTTTCATCTATATTTGATTTTAAATCATCCAGTTCAAAAAATCCATTTGTATCTATTGAAAGACTTCTAACTGAAATTTTATCTTTTAATTTAATCCATGGATAAAAATTTGAATGATGTTCATGAGTCATTCCACGAATTATAATATTAGATTTATTATCAAATGAAAGTCCATTAGCAACAATATTAATTCCATCAGTAGTACTTTGTGTTAAAACAATTTCATTAGGTTGGCAAGAAATAATTTTTGCGATAATTTTTCTTACATTAGATAATTTTTCTGCAACAAATAATTCTGAATCCTTAGAATCAGGACCTAAAGAATTGTATGAAATTAAAAAGTCCTTCATAGCATCTATACTTTGAGATGGCATTAGAGATACAGATGCATTATTCAAATAGATTTTATTTGAGGAAGGAAAATCATGAGAAACATCTTTTGATACTAAATTCATTATTATATCTGTAAGATCATATTTTACTGTTGGATAAAAATCCTGAGATAATTTCAGACGATAATTTAGAATATATCCAAAATGAATTTAAAAAAAATATACCAAATTTGATATTATGTTCAAATTCCTTTCATAAAATAGAATTTTTAAATAAAATAATTAGACCTACAAAAAATCCAATTATTTTTGTAGATATGGATTTGTTGTATTCAGGGTATATTGAATCAAAAATGATTCAAGAGAAAGAGAATTTGATGATTTTTCAACCAAGTAATCTAAATTGGAAAGAAAAATTATCAGAAATCATTACTAAAATATCAAAAAAGGAGTTTTTGATTATAATTGATTCATTTAATGGAATTTACAATTTATTTGATGATTTAGAATCAGCTAGATTTGTTAATTCGTGTATAATGTTACTTTCATCTTTAGGAAAACAAACCAATTCTACAATTGTAATTACTGCAATGGCTAGAAAAAAAGAAAATAGCGAATGGATTTTGTCACCAGGAGGGAAACATATTATGAAATCAACTAAAATGGAAATTTATTTTCTCAGAAAAATTCACAATGATCTACTTATTAGATCCATAGATCAAAAATAAAATTTTCAAGCGATCTAAATTTAAACGCCGTTATAATTTTTGAAACGCCGTTATAGCAGCATAAATCTAAGAAAATTATATTAATGTCAAATCACGATTCAATTTTGTTATGCCAGTAGGAATTATTCCAGACATAAGTGAACAAATGTGTATCGGATGCGCACTATGTGTAGAAATCTGTACAACACTTGGTCCTGATGTCCTTAGAGTAAAACCAGTTGAAGGCTGGAAAAGAGGTAAAGCATTCGTTTTCTATCCAGAAAGATGTATTTCTGATGGTGCATGCATAGGTGTATGCCCAACAAAAGCAATCTTTTGGATGAGACCAATGGACTTTACAGTTGGACAACCAGTTCCACTCTACAAAAACTCAGTCTTCGTCAAAGGTTGGACTGAATTAATCGATTAGATTAGTTCTACAATTTTTAATTTCTTTTTATTATTTTATTTTTCTAAGTTCATGCATAATTAATGAAAATAAATAAAATTAACTATTTTTTAGAAAATCCAAATTTTGATGACCAATTACTATTTTGTTTAGTTTCCTGTTTTTTTGAAAGATGATCTAACATATCATATGTAATTGTAAATCCATTACCTACTAAAGTAGCATCTTTAGAATAATTCTCTTTATTAGAGATTAATTCATCAGGTAAATCTTTAATTTTTTTAGTTTTAAGATCAAACAATCTAATTTTTTTACCATTTTCTAATTCAATTATTGCATCTCCACTCAAACCCTGTATAGAAAAATTTTCAAAAAATCTTATTGAACCACTCTCTTTTAATTTAATAATACAGTCAAAAGTTAGTTTTCCCCCATAAAATAAAATTTCACGAGCAGATAATATTGAATCCTGTTCTACATTAAGAACCATAATACTATCAGCATCAAGAGATACAGTATTTACAATATCTTCAGCAATAATTTTTCCATTTGGAGCAGAAATACTTGTTCTGTGTTCTTGAATTTGAAAAATTCCAACTCTACCATCTTTATCCTCAACTCTATACTTTCTACCGTAAATATTACCAACAACAGCATTACCATTATCTACAATAATTTTAGCACCATTTTCAATTTTATACTTATTTTCTAATGGATTAATGAATTTGAAATCTCCTTTTGTAAGACGAATATTACTTTCAAATTCCTGTGTCCAAGAAGGACTAGTAATACTTCCTTGCATGATTATTGGACCATCATAAGTTAAACTTCCAGCCATAAAATTTCCTTTAATAGATAAAGTTCCAGTTGCTTTCCGTTCTAATTCAATTTCACCTAGAGTTTTTGAACCAAATAATCTTGTAGCTGTAGAATTTGATTGATTTAATTCAGTTACCCATTTTTCAGCATTTTTCATTTCTTTAGATAATTCTTGTCCTAAAATCTGATTTTTTCTTCTAACATCTTCTTCACTTTCATCAGAATAAACCCTAGAATTTTTAATTTTTTCAAGATCTGTATCAGGATATTTTTTACCAGTTTTTAGATCATCATATGCCTGTTTAATTTTAATAAATTGTTCATTTTCCCCACCACGGTCAGAATGAAATTGTAAAGCTAATCTTCTAAATGCATCTCTAATTTCTTTCTCTGTTGTCCCTTCTACAATTCCTAAAATATCATAATTAGATTCAACCATTTTTTATCAACCTAGTTAGGATCAGTACTCATTTTCCTATACTTGTAGTTTATTACATCACAAGATATCAATGATTTGGAAAATTTTATCAAAATTACTCATAAAATTAATTTTTTCTTGTTTTTACTAAAGCGATTATAGCTATGATAATAGCAATTATTCCAATTCCTGTTCCCCAAATATCATTTACATCTATTTCATCTTGCATTTGATTATTAGAATTTTCCAGATTTTTAACACTATTTTCTAGAGAAGTAATACGTTCAACAAGTTTTGTATTATCATCAATAACTTCAGTTAATGCAAGATCAGCTAATTCAGGAAATTCAATATAAGATCTTTCTGCAATTGGAGGTGGATGCATAGATAAATTGATAGATGTATCTAAAATTTTTCCAATTAAATTTGCTTGATAATATCCGGATACTGTAGGAGTAATGAAAGCATAATATTTGCCTGGAATATCATGATCATCAACTAAAGGTAAAGTGATTGTTTGAGTTTTATCATATACAAATTGAACTTTTAATAATTTTCTTAATCCTTCAATACCATTTTGAAATTCTTGAGAATTTGCACATTCCATAGATATTGAAATATCAGGACAGTCTACTAGTGGGCTAACATACAATTCAAGTGCGTTTGTTTCACCAGATACAACTGGTTCATTCATCCAACCAATTTCTACACGATATTCCCCAACTGCATCAACTGTATGTCCATATGTAATTCCAGCAAAACTTGGAATAAGTAATAATGAGAGTATTAAGAGAATATATTTCATAATTAAAAAATTAAATCCAATTTTAAAAATGTTATTTTTGATATTTATGCTAGTTATGCATCAGCATACATTGAAACTTCCCAAGCTGTTGGTGTTTGTGCAAATGCAGTGTATTCTTTATATTTTAATTCAGAATATGCTTCTAGAAAATCAGCTGTAAAAACTTCTTCTAAAAAGTTAGAATCACTACCAAGGGAATCTAATGAGCCTTTCAATGAAACTGGTAAAGAACCAATATTATATTCTCTTTTCTTTTCTAAAGAAAGTTTGTAAACATTTTCTTCAATAGGATCCCCTGGATCAATTTTATTTTTGATTCCATCTAATCCTGCCAAGAGTAATGCAGCCTCTAAAAGATAGATGTTTGCAGTAGGATCAGGTACACGATATTCTATTCTTTTACTTTTTTCTTGATTTCTATTATACATTGGAATTCTAATTGCAGTAGAACGATTTGCTAATCCCCAACAAACATTCACTGGTGCTTCAAATCCAGGAACAAGACGTTTGTAAGAATTAGTAGTAGGATTTGAAATTGCACATAATGCTGATGCATGATTTAAAATTCCACCAACATAATATCTACCAATTTGACTCATCTGTGCGACTTCATCATCTTGATCATACATTACATTAGAATTTCCGTTCCATAAGCTCTGATGTGTATGCATAGCTGATGCATTATCACCAAAAATTGGTTTTGGCATAAAAGTTGCTACTTTATTTTTTCTTTTAGCTTTTACTTTAACTAAATTTTTAACTCCAATTACATTATCTGCCATAGTAATCATATCATCATAAACTAAATTAATTTCACATTGACCAGAAGTTGCTACTTCATGGTGTTCAGCTTCAATTTTTATTCCAAGATAATTATACAAATCTTCACATACATCTTTTCTAAATCCTGCAAGTGTATCTTTTGGTTGTGATGGGTAATATCCCTCCTTGAAATTTATTGCTGTACTAACATTTCCTTTAGACCATGGTGATTCTTTAGAGTCAATTGAATAACCAGAGCCTCCACCAGAATGAGTTGCTGCATAAGGTGACGGATAAACATTGATTGAATCAAAGACAAAAAATTCAATTTCAGGTCCCCAATTAGTATGAGTAAATCCAAATTCGTCAAGTTTTTCAGCTGCTTTATGTGCAATTCCTCTAGAATCTCTACTATAGCGTGATTCCTTTTTTGTACTACCATCATATAGATCACAAAAAATACGTGCATTTTTTCTATGTCCTGGATCATAATCATTAGGTAAAATTTTAAATGAATTTGGATCAGGCATTAAAATCATATCAGAATTATTTACAGATTTAAATCCAACAATTGAACTTGCATCCAATTTTTCAAGACCATTTATGAAACTATTTTCATCAATTGCATAACTTGGCATTCCAACATTATGAAGTTCACCAAAAATATCTACAAACCAAAAATCGATAAAAGAGATGTTTTCTTCTTGAATAGTTTGTAAAACCTGTTTAAAATCCAATCATTAGTATTAAGAAATGATTTTACTAATGTTATCTAGTAAGATAGAGTTGTCAAGAAAGTCAGGTAAAGTTTAGGATAGGATAATCTTCAATTGAATTAATTTTTTTGAAAATTTTTCATTCCTTCTTCAAAAAAGAATTTTTCAGCAAAGGCTGGTTTTAAGTCATCTAACCAAATTGCATTTTCATCATATTTAGCAAAAAATGGAATATCTACCCAATCAGGATTTCTGCCTTGTAAAAATCTTAAAACAATTACTTTTTCATTATTAACATTTACAGTTCCCATTACATTGACTTTGCCTGGAGTTGCAGACATGCTTGGTCCACGAACTGTTCTAGCTAATCCACTAATTGAAGAATATGCACTCTTGAAAATTTCATGTGCTTTAATTAAAGAAATTCCAAAATAGTGCTGGGCACCTGTATCCCTAACTACAAACATGTAGTATGGAATACAACCTAATTCAACTTGTTTGGTCCACATTTTGGCCCACATTTCTGCATCATCATTGATATGTGTTAAAAGAGGTGATTGAGTTCTAATTTGAGCACCTGTTTTTCTTACTTCCTTTATTGCATCTTTTACAGCATCTGTTGATAATTCATTTAGATGATTAAAGTGAGCCATAAATGCAAGATGTAAACCACTATCAGTTATTTTCTTAAAAATTTCTAACATTTCTTGAGAATCTGAATCTGTTAAAAATTTGTAAGGCCAATATGCAAGTGCTTTTGTTCCAATTCTAATAGTTTTAAAATTTGGAAGATCTGCATCAATTAAAGTATCAATATATTTTGAGAAAATTTTTGATTTCATAATCATTGGATCACCACCAGTAAATAATACATCAGTAATCTCAGGATGTTCTCTAAGATACTGAACTAGTTGTTCGCCTTCTTGCATTGCAAATTTCATTTCATCCATACCAACAAATTGAGGCCATCTAAAACAAAAACTACAATATGCATGACAAGTTTGACTTTGACTAGGAAAGAAAAGACAAGTTTCTTTATACTTGTGTTGCATTCCATATAATTTGGTTCCATCCTTTAATGTTGGAACATTAAGTTCCATTTGACCTGCAGGATGTGGATTTAATTGTAAACGAATTTCATTTGCAATAGTTGCAATTTCTTTTTTATCAGCATTATTTTTTAATGCAGCAGCCATTTTTTCATAATGTTCAGGTTTCAACATTCCTTTTTGAGGAAATGTTAAGACGAAAATTGGATCGTTTGGAATATTATTCCAATCAATTAATTGTTCAACTACATAGTTATTTGCTTTAAAAGGTAAAACATTTCCTACAACTTCCATTTCAAATTGTTTTTCTTCAGAAAGTTGTTGAATTTGTGGAAGTTGACGAAAATTAGATAACGTGTATGATTTCATAGATGGTGAATCATTCCAAATTGATTTTTGATAGGTCATTTTGAAATTAGCACTTTAACCCTTGTTAAATGTTGCAACAATTTTAGGCATAAAATAATTAAAAATTATATCATTTTTTCTCTTAAAATAATCAAAATGGCTTAACATTTTATTCTAGAAAATAAAACAAAGTAAGAAGACAAATTATGAGCGAAGGAGATATTTCACAAATTTCAGTTGGAGAATTTGAAACAGTTTCACAATTATTAGCTTCATCAGAATCACTTCAGTTAGCTTTCATCATAATGATAGTTGGAATTATTATGATAGCTGCTGCGTATAAAACATTCTCATCACTAATAAAATCAAAAAAAATATTTTACACAAGACCACATTTATCAAAATTTGTACAAAATGCAGTATTACCATTTTTTGCGATTGCTTTAATTTCATCAACTAATGCATATATTCAAACTTCAGAATTATTTGAACAGGATTCAACTATTTCTACAATAGAATTAACTCCTGAAGAAACTTTTGCAAAAATTCTCAATACTTTCAATATTCTAGTTATTGGATATACAATTTCTCATTTAATACCAATAATGCTTACAAAACGTGATAAATCAATTCTTGAAAAACAAGATTTTGAAGTTTGGTATGATATGCAAGGTTTTTCAGATGATGATGATCTTTTCCACAAATTATACAAATGGATTCCCCCAACTATTACACCTGAAGATTTTACTGATGAAGAATTCAAGAATCTCTGTAAAACAAAAGAAGGTATTATTCAATTAGAACAATATCGTACTTCAAAAGGAAACCCTATTGGAAGTTATGAAAAATTAGTAAGTAATACTTTTGAAAAATGGAAAGAATCTGAAAGAGGAAAATATTTAAAATATTTTAACAATTGTATTACTGGAAATAATCAATCAGGAAGAAAATTAAAACCTGGTGCAAAGCCAGATGAAATATTTGCAATAGATATTTGGAGAGAGGAAAAGAGAATTAATGGTTTTGAGCCATTAATTCCAAGTTCTCGACCAGTAGGATATGCACGTAAAAAAAGAGAAGGAATTCCCAAATCATTTAAACAAATTTTACCTGTAGGAATTTTTCTTGCAACAATTTTAGGAGTTGTGTCTTGGTGGGGAGTCGATTTATTTGTGCTAGCAACTGCAACAGGTGGTCTTGCAATTGGTATTGGTTTAGCATTACAAGAAACAATGCAAAATTACTTTGCATATTTAATGATTAGAAAAGACAATATTTTCAAAGAAGGTGAAAGAGTGCAATTAGAATCAGGATATAATGGATATGTTCATAAAATTACACCTAGAGTGACCTATGTTAGAGATGGATTACATGAATCTGTAGCAATAATTCCTACAAGACAATTAGTAACAGCACAAATTATCAATTATACAAAAGAAAACAAACTTGTTCCAGCAGTAGTTGCTGTTGGTGTTTCATATCTTAATGATCCAAAACAGGTTGCTGCAATTTTAGTAAAAATTGGAAAACGTGGTATGATTGAAATTAAAGATAGTAAAGAGAGACACCTAGTTAGACAAAATAGATGTCCGTATTTAGATGAAAATAAATCAAGTTGTGGGTGTGATAAAGATCTACATGTAGATATTTCACAACCAGTTGTAAGATTTAATCAATTCAATGATTCTGCATTAGATTTCTCAATGTGGCTATACGTCAAAGATTATGGATCACAATTTAAAACAAAAACAGATTTGAGAATGATAATGTATGAAGAATTTAAAAAATATGATATTAGAATTCCATGGCCAATTAGAACCGTATATCAAGGCGATGAAAAGAAAGAGCAAATAGAAATTGATGAAAAAGATGAATTTAGAAATAAAGTAATTGATGAGTATGGATTAGGAGATTTAGGTCGTGGAGAAGGCGACGAATAGAAAAAATTTCTCAAAACTTAAGAATCCCTTCAAATCATATTTGCTTATTGAGTAAATTATCAATAATTTCAGGAAAAACTTCAGAAAATTTAGCAAAAAAACTATCTAAGAAAATAAAGGCAAATCTTGTAAAATCAGAAATTAGAGTTTTTCCTGATGGAGAAAGTAAAATAACATTAATTGGAAAAATATCAAAAAAGAAATCTATTGTTTTACAATCAATCTATCCACCAGTAGATACCAATTTAGTTCAAGTATTATCATTAATTACGAAAGCTAAAGAAAATTCATCAGAAGTAATTGCTGTAATTCCATATATGGGATATGCAAGACAAGATAGGGAATTTTTACCAGGTGAAATTGTTACAATGAAAGTACTTGGCAAATTATTCAAAAGTGCTGGAGCATCAAAAATAATTGTTGTGGATATTCATAGTTCAATTGGATTGAAGCATTTTAGTATCAAAACAAAAAATGTTACTGCAATTCCAGATCTTGTAGGATTTTTTAAGAAATTGAGCCTAAAAAATCCTTTAGTTGTATCGCCAGATCAAGGTGGAAAAGAAAGAGCAAAGAAATTTGCAAAGGAATTCAATTCAGATTATATCGCATTAGAAAAAACAAGAGATAAAAAAACAGGGAAAGTAAAAATTAAAACAAAAAATTTAGAAGAAGTTGAAAATAGAGATTTAATTTTAGTTGATGATATCATAAGTACTGGAGGTAGTATTATCAAAGCTACACAATTTCTTAAAAAACAAAAATGTAAAAGAATCTATGTTGCATGTACACATGCACTTCTAATGAATAATGCTGAAAAGAAAATAAAGAAAGCAGGAGTTACAAGCATTATTAGTACAAATACAATTCCAGGAAAAACATCAAAAGTAGATATTTCAAAAACTATTGCAAAGGCAATAATGTAATGCCAGAAAGTTTTTTTATTTTATCTAAAGATTATTTAGAACTTGCAACTGATGAAGTTATTGCAATTGTAAAAATGTATGATAGGTTTGCTAAAATAAAAATAATTTCAAATCTAATAATCATTCAATCAAAAACCAATTGGAATAAAATTATGGAACGTGCTACATTTGTAAAAACTTCTGGACAAATATTAAGAAAAATGTCAGGATTATTTTTAGATGATGAGAATTTTCAGGTTCTAAAAGATACAAGAAGTTTTGTATGTAGAGTAATTAACCTATCATCAAATCAATTGAACGTATTAGAATTAGAAAGCTCTATGGGTGACATGATATCTAAATTTACACATGCAAAAGTAAATTTAGAAAATCCTGACATTACAGTATATCTAATTTTTACAAATGAAGAAAATTTTTTTGGTTTTTCAGAAAAAAATGAAGTTAGAAAACGTCCTAAAAAAAGTAAAAAACATCCTCATGAATTAGATTGGAAATTGACGAGAGTTATGATAAATTTAGTTGGATTAAAAAAAGGAGAAACTCTATGTGATCCATTTTGTGGTACAGGCACAACACTACTTGAATCTGAATCTATGGGTATCAATACAATTGGAATAGATTTTGATGAAAATATGTGTGAAATTTCTAAAGAAAATCTTAAAATTAATAATTACAAATCTAAAATTTTGAAATCAGATTTTCAAGAATTGGTAAAAATATCAAATGATTTTGATGGAATTGTTACTGATTTACCATATGGTAGATCTTCAAAAGCATCAGAAAAACCTGAAGAAATTTTAAAAAGATTTATCTCAATTATTCCTAAAAACAAGAAAATTGCTATAATGTATAAAAAAGAATTAGATCCTAAAATGAAATTAAAAGGATTGAAAAAATATCAGATCTATAGGCATAAAAGTCTCACAAGAACTATTTTGATTAAATGAAACTAGTATTTTTAGGAACATCAGCTGCACAACCAACAGAAAAAAGGGGATTGTCTTGTATTTGTTTAGAAAGAGAAGGTGAAATCCTAATGTTTGATGCAGGTGAATCTGCACAGATTTCATATATGAAATCAGGGTTGGGGTGGAATAAAAAAATGAAAATATTTGTAACACATTTGCATGGAGATCATTGTGTAGGAATTCTAGGATTATTACAAACAATGTCAATGCAAAATAGAACTGAATCTTTAGAAATTTTTGGTCCTAAAGGAATTGATGAATTTCTTGCAGCTAATATTAAAATATTAAATTTTGGATTATCATTTTCTATTTTAATTACAATTGTTAATGAAGGAACAATATATGAAAATAATAAATTTTTAATTCATGCAACAAAAGCAAATCATTCAATAACTGCATTCTCATATTTATTTGAAGAAAAAGATAAACCAGGAAGATTTAATGTTGAAAAAGCAAAGGAATTAGGCATACCAGAAGGCGAATTATGGAATAAATTACAAAATGGAGAAGATATTACTAATAATGAAAAAATAATTAAACCTGAACAAGTATTGGGTAAAAAACGTCCAGGTAAAAAAATAGGAATCTCAGGAGATACAATGCCAACAAAAGAATTAGAAGAATTTTTTAGAGAATGTGATTACTTAGTTTTTGATTCTACATTTCTTGATGAAGAAAAACAAAAAGCACAAGATACTTGTCATTCAACAGCAAAACAAGCTGCGGAATTAGGAAAAAATGCAAATGTAAAAAATTTGATTTTAACACATTTTTCTGCAAGATATAAAGATGAAATTGGGCACAAAACAGAAGCAGAACAAATTCATAATTCAGTTATTACTGCAAAAGATCTTTTAGAAGTAATAATTAATTAATTTTAAATAAATTTTTTATAAAATTAAATGGATCAAATCCAGATACTTCATTTACAAGAATTTCTTTAGATGATTCACTTGATTCTACAATTTGAGTTTTAATATTATCTCCAGTTTCTGTAATTCCTTCAGAAATTTTTTCGTTAACATTTTCAACTAATTTATCTCCAGTTTCTGTAATTCCTTCAGAAATTTTTTCGTTAACATTTTCAACTAATTTATCTCCAGTTTCTGTAATTCCTTGATAGATACTATCACTAACACTTTGAATAGTTTTATCAATAGAAGTATCTAGACGATTCTCAGCAGAATTTGTTACTTTTTCATTAAGGGTATTAATGTCATCCTCTAACGAATCAGCTAATAATGCTGATGTGCTTGGAAATAATGTAGTAATTTCTGTAGAAAACATCATACCACCTAAAATCAAAACAGCTGCAATTATGCCTAATTTTATCAACATACCATATTACTCCCAAAAAATTCATTTTAAATTCAAACTAAAAAAAATAATCAATAATGAGTTAATTTTCTTAACTAATTCTATTTAATCAAAAATTAGCCAGTCAATTATTGCATCAATATTAGATGATGTTATAGTAACTTTAATTGGTCCCAATGGAGATTCATTAGATTCCTCACAAATTGCTATTTGTTCAACAAATGCTGCTTGTTTATTAAGATAAAACCATGTTGTGTCATTTTGTAAATGATCTTCTAGTGAACGTAAATAATTTTTTTGTAATTTATTATTATGAATAAATTGATAAATTTTTTCAAAAGATCTTAATTCTTTAGATTGTGCATGAATTGTCAAATTATTATTATTTATGATTGAATACGGAAAAATATTAGAAATTGCTTTTTCTATTTTTTCAATAGATTCAGAAGGATTTACTGTGCAAAACATTTCTATTTTGCAACTAAGACTCGGAATATTCATTCAATCCATCTTTGAATTATTTTATATGATTTTTCTATTAATTCATCTTTTGTTAAACCAATATTAGATATTGCAAAATCAGATAATGCAATAGAATTGCTAATACCAACACCTAATTCACGATTATCTCTTTCATTGAAATGTTCTTTTGTTTGTGGATCATCAGATCTTCCTCTTTTTTGTAAGAAATTAAATCGAGTATCTATAGATGCATGAATTGCTAATAATTTTACAGTTCCAAATTTTCTAAGTACATCTATCTCAGCATTAGATCTAACTCCATCAATTAACAATACATTTGCAATAGAGGACTGAATTTTTGATTCAACTAATTCAGCTATTGCACCAGGTCCATTTTTTTCTCTAAGTTCTAACATTAATTTTCCAAGATTTTCTCTACTTGCTTCTAGATTTCTATTTTTAGCTTCTTCTCTCACTGCATTTCCTAAATTAATAATTTCATAGCCTTTAGATTTCAAACCCTCAGCAATTGTAGATTTACCAGCACCAGGCATGCCTGTTAAACATACGAGTAGTTTACTCAACATATATCAAAAAAAATACTCGTCTATGAAGTTAACTATTAGATAATAAGTAAAAATAATGAAATTAATATAAAATCAATTAAAAAATGATTAGTGATAAAATAATGAAACAAATTATTTCTAAAATTGGAAAAACAACAATTCCATCTAAAATAAATCAAAAATCAAAAAAAGAAATTGCAGATAAAGTATACAAATTAGTTGAAAAAGAAATTCAAAAATATTCAGAAGTAGTAGAATTAGAGTTTGGAGGTTCATATGCTAAAGATACATGGTTATCAAAAAATGCAGATATTGATATTTTTATCAAATTTAAAAAAAATATTTCTGAGGAAAAATTAGAAAATATTTCAAAAGAAATAGGTTTTGGATCACTAAAAAAATTTTCTCCATATGTTAGATATTCTCAACATCCTTATGTTGAGGCTAAAATTAAAGATACAAAAATCAATATCGTACCATGTTATGATGTCAAAATTGGTGAATGGAAAAGTGCTGCAGATAGATCACCGTTTCATACAAAATTTATGAAAAAATCATTGACCTTAAAAATGAGAAATGAAGTTAGAATTCTCAAGACATTTTTAAAATCTAATAAAATCTATGGTGCAGAAATTGCAAAACAAGGATTTAGTGGATATATTTCAGAAGTTTTAATTTTAGAATTTGGAAGTTTTGAAAATCTAATAAAATCAATATCAAAAATTAAAGAAAATCAAATTATTGGAAAAACATCAAAATCTTTTGATACATCAATAATTGTAATTGATCCAATTGATAGTAATAGAAATTTAGCTGCTGCTATTTCAAATGAAAACATTGGAAAATTTATTCTTATTTGTAGAGCATTAAAACAAAAACCAAGTTTAGAATTTTTCAAAACTAAAAAATTAAAAATATCAAATAAATTTTGGAATAATTTACTAGTTGTAAAATTTGAATTTAAAACCAGAAGTCCAGATATTATTTGGGGGCAAATTAAAAGAGCAACATCAACATTATCTACACAATTAGAATTAGGAGGATTTACTGTACTTAGAAGTAAATCTCATACAGATCAACAAAAGGAGGCATATCTCATTTTCTTTTTAGAATCTACAAAAATAGCTGAAATATATCAAAAGAAAGGACCAGAATTCTTCAGAGAAGATAGTACGCATGATTTTATTTCCAAAAATCTTAAAGATGCTGAATTAGTATGGGTTGGAAATAATAGAAAAATAATTTCATTAGAAAAAAGAAAACATACTGATGCTGTAAGTTTTATGAAAGAATTTTTGAAAAAAAATCTTCAAACAGGCATACCAAAAGGCCTTCAAAATGATTTTAAACGAGGTTTTAAGGTATTTGTAGGAAATAAAACTCTAAGTAAATCAATTAAAGAGGAAGTAGCTGAGTTGATTTCAGTAGATGGCACACTCCTTCATTTCAATTAAAAAATTTACAGAAGAACCATATTCAAATATTTTAGGATATCCAAATGCAACTAATCGTCAAATTAAATCAAGAATTAATGAATTAGAAAAATTAAAAATAAAATCAATTTGTTTAACAGGTTCCACTACAATTGGAAGTTTAGCAATTTTAGGAAAAGGATACGTTGGTGTTGTAGTACTTGTAAAAAGAGGAAATAAAGAAGTTGCATTAAAAATTAGGAGAACTGATTCTCAAAGAGAAAATATGAAAAATGAAGCTGTATTATTAAAATTAGTAAATTCAGTTAATGTTGGTCCAAAAATAATTGATGTAAGTAAAAATTTTTTAATTATGGAATACATTGAAGGAGAAAAATTTAGTAATTGGATTAGAATGTTGAAAGGATCTGGTAGTGTAAAAAAATTAAAATCTACAATAAAAAGTGCTTTAGAAGATTGTTATAGATTAGATCAAATTGGATTTGATCATGGTGAATTAAGTAATATTTCAAAGCATGTTATTGTAGGTAAAACAAAAGTTTCTTTAATTGATTTTGAAAGTTCTAGTACAAACAGAAAGCCATCAAATGTTACATCAATAACTCAAGCATTTTTTATTGGATCAGGTATTGCAAAACAAGCTCAAAAAATCTACAAAAATTCCTCCAAAGAAAAAATTATTGATGCTTTAAAATCATACAAGCAAGAAAAAACACGAGAAAACTTTGAATATTTACTCAAAGTTTTAAAATTATAATGGGATCGGCAGGATTCGAACCTGCGACCACTAGCCCCCCAGGCTAGTATCATACCAAGCTAGACTACGATCCCTAGTCTCACAGGCACAAAATGAAATTATTAAATCGTCCTATTAAGAAATAAAAATTATGAAAATATGTAATATTTGTCATAAAATTTCAGCCACTGATAAAGATCATACAGATTGTATTCAGAAAAGAAGTATAGAGATAGAGGATCAAAATTTTAAAAATAGTATTGCTGAAAAATTAAACTTATCAAAAAATAATCAAGATTTAGGTGTTGAAGTTAAAGCTATACTAGAACATCTAACTAGAGAGACAAATCAAGAAGATACCTCATAATTATTTTGATAGTATTTCTTTTTCTAAATCTAATTTTTTAGAAAGAGTATTTTTAGTAGATTATTTTTCTTGGGTTGTAGGTCTAATCAAAATTTCATTGACATTAACATGTGATGGAGAATCTACTGCATACAAAATTGCATTTGCAATATCTTGTGCTTGTAAAGTTTCCATCTTCTTTCCATTTTCTACAAATTGCTGAAGAGATTCATCAGTAATTGTGTCAGTAAGTTCTGTTGCAACTATTCCAGGTTCAATACTAGTTACTCGAATATTAGAACGAACACTAAATTCTTGTCTTAATCCTTCTGTAAATGCAGCTATAGCAAATTTTGTTGCACAATAAACACTACCTGCAGGAAATACAACTCTACCAGCTACAGATGAAAGATTAACTATATGTCCTGATTTTTTTTCTTTCATATGAGAAATAACTGAGCCTGTACAGTATAACACACCTTTGATATTTACATCAATCATTCTATCCCATTCATCAACTTTAAGATTTTTAAAAAAACTTAATGGCATCAAGCCAGCATTATTAACTAAAATATCAATTGAACCCCATTTATCTAAAACTGCGTTAGCAAAATTCTTGCATTCCTCATTTTTTGTAACATCCAATTTTTGAAAAAATACTTCTCCACCATTAGCAATAATTTTTTTTGATAATTCTTCCAATCGATCAACTCTTCTAGCACCAATTGCAACTTTAACACCAGATTTTGCAAGTGTTAGTGCTGTAGCTTCTCCAATTCCACTACTTGCTCCAGTAATTATTGCAACTTTACCATCAATCATTAGTTATCATCTAAATTTTCGTCAACAATACTAAAAATGTTTAGAAAATTTAATGGTTAAGGTGTTAAAACAACTTACTAAAATTCTAATAAGTTTTTTAAAAGAAAAAATCTATAGTAGTTTGTGATATCTGAGAATTGTGCATATTGTGGAGATATGACAGAGATGCCATTTCATTGTAGTTATTGTAAAGATCCATTTTGTTCTGAACATAGACTTCCAGAAGAACATAGATGTGTAAAATTACGACAAATTAGATCAGAAAGATTTGGAGAGAGAAAAGTAATTCGTGATGGAAATAAAGGAAAAGGAAATTTCTTTAAAAGAATGCTTGGAAAATAATAGAAATTAGTAAGGACTTTTTTCAGGTGAAATTTTAGCTCGTCTTCCTTGATAAATTAAGGCAATTGTTAATGCAAACATAACCATGGCAGTTAATGGAAAATTTTGTGGCGCAGGTAAGATAAACCAATAGTAAATACCAAAAGCTGCAGATACAACTGCCTGAGTCCAAAGTTTAATCCATTTTGGAGCTTTGATTATTCGACTAATGATTTCAACTATGAAAATTCCAATTACTGGATAAATTGTATAAAATAGAAAATCAATTACATCTACTCCAGTATGAGACATAATTTCTAATAATAATAGGTATAATTTCTACCTAATCTTCCCATCTAACTTTAATTGCAATTTTTTTAGCAATTAAAGCCTGA
>Ga0315322_10000536_pt1 | contig 28609 bp, 15 predicted proteins | sample M110021515metaG_FD_203461 | JGI IMG/M metagenome (GOLD analysis project Ga0315322, IMG submission 203461) | Ammonia-oxidizing marine archaeal communities from Monterey Bay, California, United States - M1 100m 21515 | ecosystem: Environmental > Aquatic > Marine > Intertidal zone | place: USA...
ATATGTATTATTTAATACTTTCTGATAAGGTTACGAAATATATGTATGTGAAACAAATAACTATTTCTTTGTCAGTTTGTTATAGTGTTGGGTTCTTTCATATTGACCGAAGTTTATGTAGTAAAATTGTCTGATTACAGGTAGATAGCCATTTTAACGATATTTTGATAAATCAAGTATTAAGTTATTGTATATTGTACAACAACATATTTTGATTATATTTATCGAGATTGAGCCACGTATGTTTTTGTGAATTAATTCAGAGTGCCAAAAATAATATTACCTCAATAATAATTGAACCATTGCCATTATGACTAATCAATTTGAAATTGCGGATTACATTGTTTTTGTTGGGTATGCCATATTAATTCTAGTTGTTGGTCTGTGGGTATCGAGAACTAAAAAGGGCGAGCAAAAAAGTGCGGAAGATTATTTCTTAGCTAGTAAATCTCTCCCTTGGTGGGCAATTGGTGCTTCTCTTATTGCTGCAAATATTTCAGCAGAACAATTCATTGGAATGTCTGGTTCAGGTTACAAAGTGGGTTTGGCTATTGCTTCTTATGAATGGATGGCAGCCATAACCCTGATTATTGTGGGTAAGTTTTTTCTGCCCATATTTATTGAAAAGGGTATTTATACGATTCCGGAGTTCGTTGCGAAACGATATTCAAATAATCTGAAAACCATTCTTGCTGTATTTTGGATTGGGTTATATGTATTTGTCAATATTGCTTCGGTACTGTATTTGGGGGCATTGGCGTTGGAGACTATTATTGGTATTCCAATGCTTTATGGAGTTATTGGTTTAGCATTTTTTGCGGCTGCTTATTCCTTGTATGGTGGTCTATCAGCAGTGGCGTGGACAGATGTAATACAGGTTGTGTTTTTAGTTATTGGAGGCCTAATTACAACCTATTTGGCACTAGACCTGGTCTCTGGTGGACTTGGTATGTGGGCAGGATTAGAAGCTATAATTGAAAAAGCTCCTGATAAATTTGCCATGATTCTTGATGAATCAAACCCAGAATACCTCAATTTGCCAGGAATTGGTGTTTTGGTAGGTGGGATGTGGGTTGCGAACCTCTATTATTGGGGCTTCAATCAATATATTATTCAACGGACGTTGGCGGCTAAATCACTTAAGGAATCACAAAAAGGAATTCTGTTGGCTGCAGGATTAAAATTAATTATTCCATTAATTATTGTGGTACCAGGAATTGCAGCGTATGTAATTACCAGCGATCCTGGATTAATGACAGATTTAGGTGAGGTTGGTCAGCAGAATGTGCCAAATTCAGAATCTGTTGATAGAGCCTACCCTTGGCTTCTACAGATGTTACCTTCAGGCTTAAAAGGATTGGCATTTGCAGCGCTTACTGCAGCCATTGTCTCTTCGTTGGCATCTATGCTGAATTCGACATCGACCATTTTTACTATGGACATATATAAGCAATACATTAATCCAAAAGCAAACGATAAATTAACTGTTAGAACAGGCAGGATTGCTGCAACAGCAGCTTTAATTATAGGGTCGGTAATGGCACCGTTGCTAGGTGGTATTGATCAGGCTTTTCAATTTATTCAAGAATACACTGGTGTAGTTAGTCCTGGTATTTTAGCAGTCTTTATTTTAGGATTGTTTTGGAAAAAAGCAACGAGTAGAGGAGCAATTATTGGAGTTATTACTTCAATTCCTATTGCGATGTATTTTAAAGTTGGGCCAAAAGGATGGTCGGATAGTTCTTTTTTTATTGATGTTCCATTTTTAGATCAGATGGGGTATACTGCAATTATTACAATGCTAATTATAAGTGTAGTTAGTTTAGCACAAAATAAAGGTGTCGATGATAATAAGGGTATAAAGGTAGATCGGTCGTTGTTTAAAACATCCAAAGTGTTTAACGCGGGCTCATTCGCCATTCTAATCGTGTTAGTTGCACTCTATTCTCTCTTTTGGAAATAATAAGTAAAATTGAAAATTACACGATATAATTCTGCAAATACCTATAGAATAATATTGTTTCAAACAATTGTTCTGTTACTCAAATGGTAACTTATTTGAAATGTAAAGGCATTTAACTAAATTGCTTCACCATAATCTAACTAGAAACACCGCCTTATGATTAAGTTTTACTGCATTTTTGCTTGCTTTATTGTTTTTGTGCCTGTGCACTATTCCCAATCTTATCCTGAGATTTTAAATACAGAATTACCATTGAGTATTGAAAATCTCAATGGTTTTAAGCCAATTAATGAAGCTGGTTTAGAAGAGAAGGCTATAGGAACTGTAATTTGGTCAGAAGATTTTACAGGAGGATTTCCTGCAGGATGGTCTGTAGTTGATAACAATGGATTAGGCTACGATTGGATATTAAATGATGTAGATGTTAATGCGGCATATACGTACGGTGATGGTGCAGCGATTTCATCTACTTCAGGTGGAAATCACATGCTATTGTTTGGTGACGGTTATAATACGGTTGGTGGATCTGGAGGAAGCTCTCCTGTAAGCCCTTTTACCAGTATGAATGCCTATTTTCAAACCAGTGCCATCAGTATGGGAGCTGGATATAGTTCTGTTTTATTGCGTTGGGAACAAAAATTTAGAGAATGTTGTAGCTCTGCTGGCATGACAATGACGGTTGTTGTTTCTCGAGATCCGACATTTGCCGCTGGACCAAATACGGTTACGTATGAAGCCAACCCTGGCCTTGCTAGTGGACTACTTTCAGCAGATCCGGTAGTGACGTCTGTCGATATTTCGGCAGTTGCTGGTAGTTTTTATACTGGGGATATTTACATCAGGTACCATAAATTAAATAACAGTCATTATTTTTGGATGGTAGATGATATTCAATTAGTGGATGCTCCTGCTTACGATCTTGAGCTCAGCAATGCTTCCTGGTACCACAATACAACAGAAAAAATACAATACACTGGAATTCCTTTAGATCAAATTGCGTCAATTACTTTTGATGCTGAAATTGAAAATATTGCTGGAGTCGTTATGAACAACACAAGGCTTCAAGCGACTATATCAGGCAGTGGTTCAGGCGTTGCCAATTCTATTCCAATTGATTTGATGCCGTGTGATTCTAGTCAAATAGAAACAAATACGGGTTACACACCAATAGGTATCGGGACGTACAACGTATTGTATTCCGTCATAGGTGATTCTAATGAATTAGATACAACCAATAACAATGCGTTAACCGCTTTTGATGTAACGCAATATGAATACGGTAAAGATTTGGGCTTCTTGGATACAACTTTTAGTACATATGGTGCTGATACAGATCCGTATGAGGTAGTTGTTGGATACGAAGTAAATGCCACTACTTATTTTGAAGCAATAAGAGTTTGCTTAGGGGACGCCACGCTTGATGGTGCAGAAATTTATTATAATATTTATTATGATGACGGTACGGGGAGTGGTTTGATTCCTTCGTGGACTCCTGAATATACTGGTGCCGCAGTCCCTACTATGACTGTAAATACGGCAGATTTGACAGCTATAGATAGTGCCAATTGGATAACGCTTACTTTTCCAACTCAGATAACCGTTAATCCTGCGGTTAGTCCAATAATTTATGCAGTAGTTGGAAGTAATTCTTATCCGGTTTATTTTGGTGCAACGAATAATAATCCGGATACAAGTAACTTTGCTTCCGTTTTTTCTCCATCACTTGGTCAGTCTGATAGGATAATGGACGTGACACCTATGGTGCGTTTACTTGAAAATCTGGGTGTATGTCAGGGAATAGTTGAAGACAGTATTGTTGCCTGTGATAATTACACCTGGTTGAATGGTGTTACTTACTCGTCTTCTATCGATAGTGTTAATTATTTAGCCAGTATTCCGGGCTGCGATACCCTTTATGAATTGGATCTTACGATTCTGAACAGCACATCTGGAATTGACTATCAATCGGTATGTGATTCGTTAACATGGCTCGATGGTAATACGTATTCCAATAACGACACAAGTGCGCTATTCGTTTTAACGAATTCGGTCGGTTGCGATAGTGTTGTAACCTTGAATTTAGTGGTTAATAGCAATACGGGTACAGACACTTACGTAGTGTGTGACACTTCTTTAATCTGGTTAGATGGCAACACATATACGGCTAGTAATTACACTGCAACACATGTGCTTACCAATGCCGCTGGTTGTGATAGTTTGGTTACATTGGATTTGACTGTAAACAGTAATGCAGGAATTGACAGCTATTCATTATGTGACAGTTCGTTGATTTGGATTGATGGTATAACCTATACATCCAGTAATGATTCAGCTACATTTGTTCTTGTTAATGCAGCGGGTTGCGACAGTACGGTAACTTTAGATCTTACAATAAAATACAGTAGTTCTGGGCTGGATGCTCAAACTGCTTGCGATACTTATACCTGGATTGATGGAATAGATTATACTTCCAGTGATACCACTGCAACTTATACACTTACTAATGCTGTAGGCTGTGATTCTTTGGTTGAATTAAGTTTAACAATTTTAAATAGTTCTGTTTTTACAGACGTGCATGTTGGCTGTGATTCATTGGTTTGGATCGATGGAACTACTTACACTTCCAGTAATAACACAGCTGTATACACGATCATGAACGCAGCAGGTTGCGATAGTGTTGTTACGCTTGATCTGACCATTGGGAATAATACGGGAATTGATAGTTTGGTAGTTTGTGATACTACTTTGCTTTGGATAGATGGTAATACATATACAGCAAGTAATTATACAGCAACCCATACGCTAACAAATGCAGCAGGTTGTGATAGTGTAGTGACTTTGGCGCTTACTGTGAATAATAATACCGGAATTGATACTCATGTTGTTTGCGACTCTTTGGTATGGATTGATGGTAACACGTACGTTTCAGACAATGATTCCGCTACTTATCTTTTAATAAATGCAGCTGGTTGCGATAGTTTAGTAACACTTGATTTGACTGTAAATAATAGCACTTCTAGTACGGATGTGCGTTTTGAATGTGATTCATTTAGCTGGATCGATGGTTACACGTATACTTCTAGTAACGATTCTTCAACACATACCATTGTCAATGCTGCAGGTTGTGATTCATTGGTTACTCTTGACTTAACCCTGGCTTATAGCTCAAGCTCTACTGATTTTTATTCTGTATGTGATTCATTACTTTGGATAGATGGAAATACGTATACATCAAACGATACCTCTACTGTTTTTGTATTGACTAATACCGCAGGATGCGATAGTGTGGTTACTTTAAATTTAAGTATTAATAATAATACAGGCATTGATAGTTTTGTTGTTTGCGATACCACCTTAGCTTGGATTGATGGAAACACCTACACAACAAGCAATTATTCTGCTACGCATACACTTACAAATGCGGCTGGATGCGATAGCGTAGTTACCTTAGATTTAACAGTCCAGAATAATGCTTCTATTGACACGCATGTTTTTTGTGATTCTTCATTACTTTGGATAGATGGAAATACCTACACTGCAAGTAATGCTACGGCAACACATACCTTAATAAATGCTGCAGGTTGCGATAGCGTTGTCACTTTAGATCTTACGATTTTAAATAGTACTGTAGGAGTAGATAGTCACACAGCATGTGATTCTTATACTTGGATTGATGGGATTACGTATACCTCAAGCAATAATACGGCCATGTACCTTACAACTAATTTGGCAGGCTGTGACTCCACTATTATGTTGGATTTAGATTTGGGTTTCAGTTCAACATTTACGGATTTTCAATCAGCTTGTGATTCCTTAGCATGGATAGACGGAAACACGTATTTTTCAAGTACAAACAGTGCTACCTATTTGTTGCCAAATCAAGAAGGGTGTGATTCTGTGATTACCTTGCATCTGTCTTTAGTTAATAGTTCAACAGCAATTGAAACCATACAGTCTTGCGGAGCTTACACGTGGATAGATGGTGTAACGTATTTTTCAGATAACGATTCGGCGACTTATACGATTACTAATGTAGCAGGATGTGATAGTACAATTACTTTAAATTTGTCCGTTGATAGTAATAATTTCTTAACTGATTTTTCAGCTGATGTTTTGTCTTTTTCAGCGCCACCTTTTGAGACAAATTTCACCAATAATACACCCATCATGGGTGACTATTCCTTCACTTGGGACTTTGGAGATGGAATCATCTTACAAAGCAATGACTCGACGGTTGACCACGAATATCTTTTTAACGGTTTGTATTCTGTTTCCCTTATAGCAACAAATACGATTACCGGGTGCTCTGACACGTTACTATTTAATGATTACATTTCTTGTGCTGGTGGAAGTTCTTGTTCTCATGCTGCTGAAATAGACCAATCTGGACCACTTGTCGCTTGCCTAAACGACTCGTTATTATTGTCGTGCAACGATTCGTCTATTTACACGTATCAATGGACATATAATGGTACTTACATAGCAGGTGCAGAAAATGCTATTTATTATCCTACCCAATCAGGTAATTATGCTGTAGCGGTGATTGATTCCGGTTGTCCAATTACATCGACAGATATTTCAGTTACGATAAATCAAAACCCTATTGAACCTGTGCTTTTAGGCTTTGGAGAAATTGCACCTTGCGTTGGAGGGTCTATTACACTTTCTGTTTTTGGTGTATACGATATTTATTCTTGGTCAACAGGAGATTCGTCCGAAGTTTTAATCGTGGATACGATAGGAAGTTACACGGTTACTGTGGCCAACATTTTTGGATGTGAAAGTACATCTCAACCATTTATTGTGGATTCAGCGGCTGGTTTAAGTCCTCCAGAAATTTGTATTGCAGGAGTAAATTCGGTTATTAATTTCAATCAAATCATATGGGAAAAACCTTTTTCTGCAGCTATTGATTCTTTCTACGTTTATCAGGAGACCAGTAGTGCGGGGGTTTATCAAAAAATAGGGGCAAATGCATACAGCGACACCTCTATTTTTAATGACTTGTCTTCTGATCCTTCGGTTCAAGATTATCGGTATAAATTATCGCTTGTGGACAGTTGTGGAATTGAGTCAGAATTAAGTGAGGCGCACAGAACCATTCATTTAACGGTCGATCAAGGTCTAAGTGCGGCATGGGATTTGACCTGGTCTGATTATGAAGGAGTTGGATTTACTTCTTATAATATTTACAGAGGATATTCTGCAGGAATATTAACGTATTTAAGCTCTGTTGGAAGTGGTTTAACTTCTTTTACAGACCTTACACCTCCCGCTGGAGTATTGTATTATCAAATAGAAATAGTTAGTGGGTATACCTGTAATGTTTCAAATACGAATTATGGAAGTTCTCGATCGAATATTGGGATTGCAATTCCGCCAACAGGTTCGGTGGACATTTTAAATGACATTAATGTAGCTCTGTATCCAAATCCAAGTGATGGCAAATTTACCATTGAGACAGATGTTCTAATTAATGGAATTGTAGTAGTTACTAATAGTGTTGGACAACGTATCGTTCAAGCAGCTATGCAAGGTAATCGTGCAATTATTGATTTGGGTTCGAATTGCAGTGCAGGTTTATATTTCGTGAGTATATATGATCAGACCTATGTGCTTAGAAAGAATAAGAAATTATTGGTGCACTAATCGATGCATGGTAATTTATTATTCTATTCAAGCTGGAAAGAAAAGTGATCGATAAATCAGGTTACTGGAATACACGTACATAATCGACGTACATGTTTTGTGGGAAGATAGTAGTACCATCAGGGCTACCTGGCCAATTTCCACCAACTGCTACATTAAAAATGAAGAAGAAATTTTCATGAAATTCGCTTAGTTCAGGAGGTGTTAAATTAGCTGTTCTGTAAACTACGTCATCCAACAAAAAGTTGATGGAGCTTGCATCCCAGGTAATTGAAAATACATGGAATTCATCTGCAAAAGTGCCTGTGCTTAATGACTTACTGCCTCCATAGCTAGCATGATTTCCGCTATCGTCCCAGTGAATGGTCCCATATACGGTTCGGTCGTTCACGGTTCCGCCGCCTACAAGTTCCATGATGTCAATTTCGCCACATGCGGGCCAGCCAACAGATGTAATGTTGTCTCCTAGCATCCAAAGTGCTGGCCAGAGTCCTTTCCCATAAGGGAGTGCAGCCCTGATATCTATTCTTCCGTATTTGAAAGATCTCACACCTTGCGTTTTAATTCTTGAAGAAGTATAATTTTGCCCGTTGTAATTTTCTTCTTTTGCAGTAATTGTTAATACACCTTCTCCTACTGTTGTATTTTCCGAGCGATAATATTCTAGTTCATTATTTCCCCATCCAGAACTGCCTGTTCCAATTTCTTGGATCCAATCTGCGGAAAGAGATGTGCCGGTAAACTCGTCATTCCATACCAAGGTATATCCAGGATAGCTTAATGGCGTTGAATAGCCAGACGTCGGTATGCCCCCAGCGCCTATTGGTGTTATGGCCACATTTACGGTTTCAGTTTTCTCTATAAAATCAGTATAGGTTGCGTGTGCTTTTGTAATAATTGTATAAGTTCCACTTGAACTAAAGGTATAAGTAGCGCTTCCGTCGTTGCTCTCTACTGGATGAGCAGTTGATCCGTCATAGAAAGTAATGGTGTAAAAGTTAGTCGCGTTGGCATTGGCTTCTACGGTAACTAAACCTTCAACAGTTGATATTGTTGTAGTCAGATTGGAAGGCAAGTCAATAGTAGAATCATCAACAGGTTTTTTGCAACTTACCAATACTATGGTAATTAAAATTAAACTTTTCACGGCGTTCATTGTAAGCTAAATTGTGGTTATACTATTTTTTGTGGTTTGTATTTAAATTTACTCATTCTGGAATTAATCGCAGATACCAATGCAACAAACCATCATCTGAGCATGAACAAGAATGCTTGTATTGAAGCCACATTTCTGTTTCAGATAGACTAATAATTTTATAGGTGTTTACTCCTGAATACAATCCAAGAAACGAATCTCCTGAAAGTGTTAAAGTGGTATCAGCACCTTCAGTAATTACCCAAGTTTCATCAAGCTGATCGCTATATGGTGCTGTGTAATCTCCAAGGTTCATGAAAGAACCCGGAAAATCTGCTGATAGTGTATTATGGACATAAACATCACCGTTGCACTCCATATCGAATTCAAAACCATCTATGTGAAAAACATATCGGTCATCGTATAATCCACATCCAGGTTTTTCATTTGCACCGGCAGCCCACCATTCCGGCACGTTACCTAAAGCACTTATGGGGTCAGGTCCTACACCCAAATGTCCGGCGTTGGCTGAATCGACATGCCAGGTTTTAGACCCTGGGCCTGAAGGTCCGCCACTCAGCATCGTATACAATGGATTGTTGATAAGGCTAGGATCATCTACGGCTATTACTACTTCCTGAGAGCTTTCTGCACTTCCTCCCTGTGTGAAAATTCTAACGGTAACCGTATAAGTTCCAGCATACGGGTAACTACTTGATGGGCTTGACCCTGTTCCCGTTAAACCGTTACCAAAATCCCAGCTGGCCAATAGCTCTGTATTGCTTAGAGCAAAATCAATAATGTTGGGGTTTGCCGCTGAAGGACTCGCGATAAATGTAGCATCATTCACAGTTGGAGCAGTCCCAAGCTGAGGACGTTCTTTTTTGCATGTACTGAATGCAAACATTGTGATAATTGCGCTAATTACTAATGGTGCTTGTTTAAAATTATTCATGGTGCTTGTCCTTTAATATCCAGTATTTTGTGTCCAATTTCCTCCTACTAGATCAATTTCAATCTGTGGAATTGGGAAAAGTTCATTTTTATTTGCTTGAAACCCATCAATGTGGATGGCTGCCTGATTAGTTCTCACCAAATCGAAAAAACGGTGTCCTTCACAAGCAAGTTCTAAACGTCTTTCTGTCCAAATATCTTGCAGAGTGCTAACAGTTATTGTGGGCATACCAGCTCGAATTCTAATTTCATTCACAAATCCTTCTGCAATTCCTACATTACCCGTTTGGAAATGAGCTTCTGCGGCCATTAAGAGCACATCTGCATAACGAACCATTCTATAATTTACAGGGCTAGTAAGGTCATTATCTGGAAGGCCAAATTCACCTTGACGTTTAATGTATTTATTGTTGTAGTATCCGGTATGTCCTCCTGCACCGATAGCATAAGTAATGTCTGCCGGGCTTGGTTGCGCAGCGATAAATGCGTCAATATCAAGAACAGTTAAATCTCTTCTTGGATCCGCCGGGTTGAAGGCATCATATAGATTTTGCGTTGGTAAATTGTAGCTATTGCCATCACCATAAACAGGACCATTGTATTGTCTTATTCCATGAAAACCAGGTCCTGCATAGCCTTCTAGACAACTTAAACAGCCATATCCGCCACCTTCTAAACCAGAATACTGCACATCAAAAACAGTTTCACTGTGATTTTCGTTGGCTACACTGAATAAATCGGCGTAGTCCGCGATAAGATTGTACATTCCTGAAGCAATTACGGCATCAAATTGTGTAGCTGCTTCTGAAAATTTATTTTGGTACAAATATACTTTGCCGAGTATGGATTGAGCTGCTCCTTTGGTTGCTCGACCAATGATAGGAGTGGTAGGTGAAAGAACTGAAATGGCATCTTGCAAATCAGATTCAATTTGATTGTATACATCTGTACTTGGTGCTCTGGGTGTTTGAATGGCTTCCTCGGCGCCCAATCGTTTATCAATAACTAAAGGAACATCTCCAAAAAACTTAACTAGATCAAAATAGTATAACGCCCGAAGAAATTTCGCTTCTGCAATAATCACATCTTTTCCTGTAAATTCGATATTGTCCTTGTTTTCTAAAATGAAGTTAGCACGACTAATCCCAGCGTAGTTCCATCTAAATACATTTCTTAATTCTGTATTAACACCACCATGGGTCATCAAGTCAATTTGATGAAGGCCTTCTGTGTCGTTAACACTCTCACCACCAGCAATCGTATTGTCAGAAGCAATTTCACCTATCCAAACAGAGTAAATAGAACAAGCCTGCAGTAAATCATATGCACCAGTTAAAGCCATTTCATAATCAGCAGGAGAGTTGAAATAGTTTTCTGCATCCTGTGTATACGCTGGGTCTACATCTAAGAATTTTTTACACCTAGAAAACATTATTCCAGATATCAAGAGGGTTAAAAAAATGGTTGGAGTAATAAACTTTTTCATAGTATTAAAATTTTACGGTTAGACCTCCCATGATTGTTCTGGCCTGTGGATAAAACCCATAGTCAACTCCTGCGGAGAGTGTACCGGCGGTTGGGCCGATGTCTGGATCAAATCCTTGATACCTCGTAAGCGTTACTAAGTTATTTGCTGAAACATAAAGTCTGAATGATTCTATCTTAAGTTTTTCAGTATATTTCTTAGGTATAGTATATCCTAATTGAATATTCCTTAGTCGGATGAAGGATCCGTCTTCGACATAAAAGTCTGATAGAACTGTGTTTCTAGTGGCTTCCGTTGTTACTCGAGGAACAGTCGTTGAAGTGCCCGGACCTACCCATCTATCCAACACGTAGGCCATTTGATTGGCATATGGCTGATTTCTTTCAAAATTTCGAATTATTTCTTGGCCTTTGGTAGCGAATATATTTGAGGAAAAATCAAAGCCTTTAAAACGCATAGTTATTGCAAGACCCATGGTAAAGTCTGGAATTGCTGATCCTAACATGGTTTTATCCGAATCGTCATTGAAACTAATTACTCCGTCTCCATTTTGGTCAACAAAAATTAAGTCACCAGGCTGTGCACCTTCTTGATAAACTGCTGCTGCATCTATTTCATCTTGAGTTTGATAAATCCCATTGGTTTGGAAGCCGTGGAAATATCCGATCGCAAAACCTTCTTCAAATCGTGTAGCAACATTTCCACCTACACCAAAATAGGCTCCAGGAAGATAATCTACTCCATCTGGCACACTAGTAACTTTGTTGTTGATGGCAGAAAAATTCAAATTAGTACTGAAACTAAATGCTTTAGATTGATCAGAGGAATAGCCAAGTTCCAATTCAATTCCTTTATTGGAAACGTCACCAGCGTTAACAATAGGAGGATATCCACCTGGTCCGTACGATCCAATGATCGCAGACACGTCTGGCTGGAAAAGTAAATCAAAGGTGTTTTTAATGAAGTAATTTACCGTGAAGTCGAGTTTATCTAAAAGGGTTAAGTCAACTCCTGCATTAAATTGTCTTGTTGTTTCCCATTTCAAATCGGGATTACCTGCTCTGCCTATTGCTACACCAGTTGTGATTACATCATCAAAAACATAAACTCCTTCACCATTTAATAGTGCCCTATAGGCAAAATTGGCAATCTGATCATTTCCTGATACCCCATAGCTCAGTCGTAATTTCAAAAAGTCAATGAATGCAACATCATAGAAATCTTCGTCTGAAATTAGCCAGGCACCAGAGACAGTAGGGAAGTATCCGTACCTATTATTTGGACCAAACTTACTAGAACCATCTCTTCGTAAGATTGCAGAAACCAAATATCGAGAATCATACCCATATTCCATTCTGATAAAGCTAGAAAGTAACCTTTCCGTAAATTCCCAAGAACCAGTGCTATTAAGGTAACCGCCAGCTGCAGTATTTGCGGAGATATCAGCATATTCTATTGAATTATTGGGGATATTAAAAGCAGTTCCATTAAGCGCTTGTCCTTTTCTGTGAAATGCTGATGCACCAAGAGTACCTTTTACTTTGTGAACTTCGTTAAAAGTATTCTCATAGTTTAAAAAGCTTTCGAAAGTAAGGTCTAGATAGGTGGCTCTTTGCTCAAATACACTTGCACCTCTTTCGATGAATACTCCGTCAGCTAATTCTACTAATGTAGGATCCAGGTTGGCATTTAAAGCAGTATTGGCATACTTGCCAGGTCCATACCAAGCTAAAGGCGAAAATGTTTTAGAATCTACAATAGCATAATTATAGTTGAACCTATTAGTGAATGAAAATTGTTCGTTAATGGAGTAGACAATTTCTTCTTTACCAACAAATTTATTGGCCCAATTGTAATTGTAGGAATTTTCAATTTGTGCTACCGGATTAATGATATCACTGACTTCTTCTAGATAGCTATAATTACCATCAGGAGTGCGCACATCTTCATTAGGAAAGGCATTTATAGTATTGTAAAGAACAGAACCAATTCCATTTTCAGGGAGACCAGTGCGATAATCATTAGAAAATAATAAAACTGAATTCAGTTTAAGTTTATCACCGAGTTCTGTACTTAAGTTTAACCTTCCATTAATTCTTTCAAATTGAGATTTTTCACCTCCAATAATTCCATCTTGAGAAAAATAAGTCAAACCCATCGAATAGGTAGTAGTTTTGGAACCTCCGCTTATACTTACACCATAGCTTTCCATTGGTGCAGATTGAAATATAGTGTCTTGCCAATTTGTTCCAACACCAATAGCAGTATTATTGAATGGCATCAAATCATTACCAGCGGCAAACATCTCGTTCTTAATTATGGCATATTCTTCGGCATTTAAAAGCTGTAACTTTCTAGCCGTTTGTTGCATACCATAATAGCTTGTGAATTCTATTTTAGGTTTAGAATTTAGTCGACCATTTTTGGTTTCAACAATAATGACACCATTTGCTGCTCTAACACCATAAATTCCAGCAGTTGCATCCTTTAGCACGTTTACCGATTTAATATCAGATGGATTGAGGGCATTTAGACCTTCTGAATCATAAACTACACCATCTACTAAAATCAATGGGTCATTGTCTCCAAAAGTCGAAAGCCCTCTAATTCTAATACTCGAAGATCCACCGGGAGAACCAGAATTTGTATTAATAGCGACCCCAGCAATTTGACCCTGTAATGCTTGGTCCATCCGCGAAAGATTCAATTTTTCGATGTCCTCTCCTTTAACACGCGCAGTAGCACCCGTTAATTCTTTATAAGTCGTTGTGCCATAGCCAACAACAACCAACTCGTCTAAAGCTGAAGAAACAGGTTCCAACATTACGTTAATTTTTGTTCTTCCTGCAACTAAAATTTCTTTGTCTTGAAAACCAAAAAATGAAAACACCAAAACTAAATTAGAGTCATTGGCTACTTCGATTCCGTAGACTCCGCTTGTATCGGAAGACGTACCGACAGTTGTATTTTTAACCATGATGGTAACTCCTGGAAAAGAGTCATTGTTCTCATCAGTTACCACGCCGGTAATTTTCATATTTTGACTACTTGCAGAAAAAGCCGTAGCAAGTAAAAGAAAGCTGGAGAATAGTATTTTTTTCATGACAATGTATGATTAGACGATGGGTAAATATACAATTTTATTTATTAATTGTAAATAATACAAGAAGTCAATTTTGCATTTTTATTTTGCTAAATAGCCCCCCATTTTAAATTATACCATTACAAGCAAACCTGCATATAAAATTGATTCCTTGTGTATAGCTCAATGAAATATAATCAATTAACGACGATCAATTTGGTTTCGATAAGTTTTCCTTGAGCGTCTAAAATACTTACAGAATAAGTACTGTTTGCTACTAATTGAGAGATGTCGAGTGTAAATTGCTTAGAATTAAATTTTTGTTGTAGAACTACTTTACCGAGAATGTTTGATAGGATTACTTCACCACCTTCAACATCATTTGCTATGATAGAGAGGGTGTTGTGGGTTGGATTTGGAAATAATTTTACATGATTGCCGCGAATTTGTTCTGGTTCATTGGTAACAAACCCTTGCCCAAAAACATTATCGAATAAGATTACATTACTAGAAGTTCTTGCCGTAAAATCCGGAAAAATGACCAGTTGATCGTAGGTAAGACCAATGTGACTGGAAAAATCAAAAGTAAGCTCTTCCCATTCCTGAATTTTCGTGTTCGGTATTTTTATTTCACCTAAAGACCAATTGTCAAACCTCACCAACTTTATACCAATATCACTGATTGTTGTCTTCCAAACCATAATCTTGACCATCATATTTGATGAGTCGATTGTAAAGGAACCTATCCCTGCACCGTGCATGGTTTCGCATCCAGCAAAAGGCTGTCCTGATTGTAGTGCAGTGAATTTAGCAACTGACGATGATGTATTAATGCCAGATACATCCGGATTTGCAATTATTTGTAATTGTGGATTTGTATCATTTTCAAAAGTAGTCCAGTTCCAAGTTGCTCCAAAACCAGACGGTTCAAAATCAATTGGTGCATTTTGACCAAAAGCAATCGTGTTTAAAAGGAGATTAATTGTAATAAATATACAGGTGAGAGAGTATTTTGGATAGTTAATAATTGTCATTAGCGGCACTTTATGTCTAAAATACAATAACTTTTAACAAAAAGTGCTAAACTGAAAAATAAAATGATAAAAAACACCCAATAGCGATGAGTGTTTTTATAATTTAATGCTCAGATGAAATAAAAAATATAGACTGAAACGCTTAGTTTATTTTGTCAATTTGATACGATTAAATACAGTAGCATATTGACCAATCGTATTATTATCAGAATCTACTATTTGGATTCCGCCACCTCCTGTACCGGAAAATTCATTGCGTTCAACTCGATCAAATGAATAGGCGTATGCTTCTTGATAAATTCCAAATTCAGATGATGGTGTTAATGTTGGAATTGCACCAAAAAGAACATTGCTTGATAAACTCAATATAGGAATAGACTCGGTAATTTGAATTTCGCTGTCTAAAGAAGAATTCGAAGATTCAATATTTACAGAATACCACCTAAAATTCGCACTTTTGGATATGCCATCAAAAGTAATGGTATAATAGCCTGTTCCGCCCTTTTCGAATGTGAAAGTGCCTGCATTTGTTTCAGTACCAGATTTAGTTCCTTGAAATAAAGAGGTATCCGTAATTTCTTGAGAAGCGATTGTCCAATCGAGTTCGGCGACTTGCCAAGTTCCCACTCTTTGTAGTTTTCTTTCGGCTCGTTTGGCCTTTGAACAAGAGGCGCCTATAAAAATGAAGGCTAAGCATAAGATGTAGATGTTTTTTTTCATGATATTATGATTTATTTTAACAAATTTTTAACAAACACTGTGCCAAGCACTAGTTTGGTGCAAATATGTTTTCTAGAAATTATTAGCTAAACAGTGTGAACGATTGAAATATTTTGATTTCAAAAAGAGAGAATAAAAGATTAAGAAAATCGAAACCCAATAACCAGGACATCATCTACCTGTTCTAAATCTCCTTGCCATTGAGTAAAGGCATCTTCAAGAAGGTTCTTTTGTGTGCTTAAATTTTCATTTTGCATGGAAATTAGTAATTTTTTAAAATTGGCTGATTTTAATTTTTTTCCTTTTACCCCTCCGAATTGATCTGAGAAACCATCGCTGAATATATAGATGGTATCTCCTGCTTTCAAAGTAACTTTGTGTGTGACGAAAGGTTGATCTATATGGTATTTGCCAATCGGCATCTTATTGGCTTTAATTTCTTCTACTACTTGCGATTGATTACGGATAATCCAAAGGGGATTGTGGGCACCGGCGTACGATAGTTCATTCCCTTGAAGTTTGCATAGAGCAATGTCCATTCCATCGCTGATTTCATTTTCACTATTTCCAAATTCTTGCGTAATGATAGATTTTGTTTGATCTAAAATTTTACCAGGTTCTAGTAATTGATGCTCCCGAACCGACTTATTTAATGCATTATTGCAAACTACCGACACCATGGCTCCAGGGACTCCATGACCTGTGCAATCTGCAGCAGCGAAAATTATTTGATTATCGGATGTCTCTAACCAGTAAAAATCGCCGGCTACAACGTCTTTCGGTTTGTAAAGTACAAATGAATTGTTTAAATGTTCTTTTACTTTATTATCAGTTGGTAGAATGGCAGTTTGGATTCGTTTTGCATAGGCAATGCTGTCGGTAATTTCTTGGTGCTGTAACTTTAATTGATCCTCACTTTTCTTCCTTCTGAAGACTATGCTTCTAGTAATTATATTCCACGTTATGAGTCCTGCTAATACCGTAATAAAACCAATGGTAAGTAGCATACTGGCAAAAGGCCAATGCATGATTTTGAACAGATAGCCCAAAACAATTAAGTTAAATCCAATGAAGTCAATATGACTGAGCATAATTAGCTCTAGCTTTGATTTAGACAGCGGTTTCCACTTATTATACCTGTGTTTTAAATGCAGAGGAGCAAAGGCAAAACAATACCAAAGAGTGCTGCAAATCATAATAGCATTGGCACCCATGTATTGCTCAAGCTTCAACAGTACTCCAACGAAGTAGCCAATAATTGCAACAAGTAAATAAATAAATCTGATTTTATTTCTTCGTTCTAATCCCAAATCACGGGGAATCAAGGAGGCACCAAACGGTAAAAAAATACTAATACTAATTATTAGAATGCCGTGAATTGTTGTCGGAATTAAATCAATATAGCTTTGAGGGGTTAGTACAAAAAGTAATAAGAGAATGGAAAAAATAATAATTAGAATTATGCCAACTTTTTTTTTCAATTTTCAACTTTTGGTTCATGCAACGACCAACATCGATCCTATCAAAATCGGTTAATAGAGTGCGCCCTAAGATAAGAAATTGAACAGTATTTGGTTGGGAAACCCGATATTAAAACTTTTATTAAAGTTTTGAAACGGGTACTACTGTAATGTGTTTTCCCTCATGATAAAAATGCAATTGGTAGACTCCTGATGGATATGGATTCAAATCAATAATTCCGTTCCCCGATTCAAAAAACGCATTAAATATTAATCTGCCAGCACTATCAAACAAGTGCACTTCATTGGCTTTACTATTTCCTGTTGTATTGATATGAATGATGCTTGAAGTTGGATTTGGATAAATCTTAATTCGGTCATTTAGAACCTCCGGTAAATTAACACTACTAATAGTTATGCAATCTGAAGTGTCCTTGCAACCGTTGAGTATGATTTCTACCGCATAATTACCACTGGTATTTGCGGTAAAGGTTTGAGCATTTTCTCCAACAATAATAGAAAAGCTACTATCACAATATAACCATTGATAAATGGCTCCTATTTGGTTCGAAGTTAAGGTGTTCCCAATTTGAGTCAAGGTATCATTTATTGTATTAATGGTCAGATTTAAATTAACGACAGAGTCGCAGCCAACGGAATTAGTCAGTATTTGGGTTGCAGTATTATTGTTTGTAGAATAGGTGATTCCATCAATCCATGTGTAAGTTTCACATGCCTCTTGAATATCTTCAAATGTTGAGCTGTTATTAATGGTTAATTCTAAATTAATTACAGAATCACAACCTTCAGCGCTAATCATAGTATGGGTCGCAGTACTGTTATTTGCAGTATAATTATTACCGTCTATCCAAGTGTAGGAATCACAAGCTTCAATGGTATCTGAATTAACAGTTGCAGCGCTTTCTTGATATACTCGAACAAAATCAATAATCATTGGACTTTCTATAAAAGCAGGATCAATTATATTTTGAATGGCAATGTTTAGCAAAATATATTGGTCTGCTACGAATGGCCAGTTGCTCATGTCTTTTGGATCAGGTGCATAAACGTAAAATAAATTACTGTCGACACTAAATCGAATGGATTCCGAATTCCACTCCATTGCATAAGTGTGAAACGTATTGCTGACATCGCTCATGGCAAGCCCACCGTGGTTCACTGTTGCACCAAAAGAAGAAGGAGTATGTAGGGCACTTTGAATATAGTTTTGATTTGTACCCCAATGTTCCATAATATCAATTTCACCACAAGCGGGCCAACCAGTTGTGCCGTGGCTTGCTGTCCAGTAGCCACCTGGTTCGATGATGTTTTTACCTAACATCCAGATAGCCGGCCATGTCCCTGAGCCTGTTGGTAATTTCGCTCTGACTTCAACTCTACCATGCGTAAATGCGAATTTGGAATTCAATCTTGCTGAGGTATAATTTTTTGTTTGGCCTTGATCGGTGAATATTTCTTTTTTGGCTATTATATGCAAATACCCACTATCGACAAACGAATTATCTGTCCGGTCCGTGTAGTGTTGCACTTCAGAATTATACCAACTTACACCATCTGGTAATTGCGTTTGGTGGTGCCACTTGGTAGAATCAATCGATCCTGCAGTGTCAAATTCATCAGACCAAACTAATTGATTAAAAATAGGATCACATGGTGAACTTCCGAGCAAACCGTCGTAATTAAAATCATCTATATAAGCAATAACTAAGTCGTTGTTGTTTTCACCATTTACTTGAATTAATACTCGGTTGAAATCTGTTCGATAAACAGGATCTATCGAACCTGGATCGAAATTTTGAAATGGATCGGTCCCAAAATCAAAATTCAACGTTTGCCATTGGTCTAAAACAATGGGTTTGATAATTTCACTTTGCGTGGTCCAGGGGGAACCCAAAGTCCCATCTTGTAACTTTAGAGAAACTTGATTTGGTTGACTTCCAGATATTGATGAAGCGGGAACATAAATCTGCAATGAAAATGTACGATTAATAGAAAGATTGAAGTTGGTAACAACATCAAATCGAACATTACCATATTGACCGCCGTAATCGTTGTATTCTAGAACCGTTGCAGAAGGATTTGCGGCATTTACAAATGGGTTCGAGAATGAAGTATTTAGGTTGCAATCATCTCCAGCCCATGAAGATATTGTTCCTGCCCCTTCAAAATTATCATGAACGGCTTGACCAAGTGCAGTCGGTACATTGTTTAGCATAATAGCTAATAAGGTCAAGGTAAAAAGATGGGAATTACTCATGATTGAATGTATTTATTAAATAGTTTGTTAAAGGTATGAAATTATTACTGTACAAAGTACAATAAGTTATTATTCTGTGTTAATTATCTGCTCAATTGTATCATTTTCAATTACCACAAAAAAAGCGCTTGCCATTTGGCAAACGCTTTTATCAGTGTGACCTCGACAGGAGTCGAACCTGTAACCGCTTGATTCGTAGTCAAGTACTCTATCCAGTTGAGCTACGAGGCCTTTGTTTGCGCGAAGATAAGAAGAACAAAGGAATATTCTACTAACAACGATAGTCCATTTAAAGAGACTTTCTTTCGATAATGGTATACTCGATATTCGTGTTGATTTGTTTTCCGTTAATTACTACCTCGGCGGCGAGCTGGCCCATGTGATTAAAATTGGGTAGAATAGCAGTAATTCCACCAATCAAAATTTCATTAAGTGGATGGTCGGTATAGCTAATTATCCCAATGTCTTGGGCAATTACAAAGTCATGTTGTTGTATGTTTAGAACGGTTGCTGCTAATTCGTTTTCAGTTAGCGCTAGAAAAACCGAGCCGGATTTTGGTACATAAGTTTTTATATTTTCAATTACATTGAATTCGAGCTGAAATTCTTCGGCAAACTTCGAAATTCCGTCGAGTGTTGTTTTTGGATAATAAGTGAATTCAGGAAATACAACGTTTATTTGGTTGTATTTTGTTAGTGTTCCACTCAAGTCTTTTAACGCATGGTATAAAATGTCTTCAAAGTTCTGAATGATGGATGAGTAAGCTCCTTGAATTCCGGCTAAGTCACGATCAATGACCACGAGCTTGTGTTTGGGTAAGCGATTGATTAACCTGATAGCGTTTTGCTCGTGCTCACTAAAATGCCCCATAATGACGTAATGAGAATATTCATCCGGAGCATGAATCAGGTAATCGATAAATGTGTCAGGATCTTTATGATAAACCAAAAAGTCGATTAACGTATGGTCGTTAATCGTTTGCATGAAAGCACGGTGAATCAAATTGTTTTGGCTGTTCATGATGTCGAACATAAGCATCACTTTCTTTCTATCTAAATCATTGTCCTCAGAAACGAAGAAGCCTTTACCAGGAACCGAAACAAGAATGTTTTTTCGTTTTAACTCGTTATAAGATTTCTCAACCGTTTTCCTCGCAACATTGGTCATTTCAGCCACTTCATTAATAGAGGGAAGCTGAGCATTAGAACCTATTAATTCGTCTCGTACCGCATGTATGATACAATCCTGAATTTGGACGTAAATCGGTTTGGGCGAATGCTCATCTATTTCTATTACTACTGACATAAAATTCTTACTATTGATAATTTAAGGATTATCGAGCAAATAGCTGTGAAATATTTTTAAACGCTTTAAATTCTAATGCGTTTCCGCTTGGGTCCAAAAAAAACATGGTCGATTGTTCACCAGCTTCACCTTTAAATCGTGTATAAGGTTCTATCACAAATGGAATTCCTTGAAGTCTTAATTTTTCAGCTAGACTGTTCCAATCCTTTTGTTTTAATACTACTCCAAAATGCGGCACGGGCACCGACTTTTTGTCAACATCATTGTTAATGATTTTTGGTATTGAATCACTATGATGTATAACAAGCTGATGACCAAAAAAATTAAAATCGACCCAATGGGACGAACTTCTTCCTTCTTCGCATCCAATGATGTCTCTATAAAAAGTTCTGGCCGCGTCTAAATCAGTAACAGGTATAGCCAAATGAAAAGGACTTAGTTCTTGCATTATCGAAGTTTTGTTAATTCGCACTTTCTTCCAGCTGGATGTTCTGGACTAATGATGATACAAGAATAATAGCTCTCTTCTCCAGAAAGAATTTTGCACAACAATCCTTTACCAACAAGAACTTCATTGTTGGCACTTGTTGTTTTTAAAAGTGTCAAAATGTATTCACATTCACTGGTCCATTCAATTTTAAATTTGTGTTTTTTATGGGCTTTATTATAAGTTTCTATTTGATATTTTTTGGTTCGCTTAATCTTTATTTGATCTCCTTCAGGAGCACTCAGGACAAATCGCCCCGTTTTATAATAAGAACAGTCGAGCATTTCCTCAGATTGTCCAAATACAGTGGAACTTGCAAAAATGAATAATATAAAAAGAAGGTATGTCATTTCTTAAGTACCTCCGATGTTAATACCAGTCGTTTATTTCTCGGGAATGAATTCGCAACGACTGTAACTGATTTTACTTGTTTCCCTATCATACCCTTTGTATCAACCGTTATTTTAATTTTGGTGCTGGCTCCTGGTGCAATAGGTTTTTGATCATATTCTGCTACACTGCAACCACATCGCGTCACAACTTTTTCAATTTCTAATGGTTTTGTACCTGAATTATAAATTACGAATTCGTGCGATACTTTATCACCTTCGGTAATACTCCCAAAATCATACAACGCTTGACTGCAAGAGATTTCAGCATAAACTGAATCTCTTTTAGCCTGTGTTATACTTTGAATTTCAATTTTTCTTTCTAATCCTGCTGCTCGTGAATAAACAGAATTTTTTTGGTCATTTACGTTATCTGATACTAAATTACTAGCTGTATACTCACCGAACGGAATTTTATTGAAAGATAACGTTCCTCCATTCTCAGCAGTTGCATCTATGTATTCGTTGAACTCCCCTGTATTGTACTCTCTTAAGTAATTCATTAAACTCGTAATCCTTCGCCCCGTTAATTTTACATTGTAATCTGTTTTTGCCAATGGCGATGCAAAGCCCTTGATGGTTAATTCAATGTTTTGTCCTTTTTCTAATTCCGTCAAGAGTAGTTTTGTAAAAAGGGCAAGGTCCTTAACTCCTTGATCAACGAAATCGTTAAAAAAGTCTTCAATGTCGAGCTGAGCTTCAATCGATTTTTCTTCGTTCAGTCCAGCACTATATTCGAATTTGTAAGTGGGCATTAAATCGTGGTAGTCATTGTAAGTTGTAATGTAGTTTAATGCAGTTGTTGTATCCGTAGTTCTTGGATTTGGACAGTCGTTGTGAAAGTACAGCGTGACAGGTAAATATTTGTTTAAATCAGCAAGTGTTTCTATTACAATTTCATCTGTTTTTCTTTGTTCGGTTGGAAGAAGAACACTCCAAATGTCATTGCAGCAAGTAGGACCTTTTTCAAAAATAGAACCGATTCGGTTAGAAGTCAAGAATCCCTGTCCATTATGATCTGCCGAAAAATAAAAATCATTCCAAGAGCTGTTTATCGGTTGCCCCATATTAATGGGTTGGCCTAATTTATCCAACGGACCAATTGATTTAAAAACATCAAACCCTCCCAAGTTTTTGTGCCATTTTGAACTGAAAAAAAGCGTGTTTAAATTGGAGTCATAATATGGAGTAACTTCATCGTCTGGCGAATTTACTTGCTTACCGAGGTTGATTACTTCTCCAGTTTGGCTTTCTGTTTGAAGGGGCGCATAGTACAGATCAAGTTTGCCTTGTCCACCGGGCCGATTGGATGAAAAAAGTAAATATTCTTTTTCATTCAGCTCAAAAAAGAAAGGTTGTGTTGCAATAAAATTACCATTTATATCACCCGTTAGTTTTGTTGCCTCTGACCATTTGTTATTGTCATAATGCGCCATATAAATAGCACTTTTATAATCATTTCCTGCTTGTACAAAATAAAAACGGAGTCCGTCTTTACTGAAAGTACCGGCTGCAGTGTTGTAATTTTCGGAATTAAATGAAGCGTTCATTTTTTTTGATTCAAGCCAGCTATCTTCGGTGTAAGAAGCTTGGTAAATGTGCACATGGTAGTCATTGTCAAGAACTTGTAAATTAGGTCCTGTATTTTCACTTCTTAGTGATGAAAACAGTAATTTTTCGTTGAATTTGACAGCTGAAAATTCCCAGTTAGAGGTATTAACTCCCTCTCCTAAGTTGGTAACAGTAACATCATGAGCAATGTCTTTAATGGCTCGCATTGCCCAGCTTGTTGAAAGGCCCTCGTGTCGTGCACGCATGTATTCGTAAGATTTTTTATCTTTTTTAAATAAACTGGTCGCTTTCTTCCAAGATTTTAGCGCATTTCTATAATCTTGATTGTGTTTTTGCATTTCGGCTAACCAAAAAAGCCCAATAGGGTAAATCCGTCCCCTGTCTTTCCCATATATTTTTTGATAGTAATAGGCTGCTAATTGATGATTGTTGTATTTCCGTAGCGACTCTGCGTATTTAAATAAAAGATGAATGTCTATCGAATCAATGGCGATGGCTTTAGCGTATTCAAGTGAGGCGCCATAATAGTCGCCGTCCTTGTTGTATTGATCACCAATTTCAATCAATTTCTTAAGCGATTGTGCCTCACTTAAGCTAGAGCTCAGAATCAATATAAATGCTACTAAGAATTTCATCACATAAAATCACGACAAATCCGCCGTTTTATTATTTTCGGATCGTAAATTTTTAAAACATAAATAAGAGCAAGCTCTAGTGCTCCTCTGCCGTTACTAGCAGGTCTGAGAGATGACAAATTAATGTCATAGCTCAATCCAAATTTCCAATTATCGTAGTCCATTCCGAGCATGAGATAACCCGCATCTTTATTACGGTAAAATGCCCCACCATAAAGGGCTCTGTACACGCTTCGCATATCCTGCAGCAGGTATCTTATTTTGGAACCAAATAAGGTTTCTCGATAAGTACCTTGGCCCATCAATAAAAACCCTGGAATAACCGCTATTTTTTCTGATAATAAGAGATCTGCCGAACCGTGAACTACCCACCGCATATCTAATTTGATGGCGTCTTCATTAAAAAAGCTTTGTTTAGGTCGGGTTAAGTTGAATAAGCCAACTCCTAATCGGAAACTTTTTTTATCGTCCAGCTTGTATTGTGCTAGAAATCCTGACCCTAGATTAAAGTAAGTTCTACTTTCTCGTTGAAAATTTTCTGTATTATCAAGTGCTGAATTGTAAGACCAACCATTGTATTGTGCATCAAAACGCAGCGCTGAATAGTCAATACTTCTGTTGGTAATGCCTGGTAGAAGCGCGGCGCTTAGTACTAATGACGAATCAGCATTGATACTTTTTGAATAACCTACACTGGTATTAACCATGAATGTATTAAAGCGAGAGTCTCCGGCTCGATCTTGATTGATTTGAAGTCCAGTATGGACGTTATTACAGTTCAATATGTCATTTGCGTCAATGGCAGCACTGTAGGTGGAATAGGGAAGTGTCACTGCTTTCCATTGATGCCTGTGGTTGCCGACAAATCGATAGTTGCCATCAAATTGTCCAACATTTGCAGGATTTAAATTTAATGGACTCATATCGAATAGTGAGTAGTGTAAATCTTGGCTATTTGCCCCCATCACAAACCAACAGGACACAACTAAATACATTATGCAATTGCGTGTCATCATTAACGTATCAATGTTATGTTCCCTTTTTCAAAATACGCTTCATCATCTATACAAATAATGTCCAGGTAATAGACATAGACAGCAGGGTCTCCGGGTCTATTTTTATAGCTTCCATCCCAACCAATGGCTTGATTGGTTGTCTCGAATACAAGCTCTCCCCAACGGTCATAAATCCTGAAAATGAGTTCTTTAATATTGTTACCGCGAACGCGAACAACATCATTATTTCCATTTCCATCTGGAGTAAATGCATTGGGTACATACACGTCAGGTTGACCACATACAATGTCTGCTACAACAATAGTTATAGAGTCTTGTTTGCTACAAGGACCGTCTGTAATGGTAACATAATAGGTAGTTGTTCCGCTCGGAGTTGCAATCGGATCTTGACTGTTGGCGTCATTTAATGAACTTGCAGGAGACCAGGAATAGGAATAGCCGCCAGGTGTAGCATGCAGACCAACGCTTACACCAGTTGGAATGGTATCATAATCAGCTGTTGCAAAAACCGAGGTAGATGGTAAATTAGAAACGGTAATTAAAACGGAGTCAGTAAGCAAACATCCAGCAGAATTCACGGATTCAATATAAAACCAAGTATCCATTATGGGCGCCACAACAATTACATCTGTGCTGTCACCGCTAATGATATCCAAATCATTGCTCCAATCATATGATAGTGTGTCTGAAGGATTTAAATTGGTTACATCTAAAGTTACCGTGTCTCCCTCACAAATAATTAGGTTCGGTAATAATTCTATTTGAGAGGAGGCAAGGTTTACGAAAATACTATCACCCAGGGTGCAACCATTGTTGCTTATTTGAACATAATAAGTGGATGGAATCGTTGGACTAACATTGAGAGAATCACTGGTTATATTAGTGTTTAAGGTGTCAGAAAAGTGATTATTTGACGACCAGATGTATGTAGTTGATGTACCGAATGAATTAGCAAATAATGTGGTAGAATTGGAACCATTACAAAGTACTGTGTCGTTCGAAACACTCAGTAATGGAAGATTGACAAGAACGGTTTGATTTACGGTATCTGTGCAGACACCACTGTGTATTAAAAGCGTGTAGTTCGTTGTGCTAATAGGGCTGGTAAAGGGATTAGATACAGTACTATCAGTTAGAGAAGTTGCACCAAGAATCCATTCGTAAACAATAGAAGTGTCAGGATTGGGTAATAAACCAATTTGTTCTGTTTGCCCAGGACAAATGGCGATATCTGAAAGAGAGTAGGTAGTGTCTCCCAAGATGGTTATTAGTTTTGAAATGGTATCTCCAAAGTTACAGGTAGCGGTGTCAGAAACGATTAATGTCACGGTATAGGTTCCAGAGCTCGTGTATGTATGTGTTGGATTTAAAGTCGTGGAACTCGCGGAGCTATCTCCAAAATCCCAATAATAAGAAGTGAAATTTTGTGAAACGCTGGTGTTGTTGAAAGTGTATGTAAATGGTTCACATCCAATCGGTGGAGTATCAAAATCCGCCACAACAATCGGTAGATTAAAATCCATTTTGAATACGGCATTATTACAGTTAGAATTATTTATAGGTCCGACAGCAGTTCCGGGTGGTTCAATCGGGAAATCTGAGTTTCCAGGTAATGGATAGCTACAACCTGCACAAACGGATTGATAAACTTTGCCTTTTCGATCAAATCTACTTGTTCCTCCATCAACGTGTTCTTGAGAAATTCCGCCTCCCATAAAGCTTCCATAAACCAATGAAGAGGCATCATCTTCCAGCACCATAACGTAAAAATCACTTCCGTCAGTTGTCGATTGATGGGCATCTAAAGTAACATCCATTCCGGTGGTTAGTCCTGCAGCATTGCAAGTAGCAAATTGGTTAGTACCACCTCCCCAACCTGAAAGGTAAATTTTGTTGCATAGGTCAACAAGAAAAGCAGTAGGTGAAATGTTGGGCCCTCCGATTCCTGTTCCGAATACTGTTGAATAAATCAAAGAATCTAAGGCCGGCGTCATTTTACTAAGCATTTGGCCGCTATTGGCCGTGGAGTAACCTGCATTATGAATGAAGGTTGAATCTGGCGCTTCCGTTTGGCCAAAAATGTACACATTGTTATACCGGTCTAATTCTACAAAATAAATTTGGTCATATTCGGATGAACCATAATAAGTAGCACCTAGAACGGTGGTGCCGTCAGAAGCAATGTGTGTAATGAACCCATCGGCTCTTCCACCTTGAAAGTTAGTATCTAGTACATTTGTTGTGGTTAAAAGGGTGTCAGAAGAAGTACCCCCTGCAATGTACAAGTCATTATTGCTGTCAATAGACAAGGAATAGGCGGCGTCGTGTTTATTTCCGCCATAAAAGGAGCTCCAAATCAAGCTGGTTAAATTATTATCCATTTTAAATACACATCCATCTAAATCTCCACCTCCATAATTTTCTTGAAATGCGCCTGTTGTTGTAGGGAAGTCTGTAGATCTGGTGCTCGATACAACATAAATATTATCGTTTTCATCAATGTCTATTTCTCCTCTTACTTCGTCTGCATAATTGTACCTTAACACATTTAAGCCACAAATTGGATTGGTCCAGTTTAATCCATCGTTCTCTGTTCCACCGATTAATGTTGATGCCATCAGATTAGCTCCATCGCTTGATAAACGAGAAATAAAAATATCTGAGCCATTGTTGTATTGAACTCCTAGTCCTTGTAAATAATCTGTTCCAACTGCAGGGTTGAAACTCACCCCGCCATTATACGATGTGTCGTAAGCTGATGTCGTTACAGGATAATCGAATGAGCTCGTGCTACCCATAATAAAAATTTCATCACTGGCGTTTACAATTAAACTGTGTGGGAGCTCATCATCGCTGCCGCCCATGTAGGTAGACCAAACCATGAATGTTCCGCTGGTATCGTATTTAGATATGGCATAGTCTACAATGCCTGATTTGAAATTTTCTTGATAAGCACCAACATTGGTAGGGTAACCAATTCCAAATGCTGAACTACCTGAATACAAGAACCCTTTGGAGTCAAATGTCGCTGTATATCCAAAATTATTTGCAAATGACCCAGAATAAGTAGAAAACATTAAAGTTGGATCAATAATCAGCTCATGAGCCTCATTATAGCCTTTTGGAAAGACAAAATGAAGTGTGTTATTATGAAGCGAATACCTGCATGGCACATCAACTTTTAAGTCGTTAATAATTTGATACGCATAAGGTGCGTCCTCTATTACCGTATTAACACTTGTCTTTATATAAAGTCTTTGGTCTTTAATAAACAATTCATCCGCTCCATCATATTCAAGCTTAATTTCTGATGGATTTCCACCGGGTTTGACAATAAAGTCGTATTTCAAATTAAACACCTTAGAATAAAATTGAAGGTCAATATTTTTGTATAAGTTCTCGTATCTGGTTCGGTGAAAGCCATGTGCTTTAGATGCCCATCG
>Ga0315322_10000538_pt1 | contig 28527 bp, 22 predicted proteins | sample M110021515metaG_FD_203461 | JGI IMG/M metagenome (GOLD analysis project Ga0315322, IMG submission 203461) | Ammonia-oxidizing marine archaeal communities from Monterey Bay, California, United States - M1 100m 21515 | ecosystem: Environmental > Aquatic > Marine > Intertidal zone | place: USA...
AAAACTCTGTAAAAATGATCGAAATACCTAACAATTCGACTCTTCTTGAAGCGGCTATGGCAATCAGTCGGAAACTCCTGCCTCGGCCGCCCCCCCTGACCCCCGGCTGGTGCGCCGCTGTAGCGAGTATTCTCGAGGCAACCGCACGCAAGCCCGGCAATGTTAGTCCTGACAGGAGCTTCAGTGACTTGTCTTATGATGACCTCTGCAATGCAGCACTTGCTATGGTGCCGGCTTTAGACCGAGGGGAAAAAACTTCTCTTGGGGGAATGATCAAGAATGCTGTCATCTACTCACGATCAAAGACAATATCGAATGCAAACTTAGGGATCATTCTTGCGATTTATCCTCTTGCAGCTGCGAGCACGACCCCCGGGCACCCTTTAAGGGCAACTGATGCGGACACTGAAATCGAAAAATGCAATGCTCAAGACTCACTAGACATCTACGATGCGATCAAACTCTCAACACCTGGATCGCTAGGCAAACGCGACTCATACGATATTCACAGCCCGGCTCCGGAATCAATCCATGACGCTATGCGACATGCGGCTGTAACAGAACCAACAGACAGCATCGCTGCCCTATGGGCGTCTGGCTACCAATCATTATGGGATAGCCTTGTATCTGATTTACAATATAACGAAGCACATGGCGCATCGTGGGAGCAGTCAATTATTTTCACCGCACTATCGCAACTCGCTCGTGCACCAGACTCACTCATCATCCGTCGACACGGGAGACAAAAAGCTATTCAGGTTTCATCAGAGGCTGCCGTTGTACTTGAATTGCCTCATGATAATCGCGCAGCTGCTATTGAGGCGTTTGACTGGCGTCTTCGGCACCCGTGCCGTATAAACCCAGGCACCACTGCCGACCTTGTTGCCGCCGCATTATACGTCCATCTGTGGAATTCAAATTTTCACACACTCTTATAAGAAGCGTTCCAAATGACTGATTCCTATTCCGTATGTTTAAAAAAAGCAGTGCATGTTTTTTCAGCTGGCCACTTTATCACTCTCACTGACGACATCTGCGAAGCGGCGCATGGTCACAATTGGACTGTTTCCTGTTTGATCTCCGGAACTCCAGATAGACACGGTATGGTCATCGATTTTATTTTTCTTCGGGACACGCTGACAGAAATCATTTCCAAACTTGACCACTGTATGCTACTTCCGACAGAGAACTCATTTCTTCAAGTCACCATGCAAACCGAACAAGGGCAGGAAGAAGTTCTTGTAAAGTTTGGAGAACGACGGTGGGTTTTCCCCGCTGACGAATGCAGGCTACTCCCTCTTGCTAATACAACTGCCGAGTTGCTGGCAAAATGGATTGGTAACGAGTTGATCCAGGCGCTTAAACGAAATGACTATTCACAGACAAGAAACATTCGTATCGAGGTCGACGAATGCTTAGGCCAGTCGGCATTCTGGGAAAACAAAGCGATTACGAAGTAGTTACTTCTTCAACAAGCAAATTACTTGCAGCTTCACGTGCAAGGGCAACGATAGAATCACTGACTCGAACATAGAGTACACCTGTAGGATTTCCAGTTTCCTCCACATGCCCCCTTGACCCAAGAACCAATCCCGTTTCTGCAAGATATCTCAAAAAAACTGGCGATTGATCAAGCACCCGAGTCACTCGGAAACTAACACCCGTCGGAAAAGTTGACAGCGTGTGATACTCATCCATCCTCTCTGGAACAGATGCTGTCGTGCCCCGAGGAATCGGATCACCGTGAGGATCAACATCAGGCTTTCCAAGGTATTCATCGATCCTGTCAACGAGGAAATCGCTGACGGCATGCTCCATATGCTCAGCTTCATCATGCACCTCATCCCAATTCATTGAAAGCGTCTGTACTAAAAACTGTTCAATGAGTCGATGGCGACGAATCATTCGTAAAGCAAGGACTTGGCCTGTTCGTGTCAGTGAAACACCTTCATACGGAGTGTGGCGAGCAAGACCAGCAGTATTGAGCGTTTTCAGCATACTCGTCACGGTCCCTGGCGCAACCCCAAGAGCTGTAGCTAATTGTCCGGTAGTCACAGGCTTCTTGTCCTGCTGAACAGAGATTTGATATATCGCTTTGATATAATTTTCTACCGTAAGGCTAGGCACAACAATCTCCAGAAAAATAAGAACAGTCGGTGTACACTATGAACAGTCATATTGCGATTTCATCTGGGGCCAATCAAAATATCGGCTCACTGATTGCGTGGTCGCGACTCGTGTTTTTCCACCGGCCGCCCCACGCTTGTCATCATTTATCTACCCCCAACATATCATCACCCGTTGCATAATACAGAGACACCACCAAGTAGCTCTCCAACAGCAGCAAAGTCGCTGAGTGACGGTGCAGCAATTTGCCTTGAAGAGCTTCTTGCGTCACCTGAAAAACACTTGGCCGCTATTCTCGACTGTTCGGGTACACGAATACTTGACTGCGGCGTAGAAGCTCAAGGAACAGCGGAACTCGGTGCCATTATGGCTGACGTTGCGATGGGTGGCCGCGGAAAAACTGATTTGATCTCTGATGGAAAATTGATATTTCTTTCAGACATCTGGCCGCAGTGTTCGTGGCCCCTTGTTCAAGTACATTCGAATGACCCCGTGTCTGCATGCCTTGCCTCACAGTATGCAGGCTGGCAGATTGATCATAAAAACTTTAAAGCGATGGCAAGTGGACCGATTCGCGCAGCAATTGGTAAAGAGAACATTTTTGAAACAATCGGCCGTCGAGAACAACCACAAGAAACGGTCGGTTTGCTCGAAACCAATCGACTGCCTCCAGAAGCTGTCTGCCATGAACTCGCCGCCCTAACCGGTCTTTCCACTCGCGATATCACACTACTCGTCGCCACCACAAAGAGTCCGGCTGGAATGGTTCAGGTCATTGCCCGATCACTTGAAACAGCGATTCACCAGCTTCACGAGTGTGGCTTCGATTTAGAACGCATTGTTCGAGGCACTGGGGTCGCACCCCTTCCGCCTGCAATCAAAGAATCACTTCCAGCAATTGGCTGTGCGAATGATGCGATTCTTTACGGAGGCGTCGTACGACTTGATGTTATCGGTGACGATGCCAGCTTGGAGGCTATTGGCCCTCGTGCTGTCAGTAGCCATTCGAATCTGCATGGCGAGTTATTCTCTGATTTGTTCAGGGAGGCAAACCACGACTTCTACGCACTTGATCCAGCCCTCTTTGCGCCGGCTGTGCTTGAAATTAGAAACCTTGAATCCGGTCGCCATCATCGATTCGGTGTGGTATCACCAGATATTGTCGAAAAATCTTTCTCAGCTGCCGGTTAAGTCCACCATGTCCTTGACGCTCGCCATACTGGGGTCAGCTAAAAGCTGGCATGTCGCCGAGCTTCTCAAGGCGTCTTCCTCTGAAAACATCTGTGGATCTGTAATTGACTGGGGGACAATAGGTTCTTTGACTGACAGTGGCAGGGAAAGGTTTTGGCCCGATTTCCTTCACAACGCCGATGCAATCCTAGTCCGCACTATGCCTGCAGGAACACTTGAACAAGTCATCAGCCGCATGGACATCCTTGCACGACTTGCCAATCGAGGGATTGCTGTATTCAACAATCCAAAATCTCTAGAATCGGCAATTGATAAATATGTGACAGCAACCCTACTCGTTGATGCTGGAATACCTGTTCCCCGGTCAGCGATTGTTCAATCAACTGCTGACCTCCAAATGTGTACCGATGAATTCGGTGGCATTGTGGTACTCAAACCTATTTTTGGATCCAATGGTCAAGGACTTATGAGATTCGAAGGTAACGCAAAACAGACACCCCCCTTTTTCTCTGAAACTGGTGTGGCAGTAGCCCAGCCGTACATTGCCAATGACGGGTGGGATGTTCGCATTCTTATCGTTGGATCAGAAGCATTTGCGATGAGGCGGGTCGCAGCAGACGGAGAATGGCGAACAAACATCTCGCGCGGTGGACGAGCTGAATTATTCACTCCACCAACAGAATGGATCGAACTCGCTCATGCTGCCGCCCAAGCACTTGGGGCCAACATTGCGGGCGTTGATATCTTGCCTGGCAGCGATGGATCCGTATGGGTACTGGAAGTAAATGCTGTTCCCGGCTGGCGGGCTCTTCAAACTGTGACAAGTGAAAACATATCGGCCGCAATACTGCATACTATCCGACATCATTTTGACACAAAGCTCATGTGAGCAGCAATCAACTAGTCAAATAAAAATGACTGTCCCTCACTTGAATCTTGGGGACGTTTTACTTTGGAAGACTTCTGTGCTCCACCCGTTTCGTAGGCTAGCAGCAGGTCTCTGGCTCGATTAATAACAGCATCTGGAACGCCAGCAAGCCTCGCGACATGCACCCCCCAGCTTTTATCTGCAGCACCTGAAGTGACCTGATGAAGAAAAATGAGCTGTCCTTCATGCTGTTCGACAAGCACCTGGGCGTTCGCGACGCCTGCGTATCTATCGAGCGCTGCAAGTTGAAGATAGTGCGTTGCAAATAAGGTTCTGCAATAAAGTTTTTTATAGAGGTACTCGACAACAGATTGAGCTAAAGCGAGCCCGTCAAATGTGCTTGTTCCACGACCAACCTCATCAAGAATCACGAGACTTTTCTCAGTAGCTCTGTTGAGGATACGTGCAGTCTGTGACATTTCGACGAGAAATGTACTCGCGCCGCTGGCAAGATCATCGCCAGCCCCAATGCGGGCGAACAATCTGTCGACTATCCCGATCCTGGCTGCCTTTGCCGGCACGAAAGAACCCGCCTGCGCCAAAACTGTGAGCAACGCGGCTTGCCGAATAAACGTACTCTTACCACCCATATTTGGTCCGGTGACTAGCAACACCGAGGGAAGAGAATCCCCACCTACACCTTCCCCCCGTCTTCCAACGAGCGCAAGATCATTCGGCACCAACGTGCCTGCAGGCAACAATTGTTCGAGTACCGGATGTCGCCCCTGATCAATAGCGAGTACCGTGTCATTAGAAATATCAGCCCGCACCCATCGACGTGACCTTGCTACATCGGCAAATGTTAGGAGTACATCGACGGTCGCTACTTGCTCTGCAACCTCATCCAGACGCTCTCGATGCTGTGCCACAAAATTTCGTAAATCCTCAAAGAGCTCGAGCTCCCGTCGAACACCTTCTTCCTCTGCACCAAGAACTTGCCGCTGCCGCTCATCAAGCTCTGGTGTCGTATATCGTTCAGCATTTTTAACAGTCTGTTTACGAACATATTCGGATGGCACTTTATCTGAATAACCCCGACCTACTTCCAGGAAAAATCCAAAAACTCGGTTAAAGCCAACTTTTAGTTTTGGAATGCCCGTCCGCTCACTCTCTGAGGCCTGATATTTCGTAATCCATGCCTTTCCACCCGTTGCAAGCTCGACGAACTCATCATAGCGATCATCGAATCCTGGCCGAATAAAACCTCCGTCACGCGCAAACGTCGGGCAGCCGTCACGAAGCGTTGTTATGATTTGTTTTGAAAGATCAAGGCAGGGGTCAAGATGCTCACTGAAATGGGCGAGTAACGTCGACCCACTGGGTGCATCTGTTGCCACCAGTGCCCCTGCTTCACCAAGCAGCTTGATCAATTCCGGCAGGATTTTTGTGACGTGACCGATCCGCTCAATGTCTCGTGGCCCAGCTCGACCAGACATAACACGTCCTATCAATCGCTCAATATCACCGACTCCCTGAAGTGTTGCACTCAATTGATTAGCAATACCGGGGTGATCTACGAGCACGGCGACTGCATCTATTCGCTCCTCGATTGCGGTCTTCTCAACCAGAGGAGCGCTCAGCCAATCGACCAGAAGCCGACTCCCCATAGCCGAACGTGTTTTCCCAAAGGCACCCGCCAATGAACCATCCCGACGGTGCCCAGTCTGAGAAGAACTTCGTACAAGTTCCAAGCTCCGCCGGGTTGCTTCGTCAATCTCCATTCGCGATCCTGATCGCCAGGCTGAGAGAGTCTTAATTCGACCAATTGCTGCTGGCTCATTCTCGTCGAGATATGCGAGGATGCCTCCAGCCGCAGTTATCGCCAACTGTTCTTCTGGAAGATTAAATCCCAAACCATCGAAACGAAGGCTGCCAATCGCTGAGGTCACTTTTGTTTCAGCCTGTTTATCCTCAAACCACCATTCTGGACGTGCCGTCAAGACTGTTCTGATTCCAGTATCGGCAAGAATTTTTTCTACAAACGACCGATCCCGTTCACTGCAAAGTATCTCAGACGCCTCAAGCCTCAACAGATGATCTTTCAATTCTTCGACAGTTCGGACTGCTGATTGAAAGTAACCAACCGACACATCAATCCATGCAATCCCAACAGTCGCATCACTTTCATAGAAATCTTTGCCAAGATTCTCTCGTGACAGAAGAGCCTCAAGTGCAATCGCTACAAGATGGTTTGCACTATCAGGCTGGAGTAACGATTCATCTGAAGCGATACCTGGGGTAACAATTCGTGTGACCTCCCGTCGCAATAAACCTTTTGTCGTTTTTGGGTCGTCTATTTGTTCACAGATTGCGACATGCTCACCAGCCGCAACAAGCTTCACGAGCTGTGGGTCTAGTTGATGGTGTGGAAAACCGGCCATCGGGGTTGCATTTGGCCCCTTGTCTCTGCTGGTCAGAGTGAGGTCGAGCAATTCAGACGCTCGTTTTGCATCGTCTCCGAAAAGTTCATAAAAGTCCCCCATCCGGAACAGTACCAGAGCACCCGGACAACGGGCCTTTGCCGCCTCAAATTGTTGCATCATGGGGGAAGCCATGTCAGGAATGTAGCAGCCTTTACCGAACAGCGAGAAGCACGTAAAACCTTAATGGAGCGGAGTCCGATGAGGGGCCCCTGCGATGGAGGCCTGTGAACCTGGTCAGGGCTTAACCGCAGCAGCCATAAGCAGTCGTCTCTTTGTGCGGTGGGCCTCTCATCGGCAGTCGCTCTGATTCGCAGAATATCCTTTGCAACAGGGGTCTTGGAACCCTTGTCCAATGCATTTTTCCTTTTTTAACCAAAACCAGTGAGTGCCATGGCTGATCCGGCTGCCTATCAGGTTGTTGCACGCCGGTACCGGCCACAGCGTTTTGCTGATTTAATCGGCCAAGAACATGTAGCTCGCGGACTTGCCGGAGCAATTGATTCCGGCCGCATTGGCCACGCCTATCTCTTCACCGGTGCCCGGGGCGTGGGGAAAACAAGTGCGGCCCGCATATACGCCAAGGCACTTGAGTGCACAAACCGGGAATCCGGCGAACCCTGCAATCTTTGTGAACGCTGCCAGACGATTGCCGCAGGCCAAGACGTCGATGTAATTGAGATTGATGCAGCAAGTAATCGCGGGATAGATGAAATCCGTCAACTGCGACAGAATGTTGCTGTGAGACCAGCGAACGGAATTTACAAGACCTACATTATTGATGAAGTTCACATGCTTACCAGAGAGGCGTTCAATGCTCTCTTGAAAACACTTGAGGAGCCGCCACCTCATGTCAAATTTGTACTCTGCACTACAGAGCCAGAGAAACTACCCATTACTATTTTGTCTCGATGCCAGCGATTTGATTTTCAGTCTGTTGATACACCCGCCATTGCGCAACGCCTTGGACAAATCGTTGAGAGCGAAGGCCTAACAGTCGCCCCAGCTGCACTTGAGCTCATTGCTCGTCGAGCAGCCGGCAGTATGCGAGACAGCCAGTCGCTACTTGAACAACTTTTTGGAATTGCAGCTGGTGACAAGAAGGACATAGAGGTTGAAGATGTTCATGCTGTCATTGGAACGGGGAAAGATGAACAAGTTGGTGAACTTGCTCAAGCACTTATCAACCGAGACTCTCCTCTAGCGATTTCTGCACTCCACGATTGCCTTGCACAGGGAGCCGATGCAGGGGGTGTACTTGAGCAACTGCTCATCGCACTCCGTAATTGCTTAGTTGCTAGCGTAGGATGTGGGCCAGAAACGTTTATTGGAAGCAATTCATTTGGCATCGACTTTGCAGAACTTGGCAAGCAAGCGGGAACAGAAACCATGCTCGCCATGCTTCAGATCATTGATCATTCGCTTGCAAGAATGCGGCTAAGCACGCACACAACCGTTCTTGCAGAAATGGCAATAATTCGTCTTGCTGCACTCGAAGACCTCGATAATCTCAGCGAAATAATTTCAGGCATAAAGCCGGCTGGTGAAAAACTTCCATCTCATCGTCACGAAAAAAAAAAGCTGACGCCAGCAGCTAACCAACAAACAGCCAAGACGAACCATTCCGCTCCAGCGACTTTTTCAAGCGTCAAAGCCAAAACACCCGTTCCTCAGACACAAGGTAAAAACAACACTCCAACCCCAGGCACTGAGCCACTCGTGATCTGGAAAAATGCCGGAGAAATAGTTGGGGGGCTTGCCAGTGACTTCGCCGCCATGGCTGTATCGGCTTCACAGGAAGCAAATCATTTCAAGATTGAGTTCCCGGCATCAGCAGGATCCGCAACTGCTTTTCTGAACCGCAACGAGATCACAAAACAGTTCCAAAACGCACTAGAAAACCTTACGGGGCAATCCTGTCGATATTTGGTAGTTCTTCAGGAACAAGAATCTGCGGCAACTCCGGCCGGGACTGCTCCATCTCAGGACGGGATACTCAATCACCCCTCAAAGAACCCGCACAAGAAAACGGTTATCTCTTCCGCCGGGCTTCTCAAAGAGGCGGTTCAGAACCCACTTGTGAGTCATGCTCTCGCAACCTTTGATGCAGCCATTCGAAAAGTTGATCCACCACGAAAGCCAGCAAACGCGGATCAAAGAATGGTCGAAGCAGAAGAAAACAATACGGAAGAAAACGGAGCAACATAATGGCTAAAACGAAGTCACCGATCAATCGATTGATTGATGCTTTTGCCAATCTCCCAAGTATTGGAAAAAAGAGCGCTGAGCGGCTTGCCTACCATGTCCTTAAAATGCCGAACGAAGAAGCAATTGAATTTGCAGAGAGCATTCGGGCTGTAAAAGAAAACCTGAGGCCGTGCAAAACGTGCTTCAACCTTTCAGAGAACGAGGAATGCGACATCTGCAAAGATCCACGCCGTGACCAAAACGTCTTGTGTGTCGTCGAACAGGTCCGAGACCTTCTTGCAATAGAGCAGGCGGGCAGCTTTCGCGGGCTGTACCACGTTTTACAAGGACGACTCTCACCACTCGATGGAGTTGGGCCAGAAAAATTATCTATCAATACACTTGTGACCAGACTCAAAGAGGGTGCGATTCGTGAAGTCATCATGGGTACCACCCCAAACGTTGAGGGAGATGGTACGGCACTCGCTATTGCGACTCGTCTCGCCGGACTACCGGTAACAATTACCCGCCTTGCCCGCGGACTGACGGTGGGAGCCTCTTTAGAGCAAGCAAATCGAGACATGTTGGCTGATGCAATCGCAAGTCGACAGCCGTTCTGACAATTTAGGTGTCAATTGCTTAGTTCTGAAATACACCAAGAATGGTATGATTGCAGAGTGTGAATCGTTGATGCGGTTGTTCACCTCAATGTCTCTAACAATCGGTAGTCTCAATGTCGATGCGGATGTCTTTTGGTCAGGAGATGCGGATGGCGCAAAAGCAGGTGCTTGCGCCCCGCATGATTCAGTCCATGGAAATCCTTCAGCTTCCCCTCTTGGCTCTGGAAGAGCGGATCGAACAGGAAATACAAAACAATGAGACTCTTGAATTAGTTGAACCTGAGGTCGACAACAACTCCCCAGTTGAGCCTCAAGCAGAGTCACCACCAACAGCTGCTTCTGAACAACCCCTCCTCGTTGACCAGGAACATTCAAACAAGGACGACTTTGAACGCTCCTACGATTGGTCGAACGAATACCCGGATACTGACGAGGACAGACGAAGGCCGTCGGCAGGTCGAAGTGAGGAGACATCCGATCGCTATTTCGACACAATTGCAAACATGGAGGATCGCCCTGAGACCCTCTTCAACCACCTCCATGACCAATTAGCTAATTATGAAACCTCGCCTGAAATCCAGCGAGCTGCAGATAAAGTCATCTTCAATCTCGATGCGAATGGATACCTTCCAATGCCTCTTGATGAACTCGTAGACGCTCCACCAACAGACTCAACCGGCCAGCCTTTAATTAAAGACAAAGAAGATTTCCTGAAAGAACAAAAATCTTTTCTTGAATCGGGTCTTCGTATTGTTCAGAGCATGGATCCGCCAGGTGTAGGTTCCCGTGATCTCAAAGAGTGTCTGCTCCTGCAGGTTCCAGACGACGCAGTCTATGCTGGGCACATCCGACAGCTTATTCAGGATCACCTTGAAAATCTGGCCGCCAACCGACTTCCGCTGATTGAGCGGAAGACAGGATTTACGATCGAAGAAATTGAAAAACTTCGTGACCTTTTGCACAGTCTTGATCCAAAGCCTGGTGCAATCTTTACAATGCCTCTTGTTCCACCGGTGAGACCTGATGTTTTTGCAGAACAGCAAACCGATAGCACATGGAAAGTTCGGCTGGACGACGTTGACCTGCCAAGCCTTCGGATTAGCCCCACTTATAGACGAATTCTACAATCCTCTGACACTGATCCTCAGACCAGAGAATATATCAAGCGAAAAATCAATTCCGCGCAATGGCTCATCGAGGCAATTGAGCAAAGACGAGGCACACTTCTCAAAACGGCACAAGCTATTGTTGATCACCAAACTCGCTTCTTCAGCGAAGGTCCGGAAGCAATTGAACCATTGAAAATGCAGCAGATAGCTGATCGTATAGGCATGCATGTCACCACAGTCAGCCGTGCTGTCGACGACAAATGGCTCCAGACTCCACGAGGACTATTTCCACTTCGAAAATTCTTTGTTGGTGGCACGGTAAGCGCTGATGGTGACGAAGTTGCGTGGGATGCAGTTCGTAAAAAGCTTCAGGAGATCGTCCTCGAGGAATCCAAAGAGAAGCCATTTAGCGATGATGAACTGGTTGAAGAACTTGCGAAGCAAGGCATCACCGTTGCACGAAGAACAGTGACCAAATATCGAAAAGCAATGAATATCCCAAGCTCACGGCAACGACGTGACTGGAAACTTTCAAGGCAAGCACGAGACCATTCGAGCCACAACCCCGTCACCGAATAAAACAGATTCGTTCCCCCTAATACATATAATTTTTGGCAGGCCTCGCCTACCGAAGGATTTACCATGCGTTGTCCATTCTGTCGTGCAGACAATGACCGAGTCATAGATTCGAGAGCTGGTGATGACGGGGCGAGCATTCGACGCCGTCGTGAATGCCTTAGTTGTAAAAAAAGATTTACAACGTACGAACGGTTTGAACGACAATTTCTTGCTGTTATAAAAAAAGATGGTGAAAAAGAACCCTTTGACCGGGATAAGATCAAGAGAGGCCTTGCCAAGGCATGCTGGAAACGGCCCGTGACAGAAGAGGATATCGAGGGTGTGCTCACAACTCTTGAAACCGAACTGTATGGAGCGTACGAAAGTGAAGTTCCCAGTGGTATTCTCGGGGCACGGCTTATGGAACTTCTCCGCCTTCTCGACCAGGTGGCATATGTACGCTTCGCGAGCGTCTATCGTGAATTTAAGGACGTTCGAGATTTTGTAGAGGAACTCGAACCGATTCTCGCTGAGTCTCACCGATCTCAACAGACAGCGAAGTCTTCTCATTCCGGAAGCGTTGATACCTCATCGGACCTTACATAACAGCCTCGGCTTCCACCCGTTTTCTTATCTAATTTGATATCGCTGATCACCATATCCCGATCAATCGATTTTGCCATGTCATACAGGGACATAAGAGCAGCTGCGACTGCCGTCAACGCTTCCATTTCGACGCCTGTTTTTGCACTCGTAACAACCTTCACAGCAACTACTACAGCAGAGCGACGACCTTTACCACCTTTTTCAAAGTGAACGTCAACATCAACGGCATCGAGTGGCAACGGGTGGCAGAGTGGTACAAATTCGGCCGTGCGCTTCGCAGCCATAATCCCAGCAACTCGTGCCGTATTTATCGCATCTCCTTTAGCAAGCTCACCGGTACGAATGTGTTCAAGCGTCGGCGGCTGTAACAAGAGAGAACCCGAAGCTTCTGCTGTCCGCACCGTCACCGCTTTATGGCCAACATCAATCATTTTAACGGGTTGTATTTGCTTACTCATCAACTTAAGCATACCCGCTAGAACCAATAAACACACGAGGGGTCGGCGGCCTCTTGAGACTGCCGACCCCCTGCATGGAGTCAATTTTTCGATTTACTTATACTAGTTCTTTACGTGAACCAATGAGCGTCCTGAGTCTCTCGGCAAGCAAAGCCACATCAAATGGCTTCTTAAAACTCTCATTCACGTGATTTCTATCAACTGTTATCTGCGATCCATCGTCGGGAAGCAAAGCGATAACAATTGTTTCGGAATACTCAGCATTCCGACGAAGATTCTGACAAATCTGCTGAGCGTCAATTCGGCCGATTGCGTAATCCACGACAATGCAGTCCGGGTGAAAACTCTCAGCCTGTATACCCGCTTCAAATCCACTGGCAGCAACTTGTATCTTGAATGAATTTTCTGCCGGCAGATGTCGCTTAAGGTTTTCAATGAGCAGTTGATCTTGTCCGACAAGCAGGACTTTGGCCATAGCCTCATCCTCTAAGTCGCCCAAGGGCATTCCGTGCTCTTTCAGAAATTTAATAAGATACTCGCGCGGAATGCGGCGATCTTGTGATCCTGGAATGCGATATCCCTTAAGTCTTCCCGAGTCGAACCATTTACTCACGGTTCGGGGAGCAACTTTACAGATCTTCGCGACCTGGCCTGTCGTAAACACCTTCATTACTAGACTCCATTTTGTCTTCGTGTCTGAACTCAATTTGGCCAGCTCGCTACTCGTAATGAGTATTGAGACACGGCCCCCCCGACGCGGCATATCTGTCGGTTTGGCCGCGTCGCCACTTTCCGACAGGGGCGGTGAAAGCAAAGAGAAGGCAAGCCAAAGCATTCCGCCTCACAAACCGAAGACCTTTATCTTCGGTTTGGTGAATACCATGACTTGCAGGCCCCCCTGCTTCATATTTGGAGAAACTGGTTCACAGTGAATCAGTTTCAGCAAACATGACCATCCAAGAGGTTAGATCGAAAGATCACGTCGTGAGACTTGAGCCGTTCTTTCGGAAGATTTTGGTAACGCCGCCGTTCAGGCTGCTTTCGGCTGTACCGAAGATGAATTTGACTCAAATTGAACAGCCACCCGCTTCGAAACACCCGACTCCTCCATGGTGACGCCGTATAAAGTAGTAGCGGTTGCCATTGTCTTTTTCGAATGCGTAACCACGATAAACTGGGTTGATGACAGGAAATCTCGTAGCACACCGACGAATCGGTCGACGTTGGCTTCATCAAGGGCAGCGTCCACCTCATCGAGCACGCAGAAGGGGCTGGGCCGGGAACGGAAAATCGCGAGCAGGAGTGCAACGCAGGTCATCGTCTTCTCCCCTCCAGATAATAATGAAATATTGCGAGGCTCTTTACCAGGCGGCCGAGCCATAATTTCAACTGTTGTTTCCAGAAGATCGATCTCCGGATCAAGAATAATATCCGCCTGCCCACCTCCAAACAGTCGCTCGAAAAGAACAGAGAATTCGGCTCTTACTTTTTCGATCGTTTCCCCGAGTAAACGACGGCTTTCCTCATCAATTCGCTCAATTAGTTTTTCAACAGAATGCTTTGCATCAGTGACATCGACAAGTTGAGTCTCAAGCCCAGCCAACCGTTCGGCAAGAGCTTCTGATTCGGCCAGTGCCTCGAGATTCACTGACCCTACAGTGCTAAGCTTTCTTCTCGTTTCTTCTATTGAGCCATCGAGTTCTTCACGGTTTTCAGGAATCTCAATCGCACTTCCCTCAGAGTCCGTGCTTGCCGGAGGCGGCAATTCAGCCGTAGGATCAACGCCATAGTCATCGTGCAAACGCTCCAAGACACGCGTGCGCTGATGCATAGCAGTTTCTTTTTTTAGGTCAGCAGCATGACTAATTGAGCTGCAGTCTTGAAGAGTTTCACGAGCACTATCGAGAATGTCCTTGGCTTTCTTTTCGGCAAGACGGATTGCCATTTGCTGACTGACTAGTGTTGAGACAAGTCGAGCTGATCGCTCCGCCAACAAACATGCTTCTGCATATTTATCGCCTGCGACAAGCAAGTCGAGTTCAATAATCGCTACTCTTTCTTTGACTGCCTTCTCTTTCGACAATGCTGCAGCCAACTCTGCTTCCTGACGATTTTTATCAGCCTGCTTTGCAACAACTGTTGCTTCTAGCCCTGCGACACGTTCTCTACAGATAGACAACTGATCACGAAAACCCTCGATTCGCTCAAGAACCTGCTCATGTGACTGGCCGAGTGACTCAAGATTGGATTCAACTTCCTCGAGTGTTTTGTCTGTCATGCTAATAGCAGCCGCAATTTTCCCGCTCTCACTCGTTGCGGAACGTACAGCGTCAGCTGCTTCAACAGCCTGTGACTCTGCTTCATGCAACGCCTGTTGCTGTTCATCAACTTGACTGCGAGTAACAAGCATTTCTCGCTGAAACCGTTGCTGTTCGCTCCTACTCGAGGCTATCGACTCTGCTAATTCATGCTGTTTCGCAACAAGATGCTTCTGCTCTTCCCGCAAATCTTCAATTTTCTTTTGGCAATTCTGCAATTCGTTCTTGGCGTCACGAACAGATACCAGAATTGCCTGCTGATCTATTTTCACAGTCCGTAGCTCACTGTGACGAGAAACAAACCCGTTATCAGCCCCGCTTGCCCCTGCTTCAAACCCTCCGTCACTAGATAGCCAGCTACCGTTTTGATCAAGCAAAACCAATCCGGGGGGCATACGACCGACTACTTTCCGTACTTGGCTGATGGATTCAACGATCCAGACTCGACCGAGCAACCGTCTTCTCAACACATCGCTTGCATCAGTGCCGTCGTGCTGCTGCACAGCCTGCTTATGAATTTGTTCTGGAACATATTCATGTACTGAATCAGGGTCCGAATGCTCCTCACTTGTGATCTCTTCATCGAGCTCATCTGAAACAAGCTGATCAAGCCTACCAATAACGCCAGCCTCACCTACCCCAAAAATTTCTTTACGATTCAACAGTGGCGGCTCAGGCAATCTATCGATCGCGAGAAAGCCAACCCGACCACTTGTTGAGGTCAGTCCCTGTGCAGACGAATTATTCTGCCAGCGTTCATACCAGTCAAGCATATCGGAGAGCCGTTCCACAACAATCCGCTGACCAAGTACTCCGACTGCTATGTCAACAAGACCAGCCCACTGACTATTGGCTACGATAAGATCAGCAGGTAGGCCACGCAAACCTGGTATGTCATTAGCAAAACGATCGAGAACTTGACGAGTAGCCTCAGAAACGCCTTCATGAGAGGAGATCAGATCTTCGAGCAGTTTCTGTCGATCACGAAGAGCCTCGAGTCGGCCCTGCCGCTCAGCGAGGTTCTGCCAAGCCTCTTCAACTTTCTGCGTAGCACTTTGCTGTTCGACATCGAGCTGGTCATGACGAGCCTGCAACTCAATGCGACGTCGGCCAAGAACATCTACCGTGCCTTCAAGTGAGGCAGAACTTTCTTCTAACCGGTGAACCAAGGCCCATGACTTATCTAATTCGTTTTGGCTTCGCTCCACAGCATCTAATGCCGCTTTTGCTTCCCCTCGTCGCTGAACTACGATGGCCTCAAATTTCTGATGATCAATCGCCTGCCGCTCTTTAGTATTCCGCAATTCTGACAAATGTCGTTGAGCTGACTGAGCGTCTTCACGCGAACCAACAATCGCTTTTTCTTGATGTCGCAAATCGCCTTCAATCCGACGTAAATCATCAGATGCAGAACTGCAATCAGCTTGAATGACACCAATCGCTTTGTATGTCGATTGCAACTCTGCCTCAGTGGCACGAACATGGCTGGCAGCCGACGCGAACTCTTCCTCTCCATCAGCACGGCGAACTCGTAAGGCCTCACACCTTGCTTCCACTGCAACAACATTTTCACGATCAGCAGCTAATTCCTCCTGAATTGCAGTGAGCTTTGGATCGATCTCTTTTTGCTGTTCTTCAAGGTTTTGAATCTCCGCTTCAGCGGCAGCCTTTTCAGACTGAGCTACTTCGGCCCGTTTGTGTGCCTCGTTGATCGATACCGACACCTCTTCAAGCAAGGTATTCACGCCAACAAGGTCTGCAGATGCCGCAGCAAAACGTAGAGACTGCAGTCTCTCTGTCATCCGCTTCCATCGACGAGCTCGGCTCGCCTGTTTTTTGACCGTCTCTAAGCGAGACGCGACCTCGCCGACAATATCTGCTAACCGCTGACGATTCTGTTCTGTTCGATCCAGTCGCCGAATAGCCTCGGTCCGCCGTGAACGAAATTTCGTGATCCCGGCAGCTTCTTCAAAGACAGCTCGCCGCTCTTTACCGGACGCCACCAGCAAGGCATCGACTCGACCTTGCTCAATAACACTATATGAGTCTGTCGCCGTACCGGTCCCGCTGAGGATTTCACGAATATCTCGGAGCCGGCTGATACCATCATTGACAAGGTATTCACTCTCTCCGCTTCTATAAACCCGCCGCATAATTCGGACTTCATCCGATTCGACGGGAAGTTCGCGAGTTGAATTATCGAAGACAAGGGAAACTTCAGCTGCATTGAGTGCTTTTCTTGCTGCTGAACCGGCAAAGATGACATCAGTAGACGCCTTGCCTCTGAGATTACGTACAGATTGCTCACCAAGCACCCACTTGATTGCATCTACGACATTTGATTTTCCTGAGCCATTTGGACCAACAACAACGGTAATGCCTTCCGGAAACTCAAATCTCGTTCGGTCAGCAAAACTCTTGAATCCGAAAAGCTCCAGGGCTTTCAGTGTTATCATGTGCCGGATTCCAACAGGGCTGTGTCAAACAAAGAAGGCCAGTAACTTTCTGCCTCGTCTTTGCTATCGCCACCCTTACTTTGATCCTCTTCTTTCTCTGTATCCTGATTCCTATTTACAACCCCTCTTGGAACGCTAAGCCGTCCGTCAAACTCTGTAGGAATTGCATCAAACGCAAGACGACTTTCTATTTTTCGCTTTGCTGTCGCCTGCTGCAAAAACTGAATAACATCTGGATACCCTCCTCCACATTCAACAATCGCATGCAGGATATCTTCTACCTGAGAGTCAACTTTTTTTATGAGGTCCGGTTCGTCTGGCCTAAAGCAGTTCACGACCGCACCATTCCCTTCCACCACAACCACAATTGAAGGCCCTGCTTCAACTCGGAGCCCGTTACTCACAGGATGCGAGTCTCCAAAGAGCACCACCTCGGCCCGAGCCGCTCTGGTCGCATGAATAAGAGGTTCGCCGGAAACATCAATAACATGAAGCAGACATGCTTCGCCGAGCATGTCACCACGAATGTCAGGCAACCGGGCATCAATCATAGAAAGTCCACGGAATGCACCATACCGAGTTTCTGCACTACGACTACTCAGAAGAGAACGAAGTGCATCGATCCCATTTGCATCATCCAAGATTGCGAGTGCGGCTAATGCTTTTGGGCGAGCGCTTCTGAGATCACGGGCTGCCTCTGCGAGTCTTTCAGCAGCTAGTGACTCTCCGAGATATGCAAGCGCCTCAGCCGAGACAAAACGCACTTCCGCATCGGTTGATCCAAGCCCTTCACGAAGAGTGCCTATTGCTTCTTTTCCAATAGCTTCGAGTCTTAACGCAGCTCGTGGTGCAGTGACGGGGTCTTCAAGCTGCCTCGAAAGTAGCTCCAGTCTTGCGTGGCGATTACCACTCGGCTCAGCGACCGCCAACGACCGAACAACACTTACGTAGCGACCTAAATTATTCCTATACGTCTCAGGAACCTCGAGTTCGATAAAGCGATCTGTTTTCGGAGTTGCAACACCACGCTTCACGCCACGAATAATTGCATGAAATCTCTGATTGATACAATCGCCAATCCGTTTCGACAAACCGACAGACCGGTGCTCCGGATGAATCGATAGACCAATAGACCGTGAAGTCAACGCAACACCACCACCAGGTACTCGACCACGAAGAGTTGCAACTGAATCGACTACACCGGTAGAAACCGGATCGACGAGCAATGGTCCCTCCGCAACCCCAAGTGTATGACCGTCACGGATACGATTCCCTAAAATTGCCATCTCAACCAGTCGGGCCTCCATAAGCCAACCACCAGAAAGACTCGTGGTGTCATGATTTCCTGGCACTTCGACAATGACGTCAAATCTGTCGCCCTTACGAATACCCGGATGGAGTGTTCCACTCACCCAAGCAAGTGCAGTTGAGCGTGACGCAAGCAAGCGATTTGGATCGACTACTCCTCTTGCTTGCATGTCCTCTAAGAGCATCTGCCGACGTGGATCAGGTGGTGGATCACTTCCCGTATCAGACAAACCAGTAATAAGTGCCGCCCGCTCAACGCGCTGGCTATTAAGCCCCCACGGCGAAGCATAGTCGCCTACAAGTTGTGTTGCAGACTCGACCGCCACCAAGGCCTCAAGCTCTGGGCTTTGGCTCCGAATGGCTGGGCCAGCGCACCCAAGCACCATCACACCAAGAACGGTGTAACAAAGAAATCTGCAATATATGTGGCCTCGCATTCGTTGCGAAAGCATGTGCAACCATTTCATGCAACTATCCAACAACCGAGGTGAAGCCAGCACAGAACGGAGGCTGGCAGACTCGGGGAAAGTAGGCACTTCTTACGAGGCGGTCAAGGCAGTTTCGTTGGCAGGAAACATCTTGGTTGGCACGCTAAGACCTGCTAGCGTCTCACCAAAGCAAAACTGGCAAACAATCAACGCACCAGAGCAAATACACGTAATTACTGACTTATTTTCATATATCGGGCCAAAGAGATCTTCGGAGAAAATTCTGTGAAAACCACCTACGACCACCATCTTTCCTCAACCGACCAGGTGCAAATTCGCTGGATGATCCGTCGAGATATGGCTGAAATTCTTTGTATTGAGGAGGAATCTTTTGAGTTTCCCTGGGCTGACACGGATTTCACTCGATGCTTACGACAACGAAACTGCATTGGTATGGTTGCCGAAATAAGTGGTGGTGTTGTGGGCTACATGCTGTACGAACTCCATCGAACAAAAGTGCACATTTTAAACTTTGCCGTTGCCCGCACACACAGACGGCTGGGAATTGGTACTGCAATGCTAACTAAATTAATATCAAAACTCAGTCCTCAGCGTCGTAACAGAATCGTTCTAGAAGTGCGCGAAACGAACCTTCCTGCTCAAGTTTTCTTCCGTTCACTAGGATTTCTCGCTACAAGTGTCCTCCGCGACTTCTACCAAGACACCACAGAAGATGCGTACTTGATGCATTTTCTTGCTGAAGCCAATGAGGACACAACAACTCGCAGGCTTGCAGGCTAAGAAGGCCGACTTTCCTCACAGCCCTCGCACAATTCCACCAACATGTTCTCGCAATCTGCGCAGCACATGACGCGGTGATCGTGCTGATGCAAAAATGGTCACAATTGGGTGGCCGGCTCGAATCACAGTCCCAGGACGCGGCCAATCTGCAACCACTGGCCATCCAAAACTTTGATGCTCCATGAATGAGGCACACCTTGCGAGATGGCGGGTGAAAACAGAAGAGACACAAAGCGGTTTATTGGCAAACACAATCGCCTTCCCCCAACAGAGATCTTGTTCATATGTTGAGGCCATTGACTCTGTCGGCAGTGAAAACCCTTGTGACAAAAGATGCAAACCCGCGTAACTCCGACCGGTACGGCGTTCAGCCAACTCCATTGTTGCTGTAGGCCGTGGGTTAATCTCAAGAATTATTGGTTTTCGCAGAGTGTTTCCTGCTGTCTTTCGCGGCATTATAAAATCAACACCAATGAGTCCCGTAATCCCTGACCTCTCAACAAGTGCATTCGCAAACTGGAGCACTCTCGCAAACATGTCTTGATGCAAGCCACTATTCAAAAGTTCAACGGCACCACAAAAACTGAAGTCCTTGGCCCCACACCACCCACGCCCAATGAGTTGGCGACACACACTGAGCACCTCAATCCCTTTCGGATTCACACAAAAACTGAGAGACATTGGAACGCCCGTAACAAACTCTTGCCATATCTCACCACTCACGCAAGGTTTCTTGCGCAAACCTTTCCAAGGTTCAATTCCCGCACCACCAACACTTAATACTGGTTTTTTCAAATATGTTCCGTCCCTTGGAAGACCGGTGGAACTAAAAAAAGTTGCCGGATAACTACAACCGTTCTCGCGAGCTACTTCTTGAACGAAAGCAGGGGCTCTCACCCGCTCAACCACTTTTGCATCATTCCCTAGAAGTCTTCTTGTGGACGACAACGCATCAAGAACCTTGAGATGGTTTTCTAAGCCACCCGTATAAACCACAGGGCTTTCCGAGAATGTAGCCGCGATTGCAGGCAAACCATCCGGGTAGTCGTCTGCATGAATCTGCACCACTCGGCCACAAACTTCTCGGAGATCCTGGTCCCCGAAAAGATCGATTCCGTTGACCTTTATCCCGAGCCGCGATGCAGACGCTGCAAACGCACGAGCACTAGCACCAATGACAAGCAAATTTGTACACACCCGGCATTGAACCTGAAGTACTGTGGCCCGAAAACGTTATCGTGAGGTTTACAAACTTAACCTCATTGCTGACAACGCCTCCATACGATACCTTTTCGCTTAGCAGGATACTTTATCTTGCTAAGCACCATCAGCACTTTCTGCACTCGTTTGGAGGAGATCTCGCACATGTCGATGTTTATAGGTGAATCGTTAGCCGGCGATGGCAATGAAGTTGCTCATATCGATTTATTAATTGGCACCAAAAACGGCCCTGTCGGAACAGCGTTTGCGAACGCACTTTCACGTCAGAGCGAGGGGCACTCAAACTTACTGGCAGTCCTGACACCAAATCTTGCAGTCAAGCCAGCCACTGTGATGATTACAAAGGTAACCATTAAGGGAGCAAAACAGGCCGTTCAGATGTTTGGCCCTGCGCAAGCAGCAGTCGCAAAAGCCGTTGCAGACAGTGTTGAAAGTGGAGTCATCCCAAAAGATCAAGCCGAAGATCTTGTGATCGTCTGTGGCGTCTTCATCCACTGGTTGGCAGAGGATGATAAAAAGATTTATGACAACAACTACAAGGCAACACTCGACTCTATCGCAAACGCCATGCACGGCAAACCTACAGCGGACGAGATGATTGCAGGAAAAGATGCGGCTCATCCATTCCGAGGCTTTTAGAGTAAAGCGATTTTCCTGCAGGCCGACATCTTCGGCCTGCAGGCCTCGATCTTCGTGACACGACTGACTACGCTAGCGTTCTTCCATGAAGAAAATACTCTTGCAACTTGATGTTGATCCGCAACCCTGCTCATTTGATGCAGTTGTTGCTGTTGATGCGGGTGCCGATGTTCTTCTCCGTCATGGCAACGTCTCACCAGACAATGTTGTTTCACTGATCCATGGAGCAATGTTTACTCGTGGAGCATCTGATCTTGCCTCAACGAGTATTTTCCTTGGCGGCAAAAACATTCCCCAGGTGGAAGCGATTGCATCTCAGATTTCAAAAACTTTTTTCAAATCTGTTCGTGTCAGTGTCTTCATTGATCCAGCTGGCGCAAACACAACCGCAGCAGCCACGGTCATTGCTGCAAAGCGACACATTGCCTTCAAATCCTCGAGTAGGAAAAAAGCATATCATGCTCTTGTACTAGGTGGCACTGGGCCCGTGGGACAAAGGGTGAGCCGGCTTCTCGCAAACCAAGGGATCCATGTCCATCTTGCCTCGAGATCCTTTGAGCGTGCAACTCAATACTGCAACCTACTCAGTGAAAAATTTCCTCACGCCCACCTTGAGCCTACGTCAGCAGACAAGCTTGAGAAGGTGATTGGCTCCGTAAATCTGATTATTTCGGCAGGCGGACCGGGTATCGAGATGCTTACCAAAGCACAATGTTCACAAGCAACCTCCACCTCGGTCTACATTGACCTCAATGCGGTGCCACCTGCCGGTATCACTGGCATTCACACAAACGATACCGCAAGACGAGATGGCACTAAAATTCTTTACGGCGCCCTTGGCGTCGGAGAAATAAAAATGAAAATTCACAAAGCTGCAATCCAGAGGCTTTTTCAAACGAATGACCTATGGCTCGATGCAGAGGAATTACTCACGATTGGCGAGGAAGTCGACGCTTCCAACGAACAAACAAATCAATAAGTGCTGGAAAAAATCGTGACAAGAAGACATATGCTTTTGCTCTCCAGCCAGGGGTTACAGCGTCCCCCCCTTGTTCCATCGTTGCAATAATCGCTGCGGCGGTAGTTTCTGCGGACAACGGACGACCCTGTGACCAGCTGGCCCTTTCGCCAGCTACAAGATTGTTCCAGAACTCTGATTCCGTTGGACCTAGTATTGCAACCTTTACATCAATACCGAGAGATGCCAACTCTGGCCGCACTGCGTTGGCAAACCCATGGAGCGCGGCTTTCGCTGCTGCATATCCACCATGCAAGGGAAGCGGATGAACTCCGAGTATAGAACCAATCAACACGACAGCTGGTGAATATCCATTTTCGAGATGTGGAAGTGATTTGTACACAAGATCGACTGGGGCAAAAAAATTAACTTCAAACACGCTTCTCATGGTTTCCAAAGACGACTCCGAGAAAGGCTCGACAGCTCCTACTCCGGCTGCGGCTATCACCAAATCAATGCCACCAAACGATTCCTTTGCCTTTTCCACAAGCTCCTCCTGAAATCTACTATTCGTGATATCCCCAGGAAGAGGAATGAGCACTCCGGGATATTCCGAGGCAAGATCGATTAACCTTGATTCACGCCGACCTGAAATGACGAGCCGTGCGCCTCGCTCCGCAAGCAATTTTGCAAGTGCTCTGCCTACACCGGAGGTTGCCCCGGTCAAAATACCGCACTGGTTGGAAAGATCACGCACTTTGCAATATGACACGTCACGTAACTTCCGTTACTGGAGACTGCGTTGTAGGGAGCAACGAAGACTGCGGCTGCACTCGCACCTCATTACCACAATCTCTTACCGTTGCTTCATCTGGATCGATACGCCCCAGAACAGCTGGCGGCACGCGGCAGTGAATTATCATTTGCTCATCACCAAAACGTTTCGACAGCACTTCACCATGCTTTGCAAGCCAGGCTAAAAGACGGCCGTTTCCACAATCTGTCTCCACTTCAACATTCCGAAAGCTTCGCCCTAAAGCATCACTCGTACGTATCGCAAGTTTTTCGAGGCCATAACCCGTTTGAGCAGAGACACCTACAGCATAAGGATACCTATCACATAGTCGATTTCGTGTAATACGATCGGTCACTGCATCGAGTTTATTCAAAACAAGTATCGTGTCCTTGACATCAACACACAACTCTTCGAGTACAGAATGCACGGCTTTAATCTGGTTCTCAACAAATGGACTCGAAGCGTCTGCCACATGCAACAACAAGTCGGCCTGCTGAGTCTCTTCAAGCGTTGCCTTAAAACTTGCTATCAAATGATGCGGCAAATCTCGAATGAAGCCAACCGTATCACTTAGTAACACCGGTCCCCAACTTGGCAACTTCCATCGCCTTGTACGAGTATCAAGCGTTGCAAAGAGCTTGTCTTCGGCAAGGACATCTGCATGCGTGAGCGTATTGAGTAGGGTGCTTTTCCCTGCGTTTGTGTACCCAACGAGAGACACCGTTCGCTGCTCATGCCTTGCCGCAACCTGTCGTTCACGGCGACGGTGAATAACTAACATCTCCTGCTTCAGGTCATGGATCCTCTTCTCGACAAGTCGCCGATCCACTTCGAGTTGCTTCTCACCTGGCCCTCGCATCCCGATACCCATCTTCAATCGGGAGAGGTGTGTCCACATTCGCTTGAGTCTGGGCAACGAATACTCCAGCTGAGCTAATTCTACAGCCAGCCTCGCCTCATACGTCCTTGCACGTGCAGCAAAAATATCCAGTATGACCTCCGAGCGATCCAGCACTTTACAATTCAACTCATGCTCGAGGTTTCGTATCTGTGCTGGTGAAAGATCATTGTCAAACATGACAACATCGGCATCGTAATGCTCAACAACAGAAAAGAGTTCTTTGAGTTTCCCTCGGCCAATATATGTCCGCTGATCTGGCTCGTGTCTTCGCTGGACTAATTCAGCCACAACGTGTGCACCGGCAGTTATTGCCAGACCTGACAACTCCGATAAAGGTTCTTTGGGGCTCACCGGCGTATTGATATACACACCAACAAGCACAGTTCGTTCTGAATCAACGCCAGTGGTACGTTCTGAGAGACTCACTCGCGACCTTCCTCCGCTCCTGCAGCAAGATGACAACAGCTTTCCCAACGTCGAGTATCGAGAAGACCATCAGCAACGGCGTCCTTCACAGCACATCCAGATTCATGCGAATGGCTACAGTCCGGATAACGACAATGATTTGCAAGTGGACGTAAGTCACGGAAGGCGGACGGAACCTCAGCCGGAACAGTTTCCCAAAGCTGAAACTGACGCACACCTGGAGTGTCAACAAAACTGCCGTTATACGAATGTGGAAGCAATCTTGCAGCGGTAGTTGTATGACGTCCCTTTTCGTTGTCACGACTTACGTCAGAGACAGGCAATTCGAGTGCTGGCTCGAGACGATTGAGTAGTGATGACTTACCAACGCCACTCTGACCAACCACGGCGGTGACTTGACCGTCTAATTCAATTTTCAGTCGAGAAAGACCATACCCAGTGACTGATGAGCAGAGAATAACAGGGTAACCCATGCGAGCGTACACCCCAGCGAGCGGCAGAAGTTCAGCCGGATCAATCAGATCGATTTTATTAATGCAAATCACAGGACGAATGCCTGCGGAGTCTGCAGCTACAAGCATTCGGTCAATGAGGCCGGGCTTTAAGTCTGGCTGGGCAGCACTGCCAACGATAAATAACTGATCTACATTCGCGACAAGAGTGTGTCGGCGGCCGCGGCTCGATCGACTTAAAGCACTTCGACGAGGTTCGATAAAACAGATGGCAGCCTCTTCACCTCGCCCCTGCACCTGCACCCAGTCACCTGCGGATACCGGATGGCGCTGATCTGTCGCGACATCATGCAGGACCTGCCTGATCGCGCACCGTGTAATCTGTCCAAGCTCATCGCGCACAAAGCTATCCAAACCATGAGCGTGGAGCACTTGCCCTCGCCACACATCATTTACATTCCCAGAACTATCGACACCACCTCCAATAGCGGGCAGTTTGACTGTCCGTTTTCGGGTAAGTTCTCCCTTGCCGGAAAGCCTCTCTGATGAAGCAAGATTCTCACTCACATCGCCGTCATTTGTGAATTGCCGGGTAACGTCAGTTTGCCGTCGACGTGCATGACGGTTTTTGCGAAAGGCGACTCGAGATGTTCGAGAATTTTTCATAACTCAAGCATACACAGCAGAACGCTTCCATTGATACTCCTCCTAGTGAAGCCACGGCCTCCGGCACTCCCCTGCCGCAGAAAATTACCGGCGGCGGCGGGACTCCAATCCGGAGGCTTGGAGAAGACTCCGGCTGAAAACATCCGTCTCAGCAAGTTTACTCTTGGCATCATCAGTTGCACCAAGCTCTGCCGGATCATAGAAAACTTCAAAAGCATATTTGGCGAATGATAGTGTATCGCCCGGCTTAACGTGCTGTTCGTTCACACGAACACCATTCACTTTTGTTCCATTGCTGCTGTTGAGATCCCGTACGACCCAAATTCCTTCCTCAACAACAAGTTCACAGTGACTTCCTGAAATAGTAGGAAATCTCAGTACAACATCAGCAGACTCTCGCCGACCAACCACGAGAGCCTTCTTAAGCAAAGGAATCGAGTCCCCCCCGCCAATGGGTTGTAATTCGCCGAACATCAGCTGGATTCTCCGGCGTTATAACGCACAACAGAGTTATTCTTGACTCTTAACATACTAATCAAACTATACGACGGGAAAAACTGTCCTGCATATTACTTCTCCAAGTTTTGCACCATTTCCAGTGGTCGTGTCTCAATTAATCACTCGCACCCCAAAGTAGCGTGTACCGCTTGCTCTTCACCGTGTGCCGTGCGACGATTTTGAAGGAATCTGAGTGGGCCGGGCAGTCGCTGGTCAGATAAAGTTTTGGATTACAAATTGTCATACTCATCTTTCGAGATGTTTCTGCAATTTTTGTACCAAAAATATTCTGACGAGAGGAAAGTCCGGGCTCCGGAGGATGCGATGGTGGGTAACGCCCACCAGCCGTAAGGCTAGGGAAAGTGCCACAGAAAATAGACCGCCAGCAGGCTCCTGCCTGCTGGTAAGGGTGAAACGGTGAGGTAAGAGCTCACCAGCAGGCCGGGTGACTGGTCTGGCTTGGTAAACCCCATCGGGAGCAAGGCCGAACAGAAGAGAGTTCGCTCTAAACAGCGGCCTGAGGCGATCCGCTTCGGTTTCTTTTCGGGTGGGCTGCTCGAGGTGGCAGGTAACTGTCATCGTAGAGAAATGATTGCCTCTTTTGGGAATTTGACCTGAAAGAACAAAACCCGGCTTACAGGCCCACTCAGATTCTTTTTTTCGGGTTTGTTTATTCGGTAACGAATCTCATTCGATGTGCTCTTCGGGCACGAGATCCCGGCATGCATTTTCATCCAATAATTTGAGCAATTTGGAAATACAGAGTTTATTGATACTCACATTCATCTCCTGAGCCTCCGCTTTGAGTGTTTCGTGAAGTGACATGGGCATTCTGACAGTGACAACTCGCTGAGCCTCCCGAACAGGTGATTTCTCCTGCTGTTTCTGCCGCAGAGCATCTAACATTTCCCGAATCCGTGCATATTCAGCGGAACACTCGAAACGCATGAGAGAGTCTGGTGTCTGGTAGGTCCGCCGAACGATGCCATCAAGACCCATTATTTCGCGGAAAAAAACAATCCAGTCTGGTTCAGCAGTAAAGAGCCGTTCTGCTACCTCAAGAATTGCCTGCGCATCATGTCCTACTGCCGTATCAGCAAAGTCCCCAGACTCTTTTTGGATAAACGCTGGCATTCATGACTCCTTCCATGTGTCGACTCAGACCAAAGAGAGCAGGTCTGCACATTTCACTCAGCACAAACAACTCTCTCTCAAACGAAACCGCTTAACTATGCACAAGAAGTCAAGCATTGACTGCAAGTTGTTTGCTATCAACGACTTAGCTGGCCACTCGCCGCCCTGCCCAAGGAATGGTCACTCATGTTCGGATTAGAGGCACCGCCTTGCCTGCTTAAAAACTGCGCAGCCCGCGAGTTTCTCATCGCCCAGGTGTCTACTTTTTGCAGTGAACGCTTTTGACTGAAGCCAGGGGCATAATCCCCTACATTCCAACCAGAATTTGCCAATTCAGTCGCCTTAACAACATTTCCAGCCGTTCGGCCAACCTCTCTCTCGATCGATTTCTCCAAACCCGAAAAGCTTTACCAAGGCAAAGAGCCCGAGAGTGGCATGCTAAATCGACATAAAAAACTTCTTCTGGACCTGCTTCGCTCGAGCCCTGACAGCCCGCAACGAAAACGCAGCGACTGCCGATGGAGCAAAACACCTGAGATATTTTTAGCCGGCAAGCCATCTCGTCCGCCGCGAATGCAGGATTTCAACGCAGGTGTCCAAACTCGCCTCAAGGGCTCTGTTGTCCTCCCGGAACACTCTTGCTCAATGAGTGGCCTGCCGACGACCCCGTATTAGGTGACACCAATACAGTCGTTTTTTATGGACGGCAGCCTGCGCCATCAACTTGTTCAAAATGGATGCAAGTGATCAGACCGAATCAATCAACCTGCCGGCCAAAGAGCGGTGATTGGCTTTCTGCTTTTCACTGTAGAGTTTCTTGCTGACCAGGCTGTCGCAGATCTCTTATCTTGCACAGGCGGATCTTACATAACATGCTCTCCTGCAATCCGACGGAAGAACCACACTTCAAGAGCTTTCCTACATATCCAACGACTCGCACAATTGTGGTATTCACTTTTCAGGATGAGTAGTGCGTCAGCATGAAGTTCCTAGACGATCTTGATGACAACCAACTGACCATTTCTCATCGCTTCCATTCCATGCCAATATTAAGGACAACGCCAAGCGACACTACCTGGAATGATCCATACGATCCCTCCAAAAAATCTCAACACATTGCAGGAAATTTTGGGAAGAGAAGAAGCGATAATAGACACTCTTGAACACCCTGGTAGCAGATAAGGCTTTGGATTCTTTTGAGATCATACCCATGACAATAGGAAAAACGATAACTTCAGGAGTTTTCCTTAACGAGTGTCCATGAGCCTCACGCGCTGAGATTCCATCAGACAGAGCCGATTGAGTCCCCACTGAAGGTGAC
>Ga0315322_10000540_pt1 | contig 28516 bp, 21 predicted proteins | sample M110021515metaG_FD_203461 | JGI IMG/M metagenome (GOLD analysis project Ga0315322, IMG submission 203461) | Ammonia-oxidizing marine archaeal communities from Monterey Bay, California, United States - M1 100m 21515 | ecosystem: Environmental > Aquatic > Marine > Intertidal zone | place: USA...
GGCCCGCTCCCAAAGCTAGCTCCCAGACGAGGTCGTAGACGCACACAACAAAGCAATAGAGGCCTAGCGGTACGACCACACGTTTGAGCTCCTCGGAGGCAATCCATAGAATCCCATAGGATTCCAAGAGCATGAGCCGCGCTGTCCCTCGGGACAGGTTCACCGCCAAACGCGGGATCGGCAACAAGCCAAAAAATGGTCGGGGCGAGAGGAGTCGAACCTCCGACCTCTGCACCCCAAATGCAGCGCGCTACCAAACTGCGCCACGCCCCGACCTTGGTGCGCGAGAGGATAGAGCAAAGTCCGCCCCTCGCTAAAGAAGTTTGGGGCGAAACCGCTCGGCGAAGTCAATTTGTCGCTGATGTGCACCTGTTCTGAGTAGCTGTGGAGTTTGCGAGGTCTCTTTGGCGCCCCTCCCGGTCCTTCTAGGCGCGCGCGCGCCCGCCGCAAAGCGCCCTTCTAGTTGCGCGCATCTTGTGTACACTAGTTGTAGATACTGAGAAAGCCGCCGCCGCCCTCAAGATTGAACCCCACGAATGGTCTTCGCCAGCGGAGTCTTCCTCTACTACTTCTTGCCGTTGTTCCTGGTGCTTTATGCACTTGTGCCACAGCGCTTTCGCTCGCTGCTTATAGCGACGGCGAGTTACGTTTTCTACGGCTGGTGGCGCCCGGATTTCGTGCTCCTGATGTGGGTCTCCACAGTTGTCGACTTCACCTGTGGCAAGCGCATCATCCGAGCCCAAGGGCTGCAACAAAAGGGCAAACCGTGGCTGCTCTTGTCCCTGTGTGTAAACCTTGGGCTGCTCGCGTACTTCAAGTACTTCAACTTCGGCGTCGACACGCTGAACGCGATTATGGAGCCCTTCGGCGGCCCCTCGTACCACTTCGCCGAGATCATCCTGCCCGTCGGAATCTCGTTCTACACATTCCAAACGCTGAGCTACACGATCGATGTGTATTGGGGCAAGGCGGCTCCGGTGCGCTCGTTTCGCGACTTCATGTGTTACGTGGCGCTCTTCCCACAGCTCGTTGCGGGTCCGATTGTGCGCTACAACACGATCGCCGATCAGCTGCACACAAGAACGCACACCCGTTCGAAGTTTTACCGAGGCCTACTCGCCTTCCAAGCCGGCCTCGCAAAGAAGATCCTGATCGCAGACGTCCTTGGAGGCGTAGCGGATTCGGCCTTTAGTTCAGGCGGAGGCCTGGACACGATGAGCGCTTGGATCGGAACGCTGGCGTATACGTTTCAGATCTACTTCGACTTCTCCGGCTACTCGGATATGGCGATTGGGCTCGGTCTCATGATGGGATTTAGGTTCCCGATTAACTTTAACCAGCCCTACCGCGCAGTCAGCATCACCGACTTCTGGCGGCGCTGGCACATCTCGCTTTCTGCTTTCCTGCGGGACTACCTGTACATCCCACTGGGCGGAAACAAAAAGGGGGCCGTCCGGACTTACATCAACCTGTCGCTCACCATGCTCATTGGAGGACTTTGGCATGGTGCGAGTTGGACGTTTATCGCATGGGGAGCCTACCAAGGATTCTGGCTGGTCTTCGAGCGCCTGATCGGCAAGCGGTCGTTCTACGCAAGCGCGCCGCGCTTCCTCCAAATCGCGATCACTTTCGTCTTGGTGATGTTCGGGTGGGTCTTCTTCCGATGCGAGAACATTGGCGAGGCTTTCCAGTACATCGCGACTATGTTTGGCGCCGACTCTGATGCTACTCGCGCGCTCGCGTTGCGCCCCATACACGCTCTCGCCGCCGTCGGCGGAGCACTTGTCCTATGGGGGTTCCCCACAACGCAGCAGCTTATCTACAAGGCGCGCGCCAGCTGGGTTCTGCCCCTTCAGCTCGCCTTCTGGATCGCCCTCCTCCACCTTCATTACGTAAGTCATGTCCCCTTCCTCTACTACCAGTTCTAATCCCATAGCTGGCGGAATGACTGCAGACGGACTGATCTGTACTCCGCCGCGAGGCCCAATTGGAACGCTGCAAACGGTCGTCATGGCCTGCGTATTGCTAACGTCTGCAGGGGTGGTGTTTGGGACAGGAATCGTCGACTATTTTGACCCCATCAAGCGGCCAAGACTGGTTGGTGCGGAGCAAGAAAAAGATAGGGAAAGACGAGCCCGAGCTACAGTCGCTGACGGGTCCCTAGCTCGACTGATTGAAGATGACTACCGACTGACCTCCCGTGTCAGGAATACGCTCGCCACACCCTACACTCGGTTTCTCTTTCGCCACCTCAAGGAGGTCAACAGCTCCGTCTATCTCGGTAGTGACGGTTGGCTTTTCCTTCGAGAGCGCGTCCAGACTCCGCCGGACGAACCCGGGGAGGTTGTCTATCGTGCCGCAGCGACTTTTGCTGCCACAACGCGCTTACTCAGCGCCCTAAACACACGCCACATCCTTGTCCCCATTCCCCGGAAGAGTGTCGTCTACGAATCCCGCTTGCCGATAGGAATTGATCCCCAACCACAGTTCGACTCGCTAATCGCACCGATCATGAGGCAACGTGGTGTCGAGGCCCTGGACCTGCTCCCGATCTTTCAAGACTGGTCGGGATTACCGCTGTACTTGAGCATGGACAGTCACTGGTCCCACCGAGGTATCCAAGTCACAGCCGAGGCCATGGCTGAGTTTGCGGGTACTCACGAGCCAGTCGAGGCCCGTTCGACAGAACTGGAAATCAGCGCTCCAAGCTTGGCACCTCCAATCGGTGACCTACTAACCATGGCCGGCGTCGAGCTGGATGAGAGTGACTTGCAACGATACTCACCATCGAACCCCGAGCTGATTCGCGCACGGGCCCTGCCTGGTCGGCAGCCGATTCGCTCTACAGGATCGGACAGACTTGCTTTGTGCGGGACTAGCTTCTCAGATCACAGCCACCTCGCTTACCTGCTTGCTCACTTCAGCAACGAGTTCGTTGCTGACTACTGCATACGCGGTGGCAACTCCTTCGAGGGCGTCTTCGATGCGCTACCCAAGCGTCCAAGGCTACTCTTTCAGGAGGTTCCAAATCACGCTTTCTTCTCTTACCGCATGGACGGGTCCTCTTGGTCGGTCCCGACATCGGCGGCCCGGCTATTTGCAAAGTACACGCGCCCCCACTTAGTTCAACTTCCTATGCGGGAGTCCATTCTTGGCCCTACTGTGAAGCTGGGCAACGCGCTCTCGATAGAGGGCGGGCAAATACTTGCCCAACTGAATCCAGGGCATGTCGCCCACTCGGGTGATGGCGTTCTGGAGCTAGAGGCAAACCTGACCCTGCTAACGGGCAATGCGCGCCTTGTGCTTCACTCGGCAAAGTCTCGAATGAGCATCCCACTTCAACCAGGAGAAAACCATTTCGTCCTGCCCCTGCTCGCCCAAGAGCCTGGAGCACATGAATTATCCCTAGTCGTCGAACAAGCGAGAGATGCCAAGCTGCAAGTCAACTCGCTGCGCCTTGTTACTGGCCTAGACAATGCCTCTTCGGCTTCCTTTCAAAAGGGCCCCATCCAAATCGACACTGCCGAACGCCGATGGTCCCAAACACTCAATTTCCAAGAGTCGACCACACTGGATCGTTTCGGCGCGCTAGCTCTTGGGCTGTCCTCGGACGGCTCTGCCCTGAGTGAAGTTTCGATCAAACTCGGCACCTCTGATTCAGAGGTGGACTTCGATCTGGGCAACCTAAACACCGATGCAGTGATCACGCTCTCGCCAGGTCCACTCGGAGGCGAGCGACTCCAAAGTGTTCGGATCTCGGGCAGCTTGCCTGCGCCCACCCTTTTCAATATAAAGGGCGGGCTGATGAAGGCGATTCGATAAGAGGCAGAACTCTACGCGCGTAGTGCGCCGGCGCGTCGCTTACTTCAACTCTGCAAGTAACTCGAGCACGGCCTTGTCGAGTTGCTTACCTCTAGCACCCTTAAAGCGAATGCGGCCCTCTTCATCGAGTACCAAAATCGTTGGATAGGCCACTACCTGAAAGAGCTCTGCAATGGGGTTGGGGACCGACGGATCGCTCCATGTGCAAGGCCAAGTGACTCCTAGCTCTTCGCGCTTCTTGCGGAAGAGGTCCTCGGCATCGCCGGTGTTAAGTCCCAATAGGGCAAATGGTTCATCCTTGTGGCGCTCGACCAGCGCCTGGAGATTGGGAATCTCCGCAGTGCACGGGGCTCACCAGAAGCCGAAGAAGGACAGGACGGTGACCTTTCCACGGGTGTCCTTTAGGGAGATCTCCTCGCCGTCTACAGAGCTACCCGTGAAGTCCGGCGCGACCTTTCCGATCGCGAGAAAACGCAACGCGAAGACAATCCCCTCTGCCTCTTTGCGGTCTCCCTCACCAAGAGTGGGGTGATTCGGATTCTGCGGCTCGGCATCACTCTCCGGTGGGCTGACTTCGAGCAGCGCGTCCATCATTCCAAGACCTCGCTCTACCTCTTCCGCATCGCGGGAGGAGGTGAATTTCTTGGCCATTAGGAAGAGAGCGTGCCCACTCTCCAGGGCATCCCCTTCGATGCCGACGAGTCGAAGAACTCGCTCCTCTAGACCACGTAAGGTGACTGCGCGCGCAAAGGCCGAGTCCTTCATCATGCGCTCTAGGCTCCGCCTTCGCAGCTCCGCATCCTCCGCACCTAGAAGGGCATCGTAAAGCTCAATCTGCAAGAGATCGCGTTCGCTGCGCTTCAAGTCCAGATCACGCAGATTGCCCAGGCTCCACTCGGCGGCTCGAAGGTCCCCCGCAGAGAAGTGTGCGCGCATGCGCGCCTCGTACTGCGCTGCCGGATGTGCCTTCTTGAGCGTGCGCTTCTCCTTCCGATCCTCTGTCGCATCGAGGGCTTCCTTCCACGCGTCGTGAGCGCTCTTGTAGGACGCGAGATCTTCGTCGAAAGTCACCTCAAGCTGAGCCGAGCGCTCTAGGCGCACGAGCAGCGCCCCGTGGTCCGAAGGGAATTGAGGCGTGAACTCGTCGATGACCCGCGCCTCAACCACCTGCAGGTTTGTGCCTAGATCGTAGATGAAATCGATGCGGTCCTGCTGTTGCTCGGGGAAGCGTGGGGTCCAGGTGCTATCCCTATTGCGGTTCACCTCGGGATGCAAATCACGGTAGGTGTCCCGAAAGCCGGCGTTTTCGGCGACGCGACTGGTTGGCCAATCGATCACATGGCCGTACTGAGCCCGAGCCGCTTCGGTGTAATCGAAGTGCGACATGCTGTTGAAATCCCCGGCGACAACTACGGGGATTCCGGGAAAGCCGGCCTCTTCCAGACGCGGGCCGATCGACTCTAAGATCGACGCGAGGTTGAGCGCAGATGAGGCGCAAGCCGCCAACAGTTCATCGACAGACTTGCCCTCGCGGGTCCCCTGCGCCCAGATTTCACCGTCGTAGGGCAACCAGATTGAATAGAAGGCCAAGTGTTCGCCATCCGGTAACTCAACGATGGCTCCGACGCACTTGAACGGCTCGAAAACAGAGACGTCCGCAACGATTGGGAACCGGCTATGAATCGAAACGTTCGTGCCACGGGGAAGAAAGTGGAATCCAAGTTCGGCGCTAAGCAGTTCGCCGGACCCATAGGTTTCCTGCATGGCGATTAGGTCTGCCCCACTTCCCCGTATCACCTCGGCCACGCGCTGTGGACCGACCTCCTTGCCGTCTTCCTTTCCGCCGTGCCAGATGTTCCAGCTGAGGATGGAGAGGCTCGAGTCACTCTCCTGTTCGGCGCAGAGCGCGCGGCAATCGGAGGAGCCCCACAAGACGAAGAGAAGAAGAAAAGATACGCGCATAGCTAAGATTGGCAAGGAGGGTTTACGACAACGAGTCGGGAGTCAGTTCGTCTAACCGGACGGCTCGCCCTTCCTGCGCAGAGAGATCCGCAGCGAAGAGAACACGGTGTGTTTCCAGCGCCGTCGCGAAATCGGTTTTGGCCATTGGACGGCCCTCCGCACAGGCATTCGTGAACTCTTGGAACTGTGGCTGGTAGGGATGATCCGCTACGTCACCGGAGTCGATCAGCGCCGTGTTCAACTCGGACCACCCTTCTTTGACTAGGCCTTCCAACTTGCTCGAGTAGAACTTGTTGTCGAGAAGGCTACCTTCGGAGCCGCAAAGGTGTACGTGAAAGTAATAGGGCTGAAGGCAGTCGACAACAGAGGCCACTTTTCCGATGTGGCCATTCTCAAACCTCAAGAGCGTCGTGCTTGTCGTGTTGTACTCATAGGGCTCGAAGACCTTGGCCTTCGAGCGCGTCTGGTAGCTGGTAACCTCGACAACCGGCGAGTCCATGAAAAATAGCATGGCATCCAGAGCGTGACAGCCCGCAGTCAACAAGCTGGATCCTCCGTGCTCCTTCTTGACGTTCCAAGGGAACTGTCCATACCACGGACCGATGCCATGATAGTAATCCACCTCGGCATAGTGGATTTTGCCGAGTAAGTCCTGGTCGATCATGGATCGAATCAAGGTGAAATGCTTGGAGTACCGGCACTCAAAACAAACCGCGCCTTGCACATTGTTGAGCTCCAAAGCGTCTTGAATACGGAGGCAGTCCTCGTAGTTCATGGCGATGGGCTTTTCGATAATGACGTGCTTTCCGGCATTGGCCGCTTGCACCGCCAAATCGGCGTGCAGTGATGGAGGCGTGCAAATGTCAACGGCGCCGATTTCAGGGTCGGCCAGCATCTTCGCGAAGTCGGTAAATGTCTTTAGCGGCACCCCATGCTCTCTCCCTAGCTCACCAGCATCAAGCTCGCGCCTAGAGCAGATTGCCGCAATAGCGGCGCCATTCACCTCTTTGAAGGCTTCAATGTGGGCAGCAGCGGCCGAGCCATAGCCGACGATTCCGATTTTCAAGTCTTGCATGATTCTAAGGGGAGATGGGCGCGAGATCTCGACGAGCTTACAGGGTAAGGCTGCATTCATCAGTACCGGAATGCAGCTTCTCGGAGCCAGATCTAATCCTCAACTTTTCCCGCGCCCCGCAAACAGCGAAAATGCCCGCGTTTGGGTCCCCCGCAATCATTGTGGGCGGCCCCAAGAAACAAGCTATTCCTAGCTGTCTACGCCCATCATCTGGAAGTACAAGCTGAGCTGGTTCTTTAGCTGCATCAGCTCGTTGTTGATCTTGCCCTGCTCCGGTCCCTCGTACTTCAACTCTTCGGCAAGGATGCGACCGATAGATCTGTTGACGCGCCTGATCGGCGAGATCATCTGGCTGTACTCGCGGGGCATCGGAACGACCCTCTCGCTCTCCTCTTGCGCAGCGTCAACGCCAGCCCTCTTTGCGGCGGCCACGATCTTGCGCGTCTCCTTGGCAGTTTTGTTAGCGATCAGCGGCAGGACTCTCTCCTGGGCATCCCTCCCCAACTTGATGAGCTCGTTTGCTTTGGTCGCGTTGAGCTCGCCATTTTGGCGGGCTTTCTTCACGGCCTCCGAAGCCAATGCGTCGCGCTTAATCGCACCCTTGATGACCGCCTTCGAAAGGCCCGTTTTACTAGAGGTGACGGCGACGAAAGAGCTCTCGTCGGCCTCCTCTTCTTCTTTCTGCAGCTTGCGCTCCTCGGCTGTGAGGTCATCGGATGACAAGTCGACCTTGTTTAAGCCAGGGTTGATCGTCTCGTAGATCTCCCGGCCACGGTTAAGGAACCTCTCTAGCTCGAACTGGTTCAAAGGAGCACGCACCAAGTTCTCGTCGATCGAGATCAACTCTTGAACGAGCAGATCGCGGTCCACGATGTGTACGGGAATCTCATCCCATCCGAGCTCGCACACAGCCTGAAAACGGCGCGCTCCCGCAAGCAGCTCGTTGTCCTGATTGATCGTGACGGGGTGGATCAAGCCGACGCTGTCCACACTCTGCATGAGCGCTGTGACGTCGGTTTCAGTACGGAGGTATTCGCTGTTCAGCTTGATTTCGGTCAGTTTGCGGACGGAGACGTTCAAAGGATCACTCTCGGGTTTGAGGAGGGGGAAGGGAGCCGCGGCATTATCCGAAGATCCGACGCGAATCCAAGCGGAGTTCACGGACTCTGTCTACAGAAGCTCCCGTTCTTGAGCGCTTTGCTCGCTTGCCCTTTTGCTGCTCGCCGTTTGCTTTCGCTGAAACGCCCCATTCCGCGGACGGGGCCCGCAGGGTAGTAACTCGCAAGTCACAGCAACTGTTTTCTCTCCCCCTTCCGGCCGGGAGGTTGTCATGATGTTTGCCATGATCACTTGTCGACTCCATCCGATTCTCATTCCGCTTGCTTTTCTGGCCTGCCAGAGCGACGACTCCATTTCCCGCCAGGTTGCGATTCCTCCGGTCCTCCGAGCAAACTCCGGAGGAGTAGCCGAAGAAGGAACCCAGCAGAATGCCCGCCGCTCTCAAGAAACGAGCACGTCTAAAGCCGCGATTCCACAAGCTAGGCACTCCGATGCGGATGGACGCTTCTCGGAAGCTCTCGTTCCCAAAAGCGCGATGGGCGACGATAATCGCTCTTCCTTTTCTAAGAAGAATGGTAAATACCAAGCGCGCGTCGGAAGCGGGAAGTCCGCCTTTACGTGGGTGGCTAACCCACAGCCGGCCAACTACTTCGATATGGTTGTGATCGAATCGGGGAAGGCGGTCATAGCCCCCATGCATGGCTCCACGGTAGAGGGGATGGGAGAAACCCCCATAGTCGTCTCCACTAGGGTGGAGGGAGGCAGCCTTGTCGTCACCTTCAAAGATGGCGTCTCAACGAGACTGACGGCCATCGGGAAATCCCTAAAAATGGAGGTCTCGCGCTCACCTGGCCCTCGCCGGGGAATGGCGTCCATCGACCTTGGCGGCGTACGCGGAATTAAAGGTGTCAAATCGACTTCGGCCTTTCGCGTACCCTATTTTGATATCTCTTCTGTTGCGACGGTCCGGATCGACCGTGAAGTTCCGCACTTCCTAACGGCTTGGTTTGATTCGGGATTCACCAACGCGTCGACTTTGGTGGCACAACACACGGGCGACATCGGCCCCGACGGTGAGCTTCGCTATTCGGGCATGGCCCGATACCTCTCTTCGGACCGCGGTCAACGCAGAACGGTGCAAGAGCGAGTATGGATTACGTGGAGCTCAGAGATCACGGACGTGCTTCCCTCCATGAGCCGCCCCGCCCTCGAGGATCGCGCGAGCCTTAGTGATCACTACTACCTCTCGTACAGCTGCACGCCCTTCTCCGATGCTACGGCTAACATCAACACATTGGCTGGCCTGGGCGTGAAAAACCTTCACGTCTGGATGAAGCACTGGCAGAAGGATGGCTTCGATACCGGGTACCCAAATGACGTCATGCCGCCGCGCAGACAATGGGGCGGTCTCGATGGAATTTTGGAGCTGCGGGAGGCGACCGGCGCGGCCGGCTATGCGCTGGGCTTCCACCACAACTGGATGTTCAACTCAGAGAAACTGCCCGGAAAAAGCATGCTCACGGGTATGGGAAAACCGCTCACGGTTAAAGGCGGTGGCGCCTATCTCAAGACGAGCGCTGCCCTCGAACTGCTCGATGAGGTGGAGAATGAGATCCACGATACGTTCCAAACGCAAGGCACGTACACCGACTCCCTCGCCGCCAGCCTGCCCAACGTTGATCTCGATTCGAGTACAGAGGGCTGGGGCCTTTTGCGCACTTCGCTAGCAGACTTGACCGAGGTCCTTCAGCGCCTTAGCGGGATCCATGGAGCCCCCATCGCAAGTGAGGGATCGCTTGGCGGTGGCAATGTGACTTGGGCGGGATTAGCGCACGTCATGCCTGGAGCGATGCACATTACATCCTCGCCCAAGGGTCGCGACAAATCTGGAAAGAACGTCGAAGTCATCCCCCATTTCGCACTTGGGCGTATCCACGAGATATCGATTCGCGCGGGCATTGGCCAGCCTACACGCTTCTTCATGCCTTCGCGACCGTCCATGCTTCAGAGCTATGCGGTCGAGGACAGGGACCTCTATCAGACTCTGACGGCGCTCTACGGCAACGCGGGTTTCTACTGGTGGTACGGCAGCACACGCCCGGGCACTTGTGCTCGGGACTGGTGGTCGGGAATGGCCCTGTTTCACGAGCTCTCTCAACCTGGCCGTGAAGTTCTAGACATTATGTACGTGGACGATCGTGGCCGCGAGTACACCTTTTCGGAGTGGGTCCAGAAGGACGGCAGCCTCAAGATTGGCGATGTGCGACTGCACTTGACTTGGAAAGGTGGCGATGAGCTCTGGGCAAACGTCTCGGATCAAGTTTGGAACCCGAAGGGCCGCTCCGAAGCGATCGCCCCCTATGGGCACCTCGCCCATGCAGGTGCTGTGACATCCTCCCTTCTCAGCACAAAAACGGGTATCGTCGAGACGCTGGAGTCACCGACCCGGCGCTTCCTGGATGGGCGCGGCGTTCTCTCCACTGGGCTCGGGATAACAACCGATGGCGCAGTCGGACTAGAGCGCATCGCCAAGATGGAAGGTGGCGGGTGGCAGGTCTTCCCCATCCCGGTGTACACGCTGGGCGTTCCGGGCAAGGGCAGTGAGTCCATCGTCGAACTTAGCGTTGTCAATTTGGATGAGAGTATTGTGGGCAATGGCGAGGTCACACTCACTTGGTGCAACGCTCAAGGCGAAGAGGGAGCAACGGAGGTCCGCCCGGCGGGAGCGATCTCGCTTTCCATCTACGACTTCACATCTCGCGATGCGACGTCCGTTCGGGTTGTTCCCACGCTGTAGCCTTGGAAAGAATTCGGGTAAGACCGGCTGTGCGATTCGCGATCTGGACGAAGCGCCCGAGCTCCAACTGCCTGCGTTTCGGGTAAACTCCTCGTTCACGATGCGCTCGTTCCCCAACTACCGAGTCCCTCATGGCTGCTACTGAACCCACACTCGGCAAACCTAACCCAAAGCCCAAGCGCTCTTGGCCCTCTCGTATCCTGCGCGCTTGCATGGGGCTCTGCATTTCGTTTCTTCTCATCGAGTGCAGCCTGCACTTCCTGATGCTCAGCGACAATCCAACGATTGCCAAGGCGACCAGGCGCCTGCGCGTCCCCGATCTTTGGAGCGACTTCCGATACGAGTCCGACTATTGGAAGCTAAGTCACCTGTGGAGTCTCAACACGCGGAAAGCTGGTGCCGCCCCGAATGCAGACCCAGTCCTCGGATGGCGTCCGAATAACATTCGAGAAGACTACTCCGTCAAACTACCCGACCCCGCGAGGGGCAGGCGTCCCGTTGTCCTTTACGGCGACAGTTTTGCGCGCGGGCTCACCGCGAGAGAGGACACCTACCAGGGACTTTTCATGGCCAGTGAAATGGGCCGCGATCACGTCTTCTTCAATCACGGTGTTGGCGGGTTCGGACTGGGGCAGACTTACCTCATGATGCTCAACTCGATCGAATCCTATGCCGATCACGATCCCGTTGTCATCCTCAGCTTCTTGGTCCCCGACGACCTGTACCGTATCGGCGCAGACTTTCGGGCCTGGGCCAAACCCCACTTCACGGCTGAGGATGGCGAGCTCGTTTTCAATGAGCTCGCCACGAATGATCCCGCCATTTTCCTAGATGACAACCCGCTTGAGATTTGGAGTTGGACTTGGCGCGGGCTCCTTTACGGCACGAACTTTTGGCCAACATCGTGGTCGCGCAAGCTGCGTGGGCAAGCAAAGTCCGAAGCCCAACTCCAAGAGGTCACCGAGCTCCTTCTCGCCGAGGCAAAAAACAAACTGGACTCGTTAGGCATCGAGTGGTTCGTGCTGATTTTCCAAGCGGAACCTGGGGCGCGAGAGTCCGAGCTAACCAAACCCGAAGAGAAGTTCGCGCGCGATGCTCTCCACAAACTGGACATTCCATTCGTGACCACGCGGCCCGACTTGTGGGACTTCGCGAAGGAGCACCAGGCCTCACTCTCGACGCTCTACCTGCAGCCCCCGAATCACGGCGCTGGACACTACAACGCCAACGGTAACCGAGCGACGCTGAACTCGATCTTGCGCGGCATGAACGGCGACTTCGACACCGAATTTCGTGCGGGACCGAGACCGCCGGCTAAGGAATAGATCGGCGCGTCGTGGCTGCTTCCCCTATTCCCAACAAGGCCCCCACGAGCTTGCGCTCGGCTCCGCGTCCACGCGGGCTGCCATTCAACAGCAGCACGAAACCGATCCCATCCGACGGGCGAAAGTACATCTGGGTCGCGACCCCGGGATCGCCGCCGTCGTGGCCCCAGAAGAGCTGGCCGCCGATCTCGTCCTGGTACCAGGCGAGGCCCTGCTCCTCGTCGATGTCGGGAAGCTGGACTCGCAACATGTCGGCCACCGTCGCCTCGTTCAAGATCCGCGCTCCGTCAAGCTCGCCCCCCAGCTGATTGGCCGCGAGGAAGCGCGCCAGACCCAAAGCGCTGGTCCGCAAGGTGCCCGAGGCAAAATCGAGGTAGCCGTGGTGCCCAAGCCCCTCGAAGCCGCCCTCGCGATTCCAACGCTGGGGCACCGCGACGCGCTCCTGGTCGACCTCGGCCAGGCGGAAGCCACCTTCGATGTCGAGCGGGCCGAGCACGCCCTCGCGTACGAGCTCTTCGAAAGACCTGCCGCTGGCCACCTCGGCCGCGAAGGCCAAGAGCGCGAAGCCCACGTTCGCGTAGCTCCCTTTCGTGCCCGGGGCCCAGTCCTGGAAGTTCTTGTCTTTGGTGTAGTACTCGCCAGCGGGCGTGAAATAGGCCGCGATCGAGTCACGTAGGGATAAGTGGAAATCGCCGTCCTTGACCCAAGTGCCCTCGAGCACATTCCAGTTGTCGCGCAGGCCCGCCGTGTGAGTCAGCAGCATGCGCAGGGTCAACGCGACATCGGGAAACTCGGGGTGGCGCACCGAGAAGGGCAAGAGCTCGTCGAGGTCCGCGTCGAGGTCGAGCACTCCCGCCTCGACAAGCTGCATGGCAACGGTTGCCGTCACTGTCTTGGAGATCGAGGCGAGCTGGAACAGAGTGCCCTCGTCGACGGGGATGCCGCGCTCGGGATCGGCCCAACCCAGGGCACTCGACCAAAGCAGCACGCCATCCTTCACGACCGCGGCCGAGAGGCCGGGGATGTGCGACGATTCCATCAGCTCGACCAGCACGAGCTCGCTCTCGGTCAGCTCGCGGCCTCCTGTAAGCCAAGTCCGCTCGGGATCGGTGGACTGCTGGGCGACGAGCTCCGGCGTCCAGCGCTCGCCCACGGTCGGTTGGTCTGTGTCAGGCAGAGTCTGGCAGCCGACGACAAACAGAGCGAAGACTAAGGCGAGACGTTGGAGGTGATTCATTTGGCAATAACAGTAACTAAGCACCCCGCAAAAGTCACGAAGGCCTCCACTCGGCGCTTCCTGAATGCGGGCGAACCTGGCAGCTGCACGAGAATACGGGGCAACTCTGAGCAGCGTTCGAGGACAGATGGCCGAGCAATTTGGGCGCGGCCTGTTGCACTCGTACTGTGTCCCTCGATCAGGTGGCACAAGCAAATGTCATGGCACGGGATCCATCCCGCTACAGCACAGCTCGGCGCAAGCCCAACCAGGGGCCGACGCCGTGCCGCTTCCGCGATCGAATCTCTAGGCCGTGTGCAACACGTCAGCCATCCGTGCCTGACCCCGGTTCTTCGTTGAGTTGGTCGCGCTTGGACTCTACGGCCCCCCACTTCGCCGCATCGGGGAGCCCATCCTTCTTCACTGTGATACTCGGCCACTCCGAGCTCAGGCGCTCATTCAGATCCAGGTACTCCGACCAGCGTTCCGGGAGCTCGTCGTCGGCGAAGATGGCCTCGACGGGGCACTCGGGAATGCAAGCTCCGCAGTCGATGCACTCATCGGGATCAATGACGAGGAAATTCTCTCCCTCATAAAAGCAGTCCACGGGGCACACCGAGACACAGTCGGTGTGCTTGCACTTTACGCACGGCTCCGCAACAACGTAAGTCATAGCGAAACCCCCACGGCGTTTGCTGTCCGAAGTTCGGAGAGAGCATCAAGAGATGCATACTCCGCAATCGGTCCCCTGACCTCGTGGTCGGGCAACCCTGCGGCGACCGGCGAGGTGAAGGCAAACTGTCCGGCGTTCCGGTCAAGCTGAATGGTAGGTTGAGTTCTGTGCATTGGGGCCCTTGGTTTTCGGTGTGAAGGTACCCGGAGCGTGGCCCCTACCCGCGCCCTTGTCAAGCAAACACTTGTTAGCGGAGCCCTGCTCATGCCGCTCGGGAACCTCCCCCCCAAAGGCCGAGCGCCGACGTGAATCGCGGCGGCCACGCTCGCCGACGCGGACCCCGGCGATTCGGGGCAAGAGCATGAGCTAGTCGTGTACATGGGGCTCTCACCCCACCGAAATGCTCCGCACCTTTCCGGCCCCCTTGTAGCAGCTACAACATGTCGGACGCAACCGAGCACTTCATGGGCAAGGGTTTAGCAGGACTCATTCAAAAGCCATCTTTCCTTGCCATTCTCCGCACGGAACTCCAGAGCTGCGGAGATTGACGTGGCACCTCCTGTCCTCCCCCCACTCACTCTAGTAAGCGGAAGCGCGGGCAAGAAGCATTACTAGTTCCCGCTTTTACCGCTTCAAGTTAGAGCCAGCCGTTGGCAGCGCAGATCGTTGTGTTCGTCAATGGGATTGCGTTATGGTTACTCATCGCGCCCATTCGCATCCCTATTCGAGGAAGACCAGCGCGTAAAATGAACTCCCATGACCAGCTCCATTCACTTCGATCCTAAAGACCACCCCCTGCGGCGCGACGTTGGGTGGCTCGGGGATTTGCTCGGCCGCCTGCTTCGAGAAGTTGCCCCCGATGGCGTTTTTGAAACGGTGGAATCTGCCCGGCGCGCGGCGCAGCGACGTCGCAAAGGTGACGTGGAAGCTAGTGCTGAACTGGAGCGCCTACTCCAGTTTGATTCCCAGGAGACTACCCTCGAAGTCGTCCGCGCATTCAGCGCCTACTTCGGCGTCGTCAACATGGCCGAGCAAGTACACCGCTTGCGGCGCCGCATCGACTACATGCGCGAAGGTGTCGAACAGCCGGCGAGCTTGCGCGCGGTGGCTAGCGAGCTTGCACGTCGCGGTACAACGCTCGCCGAAGTGGAGACCGCGCTGCAGTCCATCGTCGTCGAGCCGGTCTTTACCGCGCATCCCACCGAGTCGGTTCGGCGCACCTTGCTCAAAAAGGAACAGCGCTTAGCGCGCGCACTCGTGGCGCGTTTCCACAAAGACACGCTCGATCCCGTGGCGCTTGCAACCCTCGATCGAGCGGTGGCACTTGAGATCGCCTCCGCCTGGCAAACTGAGGAACAGCTACTTGGCCGCCCGACCGTTGCCGAAGAGGTTGAGCACGTTCTCTTTTACCTGGCTGACGTTCTCTTCCGAGTTGCGCCCGCGGTGCGCGAGGAGCTCGAACGCGCAATCAAACTCAGCTACGGAAAACCTATACGCATCGAGCGACCGTTCCTGCGCTTCGCCTCCTGGGTTGGCGGCGACATGGATGGCAATCCCAACGTCGGCGCCGACACCATGCGCGCCACACTCGCGCGGCACGTTGATCTTTGCCTGCGACGTTACGGCGACGAGCTGCGCGGACTGCACGAACACCTCTCTCAGTCGACGACGCGCATCGGTGTCGACGACGAAGTGCTCGAGCGCGTGCGCGACTATACCGATCGCTTCCCCAGCGACTTCGCAGTCATTCCGGCGCGCTTTGGCCAAATGCCCTACCGCCAACTTTTGTGGCTTATGGAAGCCAGACTCGAACGCAAGCGGCGCGGCGACGAAGGCGGCTACGGCTTGCCGTCGGAATTCCGCGGCGACCTCGCTCTCATCGAGCGCAGCCTCGCGAACCACAAGGGCTCGCGCGCCGGTCGTGAGCTCGTTCGACGGTCGCTTTGGCGCGTTGACATTTTTGGTTTTCACTTGGCAGCCCTCGACGTGCGTCAAGATGCCGAGGTCCATCGCCGGGTCGTGGGTGAGCTGCTTGGCGACGCTGAGTTCACGACGCGCTCGTCGCAAGACCGCGCAGGGCTCATCGCAACGGCATTGCGCACAAACGGGACATTCAAGCTCGAAAACGGAACCGAAGAGACCACGAAGACGCTCGATGTGTTTCGCGCTCTCGCCGAAGCCCGTGAGCGTTATGGCGCAAGAGCGCTCGGCCCGTACATCATCTCGATGGCCCAGGGTCCGGACGACGCGCTCGCAGTGCTCCTGCTTGCACGCGCTGGAGGTTGTGCCGAGCAAGATGGACGCGTTCCAATCGATATCGCGCCGCTCTTTGAAACCATCGACGATCTCGATGCGGGTCCAGGGGTTCTACTCGCCCTGTGCAAGGACGCGACCTACGCCGAGCATGTGGCTGCGCGCGGCAAACGCCAAATCGTGATGCTCGGCTACTCCGACAGCAATAAGGACGGAGGCATCGCCACCTCACGCGTCGCGCTCTTCCGGGCTCAGGAGAACCTCGTTAGCGCGGCCGCTCAGTTGGGCCTCGAACTCACGCTCTTCCACGGTAGCGGCGGGTCGATTAGTCGCGGTGGCTCGAAACCGCGTGCCGGTCTGCTCGCCGCGCCGCGTGGTGCGCTGCAGGGCCATGCGCGCTCGACAGAACAAGGCGAGATTATCGGCGACAAGTTCAGCTTGCGCGGAATCGCGACGCGCACGCTCGAGGTAACCCTGGGCGCATTACTCGAACGAACTGCGGGGGATGACCGCACACCCATCGCGACAGAAGAGCAACGCGCTATCGCACAGACGATCAGCGAAGCGAGCCGCGCCAAATACAAATCGCTCGTTCACGACGATCCCGACTTCACAGCGCTATTCCAAGCCATGACGCCGATCGATGTCATCGAGCGACTCGAGATTGGTTCGCGTCCGTCGCGAAGGCGCAATATGCGCGGCGTTCAAGACCTGCGCGCAATCCCATGGGTTTTCGCGTGGACGCAGTGTCGGGCAGCTCTACCAGGATGGTTCGGTGTCGGCACCGGACTCGCGGCGGCGATTGAAGTCCACGGCCTCGAAGCGGTACGCCAAGCTAAACGCGATTGGCCCTTCCTCGCGATGCTCGTCTCGGATGTCGAGATGGTGCTTGCGAAAAGCGACTTGGACATCGCGGCTCGCTACGCCGAGCTTGCGGGTGACGTCGGAAAGCGGCTGTTCCCAGTGATAGAGCTTGAGCACAAGCGCGCGATCGAGGGGGTACTCCAACTCAACGAAACGCGCGAGTTACTCGAGCACGACCCCACTTTGCAACGCTCGATTCTGCTGCGCAACCCGTATGTGGATCCGATGAGTTTTGTGCAAGTAGATCTATTGCGGCGCTGGCGTGAGGGTGGCCGCGTGGATAAAGAGTTGGAGCGAGTGCTCGTGCAGACCGTGAGAGGGATTGCGCGGGGGATGCGGAATACGGGCTGATTCCGATTGATGTAGCGCGAATAGGCGCAAAGCAATCGCCTCATCGCCTCATCGCCTCATCGCCTCATCGCCTCGGACAGCAAACGCCAGCTAGCGTCGGATAGATTGCAATGGCAAGGACAGGATGCAAGAATCTTCCGCATGCCCCTCCAGCCCTTGAAGTCAGTCGGCGCGATTGCCTTCCAACGCTCGCCCGCCCCCCAGTTCACAACTGCGGATGCGGAACGAATCGTCCTAGAGCAGTTTGGCCTGGGCGCTATCTGCACCGATTTATCGAGCTACATCGATCGCAACTTCCTCGCCAAAGCGAAGGATGGATCCCGCTGGGTACTTCGCATCGCAAACGATTCCGAGCAGAGGCGAACCCTCGATCTTCAGAACCGCGCGATGCTACGGGTCGGAGAAGCGGTCCCTGAGTACGTTCCCACCGTGAAGAACTCCGTATCCGGGCGAGGAATGGAGCGCGTCAAAGCATGCGACGGCCGTGAGCATTGGGTCCGGCTAGTTTCGTTTCTGCCCGGTGAACTGATGAGCGAAGCCTCGAACGTGGACGCGGCCACTTGGCGCGGACTGGGAGAGCTGCTGGGCAAGGTTGACCTCGCGCTGGTCGGATTCGAACACGACGCCGCCGATCGGGAACTTCGGTGGGACTTGGCCTTTGCCTCGTGGACGGTCGGTGCGAGCAAACTCCTGACGGACCCCACACAACGAGCCCTGGTTGAGGCGGCACAGGTGCAGTACTTCGGCCTAGTCGAGCGGCGCTGGGAAGAACTCCCCAAGGCCTGGATCCACAACGACGCGAATGACCAGAACCTTGTGCTGTCGAGCTCGGGGCCTGCTGCGCCCCGCGTTAGCGGTCTCTTCGACTTCGGAGATCTCGTGTATAGCGCCAGAATTTTCGAGCTAGCGGTCGCCTGCGCCTATGCGCTTTTTGACTGCGATGACCCCTTGGAGGTCATGGGCCAGCTGTGTGCAGGTTACAACGAGCAAATCCCTCTGCAAGAAGTGGAAATCGAGGCTCTCTTGCCAGCAACCGCGATGCGTTTGGTTCAGAGCGTCACCATCGCGGCCCAAGACTCCGGGCTCGATCCGGACAATGAGTACATCCGCTCAAGTGAGTCTGGTGCGTGGAAGGGACTGCAAGCCTTGGCAGAGATCGATCCCGTGGATGCAGCAATCCGCCTGCGAGAGGCCTGTAAGCTGGAGCTAGGATTAGCCTCTGGGACTGAGGTCCTGGGCCGCAAACAGATCTTGCAAGCGCGCGGCGAGCATCTGGGCCCCTCCCTCTCCCTGTCTTACAAGGACTCGATTGAGATCGTACGCGGCCGTGGTGCCTGGCTTTTCGATGCGGGCGGGCGCGCCTATCTGGACGGGGTCAACAATGTGTGCCATGTCGGCCATTGCCACCCGCACGTCGTCGCGGCGGGCCAGCAACAGATGGGCATGCTCAACACGAACACGCGCTATCTGCACCAGAACATCGCTCGCTACGCCAAGCGACTCACGGGGCTGTTCCCCGAGCACCTCTCCGTTTGCTTCTTCGTCAACTCAGGCAGCGAGGCGAACGAGCTAGCCATTCGCATGGCGCGCAATTTCACAGGACGCAGAAACATCCTATCTCTCGACGGTGGCTATCACGGAAACACTTCGACGATGGTCGACATCAGCCCATACAAACACGACGGCCCAGGTGGAGCAGGCGCTCCCGACTGGCTAACCACCGTCGCCTGCCCCGACACCTACCGCGGCAAGTACAGGGCCAATGATCCGGAAGCTGCTGTCAAGTACGCCCAGGAAATCGCGGACGCCTGTGAGCGTGCGGCCGAACGGAACTCAGGGTACGCGGCCTTGATCGCCGAACCCCTAATCGGCTGTGGTGGGCAGATCGTCCCCCCCCATGGCTACCTGCGCCACGCCTTTAAGCACGCACGCGAAGCTGGAGCCCTTTGTATCGCGGATGAGGTTCAGATTGGCTTTGGTCGCGTGGGCGAGAGCTGGTGGGGATTCCAGCTCGATGATGCCCGCCCAGACATCGTGACCCTGGGAAAGCCAATTGGAAACGGGCACCCGATGGCCGCTGTAATCACCACCCCGGAGATCGCTGCTTCTTTTGCGAACGGCATGGAATACTTCAACACCTTCGGCGGCAATCCGGTTTCATGCGCCATTGGCATGGCTGTACTCGATGTGATCGAAAGCGAGGGCTTGCTCCAACGCGCATGCGAGCTAGGCCAACGATTCCGCGACGGGTTCCGGCGCTTGGCCGAGCATCACGAGTGCATCGGGGATGTTCGCGGGGTTGGGCTCTTTCTCGGAGTTGAGATCGTCAAAGATCGGCAATCACGTGAGCCAGACGCCCAGCGCCTGGCGCAAGCGATCGAACGGGCGCGGCAGGCAGGCATCCTATTCAGCTCCGATGGGCCCCATCACAACGTGCTGAAGATTAAACCGCCGATGTGCTGGACGCAGACTGAAGTTGACCTCGCCCTGGCGGTGATGGATGGCGCGCTTCGCGACGGGTCAAGTGAGTAGCACTCCGTCAGAAGTTGCGTATCCGTCGCGAGATTACCGCTCGGCAGCTCCTCTCCTGAGGAGAGTATCCGACTGAGGCACTCCAACTTGCATTGAGAGCGCGAACTAGGTCGACATTCCCTTCGGCGCCAATATCACGACCCCACCAAGTGGCCGCGCTCGAGACCATCGTCCGGCTGATTCGTCTGGCGTTAGCGCACCCGGCGCGTTGCCACTTGAACTACCGTGACGCTTCCAAACGAATCGGTGCCCCCATCGCCAAAAGCCGTAGCTACCAGCTCGATCCGTTGCCCCGATTTGAACTCATGACTCGGCAATAGAAACTGGTGATTGCGATGCTCGGCTCCTGCGAAACCGTCCTGAACTACCGTAGCAACGACTTCCCCGTTGACGAACCATTCGACTTTCTGGATTGCAAGCCCATGCGCCCCGTTGAGGTACTGGAAAGTAATCGGCAGTTCACGGCCGCTCAAGCCGTCCCATTGGGTGGACAGGTCCCAGCGCATCTCGGTCGCCGCCGAGTCTACGTCCAACATGGACGGATCCCATGCTCCCAATTCCAAGACCTCTTCCCACCAATAGTTGACGCCCAGTGCGTCAAGACGCTCTAGGTGCTCAGCGAGTAAACCCCGTCGAAAGCGTCCGAAGTCTCGCTGCCCTTTGGGCGTCCAACCAATCTCTGCGATCGCACAAGCGCGTGGCCAGGTCTGTAGGTCGATCAACCATTCCTCGTGGATGAATGCCGTCCAGACGTTGCCCTGAAGGCCCAAGATTCTGGCGTGATCCTTCGGATTCAAAGCCCTCGGAATGGGTTCATACCCGTACACATGCTCCACATTTTCATGCCCCGGCCAATGCGCCGGTTCCAAGGGGCTGTGGGATTGACCGTGATCTAAATAGCAGTGCGTACCGGGCGACATGACCGCGTCATGTCCAAGGCCTGCAGCTTGAATCCCCCCCGCATCACCACGCCATGACATGACCGTTGCATTCTTGGCGAGCCCGCCCTCCAAAATCTCATCCCATCCGATCAGACGACGCTCGCCCTTTGTAATGTGCGCATCCAATTTTCGAATAAACCAACTCTGCAGCTCATCCTCATTGGCGAGCGACTCGTCCGCGATGCGCTGTTGACAATCGTCACAGTCCCTCCAAAATGATTTCTTAACCTCATCTCCTCCGATGTGGATGAACTCCCCTGGGAAGATCGCCATCACCTCATCCAAAATCTCAAGGCAGACCCGGAGTGTTTCATCTTTCCCCACGCACAAGACGTCCGTTCCTGGGACCGGAGGAAAGCGCTGCGCATCTGCTGGATAAGTAAAGAGCCGGTCGGTTTCCTGGGGATGCCCGAGGCAACCTAGTTCGGGGTAAGCCGCCACGAAAGCAAAGCAGTGCCCTGGCATGTCGACTTCGGGCACGATCTTGATGTGGCGAGCTTGCGCGTAAGCGACAACACGCTTCATGTCCGCTTGGGAGTAGAAGCCTCCATAGCGCTCGGCCTTTCCCTCTTCCGGGTAACCGGGCTGTATACGCCAGGCACCTTTGGTGGTCAGTTCCGGAAATTTCTTGCTCTCAAGTCGCCAGCCGTGACCGTCGGTCAAGTGCCAGTGAAAGACGTTTAGCTTATGAATCGCCATCAAGTCAATGAAGCGTAGAACTTCATCAACGGTTTGAAAGTGACGCGAAGAATCCAGCATGAGACCTCTCCACCCAAAACGCGGAGCATCTTCGATTTCCACAAAGGGTAGGCTCTGCACACGACCAGATTTGGCGGCGAACACGCCTGGATCTGCAAGCTGCAACAAAGTCTGCCCGGCATAAAACACGCCCGCTGGGGACTGATATTGGATCGTGATGCCCTCCCTGTCGATCTGCAATCGATAGGCTTCAGGAGAATCCAAATCATCAACCTGAATAACGGAGAATCGTGAAGAGCCCCCTTCCGATTTTTGGAAGGTTGGCAACACCGCCACCAATCGCTCCGGCAACCACCCCGCGTGCGCCTGCCGTACGGCAGCAACAGGCCCGGAGTCCCACTGCAACGAATCTCCCAAGAGCAGCCTTCCCTCCTGGAACACCACGTGTTTGGGATGCGGGATGATGCTCTGGGCATCTGCCGAGCCATGTAGAGCCAAAGCGAGCAACACCCAAGCAAATCTATTCATTTACAGATCCTAGCCACTTTATGCTGACACCGGGTGGATAGAAGTCGTTCATCTGCGAGCATGCGGGAACGCTAGTCAACCTCGGAGCGGTGACCTCTAGTTTCCTAATGGGGAGGCCACGGCCGATCTTCCTTGCCCTTCGAATACGGCAGGGGTCCTACACCCCACCCTCCGGCTACCGCGCCTTGGAGATCTTTAGCTTCTCGAGCTTCGCTTGCTTCTTCACGGACTCTTCGCTTCGGGTGAGCGAGGTCGCGATAGTCTTGAGGCTCGAGCCCTTACCGGCCATAAACCGAAGCTGCCCAAGCTCGCTAGCGGTCCAAGCCTGCCGGTGTCGTTCAAACTTCTTGGCCATGTTGTCTCTTGGTCAACGCTTAGGGGCCGTGCTCGCGAAAAGGAGCGCCATGCCAGCCTAGCGGGTCGTCACCCTTGTTGGCAACGAGTTCGCGTTGGGGACTGCGAGCGTCGCCTATTACATAACAGAAGAAATGGTCGGGGCGAGAGGATTCGAACCTCCGGCCTCTGCAACCCCATTGCAGCGCGCTAGCCAGGCTGCGCCACGCCCCGACCGAGGGGCGGTAAGAATAGGGACGTTTCGAGGTCCAGTCAATGGTCTGGGCTGCAATCCTTGCCACTGATTGCGAAAGCGGTGAGAATAGGGGCATGGTTAGGCCCTCTCGTAAACAATGGGTGCCCAGGGCTTATGCTCGGCGGCGGCACCGGACTTGGATGAAGTCGATGACCCTTGCGGCAATGGGCTGGGGGGTCTGGTGGACTGGGCTTGTGCTCGCTCGATTCGCGCCTGAACTCGCGCCGGACTTCTTGTCGGGGAGAACGTTGATCACAGCTCTCAGCGTAGTCTGTGCGGTCCCGGGGCTCCTGCTTGCGCTCTCAACGATACGGGCGAAGCGCTCGTGGTTGCCCTTTGCTGCGGTTGCAATTTTCGCGAATGCATCCCTGCTAGTGATGCCCTGGCTGATCGAAGACTTTGAGAACCTGCCCAAGTAGGGCGAAGCGCACCTCTAGATCGGCGTCGCTGCCGCGATCATCCAAATCCCTGTCCCCGCGGACAGGACGATCATGCCAAAGGCTGAGAACGCGGCCATGCGGTGGAAGCGGTGTCGCTTGCCCGAGCGCAAGGTCGAGATACCGGTGACGACCGGTGCAAGTAGCGCAAGAGTCGCCAGCTTCGCAAGCAGCATATGGATCGGATAAATCGGTCCGGCGCTCTCCAAGTCGTAGCCGACCCCTAAGCGCAGTGCAGCGGCAATCGTCCACACAAGCAGCGCGACTGTCAAAGCGACTAGCCCAAGGTGCAGGCCACGGCGCCGCTTGACTTGCCATCGCAGCCCCGTCCAAAGAACGCCGACCAAGGCAGCCACGGTTAGCAGAAAGGCAAGTGCGAACTCGATCATTGGGTTCATGAGGAGTGGGCCTTAGACCAGGCTATCCATCTCACCCGTGGGCGCGCGAGTCATCAAGTCAAAGACGGCTTCGCGTGGATCTTTGTTGCTGAAGAGGATCGAGTAGACCTGCTCGGCGATGGGCAAGCTGGCCTCTCCACCTAGGTCGGATTCTGGGCCGAATAGCGCCTGGGTGGTCCAAACACCTTCGGCGACCATCTTCATCGAGTCGAGCACTTCTTGCAGCGATTCGCCGCGCCCAATACGCTCGCCGACGGCGCGGTTACGAGAGTGCTGACTGCACGCTGTCGTGACCAGGTCGCCGAAGCCGGCCAGTCCAAAGAAGGTGCTAGAATGTGCGCCATGTAGTTTTCCATAGCGCGCCATTTCGACCATACCGCGCGTGAGCAGGGCGGCCTTTGCGTTGTCGCCAAGTTCAAGCCCGTCACTGATCCCCGCCGCAAGAGCGATGACATTCTTGAGTGCGGCCGCAAGCTCGGCGCCATTGCGGTCGGTCGATGTGTAGACGCGCAAGCTCGGGCAGTTGAAAGCCTCTTGCACTTGGATTGCCAGCGCTTCGGATTCGGATGCGGCGACTACGGATGCGGGCATACCTTTCGCGACCTCTTCCGCGTGGCTAGGCCCGGTTAGGACGCCGATATCGCGTGATCCGAGCACGTCTAGCAATATGCTGGTCGGCGACTTCATTGTCTCGATCTCTAACCCCTTGGTCGCGCTAACGATAGGCACCGAGTCCCTCAAGAACTCCTCGAAACGCTGTGCGACGCCGCGCAAAAACTGCGTCGGCACGACACTCACGATCAGGTCCGCGCCCTCACAAGCGGCCTGTGGGTCGGCGCTGAACTCAAGGCTATCAGGCAGCTCGATGCCGGGTAGGAACGGACGGTTCTCGCGGTGCCTTAATAGGTCGGCAGATTGCTCGGGGAATGCGCTCCACAAAGTAGTCGGAACATTGTTATTCGCCAGGATAATCGCCAGGGCCGTCCCCCAACTTCCATCTCCAATAACTAGCGCTCGTTTTGTTTTCTTGTTCGTCATGGTTAGCTGTTCTTCTTGGATCTGCGGAAGCTCGGCTCCAGTCCCGAGGTCAGTCGCTTCAAGTTCTCCTTATGCCGCCAAATGACAAGCGCGGCAAAAGCCACGGTCCCCCAAACGACTTCCATTCCATACGTTTCCGTGTCCATTCCCTGATAGGCAATAATCGGAAAAAGGCACACCATGATCATCGATGCCAGGCTCACAAAGCCCGTCGAGAACGCAGCGAGTAGGAACCCGACTCCGCCGAGTAAAAACACGGTTGGCGCTAGGGCGACTAGCGCGCCGCAGCCCGTCGCAACCGCCTTCCCGCCCTTGAAGCGCAGATAGATCGGCCAGACGTGCCCGCAGGTCGCCGCGCCTCCGGCCAGAACGCCAAGCACGCGGGGGTCCATTCCATCACCGCCCAATAGCGGAACGAGCCATGTGGCGGGAGCGTATCCCTTGAGGAAGTCCATGACGAACGCAAGCAGGCCAAGAGGCTTGCCTATCGCGCGGCTCGTGTTGGTCGCGCCGATGTTGCCGCTGCCCATCACGTGTAGGTCGACCCCCCTGAGCCTAGCCATCACGTAACCGAATGGGATAGAGCCTAGAAGGTAGGCGGCTACAATCAGCCCCCATTCCTGCTCAGAGGGTATTGGGATACTGCACAAAATCATGCGGCGCACCGCTGGCCTGGCAGGCAAAGTTGTACTCGGATGTCATTCAACAGGCCCCTAGAGTACAGCGCGGGCCCTCCGGATGCACTCGGCTGCTGGTGCCGTCTTGATAGCATCGGCTTTTCGGCCCTGAACTCGTGCTAATCTCTCCCCCATGGCCTTTGCTCCACGCCCCCCGTCTTCGCTCCCCGCGCACTCCTCGGCTCATCCCGAAAAGTCGCCGCAAAATCGGCGCGTTGGAATTGATACCGGCGGCACTTTCACGGATGTCTTCGTCGTGCCGCCTTCGCCGCGCAAGCCCGCCACAGTTGTCAAAGTTCCGTCGACCCCCAATGACCCCTCTTTGGCGATAGCCCAGGGGCTTGCGGATACCGGCTTGGCCGGCGACAAGGGGCTGCACATCGTCCATGGCACGACAGTAGGCCTGAACGCGCTACTTACTCGCGATTTGGCAAGTACCGCACTCGTGACGAACGATGGTTTTCGCGACCTGATTGAGATCGCTCGCCAAGACCGACCCGACATCTACGCATTACACCCGTTTCGGCCCGCGCCCGTTGTCCCAAGGGAGCTGCGCTTCTGTGTGCCGCAGCGCTCGTGGCCCGACCCGAAGACAGGCGTTGTCAAGGAGGTCCTGCGACCCACCCGCGATGATCTAGCCGCTCTCAAGAAGAGCATCGCGCAATCGGGAGCAGAGAGCATCGCGATCTGCCTATTGCACTCGTGGGCTGACCCCGCCATCGAAGAGCGCATCGCCAAAACCCTGCGCCCCCTCGGCCTGCCGATCACGACATCGGCGTCACTAGTCCCTGAGTATCGCGAGTACGAGCGCTTCTCCACCGCAACAATCAACGCGGCGCTCGCGCCGATTGTCGGCGACTACCTCGAGCGTTTGACCAACTCAATTTCCGCGCGCGGTTTCGGGACCGCGCGCCTGTCACTGATGCAGTCAAATGGCGGAACCATTGGCGTTCCCCGAGCAGCTGCACAGCCCGCACGCGTCCTTCTATCGGGGCCTGCCGGTGGAGTCCTTGGGGCCGTTCGCGCCGCCGCGGAAGCAGGGCTCGGCGACATAGTCACCCTAGACATGGGCGGCACGAGCGCGGACGTTGCATTCTATTCTCCAACCGGGAAGGGCGGCGGGGCACGATCGGGAGAAGCGCCTCCGATTGGCGGATTACCGGTCGCCCTGCCTAGTTTAGACGTGCACACGATCGGCTGTGGCGGAGGCTCATTGGCCACGGTCGATGCCGGCGGCGCGTTGCATGTTGGTCCCGCGAGCGCGGGCGCGTATCCGGGCCCTGTGGCCTACGGAAACTCGGATGCCCTCACGTTGACGGACGCTCACATCTACATGGGGCACATCCTAACGGGCGCGGAAAGCGCGTCCATCGCGCGCGCCGCGGGAGCTGGATTTTTAGGAGGCGTATTGGCTCTCGACATCGACCGCGTCTCGCGCGCTTTCGAAGCGCTCGGCAAGCAGCTAGGAGTAAAACCGCGTGCCGCTGCCGCCGCGATGATCGAGATTGGGCGCGCGGCTATGGGGCGCGCAACAGGAGCGATGACGATGCAACGCGGTCGCGATCCACGTAGTCTTTCACTCGTCGCTTTTGGCGGTGCGGGTGGCCTTGTGGCTGCCGAGCTTGCGGATTCGATGGGGATCCCCAGAGTGCTAATCCCCAGTGATCCCGGAGTCCTGTCAGCACGCGGTCTTGCGCAGGCCGGTTTCCGTAGCGACGCTTCGCGCAGCTTGCTCGCCCCTCTCGATGACATTTCTTCGGGTGAGCGGACGCAGATTCTCAATCACCTCGCCGACGAACTTTTGGAGCTGGCTAAGCAGGAGAGACTCGCCCCCAAGGACCTAGCTATCCACTTCACATTGGACCTGCGCTATGCAGGGCAGTCGTTCGAGCTTGGCGTTCCAGCGGGTGAGCGATCGGCCGCAAAAAGGTCTGCGCGCACACCCTCCAACGGAGCCTTGGCCGAGTCGTTTTCCCAGCTTCACGAGCACCTATACGGACACCGGATGGACGGCCACTCGCCCGAACTTGTCAACTTGCGAGCCACGGCCGTCGAGCGGAAACCGCCGGTGCGGGTCCGGAAACCAACGATTCGGCCCTTGTCGGCCGACGCTACGGTCGGCGTGACCACGATGGCAAGTGGGCGCAACCAGGTTCGAGCCCAGGTACTCAGCCGGGCTAGCTTGCGCCCAGGAATGGGGTTCGACGGCCCCGCGATTGTCCTCGAATACTCCGGTACCACCATGATCCCCCCCGCCTGGCGCGTTGCGATCACCAGCGGCGGCCACATGCTGCTAACCCGGGATTAGACGAATCAAGAGTCACAAGGTCCCGATAGCGTCCAACTCGTGAAAACCCACCAGAAAAAGGACCGGCGGGGCCAAAAGTGATAAGATCTCGCCCACAAATTCCGATGAGAGAGGTGTCAACTCTCTCCTCCACAAAAGAACACCCGCGCGCAACTCGCGCCCCAAGCTATGCCGCACATCATCGCCGAACCCTGTGTCAACACGAAGGACACAGCCTGCGCCGAAGTTTGCCCCGTCGACTGCATCCACCCCCTAAAGGACGAGGAAGAGTACGAAGAGGCAAAAATGCTCTTCATCAACCCCGATGAGTGCATCGACTGCGGAGCCTGCATCCCCGAGTGTCCCGTGGACGCTATCTTCGACGAAGGCGACTTGCCCCCGCAGTGGAGCGAGTACACGCAGATCAACGAAGACTACTACAACTAGATTGCAGCTCCTGGGCAAAGCTTCGGAAGAGGTCGAGCTCAGCACACGCAAATGCAAGTCGCCCTGCACCTGAGCTCACTCAGGTGCAGGGCGACTTGCGTTGGCAGGGCTTGACAGTAGGACTACCTCTTTGTCTTGAAGTGCACGACGTGAATAAATGTTCGCAACACATCCTCGGCCACGAACCCCGCGGGTGGCGTCAGGTCGAAGCGCCACTTGGGCGCGGCTGACATCGCCGCTTCATCTAGACGTTCGAAGCCTGAACCCTTCAGGAGCACGACACCACGTACGCGCCCCTCTTCGTCCAAAGTCAGGCGAAGCTCTACATCGCCCTGTTCCCCAAGGGCCTCGCTGATTCGCGGGTAGCGGGCGTCATCGCCATCGATTCGATTTGGGGTATGGGGATCGAGCTCTATCGGCGCATCCTCTGGAACTGCCGCCACACTCGGGGCCTGATCGAACTCGACGGCATCAGGCCGCAAGGGGGAGCGAGCGCCCTCGGGTCCAAGGAAGTCCGGGTCGAGGAGATGATCCGCAAAGGACTCA
>Ga0315322_10000541_pt1 | contig 28492 bp, 20 predicted proteins | sample M110021515metaG_FD_203461 | JGI IMG/M metagenome (GOLD analysis project Ga0315322, IMG submission 203461) | Ammonia-oxidizing marine archaeal communities from Monterey Bay, California, United States - M1 100m 21515 | ecosystem: Environmental > Aquatic > Marine > Intertidal zone | place: USA...
CGGGACCATGCTCGGAAACGACCGCAGCGAGATCAACTAGGAGAACACTATGCATAGCTTGAAGTGAGCAATCAGAGGTGTGAATTGTTTGTTCACCTCATAGAGCAGGATCCGTGCCAAATCTGGTTTCGATTTCAGGGGGGGTGGGTCTAAGTCTATTTGTACCATGGGTTTGCGTGCTGTTTTTGTGTCATGGCAGGCTGTACGCGTGCCCGAGACGGGGCATTTGTTCACTTCGATGTTGATTTGATGAAACATTGCCGTCTCTTTTGTGCAGCTTTCCATCAACGCTCATCAGCCCTGAAGGAGGCGACTCAGGCTACATTTCGAGCCCGTGCTGCAGGCTAGCTGGGGACGCTCGACTGAATAACTCCCGACGTGATAGATCGCAGAATTGCAAACAGCAGAACTGCAAACAGCAGCGTGCCGGTTCGCAGGCATCAGAATCTGAGCACGAGAGCTGGGATGGCAAACCTGTCGTTTCAGTCAGATTGCGAAATTCAATTGCGTCGCATGGAGACCCGAATCTCAGGACAATCCATTGGCCTCGGCAAACTGATGAACCACTGGACGCTCGGTCAAACGTGGATTGATGTGGGGGCGTGCTTTTAGCAATGCCTCTTGTGCCTGCTGAATTGACATGCCGCGATATTTCATCAGCCAACACATTGCGATGGTTGCGCTGCGTGCTCGCCCTGCTTTGCAATGAATGTAAACAGTGCGTTCCTGGGCGGCATGTTTTTCAACGAACTCAACAGCTGTCTGCACGTCGTCCAGTTTGGGATGCGTGAAGTCCGTGGTGGGAATCCGCAATTGTTCGATATCATGCCTCGAGTACTGCTCGGTGGGACCGGCGTATTCTTCGCAAGTGTTGACAACGGCTTTCACACCCGCCTTGTGCATGGCAGGTACATCACGGGCGAATGGGTACGCGCCAACAATCACATGATCGTCCACATGATTCCACCACTGCCGAATGGACAGAATCCGTCCCAAGAGGGCATTCCACGCCAAGGTGGGGTAGAAAACCAGTTGGGCGTAAAGTCGCCTCAGTTTTGGATTGCTCATTTTTGTTTCAGTTCATTACCCAAAAGTTTATCTGCAGCTTGATTCGCTTCGTGCATAACGGTCGCCATCTCTACCGGCGTTCCACCCTGCTTCTTGCTTTTGGCAGCTGCCTGCATGAATGCATAAAGCTCGATTGTTTCATCAGCCGCAATGGGGGGCTTTGTACTTCGAAAGAACTTGGCAATTTGAACGACCAAGGGACGGTAGCCACCGTAGGGTCCGATTTCGGTGATCCCTTTTTCACCAAAGGCGATTCCCCCGTAGCCTTTGGAACCGGCGCGTATGCCGCGAAAAGTACCGATTCGTCCATCGGCCCAAGTCCCAACCGCAAGTTCGAAGTCATCGGTTGAGGTGTGGGTGACTGATCGACATCCAGTACCCATGCAGGTGTATAAACTTTCTACACCGTGAATTCCGTACCAAAAAAGGTCGACATGGGTAGGTTCCAAAGAGCATGGACTGTAGGTCGTGCAGCCAAGGACGCGTCCCACTTTTCCACTACGAATCGCTTGGGCACCATCACTGTATCGAAGCGAAGAACTCGAAAACATGGGAGCGTTGTAATGCGCTGCGGCTCGATAGATTGCGACAACTTCTGCCAAGTTTGAACCCGTCGGTTTGTCGATGAAGACAGGTTTTCCCGCGCGAAATACCTGCAGTGCTTGCTCCAAATGCAAACGACCATCGTTGGTTTCCAACAGTACGCAGTCGACCTTCGTGAGTAACGTCTTGATGGAGTCAACAATCTCGACGCCCAAGGCTTTCATGTCTTCCGTGTACTTGGGAATCCGGCTAGCGCTGGATTCAATATCCGCGCTGCCGAACGGGTAGGCAGCCACCACGTCAAACCCCGACAGGTCCTGATCATCAGGCTTTGCCTGCTGGAATGCTTTGGTAAACGCAAGTACATGAGAGGTGTCCAGTCCAATGACGCCCACTCGGAGCCGGTTTTGAGGATCTGGAGACGGCTCATCGGCCACGCCTCTTGCGGTACTGGTGTTCAAGAATACGACCGCAGTGAAAAGTAAGAGCATCCCTGTTGATACCCAACGGCTGAAAAATGGTACGGCGGCTGGGGGGGAGCTGAGCGAGCGTTTTTTGAACATGGGTGGGACCGGACAGGGAGAGAGTTGGCGGGGAGTGATTTAGGTGGAAAGACTACTTGAGCAGCACCGGTTGAAGCTAAGTCTTGTCAGGGCATAAAACCTGACTGTGCTTTCAGCGTTACTTAGCTTCAACGTTATTTAGCTTCAACGTTATTTAGCCTCCAAGGCACTTAGCTTCCACGGTGCTAAGCTTTCTGTGTTACTCAGCATTCGTACTTAGCTTTCAACATGACCATTGAGGCTTTGCAATAGGCTCCAGAACACTTTGAGGTCGCTAAATCGTACTCGATTCGCCTGCCGCTGAGTGCAGATGCCGACGATGACCACCATAAAACTCGAATCGAGCGGTTCATCCGGCCACGGTGACTTGGGTTGGATGGCAATAAAAATTCAAGCGGGCCATAAAATGCGGTGGCTCTGGGCAGAGTGCGGTTTTCTTCGCTAGGGCACAGCGTTTGGTGATCTGTTGCTTCAGAATTCCTGATCGTTTCAGGGGGATCTGTTCTGGATAGGGCTACGGTTGAGGTTTGAGTGGGGATCCGATGTCATGAGCGGCGAGCGATCCAAGCAGGGTGACCCGAAAAACTCGTATCCGTTGGTAAACCGTCTGCCCCGCTAGGGTGTGCAAAACGCTAAACTGGTCTAACGGTTTCGACGGCGTTTGGGGCCGGTTTTTCACTAAGAAGCTTCGTTGTTGTCAGGAAGAGATCGATTCAATGAACAGATTTGTTTTTCTGTTAGGTTTGCTGGCGTGCGCTTACATTCCGGCAGCAGCATCGGACCTGGATGACGCCCGCTTGCTTTACCGAACCGGGAAGTACGCCGAGGCAGAACAGTTTGCTGCGAAGCAGGTGGAAGCGGGCATTTGGAATGAGCGTTGGCCACGCTTGTTGATCGATTGTCAAATGGTCCAGGGTAAGTACGCTGCGGCCATCAAGACCTATGAAGATGCAATCAGGCGGTACCCGACCAGTTTGACGCTTCGGATGCAGGGACTGCAGGCGTTCCGTGATGCGTCGCAACCTCAGCAGGCGACTGACGCAAAAAATCAAATCATGCTGCTGTTGCAATCGTCGCCATCGCGGTATGCGAGTCGCGATAACTTGGTCGCGGCGGGTCGCTTTTTTGCCATGCGGGGTGAGGACGCTCGCAAAATCCTCGAAGCATTTTATGACCGGGTTCGGGATGCGGACCCCGAACATGTAGAGGCGTACATCGCGACTGCCGAGCTTGCACTCGAGAAAGGCGATTATAAGGTTGCGGCTGAAACCCTCGCCGCCGCGCAGCGTTTTGAAGAGGCCGATCCACGTATCCCGTACCTGTTGGCTCGGGCTTGGGAGTCGAGCGACCCCGAGAAAGCAGGTGGGGCGATCAGGGCCGCACTTGAGATGAATCCAGGACACGTTCCGAGTTTGATTTATCAGGCAGATGCTGCGATTGATCGCGAACTGTATCCCGAAGCTGAGGAACTTCTTCGACGTGTGTTATCGATCAATGTGCACCAACAGCAGGCATGGGCCTTGATGGCTGTGCTCGCACATTTGAAAGGGCAATTTGAGCAGGAGACCTTGTTGCGGGCAGCAGCGCTTAGCACTTGGGCTGACAATCCTGATGTTGACCATTTGATCGGAAAAAAATTATCGCAAAAGTACCGCTTCGAAGAGGGCGCGGGCTACCAGCGGAAAGCCCTCGAACTGGATCCGAAGTATGTCGCGGCGCGGTTTCAGTTGGCCCAGGATTTACTGCGTCTGGGCAATGAAGATGTAGGGTGGGAGGTCGCACGACTTGCCGCTGAACAGGATGAATACAACGTAGTGGCCAGCAACTTGCTGACTTTGCGGGAACGTATCAAGGGGTTCAGTGTGCTCGAGGCTGATGGTATCGAGGTTCGCATGGATTCAATGGAAGCGTCGATTTATGGACCTGCCGTGCTTGATTTGCTCACTGAAGCCAAGCGAGTTCTTTGCGAGAAATATGATGTGAAACCACGCGAGCCGATCGTTGTTGAGATTTTTCCGGAACAGAAAGATTTTGCGATACGGACGTTTGGGCTGCCGGGTGGAGCGGGGTTTTTGGGCGTCTGTTTTGGAAGGGTCATTACGGCCAATAGTCCCGCGTCGCAGGGTGAGCGGCCATCGAATTGGCAAAGTGTGCTATGGCATGAGTTCTGCCATGTCGTGACGCTGGAAAAAACCAAGAACCGTATGCCACGTTGGCTTAGCGAAGGTATTTCTGTTTACGAGGAAAGACAGCGAAGCGGGGCTTGGGGCGAGTCCATGTCGCCTGTCTACCGCGAAATGTTGCTGGATGATTCATTGACCCCGGTCACTCAGTTGAGCGGCGCCTTTCTAAATCCGCCGACACCGATTCATCTGCAGTTCGCGTACTATCAGTCATCGCTCGTCATTGAATTCCTGATCCAGAAACATGGATTGGATGCCATCAAGGGAATTTTGAATGATCTGGGCAACGGGCTGATCATCAATGATGCGATGGCTCGGAACATCGGCTCGCTGCAGAAACTAGATGCGGAGTTTGCACAGTTTGCTCGCAAGCATGCTTCGGAGTTCGGGGCAAAAGCAGATTGGTCACGGGAGGGGTTGCCGGAGGAGCCACGCTTGAGCGATTGGGAAGGTTGGGTCCAAGAACACCCAGATAGCTATTGGGGACTACGTGCGACTGCCGAGGCATATTTCGTTGCTGGGCAGCTTGAAAAAGCCAAATTTGCACTTGAAAGACTCAGGGATATGGAAACATTGACAGGAGAGCGTGGAGGACCGCTTGAGCTCTTGGCGCGGGTCTATCGAAAGCTAGGCGATACCAAGGCCGAGCGAGCCATGTTGGTGGAGACGGTTGCCAATTCAAGTGATGCTTTGCCGTCGTTACGACGCCTGATTGTGCTGTCGGTTGAAGATGGAAAGTGGGGTGCCGTTCAACAATACGCAGCTAATGTGATCGCCATCAATCCGATGTTACCCGAAGGACAAACTGCGTTGGCTGATGCGGCTGAAAAGCAGGAAGGGTTTGCCGACGCTGTTGGGGCGTTGCGTTCGCTAGCTCGTATGGATCCCGTTGATCCGGCTGCGATCGATTTTCGGATGGCTCGCGCCCTGAAAAATATGGGCTCACTTGAAGAAGCGAAGCACCATGTGTTGCGTGCGCTGCTGGAAGCTCCACGATATCGGGAAGCTCATGAGCTGTTGCTCGAATTATTGAGGCAGGATGAAGGACCGGAAAATGAGGCAGACACGGACCAGTCAAATACACCAGCGAAAGACTCGGCAGCCAGTTCACCCGCCAAAAACGCCGAACCAACGGAAAGGGACAAGTCGGCGACTCAATCACCGGTTAACACACTGGCCAAGGAAGTTGGAATCCTCGTTGATGAAAGTGCACAGCAAGGCACTGAAAATCAAGCAGAAGTAAAGCAAGACGAAGTAAAGAAGGCCGATTTACAGCAAGGCGCCGATTTACAGCAAGGCTCTGAAAAACTCTCCAGCGAACCCGATTCGTACGAAGGGAAACCGGAATGAAAGGGATGTCCTCGATGAAAAAGCGACGTTGGTGGTGGAGCGGGTTCGGCATCGTTGTCGTACTGATCACGTCAATCGCTGTTGCGCAGCGCGGAGGCCGATGGTGGCAGAATGATGGAATCGAAACGGGACGCAATGGTGTGCCCGATTGGGGAATCGACCAGGCCTTCAAACGAGACGTCTTTACCTTCGTGCGGATCAAGTATGAGTCTGTCGGAGAACGCGGTCGCGGTGGAGATCGTTGGCGTACGGACTATCGAGACAGTGATCTCAATTTCTCACTGCGATTGCAACAACTGACATCGCTCAAGGTCGATCCTGAACCGATTGTGCTTGAGCTCACTGATGACCGACTCTTCGACTACCCGTTCATTTACATCATTGAACCGGGCGCACTGTATTTCAGTGAGGCTGAAGTCAAGGCGCTACGTCGCTATTGCATGAATGGTGGTTTTCTGATGGTCGACGACTTTTGGGGTGATTATCAGTATGAGAATCTGCGGCAACAATTAGCACGAGTTTTTCCCGAACGCACTCCGTTTGAAGTGCCCTTGTCCCACGAAATCTTTCAGTGCGTTTATCCGCTTAAAGAAAAGCCTCAAGTTCCCGCGATCAAAGCGGCTTATCGAATGCAAAATGGAGAAGTCAGCACCTGGGAAAATGCTTGGGATGGTAGTGATACACGGACTCCACATTACCGAGCGATCACCGATGACAAGGACCGAATCATGGTCTTCATTTGCCATAACACCGATTTAGGAGATGGGTGGGAACGCGAGGGAGAAGACCCTTGGTATTTTGAAGAGTTCTCTGTCAAGAAAGCCTATCCCATGGGTATCAACATTGTGACCTATGCGATGACACATTGAGGTCGCACTTGAGGTAACGCCTTGCGTTGTCAAACTTCCAGAGTTTTGCAGAAACAAACGCTCGCGGGGCCATCGGATGCGTGATTGTATGGCGGGATCGGCTCGTAACCGTTCGCTTGATAAAGGTCGATAGCGCTGTGTTGCTGATTGCCTGTTTCCAAGACGATACGTTTGAAGCCCCGGAGATAAGCCTGGTGTTCCATTTCATTCAGCATCATCTTGGCCACGCCCCGACCCCGGAAGTTGGCACGAACATACATCCGTTTCAACTCGCCTGTTTCTCGATTCAGCGGCCTCAAGCCCAGGCAACCGATTGGTTCATTGGCGTCGATGCAGACTAGAAAAATGCCTTGTGAGGCTTCAAATGACTGAACATCTAATTCATGGATGTAGTGGGGTGGGTAGTCCTGGCGTAATTCCCGTTCCAATTCATCAACTAGCGTCAGGGCCAGTTTGGAACTGATGGGAACAGATTTGACTTCCAGATTCATGGCAAGGTCAGTGGAAGTACGTTTTGTTAGGCAGGTTTACCCGAAGTAAACACGTGACTTCATTCACGCTTTTCTCAGCTTTTCCAGTGGAACGTAAAAGCGTAGATAACGCTGGCCGTCACTGAAGCGTTCGCCTTTGGAATTCTCTACCAAAATGGTTGCACGGCGTGTGATGCGGTTGACTCGCCCAGTAAGCACTTGGCGATCATGCCGGAACCTGACTTCGTCTCCGATGCGGATGTTGAATTTGGTGAGGGCACGCTCTCGCTGTGTGATCAGATCATGCCGATAGTCAGTGTGCCCGAAATAACGTTGGGCAATCGATTGAAATCGGGCTTCGCTGCAGTTGCCGTCATTCCAAATCAGCATCTCAATCAGATGCACGAACTCATGCTCGGCAACTCGTTGCATGGCTTCGAGTCGATCTTTGCATACACGACCGGTGACTTCAGCCGGCCTACCCTCGTCTTCGAAGGTTTGGAACAGGAGAGTCGACGAGAGGATCAGCTCAAATTGTCGCGGCGCTTCATGATCACCATGGGGATAATGGGTGACCATTTTTCCAGCGATCCGAGTCATGCGTGAAGAAAGCCCGAACGACAATCCCTCTGCTTGTGCCACCGGCAAGATTTTTCCGTCAAAGAACAAATCGTCGTACATACGAATCATTCTGACTAAGTCATCGCGACCGACACTCGTAAAGTTGGGCTGGTCGATCGAACGACTCAGTGAGAGAGTGTTCTGGTGTATTTCACGCTGCCAGGACGCGATTTGTTCTGCTGGGAAAGTGCGAAGGGCAACTTCTCCGGCAAGCTTGCTCAGCAATTTTCGATCGCGAGGAGCGATTTTTCCACGAAAGGACCTCGAACGATTCACTTTCAGGTGAGACGATCGCGTCTTTGCAGATTGTGATGGGCGAGTAGCTCGAGGCATTGATGCTTGGGGGCAAAAAATAAACAGACTCTCTATTTCCCAAATCATAACCAAAACCCCATTTTGATTGGACAGCAATTCCCACGATGAGCTTTTACCAATCGTGGGAACGACAACCCTCGATTTCTCAGGGCTGTATTGGGATGGTGAATTCCCGCCGTTTACCCCCGCGTATTGCGACGATGCTGACTTTCTCACCTGGCTTGCGGTTGCGCAGTCCGTGTGCAAATAGTTCAGATTCAGTGGTTAGATCGGCCTTGTCGTCATAGGAAACCAGAATGTCTCCCTTGCGAAGTCCCGCCCGTTTTGCTGCGGCGTGTGCGTTGTATTGGCCCAGGTGCCGAACCAGCAGCGCCATCTTCTTTTTGCCCAGATTCAACTGTTGCCGTTTATCGGCGTCGATCGGGACAAGCTGCATGCCACCGGTAACCATGCGACGGTAAGCCCACGAAGTTGCCCGCCACGAAAGGTCGCCATGTTGTCGCCATGAAGGGGGCAGTTGTAATTCCACGCTGAGCCGGTGATTGCCCCGTTGTACTGAAAGAGAGATGTTGCCGCCGGCGGCTGGCGTTTGATGGAGGACCCACTGGACATCTGCAATCGAAAGAGGGTTTTGTCCATCAATCAACTGAATGATGTCTCCTGCTCGAAGGCCACTCTTGTCAGCGATGGATTCAGGTAGGACCGATTGAACTGTCGCTCTTTGTTTGGGGTCGAGGATCAAGCCCAGCGTCTTGGGGTGTGGGTAAGGGAAGAGTACTTTTTCGGGTATCTGCTTGCCTGAGTTCCAATAGTAAGACCGTTGAGCGTCACCGATCTGGTGGCAGTGGATGCAGCTCTTTGCAACATCACCTGTATAATTCAATCGGTCGGTAAACTTGTCCGCAAGGCTGGGGTACTTCTCTGGTGATGCAACCTCCGGTTTTCCACCGCGTTTTCCGGCGACTTGTTTTCGGTTTTTCGGGTAATTGAGATGCAGTTCGAGTCCCCCCTTGAGTGCCTCTGATAAACCTTCAAGTGAGACATCTCCCAGCCAGTCGGTGCGATGGGAGCGAGTGCCAAACCTGCCGTACACGGTCCCATCGGCATTGAGAATAAAAACAGCGAACGATTGGTCGGTATCGTATTGAAAGATTTCTAAATCAAGCCCATTGGTTGATACTTGACGGGCGCAGACGAACTCATCCAGTAAGGGACGAATGACGGGGTCCTGGTCAACAAGCTCGTCGTCAAGCTTTACACATTCATGGCAAGGAATGCAGCGAAGAACAACAAGAAGCGGCTTCCCTGACTGCTTTGCTTTTGCGAAGGCTTTCGGGAGATCGTTGTAAATCCAAAAGCCCTCTTCCATTATCTTCTTGCGATCCTCACGCACCATCTCATCCCGCGTTTGTGCCGTGATGTCGACAACAGTAGCAAGAAACAGGGCAAGGAATGAAAAGAAGACTGAGGTGCGGTGAACACGTGCAGTATTTCGCATGACAGGATTCAGTGATTTGGGGTGACCGTTTTTTTGTTTTTCAGTATCACGCATTGTACGACGCGGCGGCAGTTCGATGGGGTCGAAACGTGTTGCTGAGTTCACGTTTCGGTTAGCTCAGCAACGCGTGCGAGTTCCGTCCCGCAGCGCGACGAGAGCCGCTATCGCGAAAGGTGTCGCCAAATGTACACCGCAACAATGCATGTCGCGTTTTCCCAAGTGGTTTTGTGCCTGGCGGACTTCGCCGCAGGTGCCGCGTGATGTCCTTGGCAAGTTACGTGAGGAACGCGTCCCGTTTCCACTTGTTGTGAACCGTTCAGTCGAAATGCAACACCGCCTTGATGCACCCATCTTCACGATTGGAGAAGATGCGATAGGCTTCGACCGCTTCAGCAACAGGAAAGTGGTGCGTGATGCACCATGATAAATCCATCTCGCTGAGGTGGGTGGAATTCGTAAGCAAGTCCATGTAGTGCCTTGCTGGGCAGCGACCTGTGCGATAGGTCAGGTTTTTGTCGTAGGCGTTCGCAGGCGAGAATGAAAAATTGGGTGTGCAGTGGCAACCGATAACGGATAGGGTCCCACCAGGTCTGAGCAGTTCGAAAGAAAGACGCTGCGCTTCTGGCAGGCCTACAAGTTCCATCACGCCATCGAGCCCTCGTTGATTGGTGTGGATCCTCGTTTGTGTCAGGGCTTCTTCAGGGGAAGCATACGTCGTTGCGCCGAGCGATTCTGCCAATTCCAATCGAGGGCGGCAGGGGTCGACAGCGAATATCTGTTGGGCACCCATTTGTTTGGCTGCTGCGATCGCTAGTAACCCAACGGTGCCACAGCCAATGACACCAAATGTACCAGTGTCTGAAACTCCAGCCATGTCTGCCGCAAAACGCCCGGTGCTGAGGTTGTCACCCAGAAGCAAGGCAGTCTCGTCACTTATCCCTTCGGGGATTTTCATCAATGTTCCATCGGCATGGGGAACGCGCACCAAGGTTGACTGCCCACCATGCAAACCCTCATTGTTTTGTCGCCAACCAAAAAGCTGCCCAGTCACACAGCGAGAGGTTAATCCTGTACGGCAGTAATAGCAGTGCCCACAATTGGTTGTAAAAGGAGCGCAGACTCGGTCGCCAATCGTGATTTGTTGGACATCATCACCGCTGGCAATGACTTCACCAACGAACTCGTGGCCCATGACAGTTCCGGCAGCCAAGCCCTTCTCTCGCCCAAAGAAAGGATGCAAGTCACTGCCGCAAAGACCGGCAACCGACACTCGCACGATTGCATCGCCAGGGGATTCAACGACCGGATCCGCGAGATCCTGGACTTGAACCATGCCAACACTTTCAAAGCAAACACCGATCAAGTCATCACCTCAGGTCCGTCGTGATTTTTGCGTGCCAAGTGAGTCAAACGCTGCTTGAGATTGCGTGTCGATTCACTCACACGTTTGCCCAGGATTGTGTTACTGACGCACGAGTATACGGAAAGCTTCGTTGAGTTGTTTGGTGATGGGACCGGGCTTTCCGTCGCCAATTTTACGATCGTCAAGTTTGACTGCTGCAATCACTTCTGCTGCGCTCCCCGTGAGAAAGCATTCGTCAGCTGTATAAATATCATGACGCGTCAAGGCAGCTTCAATGGATTCGATTCCCATTTCGTCTGCCAATTCCAGAACCGCGTTGCGAGTGATGCCCTCGAGGATGCCTGCTTCAACAGGCGGTGTCATCAAAAGCCCATTTTTCACGATGAAAACATTGTCTCCCGTGCATTCGGCGACCTCTCCTTTGTGATTCAGCATCAGTGCTTCGACGCAACCAGCCTTCAGTCCCTCCATCTTCGCCAAGATGTTGTTCAAATAGTTCAATGATTTGACGCGAGGGCTAAGTGCTGCCGGATGATTGCGAATGGTTGCGGCGGTGATCAGTTCCAGGCCGTTCTGGTACAAGTCGTCCGGGTACAAGGTGATTTTGTCAGCGATGCAAATGACCTGCGGGTTGTTGCACTTATAGGGATCAAGTCCAAGTGCACCCGCACCTCGAGTGACGATCAGGCGTATATAACCTTCCTCCAATGCGTTCTTGTTAACGCACTCGTTTACATCTGCAGTGAGGGTTTCGATGGTGATTGGAATTTTCAATCCAATGGAGAGCGCAGATTCCCAAAGCCGAATCAAATGCTGCTCAAGGCGAAAAACCTTGCCACCGTAGGCTCGCATGCCCTCAAAGACGCCATCGCCGTAAAGAAGTCCGTGGTCATAGACGCTGATCTTTGCGTCATCCTTGGGAAAATAATCTCCGTTGATGTAGATCTGTTGGCTCATGGCAATGAATTTAAAACGTTGTATTGATGGGGTGCAGTGAGTTGAAAATGTCGGCGTTTCAATGTGATTCTACAGGGATTTTCGTGAACGGTTGCTGCCGTGGGTAGGCCGCCCTGTTCAGGCAGCATTGCTTCTTGCGTCGAGGGAATTATACCGAACTGTCCCTCATCTTAGCGATCAATCAACATCTGCCGAGGTGACTGCATCGACCACTGCAGTATCAAAATAGTTGATTGACATGCCAGCATCGACCACAAGTGATTGAGCGGTGATGCCGCTGCTCCGTCCGCTGAGCAGAAATGCAGCAGTATTGGCAACTTCGTCTGTTTTAACGGCCTTGCCGCGAGGGATTACCTTTTCCGCGTAGAGGTATGAATCGACGTAGCCGGGGATTCCGGCGGAGGCACTGGTTTTTAGCAGACCGGCAGCGACTGCATTGAATCTTACATGACTGAATCGACTGAATGATTTTGTGAGGAATGCAAGTGACGACTCCAAGGCCGCTTTGACTGGTGCCATGAAACCATAGCTCTCACTTGCCATTCGTGTTGTACTTATGCCAATCGTCACGACAGATGCATCGTTGGCAAAAAGTTCTTTCAATGCGTTGCAAACGTTGATCAGGGAATACGCTGAGATGTCGATTGCCTGCAAGAATTGTTTGCGAGTTGTTTCGTGAAACGGACGAATTCCCTCGGGGTAATCTGCAAAAGCGATGGAGTGAACTAAACCATGTAGTTGTAAGCCCTGTTCACTGAGCTTTCGAGCCAGTTCATCGATTTGTGTTTGTTGTTCAACATCACAAATGATCATCTCCTTGCCAGCTAGCAGCTTGCTCAGGCTGTCGCGACGTGCTTCGCTGCGGACGGTGTACACGACCCTGCCACCAGATTTCTCAATCAGCTGTGCGATGCGATAGGCGACGCTTTTTTTATTGGCAACACCCATGACCAAGAAGGTTTTGTCGCTGAACCCGAGGAAATCGATTGGGGATGTGTCAGAAGGCACGTGGTCGTTCACGTGGATTTCTCCGCGGTTGGAGGACCGGGGGTGGCAATACTGCACGCAAAGTCGAGCCGAGCCGCGAGCTTTCCATCCAGTAACATTTTGCCAGTCAAGTAATAAGCGTTGCTGATCTGCTCTTTGAGCACCACCTGTATTTCGACAGTATCGCCGGGGCGAACCATCCGCTTGAATTTCACAGCGTCCATTCGAGTTGCGACGGGAACTTGTCCGTCGTCCGAAGATGATCCTGTATCAACCTGTTTCGAACTTGATTGTGGTTCGATCTCGAGAGTTTCAGCCTCCTGCATCGTGTCGGCAGAGAGCAGGATTGCACCAGCTTGCAGGCAGCATTCGCACTGAATCACTCCGGGGACGATCGGTTGACCAGGGAAGTGCCCTTGCACAAAAAATTCGTCTTTGTGGAATGTCTTGCGGCAGACGATTTTATCTTCCGTCCGGGATACGATCTCATCCACCAAAAGCATTGGCTTGCGATGCGGGATGAACTGTTCGATTTCGTTGGTATTCATGCCCTTATCAGACGATACGTTGCTGCGATACGTCAAGCGGGCGAGTGTCCCGCGTTTGGAAACAGTGGAATTTGGGGTGCCGGATGTGAAATATAGGAATTATCCCAAATCGAGGGATGAGAAAATGCGATGGTGGCGTGAGCCGTCGACGCCATCATTGTCTGTCTCGAGACTCGTTGCCACACGGTCCTGTGTTCTTGCCATCGCTTGATACGCGTCACCCAGAACGCGGCCGTGTGGTTTGTCGTTCTGCGTGCGAGATGATGATCTCATCAACAGGCTGTTTGCCCTCTTTGCTGCCATCTCAGTCGGCTCGGGCGATGATTTCACAGCGGTAACCTGTTGTTTTTTCGCTCACACTTTTGGCAAATGCAATCGGCTCGGCAGGAATGTGTCGTCAGTTCGTGTAGGTGACTGAACCTACAAGCCGGTGCAGACGAAAGATTCTGTGAGAGGTTCTCTAAAAAAAGTTAACACGGCATTGATTACTAGCGTCTGCCAACCTTGCTTCTATCCTGCTATTCTGTTCATGGATACGCCTGAGTGTGTGGCAGTCCTATGACGAGTACTGCGGCTTGTGGGACTGATGTATTTCTGTGTGAAGCAGTGAGCGTTGTTTTCAGTTGTCGCTGCAGTGGCTAATGACTCTTTCCAACCTAATTCCAGTTTGATGCGTTCATGACAATTTATTACGCCAATGGCAGTGAAACGAATTCGCTAACCACGGAAGATTTGCGTGATGCACTGCGAGTGACCTTTGAGGAAATTGGGGATCGCCGGAAGGTGCTGCTGTTGCCTCCTGACCATACGCGGCTATTCAGTCGAGCTGGCGAGATGACTGTGTTGTGTCGCGAGTTGTTGGGGGATGCGGTTACCGACATCATGCCAGCATTGGGCACGCATTCGGCAATGAATCCAGAACAGTTGACACACATGTTTCCTGGTGTGCCGTTGGATCTTTTTCGACCGCACCGCTGGCGAGATGATGTAGTTACGTTAGGCGAGGTCCCGGCCTCATATGTGTCGCAGGTGACCGGTGGACTGTATGACAAACCATGGAAGGCCCAGGTCAATCGTATGCTTAGGGATGGTGGTCATGATCTGATCTTTTCGCTGGGGCAGGTTGTGCCCCATGAAGTGATTGGCATGGCGAACTACAACAAGAATGTGTTTGTAGGTACAGGTGGTGCAGAGGGGATCAACGAGAGTCATTACCTCAGTGCGGTGTATGGCATCGAGCAAACACTGGGCAGGGCCAATACGCCATTACGGCAGATACTCAATCATGCTCAGGATGAATTTTGCCAAGATTTGCCTTTGTTGTATGCCTTGACTGTCATTCAACAGATGCCGGACGGGAAGCTGCATACACGAGGACTGTTCATCGGAGATGATCACGAGACGTTCTTTCAAGCAGCGGAATTAGCCAAACAAGTTAACATCACGCACCTCGAACGGGCTCCGCAGCATGTGGTTGCCTACCTTGACCCCGCGGAATTCAAAAGCACTTGGCTCGGTAACAAGGCGATCTATCGAACCCGATTAGCGATCGCAACGGGTGGGCGTTTAACGGTCTTGGGGCCCGCCGTCGAGGAGTTTGGCGAAGACCAGCAAATTGATGCCTTGATTCGAAAGTACGGCTACCGGACCAAAGCCGAGATCATTCAGTTAGTCGCGGAAAATGAGGATCTTGCAGCAAACCCGTCCGCCGCCGCTCATCTTGTTCATGGCTCACACGAGAATCGCTTTGAGGTGGTTTATGGAGCGGGAAAGTTGACGGCAGATGAAATTGAGTCAGTGAACTACACGCCCGGTGACATCAACGCTCTGATGCAACGCTATGACGTCGCAAGTTTGAGCGATGGCTGGCACCGCGATGTGGACGGCTCAGAGTTTTACTTCATTCGAAATCCAGCCTTGGGGCTTTGGCAGGCTCCGTTGAATTGATTCAGGCTGTCACTGTTCAGGTGGTCCTCGAAATGCTGCTTTCCGGGTGATGATAGAGAGCAAAAGATGGATGCAGACAAAAGGTTGCTGCAATTTATCGACTCGCAGCTGGTGGCGTTTTCGCTGACAGCAGGATCAGGGAGCGATGTTCTTGCTGACTTTGCGAACAAAACGTAGTAGCAACGGGTGAGCTGGCTTCGCCATCTGTCCATGGTTGTAGCCATCGAGTTCATTCAAAGTGGTGTTTTCATGACCTGCTACCTTCATCATCCGCCACATGTAGGCATTTTCTTCGTATCGACCCAGCATCTCGAGCTCACGGTCACCGGTAATCAGCAGCAATGGAGGAGCATCGTCACGAACATGGAACAGCGGAGCCATGTCGTCCAGAATTGGCTGTTTGCCACCGATTCCGCGTTCTTTTCGGACGGTGAAATGCGTGATGGTGTGCCCACTGAATGGTATCAGGCCAGCGATCGAATTTGCGTCGATGTTGTATTTTTCGAGCCATCGTTTATCCAAGCCAAGCATGCTGGTGAGGTAGCCACCGGCTGAATGTCCGCTGACGAAGATTTTCTCAGGAGACCCACCATATTTCTTGATGTTGGCAAATGTCCACGCGACTGCGGCAGCTGCGTCGTCAATGCAGTCCACTACTTTGACTTTCGGGCTCAAACGGTATTCTACTGCGACCACTGCGATGCCCTGCTCGGACAGTTGCTCCGGAATCGCCCGTTTACCAGACGTAAGACCGCCACCGTGGAACCAGATCACAGTGGGAAAGCCTTTGATCCCTCGCGGGTAATGTATGTCAAGCACGCACATCTTTGAGATGTAGGGATCAGGTGAGGCACGGTACGAAATGTTTTCGTCCGTCTGGTAACTGCTTGGCTTGGATGTTTGCCCGTGGGTGTTGGCACAGGTCAGAGCCAACGCGAATAAACTCAGCGTTGTGGCGAATCGAAGGGTTCGGAGGGGCATGGTTTTTTTGGAAGATCTGGGGAGGGAATCAGGCTTTGCACGCAATTTGTATGAATCATAGCCACAACGAAGCTGCGACTGGGTGAGAGTACAGTCCGCTGGTGGGGATGCGTGTCTGAGTTTGTGACGCACCAGACCGCACCAGACCGCATCAGGTCGCGCAAATCTGTGATGGTTCGTTTGGGCATTAAAAAACTCCCCGCGAATTTCCACGGGGAGTTCTTAGTTTAATCGAATGAACGTCAACGCAGCTTCTTTTCGAACCCACCGTTACTGAATCCTCCTATGGGATTCAGGTTGGGGTTCAGACTATCGAAACTAGTGTTCGCAGTTCGGGGCTGCTTAGCTGCATCCCATGCTGTTTCCGCAGTTGTGGCACAGATAGCAGTTGCCATTTCGGACGGTGATACTGCCACAGTTGTCACATGACGGAGCGTCAATCTGGAAGCGGGCAAATTGGTCGCCCTGTCCATTGTCTTCGCCATCTGTTTCTGCAGCGGGTGTGGTTGAGCCGTTGCCGTTGCTGGTCTCACTAATGCTTGCGAGCAAAGTTGCTCGTTCCGCAAGTGCGACAGCTGCACCGGCATCCTCTTTGAGTCCATCCATCACAGAGCTGGCCGGAGCAGGTGCAACCTCTGAGCCATTGCCCTTGTTGGTATTGTCAATCGTGGTGGGCATGTGGTCATGGCCACTCATGAAAGTCAGGCCGAGCCAGCGGGCGATGTAATCGACCACGCTCTTGGCAATTCGGATGTCTTTGTTGGACGTGTGTCCCATCGGTTCGAAGCGAGTGTGGCTGAACTTGTTGACTAGAACCTCCAGCGGCACGCCGTACTGCAACGCGATCGACAGGGCAGTTCCAAAACTGTCCATGATTCCACCAATGGTTGAACCCTCTTTGGCCATCGTGATGAAAATCTCACCAGGCCTGCCGTCGGGGTAAAGTCCGACACAAAGGTAACCCTCGTGCCCAGCAATCGTGAACTTGTGCGTGACACTCTGGCGGGTGTCAGGAAGTCGTTCACGTCGTGGCTTGTAAACAATTTTTTCAACCGTTTCTGTGACAACTTCTGACGCATTTGCTTCTGCTTCGGAGTCGTCAGCCTTGGTGTTCAAAGGTTGCGATTGCTTGCTACCATCGCGGTAGATTGCGACAGCCTTGAGTCCAAGTTCCCAACCCCAGTAGTAGGCGTTCGCGATATCTTCGGGGGTTGTGTCATTGGGCATGTTCACTGTTTTGCTAATCGCACCTGACAGGAACGGTTGTGCTGCTGCCATCATGGTGACGTGAGCTTGCCATGGGATACTTCGGACCCCATTGGCTGGCTGGAATGCACAATCGAAAACAGGCAAGTGCTCATCCTTGATGTCAGCTGCACCTTCAATGGTGTCGTTGTCATCGATGTGCTTCAGAATGTTGGCGATCTGCTCTTGGCTGTAGCCTAGTTTCTGGAGACCCAAGCTGACGGTCTGGTTGACAATTTTGAGCATGCCGCCGCCGGCAAGTTGCTTGTATTTGACCAGAGCGATATCTGGCTCGATACCTGTTGTGTCACAGTCCATCATGAAGCTGATGGTTCCAGTAGGGGCAAGCACGGTGGCCTGTGCATTTCGAAAACCGTACTTTTCACCGATTTCCAGAACATCGTCCCAGAGCTTGGTGGCAGCTTCTTTCAGTTCTGCCGGGCCATTGTCATCGATGCTGTTACAGGCGTCGCGGTGCATTTGCATCACGTTGAGCATTGGTTTCTCGTTTTCGGCGTAGCCGTCAAACGGACCAACAACGCTCGCAAGTTCACCACTGGTGCGATTCGCCTCACCGTGAAGCAGTGAGGTCAATGAACCACACAGGCCTCGAGCTGCATCCGAGTCGTACGCGATGCCCCGCGTCATGCAAACGCTACCAAGGTTGGAATATCCCAAACCAAGTGGACGGAACTTGTGGCTGTTGCGGGCGATCGGCTCCGTCGGATAACTGGCGTGGTCGACGAGAATTTCTTGCGCAATCAGGAACAGGCGGCAGCTCGCTCGGAAACGCTCAGTATCGAATGAGCCGTCTGGACCCACAAACTTCATCAGGTTGATCGAAGCAAGGTTACATGCCGTGTCGTCCAGGAACATGTATTCACTGCAAGGGTTCGACGCGTTGATCTCGCCACTGTTGGGGCAAGTGTGCCAGCGGTTGATGGTCGTGTCGTACTGAACTCCGGGATCGCCGCAGTTCCAAGCACACTCAGCCATTTTGTTCAGAAGCTCTTTGGCGTCATAAGTTGGTGCGTCACTCTCGCATTTATCGCTGATCCAACGTGTTTGCCACTGCTTGTTGTCACGAACCGACTCCATGTAATCGTCGGTGAGTCGTACGGACAGGTTGGCGTTTTGGAAGCAGACGCTGCTGTAAGCTTCGCCGTTGAAGTTGGACTCGTAGCCTTCGCGAATTAGGGCATGAGCCTTCTTTTCCTCTGCCCATTTGCACTCGACGAATTCCAGAATATCTGGATGCCAGACTTTCAAAGACTGCATCTTGGCGGCTCGTCGCGTCTTGCCGCCACTCTTCACGACGCCAGCGATGGAGTCGTAAACACGCATGAATGAGAGTGGACCTGATGGTGTTCCGCCACCAGAAAGCTTTTCCCGCTGCGAACGGATCGTTGACAGGTCGGTACCAGTACCGCTGCCGAATTTGAACAGCATCGCCTCGCTGCAGGCAAGACGCATGATGTCTTCCATGTTGTCATCGACGCTTTGGATGAAACATGCGGAGCCCTGCGGGTACTCGTAGGGATTTTCGGGCTGCGCGGTCTCGCCTGAGACGGCATCCCAGTGCCAGTTGCATTTGTCACCGACCACTCCATACTGAGCGTGCAGGCCAACGTTGAACCAGACGGGACTGTTGAATGCGCCATGCTGGTGTAAGCACAGCCAAGTCAAATCGCGGTAGAAACGGTCGCCGTCTTCAGGGCTGTCAAAGTATCCGTCGGCCAAACCCCAGTCGGTGATCGTCCGTGTCACACGGTGAATGAGTTGCCGGACGCTACGCTCTCGCTCTTCGGTGCTGTTGGGATCACCGTAAAAATATTTCGAAACGACAACGTTCGTCGCCAGTTGGCTCCATTGAGCCGGGATCTCGCAATCGTTTTGCTCGAACAGGGCATTGCCGGATTCGTCTTTGATTGCCGCGCTTCGCAATTCCCAGCCGACGGTGTCGAATGGGGTCTTGTCGTCGTCGGGACAAAAGTTCGACTCGATCTTCAAGCCATTCCCGCTCTGTCGAAGTTTGCGGCCGAAGCGAGCCCTCGCGTATTCCACGCCGTACTCAGTGTTGACTTTTTCTAACGCTGGATCGCCAGCGACCTCGGCCGAGGTACGTGCATACAGAACCGTTGCCATTGCTCTAAGACTCCTATGAGTTCATCCTTGGGGCGATCAAAGGTGCCAAGATTGATTCGCAATCCTCGCGAAGCACCAAAACCGACCATTCTAAAAATATCATGTACAAGTGTCGACTGCCGTCCTGTCCCGAAGCATGACGAACTGTTAGGAACCGTGTCGTTCGACGCGTTGGGTCCCCGAATACTCGTGCATCTTGCAGTCAGTATTGAAAGCACTACCCCTAGTAGGTTTGCCGTCTGGCGGTGACTACATGTGGGCGACTGGGGAATCTTAGGGATAGAATCGGCCATGTCAAACACTTCTCTGAATAAATCTTTAAAGTGTTATTCCGGAACGCTTTACGCAAAGGTCTCGAGGGTCAGACTCACTCGTGGTGTAGGGCTCTTCGCTGCCGTAACTTCATAACTGATTGACAGTTAGTGAAGTTCGTACCGGTTAAACTTGCTTTTAGGATTGAAGCAAAGAATTTTGAAAATTTACGCTTTGATCTGGGACTGTGGTAATACAGGTTAAATACGTTGACTTGGGAGGTGACACCCACACGATTGGGGCTGCCGTTTGCGGTTTGCAGTCATATTCAAACCTGGCATTCAAGCGCCGCAGCACGTATTAAGGTTGCGAAAGCAGTTGTTCAGCCACATTCGGCAATTGTCCCTACCAAGCGTTTGAGGCGGGGCTTGGATGATCGAATTCTGATTGACAGGGGTGGATGAAGCTGATCGAGGCCCAAAATTATCGCATTTTCCGATTCCAGATGGGCGTTTGTGTCGGGAGCACCGGCTACCCCGAAATTCAATCTCCGATTCGCACAACTGACGGGCAGGCTGCTGGCGGGCAGGATTTGGGCATTCTTGGGCTTCCCTTCTTTTTTGGGGGGGATGCTTTGAGTGAAGAGCGGTGAATCGCTTCTCTGCATGTGTCCTTGCTGTAACTCTGCTGCCGTAACATTTAGGTTCCGTCTCATTTGCTTATCCGCTATCCCCCAAACCCAAGTCATGGTTGGGTTATACTGAACAGCTGTGAATTAGTGAATCATCAAGCCCTTAGGTACTTACTTGACTTTTGGAAACACGTCAGTGTCCTTGTATCATTACTAACGTCGCTCGACAGCGACGCTCCGGCGAACCTTGGATTAGGTGGCAAGAGTGTCGCTAAAATCGACATGGGATTTCGACACCCGTGTGGCATTCGCAGATGATCAGGATGATTCTGCATACTCTTCTCTTCCTTCTCTGATATTGAAAATATGAAGCGTTCGCATCCGGCTATTGGGATCGATTTAGGCACGACCAATTCTGCCGTCGCATTTGTTGATTCGACGGGGAGACCCGAAACGATCCGTAACTCTGAGGGTGGACTTTCGACGCCCAGTGTCATTTTCTTTGACCGTGGCAACCCCGTGATTGGTGCTGAGGCTGTTGAGGCAGGAGTTGAAGAACCTGAGCGACTGGCCATGTTCGCGAAGCGTGATGTGGGCGAACAGGTGTTCCGAAATGCGATTTGCGGCGCAAAGTTGCCGCCCGAGGTCTTACAAGCTTTGATCCTCACCAAGCTCAAGGAAGATGCTGAGTTGAAGCTCGGTGAACTGGAGAAGGCGGTAATCACTGTGCCGGCCTTCTTCAATGAACCGTGCCGTAAAGCAACCCAGGATGCCGGTAAGCTGGCAGGTCTGGAGGTGTTGGATATCATCAATGAGCCAACAGCAGCGGCTATTTGTTACGGTGTGCAGCAAGGGTTTCTGTCGGCCCAAGGTGCGGCTTCTGCAAAAGAACGCGTGCTCGTTTATGACTTGGGCGGTGGCACATTCGACGTCACGGTCATGGAAATAGAAAATCGCAAGTATCACACGATCGCAACCAATGGTGATGTCTACTTGGGAGGAATTGACTGGGATCGGCGTGTCGTCGATTTTATTGCCGAGGCGTGGATTAAGGAGCATGGAGACGATCTTCGCGATGACCCCATTGCAGAACAACTCTTGTTGCGGAAGGCGAATCAGATCAAGCATGCCCTGACTCAGCGTGAGTCGGTTCCGATCGCTTTTGGTTATCAGGGGAAACGCATTCGTCCTGATATGAATCGCGAAACATTCAAAGAACTGACGGAAGATCTGCTTGAGCGTACGCTCATGACCGTTGAGTTGGTATTGGATGAAGCTGATGTCAAATGGAGTGATCTCACGCGTTTGATCCTTGTTGGCGGTTCTACACGGATGCCCATGATTCATGATGAACTGAGTCGACTGAGCAATCTGGAAATTGACCGCTCGCTTTCGCCTGACGAAGCAGTCGCGCATGGGGCCGCCATCTACGCCGGTATTCGACTGGGGCACGAGTGCGAGTCTTTTGCCGGCGTGTCAGTCACGAATGTTAACTCTCATGACCTGGGTGTGCTGGCGGTTGACCCCGCGACCGGAGATCCGCGACGTCAAATCATGATCAAGCGAAATACATCACTTCCGGCTCGCAAAAGCATCCGTTTTCGAACTCATGAAGATGGGCAACGCAATGTCAAGGTTGAGGTGGTCGAAGGGGGAGACGACCGGGGACGCAATGCGACCCGAATCGGCAAATGCCTGGTGGATGACTTGCCTAGGGGAACGCCCAAGGGAACGTTTGTGGATGTGCTGTTCGATTATTCACAGGATGGGAGGCTGGTGGTTAGCGCAAACTTGCCCACCCTCAAGCAAGTCGCAGAGATGACGATGGATCGTGCTGCTGGTCTGTCCGAAGAGGTGTTGGAGAAATGGACCGCTTTGTTGGCTGCGGGGATCACCGAGGAGACGCTTGCGCGAGAGGCAGAAGCCAGTCAGGATCAAGAAGGGGCAGATGACGACGGGCAGTTAGAGTTGCTCGAAGCTTGGGAGGAAGAGCCCGGTGAAGCGGAGGATACCGATTCGAACGCAAGTGCCGCAGACTCTGATGAAGAGATTTTTCCGGGTCTGAATCTGGCACCCAAGGAAGAAACCAAAACATCAAAGATCAAGTCTGTCACGCCCCCGCCAATCAGGTCAGAACAGACGAGCAAAACAGAAAAGGCGAACAACGTTGGCCCCCCCGAAATCTTCACCGCTCAAGGCAAGCCAAGCAGTATCGAGAATCTCAAGTCTGACGGCCCGCCGAGTAAGCGTAAGCTCAAACGTAAGGTCGTCAACGAGACGGCTGCTTCCACAGATCAGTCGTCTTCCGTCACTCCTCTGCCGGCTAACGCTGGTGGTTCGGGAAACAAGTCTGCCGGGAAATCACCCGCAGAATCGCTTGGGCCGAAGTCAGAGCCCGGGAAAGCTGCGCCGCCGTCGCGGAAAAAGAAGGCAACTTCTGGAGAGCCTCAGCCCTCACCTCATCCAGCTCCGTCAAAAACAGCGAAGTTAGTCGCTGCCAAAGCTTCCCAAGACAAGAACGGTGCTTCAGAACCGGAGAGCAAGCCGGCGACTATGTCAGAGGAAATGCCGGATTTCAGTGCTCTCGAGAAACTTTCCGAGCCACAGGGTAAGGCTGATGGGGCGGCCCTGGATGCATTCTTTAGTAATCAGAATGCACCGGCATCAGGGACGCCTGCTCCTGCGATTCATCTCAACTTGTCGCAGCCGCCCAAGAAGGCGCAACCGCCAAAAAAGAAGAGCAAACGGGGTAAATCAAAAGGTGAGTGAGTGAGATGACGAAGCGTTGATCAAAGCGATGTCTTGAAACATGAGTCAAGAGTCAAAAGTCAGGGAGCTTGCGATGGATGAGCGATCTTTAATTACCGTTACCAACGGCAATGAATTATATAAAATCGCGTCGGAGCAACTGCCTCAGGCTGTGGCTCAGGGGCTGTCGTGTCCGGTTGCATCTGCTCAAACGCTGGTCGGCAACGGGCAGTATCTGTTTGAAATTCCAGTCGAAGACGTTCAGACGGCAGAGGCAGATGGGCTTCATGATTTGCTGACGCGAGAACGTGCTGAATGGTCGCAACGACGCGGGGAGAATCCGGTTGGTTCTGTGATGGAGCAGCGGGGGAGACCGCCGAGCGACTCCGTCAATCCGGTGGTCATGCCGCCCGCAGGTGCCCGCAGTCAAGTTGGTGATGATATTCCTGATGCGGCCAGGCTGATGGAAAGCCTTCATCAGTCAGACGCCGAGGCAGAGGTTGAACGTGAGTTGCAGCAGCAGCAGCTGGATGATACGGAGGGCTGGCGATGGTACCTGCTGCGGATGAAATTCTGGATTGAGGAGCGACGACAGGGGTTGATGGGGCAGTTGCGCGGCAGCAGTGTCAGTCTGGTGGTTCACGTGGCCGTGCTGTTGATCTTGGCCAGTCTGTTCATCGACGTTGAAGAAGATGGTATCAAGGGGCTTGTTATCACATCATCGCCGCCATCAGAGAATCCAATTCAAGAAGTGGTGATCGAACCGACACCACTGGAAGTGACCGAGCCAACTGATGCTGAAGCATCAGAGTCACCTGCTCCTACAGAGGTGGTCCGTGCTGAGACCGTAACGGCACCGAACTTCATGGAATCGATCAGCGGAGCTGCCATCAAGCCGCCTGCCAGCGCGGCTGCTTCAGGAACAGGAAAGGCAGCACCCAAAAGTAAACCGGCTTTCTTCGGTAGCAAAGTCTCAGCGGTAGACTACGTCTTTGTTATCGACAACTCCAACAGTATGACCAAAGGACGATTCGAGACAGCGCTCAATGAATTGCTAAAAGCGGTTGCGCAACTGACTGCAAGGCAGCGCTTCTATGTGATTTTTTACAGTGACACCGCGTATCCCCTGTTTCATCCTAAACCAGCGACGGATTTGGTTAACGCAACCAGCCGAAATAAACAACGATTGAAATCTTGGTTGGAGACTGTTCAGTTGTGCCTGAAAACCAATGGTAAGGAAGCGATCTCAGCTGCTTTTGCTTTGAAGCCTGACGTGATTTTTGTGTTGGGTGACGGTGCCTTCACCGACAAAGCCTCCAGTTTCTTTGCCTCACGCCCCCAGAGAAAGATTCCACTTCACACCCTGGGGATGGAAGTCAAACCCAAAGACGCCACCGGCTTTCAGAAACTTGCGAAGAGTAATGGGGGGACTTACAAAGAGGTGGGGGTGGCTGGCGGTGCTCTTGTGATCGCAAAGAGATTTCCACGGCAAAGAAATACGACGCGTGGTCCGATCTGGGGCGTGAAGTTGCCGACCAAACCAAAACTGAAGTAGCCTGCGTCTGTTGTCCCCATCCATGCTACGCTCGTTAAATGAAAGTTAAAGTTGTATGAACCGTGTTGCGACGTGCCCAAAATGCAAGACGGAATATGAGTTGGATGAGGATGACATCGGCCATTTGATGGAATGTGAATGCGGGGCTGCTCTCTTTGCCTGTCACACCCGTTCACTCGATGTGTTTGAGATGTGGTGCCGGGATTGTGCAATTGATCATCAAGTGCGTGGAGCCGACGTTGGACGAGAGGTCAAAGTTGATTGTGGACATGCTGTGTGTGTGCCGAGCGTCATGCTGCGGTTGCCAGTCGGGAACCGCAAATTGGCTGCGCGAGCGAATGCGGAATGGCAACAGCAGAGAAAAACAGATCTGAGCCCTGAGCCAAAGAGACATCCGGCACCAATCACTTCTCCCGCCACTTCTCCGGCCAAAGGTACCGGCGCTGCCAATAACGCTGAGCCTGACAAGGTAACCAAGTCAAAGAAGATCACGTCGGTCGACAGGGAAACGGGAACTGACCGTTCAGCTGCCTCTCCCGATGGAGACGACGGGACTCTTTTGCGGTCCGGAAGTCTTTCCCATGACGCGTTCGAGACTGACGCGTTCGAGAATATGGGACAGCGTGGAAAGGCTCGGGAAGTAGTATCTGATGTCGGAAACGAGGCAAGAAAGACGCCGCCGGCAAAGTTAAATCTTGCATCGACCTTGGGAGTTTTGGCGGTTGCCGCGTTCTTGGTCGCTGCAGTTGTCATGTTCCTGCTCAGAGAACCACCCTCCCAAAAGCGAGCCAATCGCTCCAAGGCTGCAGAGCAATCTGAAATGTTCAATGGCAGGCAACCCGACAGGGGCCCAGAGTTGAAACGCAGTATGGTGATCGCCGGTGATGGGTCGGATTCCGGTTCCGGGAATCTGGGTGTGAGTGGTTTACCGATAACCACGGTTTCGTCTGTCCAGTTGGGCGATGTTACTGAAGGCGGTGTCTCTGGAGACAATCGTACGAGTGGCAGTTACCGGCTTCCTGCGGCCACGATTTATGCTTTGCCCACAAAAAAGGAACCACGCGATCGGATCTCGGTTCAGCAGTCAAAGTCAACGTTTTCTTCTTTGCAAAGTGCTATGGAAGCGGCATTTGAGAAATATGGAAGGGTGCAAAAGTTGAAGGAACAAGCTGACACCTCAGGATCACCAAGTGACGTGGAGGCGTACCAGCAGGCCATCGGTCGCACCATGGGACTGATTGAGCAGGTCCACCAATTGGCAGTGGCAAAGTCGGCAAAGAAGGAGACTGCAACGACAAGGTATTTATTGGCATTTCTTTATCTAAAAGCTGGAATGCTTCCCGAAGCTGCCGTGATGGGGGAAGCGGTCGTTCGCTGGGGTGAGGTCGCTGATCCTTCGACGAAAGAAGCTGGGATGATTGCGCTTGCAGCAACACAGGAACTGAGTGATTTGCACTGGGGTGATGCGGAGGACCTCGGTGAATTGAGGCAGATGGAGAAAGTCGCCAAAATCTTGCAGCGACGATGGCCAGAGGAAAGTCAGAATGATCTGATTTGGATGAACATCGGGTATTTGTATGAGGCGTTTAATCAACCTCAGCACGCTGTCCGTGCTTATGAAAACATCTCGCAATCTTCGGAGCAGTACGGAGCGGCAGCACTAGCTAGTGGCATGGCAGAATGGAATGGCTTGCGGCAACAGCAAGCAGTGACGGGAAAGATGATCAGCCCTGACGCTCGAAAGCGAGTCAAGCAACGGTTAGCAAAGGGGCTTCGCTTGGTGGAAAAAGATGATGCGGGCCTGATGGTCATCCACGTCGATGCGCGGTTGGCGCTGGCTCAAATAGATTTGACTGGTGGAAGTCCTGAAAAGGCCGAGGAATGGTTGATGGACGCACCGCCGGCCTTGCTGTCATCCATTCGGGTCCGTGAAGAGGACGATGATGAATCGCAAGTACTGATTGACGAGGCAGTGGCTCGCCAGCTCTACGATGTTCTGTTTCATGCACGCAATGAGCAGGGTGATGCCAAGGGAGCGACACAAGCGATTGAAGACTTGGCACGGTTAGTGGGTGATTCCGGTGAGGAGATGGCTAGACGAAGAGTATCAATCTTGAAGTCAGCGTTTAAAACTTTAAAGCAGGCAGACGAGGTTCAGAAGGTGGACTTCGATGCTGCTCAGGAAATGTCCAATCGCATCATGGGAGATGCCTCGGCCGTGCCCACGGCGACTGTTCTCTGGCTTGGTGAATCGTGGGCTCAGGTGGGCGAGCACATGCGTTCTGGCGGACAGCCTCGTCATGACGAATTAGCTGAAGAGGCGGCAAAGTTGGCAGCAGAATTGTTTGCTGTTGCCATCAAGAGAAATGACTTTCCGAAAGACTCGCTGCAATCAGCTCAGTTACGGCGGATTGAATTGTTGAGGCGTTCTGGAGAAGTGATGCAATCGCTCAAGCAAATCGAAGACATGCTGGCTAACGAGCCTAATGTGTTCACGCTCCAGATCGCAGCGGCTCAGTGCTTGCAGCAAGTGGCGGTTGAATACGAGCGGTCGAGCGATTTATTGGCGGCGATCGAGGGACCCAGCGGTTTCTCGCCGATTTGGGGGTGGGGGAAATTAGTCACCACACTTCACGCGACGATGTATTCTGCCTCGGGCACGCCTCGCCACGCGGAGCAGCTAGCTTTGGCTCAGTACAACCTGTTTTGGTGTCGGTATCAGCTAGCGGCGCAAATCAAGGATGCAGGCGAGCAGATGCGGCAGCTGGCTGAAGTTGAGCAGGCCTTGTCGAGAAGGGTCGCAACCATGGACAAGAAAAGCAATTGGTACCCGAAATACAAAAAATTGTTGGATCAAATCTCAGGTAGTACCTGAGCCTGCTCTGGTCGGATCCGTGGTCAAAGGCCTGTTTGTGCCGCAGCATTTTGACCGGGACGTGGTAGATTGGGAAAGCAGGTTGAAGCGGTCATATGAGTGGAATCTCACGCACTTGGCTCATTGCTCAGCGGCAAGCTGTTCAAGGGCAGTATTAACCTGCGAGGGAGTGTAGAATCTTGGAAGCAGGCGAGCCCGCAAGGATGTCTGCTGGTCTGTAACGCCTCAACAAATCAATGAAATGTCAGATTCCCCTGAAATGTTTGACCCCTATTGGGAATGGTTGGAAATACCGCCAGAGGACCAGCCGCCGACGTTTTACCGTCTGCTAGGTCTCGATGATTTTGAAGATGACTTAGCGACCATTGATGCCGCTGCGAAACAAACGACGGCTTACCTGCACCCTATGGCGGCGGGACCCAATCGTGAGTCTGTGCAAAAGCTGTTAAGCGAAGTTGCCAAAGCTCGGCGGACACTTTTGGGATCAGAAGCGAAGGAGGCATACGACGAATCTTTGCAAGTGGAGGATTCGAACCCTGAGCCGCCACCGTTGCCTGTTCCACCGGTTGAACAAAACACTGTCTCGCAGAATGAAGCGTCGAGTTCGGATTCGGCTTCCAGCGGTGAGGAAGCGGCGGAGGGTCAGCCTTACCGCCCGTTACGAAAAAAATCGCTCTTGAACGATTGGAGAGTTCACGTACTCTCCGCTTCGGTGTTGTTCCTCGGTGCAATTGGGTTTGTCTACTTCAACAATAGCAAAGCGAAACGAGTTGCTTCA